>Ga0187892_10012027_pt1 | contig 10427 bp, 9 predicted proteins | sample MA1701073metaG_FD_139345 | JGI IMG/M metagenome (GOLD analysis project Ga0187892, IMG submission 139345) | Bio-ooze microbial communities from a basaltic lava cave in the Kipuka Kanohina Cave System on the Island of Hawaii, USA - MA170107-3 metaG ...
CAGATCAGCGAAACGTGTGGTTCCAATGGGCTGCCCGCTAACTTCTCGAAAAAACTCATCCGCCATGCGCATACTTGACGAAAACATGTCCAATCTCCAGATTCCCGCTTTCGCGGGAATGACCGACAGATCGTGGTCATAAGAAGGCAAGGCGCCTGCATTGATTCACCACTCCCCTGCCGAAACCGTAAGAAGTGATTCCTACGACACGCCGTGCTATGGAGTGAAAGAGCTTACCGTTCTTCTCCTGAGGCTGCTCGCCGCTGACATTCGGCATAGAGGGCATCGTAGACGATGAACTCTCGAGACAGAATCTCATGATCACTAAGCTCCAGTGCGCTGAAGCCATAAGCGATCCAGCGCAAACCTTCGCCAGCGGGATGCGGTTTTGATGGGCGCGAGTCAGCAGCACGCACGATTTCCGCAAGCAGGTGGAGCGCTGGATCCTTAAGCTGGTACTTCTTCAGGATCGAGTCGAACGAAACGTCCTCACCCTGATGACCCAGTTCGCAATTGGGGACGTCGTAGACGATTCCATCTGTGACCTCTGACCAATTCCTGTCGGCTGGCAGAAAGACAAACTCGGCATCAGAGTCGATGAATTTCTGAATCAGCCAGGGGCACGCTACGCGGTCAACTTTGACTTTCTCGCGAGTGATCCATTTCATGGGAGACCTCCTGCCAATGTTTTGGTTCAGGCTGGTCAGTGTTTGGTTTGATCCAAGGCCGACCGCATGGCTTTCGCTAAGTCAACAGTCGAACCTCTTCCCCAATAGTGAAGGAAAATGTAACGAGGCTGCTCGTGAGTCATGTGATGATGGATGGCAACGATGTTGACGCCGGACTTGCGCAGTGCCTTGAGAACAGGCTGGAGTTCATCTTCCAGGACTGCGAAGTCACCATCCACAAAGGCATTTTCATTGCTGCCTGCAAAAGCGGCCCATGTATTGACCCCCATCTCTTTGCCAACTGCCGTTCCGCCATGCTTGGCTCTGCGGCCAATGACGACTTTGTACATACCGGCATTGGATTGTCCGCTATAGCCAAGCAGCTGATCGATGGTCTTCCCGTCAATTGAACTTTCTGCAGGAATGGAAGTCCCCTGAAAGCCCTTCTTTGGTTCCGGACTGGAAGCGCGGATTTCTTTGATTTTGTCTTGAGTCATTCGGACTGCCTTGGCCAACATCTCGACGCTGCCATGGCCGCCGATGTGCATGAAATAGACGTTGGGTTGGTCGAAGAAGAAATGGTTGTGCAAGGCCGTCACTTCGAGGCCATTTTCCAGGGCCGCGCTCATTACAGCGTTCACCTCGTCTTCAAACACGACCAGATCCCCCATAACCATGGTGTGGGATCCAGTGCCTTTAGTGAATGCCGCCCAGGATGTCAGGCCCATGAAAGGCTTCATGGTCCAACCATCCACAGACACTTTGACATCTGTGCGTGGGAAGCTCACTTTGAAAACCTTCTCTTCGGAATTCAGGGCTCCTTTCACTCCCGTGATCTCCTCGATTTTCTTGGTGTCGATGCCAATGTCCTGCGCAAGGGATGACTTCGAGAACATCATAAGCATCGCTACTACGGTGGTCATAATTCCCTTTTTCATAAAAAGCTCCTTTCATCATGAAAGCTGTGACACCCCGATCAAGAATTCTCGAACAAACGGATCTGATGGGGACTGGCGAATCTCATCCGGGGTTCCGACTTGGACCAGCCTGCCATGGTTCATGATGGCCAGCCGGTCCGCCATCGCAAAAGCTTCGTTCTGGTCGTGAGTAATTAGAAGCGCCGTCATCTTCAGCTCGCGCAGCCAAGAGAGCAATTCCTGCTGAAGCTGAACCCGCAGCCGGTAATCCAGGCTGGACAGAGGTTCGTCCAAGAGAACCAGCGGCGGATTCGAGAGCAGGGCCCGCGCGATGGCGAGCCGTTGCTGTTCTCCCCCTGATAAAGTCTCCGGGTATGCTCCTTCAAACCCGGAAAGATGAACCCGATTCAACACCTCACGAATCTGCGCTTGCCGGGAAGGCCTGGACACCTTGCGGGCACGCAGTACAAAATCCAGATTCCCCCTCACCGTGAGATGAGGCCAGAGCGCCAGATCTTGAAACACAAACCCGATCCCGCGCTGCTGGGGAGTCAGCCTGAGCCTGCCCTGGTCAACCACAATCTTGCCATCAAGCTCGATGGAACCTTCATCGGGCGTCTCCAGACCGGCAATCATTCTGAGGAGTGTCGTCTTGCCGCAACCGGACGGTCCCAGAATGCAAAAAAGCTCACCAGGGAGCACGTCGAGGCTTAAGGCATCCACAACTCTTCGGACTCCGAAGGACTTCGAAACTCCAGCCAACCGCAGAAGATGTTCGGATTTCTCCATGCCGCCGCAGACCGATGATTCAAGCCGGTAGCTTACTCAGTTGAGCGCGCGATTTCCCCACGCTCATGCCAACCGCAAAGAGCGTTATCAGGATCACCAGCACCTGCAGCAGGCACAGTGTGGCCATCACCTCATCCGGACTGTTGGTGATCGTCGTAAAAATCTGCAACGGAAGCGTCGAGGTCCCAGCCGGGATAAGCAGGATGGTGATGGCCAGCTCTCCGAAAGCGAGGATGAATACGAGCAGTCCCACGGCAAGCAGGCTCCGCTTCATGCTGGGTACCAGAATGCCGATGAAAGCTCGCCACCAGGATGAGCCGTGCACCAGCGCCGCCTCCTCCAGCGATGCCGGCATCTGACGGACACCCGCAGCCAAAAGCAGAGCAGCGATCGGGACAAAGCGTGCGAGCAGCCCCAGAAGCAGCATAGCCCAGGTGCCGTAGAGTGCATTGGTGAGAGGTCGATTCCAAAGCCGCACCAGGCCGATTCCGAGCACGGTGCCTGGGAGGGTGAAGAGCAAGATCCAAAGCACATCAGCCAGCGCCTTCAGGCGAGCCTGTGTTCTGGCTCTCCAGTAGCCGAGCAAAAGTCCCATTGCTACGGACAGAAGTGCAACGGAAGCGGAAAGCATCAGGCTTGCGGCTATCGACTCTCTGGTGCCCCACGCCGAACGAATGAGAGTTTCGACAGGGCTCATTTTCATGACCAAGCAGAAGAGTGGCAAAACGGAACCAAGGATCATGACCGAGAAAAGGGCCATTCCTGCCACAGTCCAGCCCCCGGAGAGCAAGAGCGGGCTGGCGGCGGGACTTCGCCGCGTTGTGATCCACTTCTCTCCGACCAGAAGTCGAACGCAAATAGACAAAACCAGAACTAGCAGGAGCAAGGGCATCGTTGCGGCGGTCGCTGAGCCGAAGTCGAAGAAGGCCGCGAATTGGGTGTAAACCTCCGTGGCGAAGACTCGCACTCTCAGCAGAGAAGGCACACTGAACTCGGCCAGGGCCAGAATGAATACCAACAAGAATCCGGCTACTAGGCTGGGAAGAACCAGTGGCAACGTGATGGAAACCAAGGTCCGACGCCAGCCGGCGGCGAGCCAGGCGGCTTCTTCCAGCCGTGCTGGCACACCGCTCAGAGCGGCCTCAGCCACCAACATCGGGATGGGAAGGCAGCTCAGCGAGAGAATGGCCACAGCTCCCGGCAAGCTGAAGGTCCAGCGTGTAAGCCCTTTGGCCAACAGATCGCCGGCGAAGATCCAGGCGATACCCAGGATGTACGGAGGAATCAACAGGGGAATCATTAGAGTAGTTCGCCACAGGTGCCGGGAGGGCAAGCTGAGCTTTGCAAGGAAGAACCCCAGCGGTGCTCCAAACAGTGTGGCGAGACTCGCTGTCGCCAGGGCTAGCACCAGGCTGTTCGACAACAACTCGCGCTGCCGCGAGCTGGTGAGCAGGCTGGCATAGTTTGCCAGTGAAAAGCCGTCCGCAGTCCGAAAGGACTCCACAAACATCAAACACACCGGAAGGGCAGTAATCCCCAAGAAGAGGATGCCAGTCACAACGAATATCCATCTCGGGGAGTGCATGAGCGTTGAAACCTGATCTGCGCTTTGCTTTGAAGAGTTGAGGTCTCCGACTCTTCGACCTACAGGTTGAGAATGGGTTGAAGGATCTTGATGACCTCTTCGAGTCGGGAGGCCACCGTCGCGTAGTCCACTTGCAGTGGCTTCAGATCGCTGATCTTTGGGACGTTGGCTCGCAGTGGGACGGACGGATGCAGTGGAATCTGCACCGCCTCAGATTTCGCCAGCATCTCTTCGGCTTCGGGGCTCACGAGGAAATCAATCAGCTTCTTTCCATTCTCCGGATTCGGCCCACCGGCAATCAGTGAGACCATGTTGGGCATAAAGGGCGTACCCATGCCCTGCTCGTCCGGATAGACCAGGGCTACCGGCTTGCCTGAGACAATAGCAGTGTTGGCATCGTCTGTGTCCGTCAAGCCAAGGGCCACCTCGCCATTCTCTACCAGCCGGCGAACATCGGAGTTGCTGGGAGAGACTTTCACGTCATTCTGTTTCAACTTGCGAAAGAACTCGATGGCCTTGTCATCGCCAAGGGCGGTGAACAGCGCCGTTGCGTGAAACGACATGGTACCGAACCGAGGATCCGAAATGGTGATCTTGCCTTTCCATTTCGAATCGGTCAGATCGTAAATCGACTTTGGGGCTTCCGCTTTCTTCACAAGATTCGTGTTGTATAGGATAACTCGGCAGCGTGCGGAGAAGCCTGTCCAGTAGCCTTGGGGATCTTTGAAAGTTGGGGCAATCGGTTCGGCACTCGGAGACTTGTAGGCAGTCAAAACGCCGTTCTTCTTGAGGATCAGCGTTCGGACTGATTCGCCACTCCAGAAGACGTCCGCCTGAGGATTGTCCTTCTCGGCCAACAACCGGTTGGCCAGTCCCGTGGACTTGGTTTCTTCGGTGTCATAAACCGCCTTGACGACAATGCCGGCCTTTTTTTCAAAAGCCTGCAGCACAGGCTCAGAGAAAGGCCGGTCGGCGGAGACATAAATGACGACGACGTTCTCTTGTTTTGACGCTTGAGAGCAGGAGAAGCTGAAAACACAGAGAGCGAGGACGAAGAGTGCCTTAAGAAAGTTGCGCATTCATGAGCTCCTGAAAAGTTGTTCGTATCCTCCAGGCATGGCCAATCAGCCAAGCCGTCCTGATCAAGGCGGGAAACCCACTTGTGGCCTCCAGGTCCGTGACTCCATTCGGGCTATTCGCGGCTTACTTTCCGGCAACTGTCAAGTCATCAAAGTGGATGACCGAATCCGCCTTTGTCCAGAGACCTACCTTCCCGGCTTGAGGAAAGGTGTTGTCCTCGACGTCATACAGCTTTTGATCGTTGAAGGAGACCGTGAACAGATTGCCACTCGCTTTTACGCTTAGTTTGTTCCAAGCATTGCCCGGAACCTTGGCCTTGACTCCATAGGTCTTGGCCGGAGTGCCTTTCGGCGCAAGAGAAATTCGCTTGCCGTTTTCCACTTTGTAGAGCACCACGTTGTTTTCGAGTGCGTTCGCGCGAACAATGTAATAGTTGTTGGCGTCCCGGTAGTGCCAAACCAGTCCAGCTCCCTGGTCCTCTTTGCCAGAGATGGTTTTGAATCGGACACTCATCTCCAGATCCTTGTAGCTGGTATTGTCAACAATCGCCAATGGGAACCGGTAACCAGTTGGGTCTCCCGAAAGCTGTACCAGAACATTTGGCTTCGAGGGAGCAGTAGCATCCGCGATGACTTGCCAGTCCCCCTTGGCACCCTGGCCCGTGTGCTCGGAAAGCCAACCGGCCGGCAATGCTTGACTCTTGTCCTTGTCGAAGTTCCACACTTTGGATTCCGCCAGTCCAAGAGTGGTATTCAGCCAAAAGCCAAGACCTAAGGCTAAGAGACGGATTGTTGAAGAAAGCAGGATATTTTTCATACAAGCTCCTTTCAGGCCTCAAAACTCTGAGTTGACTGTGATGGCAAATCTCTGGTTTTGGGCATCGTCGTTGAACGAAGGCCGATTCTTAAACTGGTAGTCGAAGGCCAACCGGACGTTGGTACTGAACTGGTGAAAATAGCCGAAATTGAACGCCTTGATCGGCAAACCGCTCACCAGATCTGAATTCATCTGGTCGTAACGCAAATACGTGCTGTTCCTGGCTGACATTTGGAAAAGTGCTGTCAGATGACCACCGGTCATCGACCGGCCGGGACGGAAGGCTGGCGCGTACTGGATGTCCTCGGGGAACGGCAGCGACAGAAGCGTAGAAGGCATATTGCCGGCGATGTACTCTCCCCGCAACCCGAACCAGGCTTTCTGCCACTGCGCATCCAGACCAAACACGTTTCCGTGATTGTTACCCCGAAGGCCCGGCGGGAACGGCTGTTTGCCAACAATCGCAGAGAACCCGGTGGCGAGAGTCTTGTTCCGATAATACTTGCGGACGCGAAAATTGAGATTGACATTCGCATTGTTGTCATCGAAGAAATTGTTGCCGTTGGAAACGCCCACCCAATAAGCCATGTCTTGCAGCGGCTTCGCATCCAGAAAATTCAAATTGCCCTGAACCAACACGCCGCGGTCCCGTTGACCTGGAAAGAAGTAACCCACAGCGTTCATGCGCTCCGGGTTTTCACGGTCGAAACTTGACTGCTGAATATCGAAGCCAAAAGGCCGAATGAATTGGCCGGCTCTCACGGTGGTGTAAGGGTTGAGATAAAAGTCGAGATAGGCCAGATTTACCAGTTCCTCACTCGATCCATCGGTTGCCGGGTGGTACTGGATTTCGAATCCCATTCCGAACCGCTCGTTGACCCTTCCTTCCATGGCGAACTCGAGGCGGTTCAGATCGAAGTTCGGCTCATACCCCTCGTTAATCCGGACCTCGCGCAATTTTCCTGCCAGGTAACGCGTCTGCAGGAAAAGCGTGGGTCGTTTGAAAAAATCCTCTTCTCGATCACCTACACCGAGATCAGGGTTGATGATGCGTTCGCGGAACTCAGAGAGTTTGTTTGAGGTCGGTACCTGAGCGGGACTTGCGGCTTCAGATGGCGAAACGCTGGTGGACGGTGAGGGAGCTGCCACGCCACGCGCTTGTCTGAACGCTTCCAGGTCTTTCCTGATCGACTCGATTTCGTTTTCCAGACTTTGTTGGATCGTCGCTAAGCGCTGCAAGGCACCTTCCAGGCGGGCTTCAATGTCCTTTTCCTGAACAGATCGCTCTGCTTCTGCAGCCCCGTACTGTGGATTCATTGTGATCAATGCGGCGATGGCAGTAACAATCCGGAACGCTTTCTTGAATCGGAACATGAGCATCTCGTCTCCCCGACTTCAATCAGTCTGGCGTGGCCTGCTTGGTTTTCGTGTGATCTGCTCCTCTGGTCATAGCGGAAACCTCCGAAGCAACGTCGACGGAGCCCGGCAGCACCACACGGAACGTGCTTCCCTTCCTTATCTGGCTCTCCAGTTCGATTCCTCCTCCATGGGCTTCACAGATTGATTTGCAAATGGAGAGTCCCAGTCCAGTTCCACCTAACTCGCGGGACCTGGCCTTATCAATGCGATAGAAGCGGTCGTAGAGATGGGTCAGAGCGTCTCCGGGAATTCCCGGGCCGTTGTCTCTCACCTCGATCACGATATTCCCGGCGTTCCTGCTGAGTCCGAGCCAAATCTCAGAACCAGAAGGACAATATTTGATGGCGTTATCAATCAGGTTGAGCAGAACCTGTTTGATGCGATAGCGATCCCCACTGAAAGTCAGCGGAGACATGGGCTCTGTTTGCAGCTGAATCCCCTTGTCCTCCGCCAGAAGGCTCATTTGCTCGGCGGTCGTCTGCGTGAGTTCGGCCAGATCGAAAGTCTCGCGCTCAAGGGTAATCTCGCCGGAATCCATCTGGGCGAGTTCCAGCAGTTGTCCGACAATCTTCGAAAGCTGCTCTGTCTCTTCCAGCGTTTGGGCCACGATTTCCTTTGCCTCTGGAGAACCCAGCTCTCTGTCAGCCATTGGCCTGGATTGCAGCAGCAGTTCCAGGTTGCCGCGGATCACCGTTAAAGGGGTCCGCAGCTCATGAGACGCGTCTGCCGTAAAGCGAACCATTTGCCTAAAGGAAGCGTCTAGGCGCTCAAACATTTGATTTAGCGTTCGGGTCAGTTGCTGGAGCTCGTCGCCTGTAGGCTGCTCCGTCAGCCTTTCCTTGAGATTGCCAGTATGAATTCTTTGCCCGGTCGCGATGACGGTACGAATAGGTTGTAGTGAACGGCGGACGAGGAGAAAACCGCCAGCGCTCGAAGTCACCAGCGCAAAGGGCAGAATGAAGATGCCAATCTTCCACAATCCCTCCAGGCTCTTTTCTAGCGGCAGCGTCGACGCTGCCATTTGAATTTGATAGGAGTCACCGTTACTCAGCCGGTAAGGCCGAACAAAAGCCAGGCGGTGGGCCTCACGGCTCACCTCCGTTGCCGGAGCCGTTAAGCTGGGGAGAAAACCGAGTTGCGGTGGATCGAAACTCCGGTCGTGCGGCAGGCCGGATTCATACAGTACGTCGCCGCTAGAGCTCACGATGCGGATGAACGTGTTATTGCTCTCTGGCGAATAGTGCTCTGCGATTTCATCCCGCACATGATCGACCCCGGAAACAGGCAAACCGGCCAGCAGAGAGTCCGCAATCTGCTTCGTTTGACTGGAACACTGCGACTCTAACGTGTGGGTAAGGTAGCGCTGGAACCCGAAATAGCTCGTCATAGCGAAGACCAGGAGGGTCAAAGCCATAAGCGAAGCATGGTAGGCAGTGAGCCGAAAATGGATGGAGCGTAGGTTCATGGCGCACCCTCCTCACTGAGGACATAGCCCACACCCCTCACCGTGTGAATGAGCTTCTGCTCGAATCCTTGATCGATCTTGTTGCGCAGATACCGGATGTAAACGTCGACGACGTTGGTGAAGCTGTCGAAGCTCTGATCCCAAACCTGTTCCACAATCATGGATCGAGAAAGCACTTGACGGGCATTTCGCACCAAATATTCCAGTAGGGCGTATTCCTTCAGAGTTAAGTCGATCCTCTTGCCTCCGCGAGTTACCACTCTTTTCTTGACATCCACACACAGGTCGGAGATCTGTAAAGATTCGCGAACTTCCGCACTGCCTCGCCGCAGCAGTGCCTTGACCCGCGCCAGCAGCTCAGCAAAAGCAAAGGGCTTGGTTAGGTAGTCATCGCACCCACTTTCGAACAGCTCCACCTTGTCGCGGACGGCGCCCCGTGCTGTCAGGATGAGCACCGGGATTGTGTGATCTTTTTTGCGAATCGCCTGTAAGACTTCCTGACCGTTCAATGACGGGAGCATCAAGTCCAGGACGACGAGGTTATATTCCCTGGATTCCGCCCACTGGAGGCCGGTCTGCCCGTCGTGGGCCGCATCCACCAGGAACTTTTCAGCCGCCAGTCCTCTTCGTATGAAGCTGGCCACCCGCTGGTCATCTTCAATCAACAGAATCCGCATAGGCTTACTCTACCTTTGCATTATGAGAATTCGATGAGAACAACATTAAAAGTTTCTCATAATCATTTTGTGTCTGATGTCCCGCTGTATAGTGCTGCGGTTGCCGCGAAGGCCGTCACCTGATTGGTTAAGGGTGCTCAGGACATAGTTGACTGGAATCAACGCAGGAGAGTGAACCAAATGAAGAATGACTGGAGGCAGGTTGAACCATAGAGAATTTTCAATGGGACGTGTCATCGGCTTCAGATTTCGGCACCTCCGGACAATGACACTGGCGATGCTGCTGGCATTGGCGAACGCTCCTCGGAGCTTGCCGGGACAAATCCAGCCGACGTCACCAGAAAAGATCGAAACCATCTCGCTGACACTCGACCAAGCCGTGGAATTTGCTTTCAGCCATTACCCATCCATTCGAGCTGCTTTGGCGCAGGCTGCTGCGGCCAGTTCGGGGGTTGATCTTGCACGTACAGCTTACCTTCCGCGCACCGATCTGGTCTGGCAAGCCGACAGGGCGACTCGCAACAATGTATTTGGCCTCTTCTTCCCCCAATCTATCCCGCTGCCGATCTCCGGTCCAGTGCTGGGAACAAACTCTGGGACAAGCGCGTGGGGAACAGCTACAGGCTTTCTTTTCAGCTGGGAGCCGTTTGACTTTGGACTGCGGAAGGCCAGGGTGGACACGGCCCGGGCCCAAGAAGGGCAAGCGAGGGCCAGCACAGAGGTGACGCGCCTCGAGGTGGCTGTTGCTGCCGCCGATGCCTTTCTCACCTTGCTGGCAGCGGAACAAGCGGCCCGAGTCGCCCAGGCCAGCGTGGACCGGGCACGTGTGTTGGTCAATACAATAGAAGTGCTGGTGAAAAATGAATTGCGCCCGGGTGCCGACGCCTCGCGTGCCAGGGCTGAGCTGGCGACAGCCCAAACACAGCTCATTCAAGCCCAGCAACACGAGCAGATCAGTCGTGTGACTTTGGCCCAATTGCTGGGGATTGCCGGAGCAACGGTCACAATAAA
>Ga0187892_10012028_pt1 | contig 10427 bp, 10 predicted proteins | sample MA1701073metaG_FD_139345 | JGI IMG/M metagenome (GOLD analysis project Ga0187892, IMG submission 139345) | Bio-ooze microbial communities from a basaltic lava cave in the Kipuka Kanohina Cave System on the Island of Hawaii, USA - MA170107-3 metaG ...
CGGGACCCCCACATCCTGGCGGCGCGCCTGAAGGGCAAGCCGGGCAGTCCGCCTGTAAACGCGGTTGTCATCGCAGATGTTGACTTGATGGGCGAGCAGTTCTTTCAGATGCGGCGCGAAGGGGCCGGCAACCTGGAATTTGACAATGTCACTTTTCTGTTGAATGCCGTCGACCAGCTGGCCGGAGACGAGTCCTTCATAGCCCTCAGGAAACGCCGTCCCAAACACCGCACTCTGGAGGCCGTCGAGGCGCGCACCCGGACGTTCGAGGAACAGCGGCTCAAGGAAACGCAGGAGGCCGAACGCATTGCCGATCAGAAGCTCAACGAGGCGCAGGCTCGGCTGGATCGAGCCGTGGAGACGCTGCGCGCCAGGCCGGACTTGGACGAGCAGACCAGGAGCATCATGATCGCCAATCAGCAGAAAGCTGAGACCCGGCGTCTCAGCATGGCGCGCAGCACCATCGAGGATGAGAAGCAACGGCAGATCGAGCAGAGCCGCGCCGACATGGAAGCGTCCCTGAGAAGAATCCAGAGTGCCATCAAGCTCATGGCAGTCGTCCTGCCTCCGATTCCAGCCTTCTTGTTGTTCGTAGCGGTTTCAGTGCGCCGCCTGGCCCGGGAGAAAAGGGGAACAACTCCAGACCGGCTCGTGTTGAGGTAGCGAGCGAGGAGGGGCTAAGAAAGGCCGCGTCGCCAGACGTTGTGAGTGGAGGACGATACCGCTCCTGTGGAGTTCGAATGATTGTTGGGCAACTGGATTCTACAATATTGGCGCCTAACCGCAACCCCAGACGTTTCTGTGAGGTTTGCTATGGTTACAAAAAGACTCTGTACTTCAGCTGAGGAAACTAATTCCGCCCGATGAGGGAACTGTTCAAAACCTTTCTCTCTTGCCTGGTGGCTGGGGTCTTAGCAGCTACGGCCGTGCACGTCGATAGCACTCCCGAAACCCCGCAATCGCTCAACGACGAGGGGCAGCTTTTCTACCCGGCATTCACCGACCCGCAGGCCCCGAAGACGATTGAAGTCATCGACTACGACGAAGCCACAGCCACGGCGCTGCCTCTGAAGGTGGAGTTCCGGAGAAATCGATGGCTCATTCCGTCTCACTCTGGCTATCCAGCTGATGCTGAGCAACGGCTCGCCAACACCGCCGCAGCGTTGGTCGAGCTGCGCAAGGATGCAATCGTCTCAGACCGCGCTGATGACCACGGACGATTCGGCGTTATCGATCCGCTGGATTCCAAGGTTTCAAGTCTTACCGGACGCCGGCAAGCGGGTGACATTGCGTGATGCGAGCAATGCGACGCTGGCTGATTTTGTCGTGGGAAAACCGGTGGAAGCGAAGCCAGGCTATCGCTATATCCGTTTGCCTGGCGAGCGCAGAACCTATTCGGTGAAGACCGATGCGGATGTATCTGCCCGCTTTCAGGATTGGATTGAAACGGACCTGCTCAAATTGTCAGCGGCCGATATTCGCAAGATCAGCATTCACCGCTACTCCATCAACGAAACCTTTGGTCTCGTGGAGAACAGGGAAACCATCGTGCTGACACGGGGGAACGGGAAATGGGTGCCCGAGGGGGGAGGAAAGCCGAGAAAGGGCAAGATGGACGAATTGGTCAATGCCCTGGATGTACTCCGGATTGTTGATGTTCAAGCCAAGCCTCTGGGTCTGTCTCAGGATCTGAAAACTCCTGAAGGCATTCGTCTCTCGCCGGAATCCATGATGTCCTTGCGGCAGAAGGGATTCTTCGTGACGCCGCGAGGACAGTTGCTCTCCAATGAAGGCGAAGTGACCGTCGAGGCGGCAAACGGCCTGCTCTACTCGCTGCGCTTCGGTGAAGTCGCCTCCGGCGGCGCGACGAGTTCCGGTGTGCCACCCGAAGGACAGACGGACTCCAAGGCCTCGGGCAAGGAAGTGGCCCCAATGAAAGGGGAGGGAGAGCGGCGTTACTTGTTCATCACTGTCAGCTACAGCGAAGACCGAGCACAGAAGTACTCCGCAACCCAACAACCCAGCAGCCGTGGACCTGCACTCGAGCGGGAACTGCGAAACCGGTTTGCCGACTGGTATTACATTATCTCCGGTGCAGATTTTCAAAAGCTACGCCCGAGCAAACAGGCTCTGATCATGTGATCCACTGATTCCTGCCGCTCGCGAGGGAAGAATTTGCTCCTCGGCATCGGACTTGTGGCCGGCATTTTGTTAGTGCTGACGACTGCATTCCGGTCTCTAAAGGACGTGCTCGTTATCATCCTCAAGCTGCCGCTGGCCCTCGTAGGCGGTTTTGTTGGAGTGTTCCTTCCCCGCTGCCTGCTTTCAGTCGCCTCTCCCACCCCCTGAGGTGTTTAGCGATATGAGGAACAAAGCACTTCAGAGATTCCTGTAATCGATTATCCTGATGTACCACCAGCCGGTTGCCTCAGAGCCGGTGAGGCATTTGGAGCAGTGCACCATGACGCTTTTTGTTTGGGTAGTGATTTTGTTTCTCATCGCTGTAAATGCGCTTTACGTAGCGGCAGAGTTTGCGACCGTAAGCGCGCGCCGCAGCCGCATTCGAAACCTGGCCGAGGAAGGCAACGGACTAGCTGCCCGCTTATTGCCAGTGCTTGAAGACTCTCACAAGCTGGACACTTATATCGCGGCCTCTCAAATCGGAATCACCTTGTCCAGCTTGGTGCTCGGCGCTTACGGACAGGCAACATTGGCAGTCCAAATTAGCCCGTGGTTTCAACGCTGGGGCGGGCTTCAGGAGACTGCTGCGCAATCTACTTCTGCAGTCGTGGTCCTGGTTTTCCTTACGGTGTTGCAAATGGTCTTAGGCGAACTCGTACCCAAATCACTCGCTCTCCAATACCCAACGCAGACTGCCCTCTACGCGTTTCTGCCGATGAAATGGTCACTGAAGCTGTTCTCCTGGTTTATTGGGCTGCTAAATGGTACGGGACTTCTGCTTCTCAAGCTGATTGGCATGGGTCAAGCTGGTCACCGGCACATTCATTCCCCCGAGGAGATTGACCTCCTGATTGCAGAGAGCCGTAAGGGGGGCTTATTGAAGTCCGAGGAACATCGCAGGCTGAGGCGAGCTTTAAGGCTCGGCATGAAACCCGCCCGCCAGTTGATGGTGCCTCGACACCGGGTTGCCGCTCTAAATTTGGAGGACCCACTTGGCGCCGTTTTGTGGCGCGTGGCCAGTAGTCCTTACACGCGGTTGCCTGCCTATCAGGGCTCCATCGATAACGTGATAGGCATTCTTCACACCCAGGATCTGGTGCTTTCTCAATTGAGGGACGGCAGCATCTCATCCCTGCCCAATTTGGTACGTCCGGTGCCTGAGGTCCTTGAGAACCTTACCGCAGACCGGATGCTGGAAGTCATGCGAAAGAATCACAGTCACCAAGTCATTGTTCGAAACGAGCTCGGCGGATTCGTTGGGTTGGTTTCCCTAGACGATGTCTTGTCGGAGATTCTGGGGGGGGTCACCGACGAATTCAAAGAGGGTCTGTCAAAACCGGAGCGCCTACCGGACGGCCGAGTCCGGCTGCCTGGGTCCTTGCGGCTGGATCAGGCAGAGCCCTGGATCGGTGCGCTGGGGAAGGGGCAGTCTGAGACCGTGGGCGGGCATGTGGTTGAGATTCTGGGTTATTTCCCGGCTGCCGGCGAGAAAGTCAGCATCGGCGGCTTGGAGATTGAGATAGAGCGCGTCGAGAATCGTGTCATTGCTTCCCTACTTGCCAAGCCCACCGTCGCGCAGCAGGAGGAGCATCGTGGATAGTCTGTTTCCAACTCTCATCATTACGCTTCTGATCCTGTTGAACGCCTTTTTTGTGGCAGCTGAGTTTGCCATTGTGGCCGCACCACGAGTGACGATGGAGCGCAGGGCTGCACAAGGACATCGCATAGCCGCCATGGTCAGCCGGATTCTTCACGACCCTCGCCGGCAGGATCAATACATCGCCACCGCCCAATTGGGAATCACTCTGGCAAGTCTTGGCTTGGGTATGTACGGAGAACATGTGCTGGCAGATTCGATTGCTGCCTGGTTTGAACGGTTGGATCTAGCCCGATGGATTGCCGCTCACGCTGTAGCCAGCGTGTTGTCGGTGGCTTTTCTCACTTACTTCCACATCGTTGTCGGGGAAATGGTGCCGAAATCCCTCGCCCTGCAACAGGCAGCTCGCACTGTGTTGTGGGTGACTCTCCCAATGGAATGGACCAAGCTGGCGTTCTATCCCTTGATTGTAGGCCTCAATGGCCTGGGGAATGGTCTACTCAAGATGATCGGTATCAGTCGGCAAACGGCCAGCCCAGAACACTTCCACACCAGCGAAGAGCTTCAGTATGTTGTTCGCGAGAGCCAGGAAGGGGGACTGCTCAAAAAAGAATCGGCACAAGTTCTGAAGAAGCTTTTTGAATTTGGGGACCTGACTGCTGCCGAGGTGATGGTGCCTCGCGTCAAAATTATTGGGATACCACTCGAAGCGAACGCCGAACAACTCAGTGAGATCTTGCGTACATCCCAGCATACGCGCTATCCGATCTACGATGGTGACTTGGACCATATCGTGGGGATGGTCCACATCAAAGATATTCTGAAGGGAATTTTCAAGAACGAACTGGCGCTGCCGCGTCGCCCTCACCAGCTACCACTCGTGCCGGAGACTATGACACTGGAGGCTGTCCTGAGCGCGATGCACCAGGCTCGCACCCAGATGGTTGTGGTAATGGATGAGTATGGAGGAACTGCAGGGCTGATTACGATTGAGGATGTTTTTGAGGAGGTGATTGGTGAGGTCGATGAAAAGGCTGTAAGCCATCCGGAGATCCGCCAGGACGCCAACGGAGTGTTTTGGGTGGCAGGAACCGTCCGGATTGAGGAACTCGGCGAACGGTTGAATCGTGTTCTGGAATACGAAGAAGTGGATAGCGTGAGTGGATTGGTCCTGGCTCTGTTGGGCCGCCCACCGGAAAAGGGAGACGTGGTTCACTACGACGGTGTCAGGTTTGAAGTGACAGACATAGAAGGCCACGGAGTGAAGGAATGCAAGGTCGCGTCGGGAGACAAGAAATGAGTTCCCGACAGACTGCAGCGGTGAGGCAACGAATGACAGAAAGGCATCACCCATCTGAAGCCTCTCGGTTCAATTGGAAAAACGTGGTGATGCTCTGTGGCGCACTCGCCCTCTTTCTGGTTGGACTCCAACTGATCCAGGCAGGAGTGTCCAGCTTCACCCTTGGCCTAAAACCGTCCTTGATCCATCGGAATCCGGTCCACACGATGGGAATGGCTTGGCTGGCATCCTATCTGCTTTTAAGCGGCTCGCCGGTCGCAGAAGCCATCGTCACTCTCTTTGATTCGGGGCCCTCAGCAAACTCCAGACGTTCTCGATGATCGTGGGTACGCGCTTCGGGGCCGTCTTCGTGACGTTGCTCTTCGGACTGTTCTATTACGCACAAGGAAAGCACTCAAAACAGAGCCTAGCGATTGGAGTACTTGCGTACCTGACAACCTTTTGGCTGGTACTCGGATCCTTGATCGTCGGATTCTTGCTGCTGCCGATCGTCCATATCGAGTGGGATCTGCCCGTCTTCCTGAGTCAAGGCCTGCAGACTCTCTTTGGACCGTTTATTCGTACGATGGCTGTTCATTTACCTCCCTGGGCCGTCATCACGAATGGTGCGGTCTGGCTCATGCTCAGTTTTAGAATCGCAGACTTTGCATTGCCCAATCGCGAGGGAAGCCAAGTTGGCAGTGTTCATCGTGAGACACTCAAGAGTACGCTCCTGATGTTTTTGCTGGGCCTTGGGGTAACACTGCTGTCTCAATCCGTAACGGCCTCTTTCGGCCTGATGGTGCCGCTGTATGCCACAGGGTATACCAGCGCCCGCCGATTTATTCCCTACGCCCTGGGTGCAAGCATCCCCGCGTTCACCAACACGCTTTTGGCAGCGCGGCTACTCCACAACTCAGCGGCTGTGCATGTGGTGACGACTGAACTCATCAGCACCAGCATTGTTTCACTCATCATCGTGTTTGCGGGTTTGCCAAGATACGAACGAATGATTCAGAAATGGACAGACTATTTCACGGAGTCCTCGAAGCAAGTATTCCTGTTTCTGGCCCTTACATTCATAATCCCTCTAATACTGGTACTTCTGTGATTGGCAGTGGGCCTTATTTGTTTGAGGCAGCAAGATGAGCCACAACAGCATATTCTGGCGGATCGGGGTGTTGTTGCTTCTGTTTTGCTGTCCACGCATCGGAACGGCAGTTCAGGACCAGTGGATTCAGAATCGGGAGGGCGCAAAGCAAGCCTACGAACGAGGCGAGTACCAGGAAGCTGAGAGGCTGTATCGACAAGCCGTCACCGAAGCCGAAAGGGCTTTTGGAGATGGGGACCTACGCATAGCCACGAGCCTGGGTGACCTGGCCGGATTCTACCGCAACCAGGGAAAGTACGCGGAGGCAGAGTCCCTCTTGAAGCAATCTCTCAGCTTGCGAGAGAAAGTGGTTGGGAAGGAAGACATCAGTCTGACAGAGGATCTGAACAACCTGGCATGGGTTCACTATACCTATGGAAACAATGAGGAGGCTGAGGAGCTGTTCCGCAGGGTCCTGGCAATTCAAGAGAAAGTCGTGGGGCCAGAACATCGAAGTCTGGCTACAGCGACAGGTAATCTAGCGATGGCTTGTGCTGCAAGCCAGAAACACGAAATGGCAGAGTCATTGTATCTGCGAAGTCTATCGATTCTGGAGAAAAGTTTGGGCACGGACCACCTCACTGTTGCAACTACTCTTGATCACCTGGCAGAGTTTCACCGCAAGCAGGGCCGTTACAGTGACGCAGAAACCTATTTGCGGCGCTCGCTCGCGATTCGAGAAAGATCGCTGGGACCTCTTGATTCGATGGTCGGGACCACTTTGGACAGCCTGGCGATGATCTGCTACTCGCAACGCAAATTCTCGGAGGCTGAGCCCCTTTATGAGCGCTCATTGGCCATTTGGGAAAAGGTCCTTGGACCAGATCATCCCATGGTGGCCACAAGTCTTTACAATCTGGCAGCGCTCGACACGGTTCAGAAAAAATATGACGAAGCAGAACCACTTTACCTGCGGGCTTTGACCATCCGTAACAAGGGATGGATGGAGGGTCTCAATAGTTTGGCCCTCCTCTACGTTGCCCAGGCCAAATATGCAGATGCGGAGGCTCTCTACCGGCAGGCGCTGGCATCCCTTTCAAAAACTTTTGATCCTGATCGGAAGAATCTCAGCCTGACTCTGCAGAACTATGCATCCCTGCTACGCAAGCTGGGTAGGCGTACTGAGGCGTCCAAGATGGAGACTCGTGCGAAAAAGGTCCGAGAAAGAGTTAATCACGTATTGCCATGAGAAATCGCACACTAAAGGGTTCCGCTGCTGTCTTGGCTTTCACTCTGTCACACCTCACTCTGCAGGCTGCGGATCGGTTGGAGAAAGCATTTCCCGCTTCATCGTCTCCGCGCGTCTCAATCACTAACTACGCTGGTTTGGTCCGCTTGCATGGCTGGTCTAACGCGCAGGTTAAACTTCTTGCGACGAAGTACTCGAAGCAAGTCCGGATCGAGCTTGACACGGCTTCCAACCGGGTGAGACTCGTCACGGAACTTCAGGACCGGGTGGCGAAGCCGGACAGCATCCGGGTGGACTACGAGCTCTGGGTGCCACGGGATTCCTCGCTTGAGCTTAGCTCTAATTCAGGAAATCTGGAGGTGGAAGGTATCCGCGGTCAGATGGACTTTGATGTCATGAACGCTGGGATCCTGATCAGAAACACGTCAGGAGCGATAGCGGTGAAGTCTCTAGGCGGACGCGTCGAGATTGAGCAGTCGGAGGGAGTGATCCACCTTACAACGGTGAGTGGAGAGATTCACCTAAAAGACGTCAACAGCCAGAGCCTCACCGCCGCAACTAGCACCGGTAATCTTTTCTACGCGGGAGACTTCGTTCCCGCCGGCAAGTATCAGCTTTCCAGTCAAGAAGGCTCGATTTCGATCCGGTGTCCTCCGCAAGCGTCAGTTGAGTGGAATGCAAAGAGTGTGCGCGGAGGTATTGAGAGCAATCTGCCCATCGAGTCCAAACGCCATTATGTCCGGCGGACTCCTTCTCTCATCATGCACACCCTCATCGGCACGCTGAACTCAGGAGCAGCGACCGTCAACCTCTTTACCCTCAGCGGCAAGATCCGCATTTACCGGAAGTAGCCCGGCCACGCCTGATTGATCCCAGTCGAGCGAACGGCTCGGACTGTACCAATCAGCAAACGCAGCCGCGGGCGAATAGGTCGGGCAAAATGGTATGTCAAGGCCGCTTGCCTACTCCGAGGAGGACAACCGATACGGTGGTCGGGGGAGGTGAGACTCAGTTACCTAGCCTCGACGGTGAAATTGTCGAAGTGTGTTACCGAGTCTCCTTTTGTCCAAAGTCCGACCTTACCGGCTTCGCTGAACGTGTTGTCTTCGACTTCAAACAGGGTCTTGTCATCCAGTGAGACCAGGAACAGACTTCCATTGACCCTTACGCTCAGCTGCTGCCAGGCGTTTCCAGTCATGGTAACGTTCACGCCATATCCCGGGCCAGTGGTGCCGCTAGGGTTCAAGCGTTTCCGCTGACCTCCCTCGACTTTGTAAAGAACTACATTGCCCTCGAGAACATTCGTGCTGGCGACATAGTAATTGTTTGTATCCCGATACCGCCATACCAGACCCGCTGCCTGGTCTCTCTTCCCCGAAATGACCTTGAATTCAACGCTCAACACAACATCTTTATAACTAACGTTCTGAACGACTGCGAGGAGGAACCGATAACGGGCGTTGTCGGCGGAGGCTTGCGCCAGAATGTTCGGGCTCGAAGGAGCTGTGGCATCGGTCAAGACTTTCCAAATTCCCTTCCTCCCCTGGCCCGTGCGTCCTGACAGCCATCCCGGAGGTAATGCACCGATCTTGTCCTTGTCGAAGCTCCACTTTTTCGGCTCAGCCGAACCGAGAGGGATGTAAACAAGAAACAGAACTGCCAACGCTATTGCCGACCGGGCGCACTGGCCGGACGAGGTGATGCGGCTCATAGAGCTCCTTCCGTTGAAGGTAAATCAGAATTCCACGATTAGAAGTGATACCAACGGCTCAAGCACGGCTATGGCACGCTCGAGAAATCAATCCCACTTCCAATTTGCCTCGCCATACTCGCGGATCTTGGTCAGCCCTTGATATTTGCCTCCCTCACGGTCCAACAAGATGCGATTAATGTTGCTAGATTTTTCATGGCAGCTTCAACATTGCTCTCATGATCCAAATTAGCATTGTGATTAGCTGAATCCGTGACTCCTCGCACCTCAACAAACGGAACTTTACTAAAAGCACAAGCTCTGGCTCCTCCTGCTCCTTCCCATGCGACGGCGAGCGCTCCTGTGAACTTCTGGAGAGCCTTCCTGCGTCGCGGATGTATCACATCCTCGTCTCCACTGGCTATCACGCCGAAATGAACTCTGAAGCACGTCGCCAACGGCGCACAGTGGCGCAGGTCAGCAATCGCCGTCTGAGCACTTTCGAAGCTCGGAATAGGGCGCCGATTAAATCTCTTGGAGTAATCATGTTCGACAGTTGCAGTTGCCACCACGAGGTCACCGATGCCTACTTCATCGACCAAAGCACCAGCGGGGCCAGCGCAAACCACCAAATTCCAGTCCCCACGCGCATCCAGCAGGTGCTGCGTTTGGACACCGAATTGAACCTTACCGGCCCCACCTTGGGCCAACGTGATACCCATGGCAGGAAAAAATGCGGCGGGGAGCCTGCCAATCGCAGAACTCTTGGCAATGAGTCCAAGTACATTCCAACTCTGCAACAAGTATTCAAACTCTTTCCGAGTGGGCGTAATTATCAGAATTTTCATTTAGGGTCTCGCCTACAGGACTGTTGCCTTGCCCGAAACAATGCTCATTCATATGTATGTCAATGGCAAAGGCTGGGACTGCCCAGCAATAACGGGCGCGTTGATGTAATCTTGAGCCCGAAGGGAGAGAAACCGATAGTACTCGAAACCACAACACGCTAGGAAGAGCCCCTTTCAGTGCTGACTACGCGCACGGGAGCAGCCACCGCTAGTTGGCGTACGCGAGCCTGTTCGGAAATGGACGTTTCACCATCGCCATTCTCGGGTTGCACCCGCTGCAGCCGGAAATTTCCTCGTTCAACGAAGCTGTCAGTCTTTAAGTGCATGGGGGCTCACGGCTGGCTACTGACGGTCGGCCGAATCCCGGTCTTAGAGCGGAGATGCTACAAGAAAGTAGGGCTCTATGAAACCGTGACGACCGCTGACCGTAGGAACACTCTTCAGAGCATATGGACGAATTCATTCATCGTGGTGAACCGCTTATTCGCTACCC
>Ga0187892_10012029_pt1 | contig 10426 bp, 9 predicted proteins | sample MA1701073metaG_FD_139345 | JGI IMG/M metagenome (GOLD analysis project Ga0187892, IMG submission 139345) | Bio-ooze microbial communities from a basaltic lava cave in the Kipuka Kanohina Cave System on the Island of Hawaii, USA - MA170107-3 metaG ...
ATCGGATCATGGCCGCGGAACTCAAGGCCAAAAATACGCGCGTTCGCGGCGTTGACCAGCCTCAAGCGAATGCGCTCGCCGGCGCGGAGCTCGAACATTTCGCGGATCGCGCCGTTCACGGTCACGGTGTTGCCGATGCGGCCGGCGTGGCTCGCGTCCATGAAATTGCCGAAGTCCTCGACGATGCGCGCCTCGCGGTCGAGCCGCCAGTCGCCGAGCATCCATGTCACGTCGCGATCGACAGCCGGCGGTTTGCTTTCTTCAATAATCAAAGCACCGTAGAGACCGCGGCCCACCTGTTCGGGGCTGCCGAGATGCGGGTGATACCAATAGGTCCCGGCGTCGCGCAGCTCGAACTCATACGTGAACCGGCCGCCGTTCGCCTTGATCGGCGGCTGCGTGAGCTGCGGCACGCCGTCCATGGCGTTCGGCACGCGCACGCCGTGCCAGTGCACCGTCGTGTCGACCCCGAGCGCGTTCGCCACCTCGATGCGCAGCCGCTCGCCTTGCTTGAAGCGCAATTCGGGGCCGGGAACTGTGCCGTTGTAGGTCCAGACGGCCGTATCGAGATCTCCGGCGCCGACGAGAGATTGCCGCGTCGCCGCAAGCCGCAGCAGCTTGGCCTGCGCCCGAGCTCGGGGTGAGAGAAACCCGAGCGCTGGGGCGGCGAGCGCGGCGCGCAGGAGATCGCGGCGGCGAGGACTTTGCGGTGAGCTCATTTGATCGACGTGATGACGAACTGTTGGCCCTCGAGCACGAACTCGAATTCGACCTTCTTTTCTGGCGACAGTTTTTCCAGCATAGCCTTGTCCTTGACCGCAAACGCCATGGTCATGGTCGGCCATTTCAGGCTCTCGATCGGCTCGTGCCTGAGGACCAGCCGCGCCGCCGCGCGATCGATGCTCTTCACGACGCCAGTAGCCTTGTGCGTTTGACGCTCCAACGCCTGCGCGCTCGCGGGGAAAGCCGTCGCCATGAAAACCACAAAGGGCGCAAGGAGAACGGACCGGTTCATTTCACTCTCCCTTTTGCCTGATCAGGCGGCGGTTGATGAGCATGTAGGCCGCCGGTATGACAAACATGGAAAGCAAAGGTGCGGTAATCATGCCGCCGATCATCGGCGCGGCGATGCGCTGCATCACCTCGGCGCCGGTGCCTTCGCTCCACATGATCGGAATGAGGCCGGCGATGATCACCGCCACGGTCATCGCCACCGGCCGCACGCGCAGCACCGCGCCTTCGTGCATGGCGTCCTCGAGATCCTTGCGCGTGAGCGCGCTTTCCGCGGCGAGACGACGCTCCAGCGCCTGCTTGAGGTAGAGCGTCATCACGACGCCGATCTCGGCGGCGACGCCGGCGAGGGCGATGAAGCCGACCACGCCTGCGACCGACAGGTTGTGGCCCAGCGCGTAGATGTACCAGAAGCCGCCCACCAGCGAGAACGGCAGGGACAGCATGATGAGGAGCGCCTCGCCCGCGCGCTGGAACGCGAGATAGAGCAGGACGAAGATGATGAGCAGCACGAACGGCACGACCAGGGTGAGCCGCGTCCTGGCGCGCTCCAGGTACTCGAACTGCCCGGACCACGCGAGCGATACGCCGGGCGGCAGCTTCACCTGCTCGGCCACCACGCGCTTCGCGTCCGCGACCACCGAGCCGAGGTCGCGGCCGCGGATGTCGACGTAGATCCAGCCCGAGAGGCGCGCGTTCTCGCTGCGCAGCATCGGCGGGCCGTCGGAGATCTGCACCGCCGCGACCGTGGATAGGGGGATCTGCGCGCCGCGCTCGGTGATCACCGGCAGGCTCTTCAGCTTGTCCATCGAGTCGCGCGCCTCGCGCGGGTAACGCACGTTGATCGGGAAGCGTTGACGCCCCTCGATGGTCTCGCCGATGTTGTCGCCGCCGATGGCGGCCGAAACCACCGACTGGACGTCGGCGATGGAAAGGCCGTAGCGCGCCGAGGCCAAGCGATCGATCGCTACGTCGATGTAGCGCCCGCCGCGCACGCGCTCGGCGAGCGCCGACGACACACCGGGCACATCCTTTACCGCGCGCTCGATACCCGATGCAGCGCGCTCGATGTCGGCGAGGTCGTTGCCCGAGACCTTGATGCCGAGCGGGCTCTTGATGCCGGTGGCGAGCATGTCGATGCGGTTGCGGATCGGCGGGATCCAGATGTTGGATAGCCCGGGCAGGCGCACGAGGCGATCGAGCTCCTCGACCAGCTTCTCGGGCGTCATGCCGGGGCGCCATTGCGCGCGCGGCTTGAGCTGCACCACCGTCTCGATCATCTCGAGCGGCGCTGGATCGGTCGCGGTTTCGGCGCGGCCGATCTTGCCGAACACGCTCTTCACTTCCGGCACGGTGGCGATCAGCTTGTCGGTCTGCTGCAGCAGCTGGGCCGCCTTGCCCGGGGAAAGCCCCGGAAGCGCCGAGGGCATGTAGAGGAGATCACCCTCATAGAGCGGCGGCAGGAATTCGGTGCCCAGGCGATGGATCGGAATCCACATGGAAGCGGCCAGCAGCGCCGCCGCTGCGAGCGTGAGCCACGGCGCGCGCATTACGCCGGCGAGCAGCGGCCGGTAAGCGGCGATCAGGAAGCGGTTGAGCGGGTTGCTGCGCTCCTCGGGAATGCGGCCGCGGATGAAATAACCCATCAGGACCGGTACCAGCGTCACCGAGAGCCCGGCCGCCGCGGCCATGGCGTAGGTCTTGGTGTAGGCGAGCGGCGAGAACAGCTTGCCTTCCTGCGCCTGCAGCGCGAACACCGGCACGAACGACAGCGTGATGATGAGCAGCGAAAAGAACAGCGCCGGTCCCACCTCGTGGGCGGCATCGCCGATCAGCAGCCAGCGCTGCTGGTTCGACATCTCGGCACCGGGGTGGCGGTGGCTCCAGGCTTCGAGCTTCTTGTGCGCGTTCTCGATCATCACGATGGCGGCGTCGACCATCGCGCCGATGGCGATGGCGATGCCGCCGAGGGACATGATGTTGGCGTTGACGCCCTGGTAGTACATCACGATGAACGCGACGAGGATTCCGAGGGGCAGGGTGACGATGGCGACGAACGCGCTCCTCAAGTGAACGAGGAACACGAGGCACACGAGCGCGACGACGATGAATTCCTCGAGCAGCTTCTCGGCGAGATGGCGCACCGAGCGCTCGATGAGCCCCGAGCGGTCGTAGGTCTCGACGATCTCCACGCCCGGCGGCAGGCTCGCTTTCAGCGTCTCGAGCTTCGCCTTCACCGTGCGGATCGCCTCGAGCGCGTTCTTGCCGTGGCGCATGATGACGATGCCGCCCGCCACCTCGCCTTCGCCGTCGAGCTCGGAGATGCCGCGGCGCATCTCGGGGCCCATCTGGATATGCGCCACGTCCTTCAGCATCACCGGCGTGCCGGTTTCCGTGGTCATGAGCGGGATCGCGGCGAAGTCCTCGAGCTTCTTGAGGTAGCCGCTCGCGCGCACCATGTACTCGGCCTCGCCCAGCTCGAGCACCGAGCCGCCGGTCTCGCGGTTGGCGTTCTGCACCGCCTGGATCACGCGCCCGTGCGGAATGCCGTAGGCGCGCAGCCTCTCGGGAAAGAGCACGATCTGGTACTGGCGCACCATGCCGCCGACCGAGGCCACCTCGGCGATGTCGGGCACCGCCTTCAGCTCGTAGCGCAGAAACCAGTCCTGCAGCGCCCGGAGCTGGCCGAGGTCGTGGCGCCCGCCGCGGTCGACGAGCGCGTACTGGTAGATCCAGCCCACGCCCGTGGCGTCGGGCCCGAGCGCGGGCTTCGCCATGGCAGGCAGCCGCGACTGCGCCTGGTTCATGTACTCGAGCACGCGCGAGCGCGCCCAGTACGGGTCGGTGCCGTCCTCGAACAGGATGTAGACGAAGGAGTCGCCGAACATCGAGTAGCCGCGCACCGTCTTCGCCCCGGGCACCGACATCATGGTGGTGGCAAGCGGATAAGTGACCTGGTCCTCGACGATGCGCGGCGCCTGACCGGGAAATGGCGTGCGGATGATGACCTGCGTGTCGGAAAGATCGGGAATGGCGTCGAGCGGCGTGCGCAGAAGCGAGATCACGCCCCACGCGGCAACGAGTACCGTTGCCAGCAGCACGAGGAAGCGGTTGGCGATCGACCAGCGGATGAGCGCGGCGATCACTTGGCGATCCTTTCGATGACGTAATTGCCGTCCTGGTCGGGCTGCGCCCGCAGCTCGAACTGCACCGCGTCGCCTTTTCTCAGTCCCGAGAGCTGCGCTTTGTCCTGCACCGCAAATCCCATCTTCATTCGCGGCCATTGCAGCGATGCGATGGGCTCGTGATCGATCTCCACGCGTCCCTTCGCCGCATCGATCTCAGTCACCCTGCCGCGTCCCTTGTGCGCCGCGGCGTCGGCCGCGGACATGCGGGCGACCGCGCCGGAGAGGCTCGCTTCCGAATCGATCAGGAACTGTCCCGAGAGCACCACCACCGCGCCTTCGCCGAGTCCCTTGCGGATCTCCGACATGCCGCCGTGCTCCACCCCGACCTCGACCTCCTGCGGGCTGAAGCGCCCCTTCCCCTGCGAGACGATCACGATGCTGCGCTCCCCGGTGCGGATCACGGCTTCCGTGGGCACGAGCAGCATCTCCTTGCCGCGTCCGGGGGCGAATGACAGCGTCGCAAACATGCCTGGTTTGAGCCGCTCGCCGGGATTGGCGAGCTCGATACGAGCACGCACCGTGCGGGTCGCCGGATTGACCTCCGGCAGCAGGGCGCCGACGCGGCCCTCGAACTTCATCTCCGGATAGGCGGCGACGCGCGCTTCGGCGCGGCTTCCAGGGACAACCGCCGCCGCCTGCGTCTCGGGAATCTCGGCATTCACCCACACTGTGGAAAGGTCCACGATGCGAAACAGCGTATGGCCCGGCATCACGGCCATGCCTTCGCGCACGCCGAGCTCGGCGATGACCCCCGAGATCGGCGCGTAGCGCGTGAAGCGCTGCCGCACCCGTCCGGCGCGCTCGATCGCGGCGATCTCCTGCTCGCTCATGCCAAGAAGCGCGAGGCGCTGGCGCGCCGCCTGCATCAGGGGCTGCACTTCCGGCGAGCTGTTTTTCATGAGCAGGAGAAACTCTTCCTGCGCGCCGGCCCATTCGGGATAGAGCATCTCCACGAGCGGCGCGCCCTTCTTCACCGGATCGAGCGGCGCGCGCGCATGGAGCTTTTCGACGAACCCTGCGGCGCGCGCCTGGAGCTGCACCACGCCGCGCTCGTTGTACGCGACGGTGCCCACCGTATCGAAACGCTGCTCGAGGCTGCCCTTCTTCGCCTGGGCGGTGCGCACGCCGAGGTTCTGCACCACCTGCGGGCTGATGCTCACCGTGCCGCTTTCCGCCTCGCCCGCGTATTTCGGCACGAGCTGCATGTCCATGAAAGGCGACTTGCCTGGCTTGTCGAACTTCTGCTGCGGATACATCGGGTCGTACCAGTACAGCACCTGCTTGTCGGTGGCACCGGGCGCCGCGCTCGCCGCGCCTTGCTCAGGCGCCGCGCTCATCTGGCGATGCTCGGCGAAGCGATAGCCGCCGTAGCCGGCTGCCGCCAAGGCGAGGATTGCGGCGAAACTCAAAGCGACTTTTTTCATTGGATGGGATAAACAAAGTTGAGGTTTGCCCAAGCTTTGGCGCGCTCGGCGAGCAGCTGGACGAGAGCAAGATCGGTCTCGGTCACCGCGCGCTCGGCTTCGAGCACGCCGCCGAGCTCGCCGCGGCCGCCCTGGTAGGCGGCGAGCGCGGCCGAGCGCCGGTCGCGCGCCAGCGGCAGCAACACGCGCTCGAAGCGCTCGATGCGCCGCCCGGCTGCGTCGAAGTCGGCGAGCCAGCCGCGCACTTCGGCTGCATGCATGCGCAGCGCATCCTCGCGCATGGCGCGCGCCTGCTCGACCTCGGCGAGCTTCGAGGCGATGTCGCGGTCCTGGCGCTCGCCCCTCCGCCAGGGCAGGTCGAACGAGATCATCACGCTGAGCATGTTGTCGAAGTACGGCCGGCGCTGCCCGTAGCCGACCTCGAGCATCCAGTCGGTCCGCCGCGTGCTGCGGGCGAGCTCGGCCTCCGCGCGGGCCAGCCCTTCTTTTCGATCTACAAATTGCAGTTGCGGATGCTCGGCGAGCCGCTCTACGATGTGCTCGCGCGGGTGAGCGAAGCGCGACAGGTCGGGTGCCTCGCCGAGCGCACGCTTGGCTTCGTCGCCGATGAAGGACGCCAGCATGATCCGCGAGCGGGCCGCCATGCGTTCCTGCTCGATCAGCCGGTCGTTCGCCTGCTCGAATGCGAGCCGGACCATCAAGGCTTCCGCGGCGCTCTGTCTGCCGCGGGACAGCGCGGCGGAGACTGTCTCGCTGTGGAGCTCGAGCTGCCGCGCCAGCCGTTCGAGCGCCGCCCGAACGCGTTCGGCGAAATGCACCTCCAGCCAGGCCAGGGCGATGTCGCGATGGAGCGCCGCGCGCTGCGCCGCGAGCGCGGCGCTCTCCACGTCGCGCAGGCGCTCGGCCCGCTGGTTGAGCGCCGAGCGCTTGGCGCTGTTCGGAAACTCCTGCGCCAGGCCGATCTGGCGCATCGTCATGAAATCGCGGCCGTAGTGCCAGGCGTCGGGCCCGCTGACCGGCAGGTTCTCGATTCCGAGCCGCAGCTTGGGATCGGGCAGCTCGCCCGCGCGCCCGACCTGCGCTTCAGTGGAACTGAGCATGTGGCGCTGCGCGGCGAGGCGCGGCGACTGCACCTCGCCTGCCTTGAGCGCATCTTCGAGCGACAGGGCCTGCGCGAAAGCCGGCAGCGCGGCAAGCGCAAGGGCGATGCTGACAACGATGGCGCGAACTGCAGACATCTCGATCTCCCAAAAGCGTTGGAACAGGCGGCGCTACTACGCAGCCCGGGAGATCAGATCAGGAACGAATGCAGGAAAATGCGAACCGGCGGCGCCCCGGGCGGTGAGGGTTCATGAGCGGCACGAGGCACGCGGTAGACCTCGGCGCGCGGCAGAACCAGAACCGGCACGTCGGCCGGATGAACGACGAGCGCGGCGAAGGAGCCGGACAGTTGCAAATCCGATGTGCAATGGGCGACGCAGCGGTTGGCGTATTGCGGCGCGCCGGGCTTCAACCCGGTCGTGCAATCACCACAATCCTCGGCCATCTCCAGCATGGGCGCGAGCGAGCCGCGGTCCATGGAGCAGGCGGCAATGGCGACGCTCGCCTGGGCGAACGCCAGCATGGCGATGAGCCACAGCGAGACGCGTCGGGTGAGCCGAACGTTCATGAGATGAGCGAGCGCGATTGTACAGCGAAGCTTGCCTTGGTCGGGCAGGCTGCGGCCTTCCTTACGCCGCCGAGAAACCAGCGAGCGGCGCCGATGTCCAAGGACCGATGGATGGCGGAATGGGTTCGATGATGGGCTGGATGGCGGGATTCGGATGGCTCGCCGCCGTGCTGGTCATCGTCGTGCTCGTTGTGGGGATCGTGCTCCTGGTTCGCACGCTTGGGCGCGGCGAGGCGGGGCAGAGCGGCGGCGCTACCGCCGCCAAAGTGGTCTTGGGCGTGTTGGCGGTGATCGGGGGGGTCGCCTTGGTGGCTGTGGCGGCAATGGCGCTCATGCACGGCGGCATGATGAATTGACGCGCGATCAGCCGATGCGCCCGAAGATCGGGAATGTATCGAGCAGCCAGAAGGCGAAGCGCGAGAGCTGGCCGGTCATCATCGCGATGCCCATCGCCACCAGGATCAGACCGGCGAGGATTTGCAGGGCCGTGCCAAGGCGGCGCAGCGCCCCCAGGCGTCCCGCCAGCTCGCGGGTGAAGAGCGCGGTCAGCAGGAACGGCAGCCCAAGGCCTGCGGCATAGGTCGCGAGCAGCCCGACGCCGGTCGAGGCCGAGGTCTCCACCGCGCTCATGGTGAGAATGGCCCCGAGGATCGGCCCAATGCACGGCGTCCAGCCGAAGCCGAAGGCAAGGCCGAGCACGAAGGCGGGCAGCGGCCGACCGCCAGAAATGTGCGGATGAAAGCGGTAGTCGCGCATCAGCCACGGCATGCCGCGCGCCATGCCGAGCATGAGCAGCCCGAACACGATCACGATTGCGCCGCCCACCAGGTTCGCCTCGTAGCGGTACTGCAGCAGCAGCCGGCCGAGAAACGTCGCGCTGGCGCCGAGGCTGACGAACACCACGCTGAAGCCCAGCACGAAGCACGCGCTCAGCAGCAGCGCGGCCAAGCGCTCGTCGGCATCCACGCGCGTGCGGCCGGACCCGAGCGGATGACCTGCGATGTACGAGACGTAGGCCGGGACAAGCGGCAGCACGCATGGCGACACGAAGGAAATCAGTCCCGCGACGAACGCCGCGGCGAGGCCGATCGCGCCCGCCTCGATCATCGCACCGGCGGCTCGCTCGCACCTTCCTGGTAGGTCTTCCTGATTTCGGCGAGCGTCATCACCCCCCGGGCGGCGCCGCAACAGGCGCCGCTCTGCGCCGCCGGAGCAGCCGTGGCGCCCTGCTCAGGCGCCTTGTCGACCTGCGGCGCGCCGGCCTGTTGCTGACCTCTCATCATTCTCATGTCCGCGACGAGGCCGATACCAAAGCCCGCGGCCGGGACGATCACCGTCCAGGGTCCGCCCAGAGCTTGGCCCACGGCAGCGCCGCCCACAATACCGACGCAACAAAACATGCTTGCCTCCTTTCATCGATCAAGCCTTGAAAAGAACATTGCGCATCATGCCGCCATCCTCGTGCTCGAGGTTGTGGCAGTGGTACATGAAAAGACCCGGCGGGCTCGGGGCGATCTGCACGCGCACACGCTCGCCGGCAAAGATGGCGAAGGTGTCCTTGGCCCCGACCCGAAGGAGCCCCTCGCGCAGATCCGCGGGCGCCGCCGCGCGGCTGCGCTCGATGACGCGGAATTGGACGCCGTGGATGTGCATGGGATGCGGCATCGGCATCCCGGGGCCGTCGTTGTCGAAGGTCCATACCGAGGCCTCGTTCACGGGCAGCCACTCGTCCTCCGCCACGGCCATCATGTCGTCGTCGTCGAAGCGCCGGCCGTTGAGAAAGCCGCGCATGTGTCGGAAAGCGAGCTGCGTGCGCAGCTCGTGCTTGCCCTCGCGTGGCCCGTAGTCCGCTTGCGGAAGCGAAACCGGCTGGGCGCGCGAGCGGGCACCGGTAGAGACGGCGAAGCGGGCGACGTGCAGCTCCTCACCTTGCGAAGGACCCATCATGCCGCCGCCCATCATCCCGCCCATCATGCCGCGGCCCATCATCCCGCCCTCCCCCATCATGGATCCCATCATGTCCATGCCGGCGAAAGCCCGGCTGACGAGCGCGAGCTCCGCGCCGGCGCGGCGCGCGCCGAAGTCCTCGACAAGCTCGACCCGCTCGAACGGAAAGAGCGTCAGGTAGGGCAGCTCCTGCACGCCTTCGTCGCGCGTGAACAATCCGCCGTCGGCCGCCACAACGCGCAGCGGGCGGTCGTCCGACCACGCGAGCTTATAGACGCGCGCGTTGGAGACGTTGGCGATGCGCACGCGATAGGCGCGGGGCGCGACCTTGAACGCCGCGTCGTCGATGCCGTTCACCAGCACCCGGTCGCCGAGCACGCCGTTCATGTCGTCCATCATGCCGCGCTTGAAGACGAGCTGGTTGTCCGCGGCGATGCGGCGGTCCTGCAGGACGAGCTCGAGCTCGTGCTGCGGCCCCGGCAGGCCGGTGTCGCGCTCGAGCGGCTCGCGCACCACGAGCAATCCGGCCAGGCCGAAATACGTCTGCCGTCCGGTGATGCGGTGGGGATGCGGGTGGTAGAGATAGGTTCCGGCGCGGTTGCGCACGGTGAGCTCGACCGTATAGCTGTCGCCCGGCCGCACCGCCTGGTGCGGATGGCCGTCCGCCGTGTCGGGAACGATCATGCCGTGCCAGTGGATCACGGTCGGCTCGCCGGTGCGATTGACGACCTGGATGCGCACGCGCTCGCCGCGGCGCAGGTCGAGGGTCGGGCCGAGATTGCCGGGCGCGGCGCGCAGCGCATCGCCGCGGCCCCGCAGCACTTCGCCCGTGTAGCGCATGCCGCGCGTTTCCGATCCGGGGCGAATTGCGAGCCTGGCAGGCGCGGCCACGAGCCGCAGCACGAGATCGGGTTCCTCTTGAGCGAAACCGCGCACCGGCACGGCGAGCGCTCCGGCGCCAGCGGCAAACGTCTTCAGCACTTCGCGTCGCGTCCAGCTCATGGCCTTTTCCCCCTGCTCACATAATCTTCGAAGATGCGGACCGCCTGCGGCCCGTCCCATTCCGCCGGGCCGGTGCGACGGCCGATCTCGCGCCCCTGGCGGTCGATGAGAAGCGTGGTGGGAACGCCGAGCGCGCCGAGCGTCGTCGTCGCGCGCATCGACGGGTCGACGTAGACGGCGAGCGA
>Ga0187892_10012030_pt1 | contig 10426 bp, 8 predicted proteins | sample MA1701073metaG_FD_139345 | JGI IMG/M metagenome (GOLD analysis project Ga0187892, IMG submission 139345) | Bio-ooze microbial communities from a basaltic lava cave in the Kipuka Kanohina Cave System on the Island of Hawaii, USA - MA170107-3 metaG ...
AAGGGGCGTATTATCGCATTTACGGACTCGGACTGCGTGCCGTGCCCGGAATGGCTGGACAGGATTTCTGAGTCCATCAGCTTACCCGGCGCGGGCATTGTTCAGGGCGGACGCCTCTATTCCACCGCCTCCGCAGGTATGTTACTCCTTGAAGCCTACGAGTCCGAAAGAGCGTTCCATACCTTTTCAGGAAAATTCAAAGGACTTTATTACGGCTACACTAACAACATGGCCGTCCGGAGGGACGTATTCGACCGGTGCGGACCGTTTTTAGAGGTCATGAGGGGGGCCGACAGCATATTTGTAAACCGCGCTATCGAGGACTATTCACCGGAAATCATCCGTTACGTGCCTGATGCCGCTATCCGTCACATGGAAATTACGGGAGTCCAGGACTACCTCCGTAAGAGGTTTATATACGGGAGGAGCCTTCAACAAAACTACTTTATTAGAAAGAGGACTCACAGAAAAATGACGATCTCCGAGAGATACGGGATAATCCGGTCGACAATTGAGCGAAAAAGATATACTTTCTTCGAATCCGCTCATCTCGTTCTATTAGTATTTACCGGAATTGTCTTCTTCATGTCCGGGCGCCTGAGTGTGAAACTGGAGAAACTGTGCAGAACGCTCACCGGCCCCATATGGAGACGTAGTGAACGGTTATAGTACCTGTAGCACGCAGTTCTCGAAGCGATGACTATAACAATATGATAACTGTTTCTGTAGTCGTGCCATTTTATAATTCCGAGCGTTACATCGGGCGATGCATCGAAGCTCTGCTCGGACAGGAATATCCCGATGAGCGTTACGAGCTCATATTTGTCAACAACAATTCGACCGACTCCTCGGCGGATATAATAAGGCGGCACCCACGCATTAAATTAATCACCGAAAGAAAACGGGGCTCGTATTCAGCGCGAAACAGGGGACTGCAGGAAGCAAGCGGCGGGATAATAGCCTTTACGGATTCGGATTGCGTACCGTCCGCCGACTGGCTGAACGAGATCGAATCGGCAATGGCCGATCCCGATGCGGGCATCGTCATTGGTAATTATCAAACAGCGGGGGATTCATTCTTGCTCTCGATTCTGGAGGACTACGAGAATGAGAAAAACAAATACGTCTTCTCGAGCGGGATAAAGGAATTATATTACGGCTATACGAGGAATATGGCAGTCCGAAAGAAGCTCTTCGATGAGGTGGGACCGTTCCTCGAAAGGGCCAGGGGATCGGACGTTATTTTCATTCGCAAATGCGTGGACAGGTATTCGTGTGATATCGTTCGCTATTCACCCGATATCCGGGTTCGTCACCTGGAAATAAACAGCCCGGAAAAATTTTTCCGAAAGCTATTCATCTATGGAAGGAGCAGCCGTGAATACAGGCGGGTAGTGAATGCCAGACCGCTAACAAATTGGGAAAGGTTCCGGGTATTCCGCAGGACCGCTCGCGGCAGAGAGTACTCATGGTGGAAAGCCGTATCCCTTCTGGGTTTGCTCGCCGTTGCATACTCCTGCTGGGTCTCGGGAAGCATAAGCAACGTTTTGACGTTCAGACAAAAGGGCAGGTAGCGCCTGGGTTCGGGGATTCCGAGGCACTTAACGAGCGCCGTTTAATATCTTCTCAGTTGTGGTGGATAGAATGCATTTATCATGATATAATCCCGTTTCCTAATGATATAGGTAGAATTGTGAATATTTGAGCCGACGTAGCTCAGTGGTAGAGCAGCTCACTCGTAATGAGCAGGTCGGAGGTTCAAATCCTCTCGTCGGCTCCAGTTCATAGCATGGACTCCCACAACATCAATATTAAGCGACTTACGCATTTTTTCACCGTCTCCCGCATCCGAGTAAGTAAAATTTCGGGAATTGATACCACTTGAATATTGTGAAATATCAAACTAAAATCCATTACCGATTATCATATGCACTATTCATTGCAAGAGGTATATAAAAATGACTCTTCCCGTACCGGACGTTTCTAAAAATCTATTCGACCTGAACGGTTTCTGCAGTATAGTCACCGGGGCCGGAAAGGGGATAGGCCTTACTTTATCCCAGGCGCTCGCTCACAACGGGAGTGACCTTGTCCTTGTAGGCCGCAGTGCCGGCGAGCTCGAAGCGGCGGCGGATACGATACGCGCTATAGGACGCAAGGTAAGAACCGTCGCTACCGACGTGACAGCCGGGGATGCGCCGGAAATGATAGTTTACGCTGCTATGGATATGAGCCGTAGAATCGACGTCCTGATTAACAACGCAGGGTTCATGACGTTCTCCGATATGCTCGGCGTCGACGAAAATACCTGGGACGAAATTTATTCAGTGAACGTCCGGGCCCCGATGAGGATAATGAAAGCCGTCTTAAAAGAAATGGTAAAAGCCGGGCGGGGAAGCGTTATTAATATTGGAAGCTCATGGTCGTCGCGGGCTTCTGTATTCAACCAGGATGGCGGCGGGGTGGATTATTGCTCTTCAAAGGCGGCTCTTCAGGCTTTGACCAGGGCAGCTGCCCAGGACGTGGCTCCCAAAGGAGTGCGTGTAAACAACATCGCTCCGGGAGCGGTCGACACCCCCATGCACGCAGATCACAGGGATTTGTTATACCAGTTTGTGAAATACATCCCCATGGGGCGTATGGGTATGGCTGAAGATTTGGCCGGAACGGCCGTGTTCCTGGCTTCTGACGCCAGCACGTTCATCACCGGTCAGACTATACATGTAAACGGCGGAATGTTGATGGTGGACTGAGTTACAATCAGGCACCGGAAACAAATCTATTCTCTCTTACCGCGGCCTCAACCGAAGGTGATTAGTCGCTCCCGATATCCGAATGGCCCTCCTCGAATTCCCACTGTATCCCGTACTTATCGACAATATAAAAAAATCTGATTTTGCCTATTATGCCGCACACTTTTTCCTTTTCGGCGGGATCTTCTTCGAGTTTCTTATCGAAGAAAATAAACTCCTCGGGCTTAATATTATCGATTTTACAGGGCTTATATTGTTCACTATCGCTAATTAATCTTACGCCTTTGATTTTTTTAACATGGTTAAAAGCCTCATCGATATTTTTAATCCGGAACGCTATGTGCCCGAGACAATTCATATCATTCGTTTTCTTGTAGTGCTTTATAACTCGCCCTAACGGATTAAAGTACTGCATTAATTCTATAATAACTCCTTCTTTCGTCGGGAGCCGCAGGAATCTCACAGTTACCTCGATCTGCTCCGGGTCACTCATAAACCCGGCTGATTTTGCGAACCCGATATTCTTAAAATGTGGAAAATCCTGAACGGGAACCGCGCCGAACAGCTCACGGTAGAATTCTGTAGCTTCCTCAATATCGTCGACAACTATACTTATGTGTCCGAACGTATCAAATTGTATCATCATCTCCCCTGTCGGCTCGATTATTTAATGTTATTTTCTCAGGTGCTTTAAAAGTATACTGCCGATGAATATATATCCTAGTTGACTCAATTCACGATACTTTTTCAATACCAATACATCTTGAGGCTATAAAGTTCTTTAATATAAATCGTGCTGAGATCATTAGATTTTTAGACGATGGAAAAACAATTCCAATACTCGTAATCCTCTCGCCGGCTCCATTTTTGACTCCCTTTGTATTATATCGGCCGCAACCAGCCCCGCCTGTTCAGTAAACCCGGACTAAGGTATTATGAAACCAGGCGGCGGGAGTAACGAGCGTAATTTCATCTAACCGGGAAAGCTGAAACAGAAAATGCAGGACATCAATGTCGGCCTTATCGGATGCGGGCGTATCGCGAGCCTTGTGTACCTTAATATATTGAAAAAGATACCGGGGCTGAGACTTACGGCGATCGCCGATTCGGATGCGGCGAACAGGGAAAAAGCCGGAAGATCGGCGCCTCACGCTGCGCTCTACCCGGACTATACAGACCTCCTCCGGAATCCGAACATCGGCGCAGTGATCGTCTGCCTTCCCAACCACCTGCACTCGGAGTCGGCGGTCGCTGCCTTCGGGCACGGCAAGCACGTCTATCTCGAAAAACCGATCGCGGTCAGCAAAAAAGAGGCCGACCGAGTTTTGAATGCATGGAAAAAGAGCGGTCTCGTGGGAATGATTGGATTCAACCTCCGTTTCAACCCCACATACCGGACTCTCAAGGAGGACATCGAATCCGGAGCGATCGGGGAAGTGGTCTTCGTACGGACGGTGTTCACGTCCTCGGGCAGGGAGCTCCCGGAATGGAAAAAGCACCGCAGCACGGGGGGAGGCGCGCTTCTGGACCTCGCCTCCCACCACGTCGATCTAGTGCGGTATGTACTCGGTGACGAGGTCGTTCAGATATTCGCCCGTATCAGCTCCCGGACGACCGAGGACGACAACGTCGTGCTCGACTACAAAACATCAGGCGGCGTCCACGTCCAATCCTACTTCTCCATCAATTCCATTGACGAAGACAAGATAAAGGTTTACGGCACACGGGGGAAGCTCTCGGCCGACAGGTACGGTTCGCTCAATGTCAAAATAGAATCTGGAGAGTCCGCGCGGCAGGGAAGGCTATCGTATCTAAGACAGGCGGTGCGGTCGTTACTCCGAAACCCGTCGAGCTTCAAGGACAAGCTGCTGTCCCCGGGCAGAGAGCCTTCGTTTGAAACTGCGATAGGCCGCTTCGCCTCGGCCGTCAGGGAGAACCGGGAAGTCAGCCCAAACCTCCTCGACGGACTGAGATGCCTCACAGTTCTGGAAGCGGCCGAAGAATCCGCGAGATCGGGACGCATGATTTCATTATGAGAAGACTAGAATTCAGGCCGCGAGCATGTGTTGAGACTGACATAATGAATATGCGAGGTACAGAATGAACCGGGAAAAGTCCCCGCTAATGTCGGTAATAATCACGACCGGCCCGGGATATGAATCAATCCGTACGACTATCAAATATCTGAGAAGACAGACAGTAAAAGAAAGTCTCGAAGTTATTATTATATCGCCGGCATTGGAGTGGTCAGCCGAAATCGAAGACGAGTTCAAAGACTTTTACGGCACAATCCTGATCGAAGCGGATTTAGACACCGAGCTATACGATGCATGGGTAACCGCCGTGCGCAGGTCGAGCGCGCCAGTCGTGGCTTTCGGGGAAAACCATGCATTTCCCGAACCCGAATGGGCCGAGGCCTTAATTGAGGCTCACAAAGGACCCTGGGCTGCCGTAGGCTGCGTCATCAAAAACGTCAACCCTGATAGTGTGAACAGCTGGGCACAGCTTTACATGACATACGGACGCTATACCGAACCTATTGAAACCGGGGAAGTCGGCGACCTTCCTGGACACAATACCTCTTACAAACGTTCGGTGTTAATGGATTACGGTGATGAGCTTAGGTTCATGCTGATCAGAACCAATATAATGCACATGGACCTCCGGGCGCGCGGCTGCCGCCTCTACATGGAGAATAAAGCCGGGACAAATCATGTAAATGTGTCAAAAACATCCTCTATTTTGTTAGATTTGTACTGTAACGGTCAGCTCTACACGGCCGCTCTCGCCCACTATAAAAGATGGTCTATATCCAAGAGGATTCTCCACTCTCTACTCGAACCGCTGATCATAATGAAACATTTCCGGGGTACGTTACAAAGCATCCGGCGCGCCGGACAATGGAACCAGCTCATACCGGCCGCCCTGCCGATCATCGTGACGGGACTCGCAGCTCACTTTATGGGGAAATTGCGGGGTTATGTGATAGGATTCGGAAATGCGCAACAGAAAACAAACAGTTTTGAATTCTACAGGTATAAACACATCACGGAGCAGGACATTAATCGTGTATCGAATCTTTGAAACGGAGTTCGACGGAATTCTTAACGATGAAAATCTTACTTATTAACGATTATGGGATTCCTCAGGGCGGCGCCGAGATACAAATGTTAAGGCTCCGCCAGCTGCTCCGGGAGAGGGGACACGATGCCAGGTTATTCACGAGCAGCGTAATTGACGGAAATCCGCGCCATGAAGCGGATTACGAATGCCTGGGCACAATCTCATCGTTCCGTACGCTGCTCCAGACTTTGAATCCATGGGCATATTTCAGGCTGAGGGATGTCATAAGAGAGTTCAGACCCGACATTATCCATGTCAAGATTTTTCTGACCCAGCTCTCGCCGCTTATCCTGCCGCTCTTGAAAGACATACCCTCCCTTTATCACGTAGCATGGTACCGCCCGGTCTGTCCCACGGGGACGAAATTCCTCCCGGATGGAAACGCCTGCACTGTAAGTGCGGGCATATCCTGTTACGGTAACGGATGCGTGCCGTTGAGGGACTGGTTCCCTCTCATGCTCCAATTGAGACTATTCAGACAATGGCGGAGCGCATTCAATACGATACTAGCCAACAGCGAATCCGTGAGGGACACATTATTACTGAACGGTATCGACGGAGTAGAAGTGCTTCACTACGGCATACCCGGGAGACCGGCTACCCCTTCATTATCGGAGGTCCCGACAGTCGTATACGCGGGGCGTCTCGTGCGTGAAAAAGGCGTCGATGTATTGCTCCGCGCATTCGCGAAAACAACAGAGCAGTTACCGTCAGCCAGACTCCTTATTGCCGGCGACGGGCCGGAAAGTGAGAAATTAAAGCGTCTGATCGGCGATTTGGATTTAGATTCGAAAGTTACCTTTCACGGACACCTATCGAGTTCGGAACTCGAGGAGGTGCTCGGCAGGGCCTGGGTGCTGGCCGTGCCCTCGCTCTGGGCAGAGCCTTTCGGCTTAATCGCTGTCGAGGCGATGATGAGTGGGACGGCTGTAGTGGCAAGCGACTCGGGAGGCCCGAGAGAAATTATCGAGCACGGAAAGAGCGGTTTCCTGGTGCCTCCGGGAGACGTGGACGCGCTCGCTGAAAAATTGATTTTGCTTCTGAGTGACAGGAATCTGTCCCAGACCCTCGGCAGAGCGGGACGCAGCAGCTCGGAATCGAGGTTCAGCGAAGAGCTGTTTCTCGGCAGATTGCTCGACATGTATGAGAGACTTTTAGTGAGAGCCGCATGAGAGTGTTGTTCCGGACTGGGGTTCATACTCTCATGAGGTATAACGAATGAAGGAAACGAGTCGTTCATATATATGAATATCGGCAGGATCAAGGCGACGCGGGAAGAATCAATATCAGACGATAGATTCACTATCTTTTCGTTCTTATGGGCGGCTGCCGTAATTTTTCACCTCGGGAAATGGAACATCTGGCTTCATTCCCCGGTTTCTTTCGCGCTCGGCGTCTCGGCCGTATACGTTATTTTGAAACCTTCCTCTTCGTACAGACTATACGTACTAATTATACTGCAGCTCATCGATGCCTTTGAAAAAATGCCGTGGGTTTCAAACCACTGGCTGTTCGCATCGATAGTTAACCTTACGATCCTGGCGTCGGCACTGGTCCTTGTCGTCTCAGCCAGGAATATAAGTATTGACAGGTCCCGGTTATTTAACGCGTTCGCTCCCGCGCTCAGGCTGGAACTGCTTTTACTCTACTTCTTCTCATTCTTTCACAAACTCAATACGGGTTGGTTCGATCCGGCCGTCAGCTGCAGCACAAAAATCTTCTCATCATCGTTTAATCCTCCGGGATTCCTTCAATCACCCCTCGTCTCGGAAATACTGCCGGTATACGGAACTTTGGCCGTGGAAGGCATGATACCCCTCTTTCTCCTGACGAGGAGGCTGCGGACAGCCGGAATAATCATCGCGCTATTCTTCCATTTTATGCTGGGAATGTTCGAATACTACAACTTTTCAGCGGTCACATATGCCATGCTGTTTCTTTTTACACCCGACAATTTTCCGGAAAGACTCCGGGCGCTGTGGGACGGCTCGTGGATACGGGAATTATATACATACTCCCTCGATCGGGGATATATTGGCAAGGCAAAAGCGGCGGTCCTGATAACGGCAGGCGCTGCCTGTCTGGCTCTTTTAATTTACACAAAGATGAATTATCCGGGTGTTCAGCCTTTCATAGAGCCGATGGAGGTTTGGACGCTCAGGAAACCGAGGCTTTATTACGTCTTCCTCGCACTCTGGGGGTTATTCGGCAGCGCTCTGATTGCCTTATTCCTTATAACACTTCGGAGGGGGAAACTCTTACACTACGGGACGAGCCGATATTTCGTTCCCGGCTGTAAAATATTAATGCTTTTCCCGCTCATAATCGCCATTAACGGCGTAAGCCCTTATCTCGGGCTCAAAACACAAACATCATGGTCCATGTTCAGCAACCTGCGCACGGAAGGGGGCTATACAAATCATTTGATTGTCCGGCATCCGTATTACCTGGCCGATGTTCAGAGCGACCTGGTTGAAATAAAGCATTCCACCGACCCCCGTCTCAGCGTTTTTCATGAAAAAGGTTATTTGATTCCATATTTCGAGCTAAGACGCTATACGAGCATGAACGATAGCGCCCTATCCAGGGAATTCACGCTCGAATATGTCAGGAAAGGCGCTAATAAACAGGTATCAAAACCCGGCGACGATCCCGTGCTCTTCGAGCCGGAGAATTACTTCCTCCGGAAGCTGCTGTCCTTGAGACCCGTCCCGTCCGGCAACAGCGGGGTTTGTCAGCACTGACCGATGATCCGTCATGTCATCGTAAGCCGCCCCCCAAATTGAAAGAGTATCAAAACCATTTATAATTGATGCCTGTTAAATGAAACCCGACAAAAAACGCCCTCCCCTCGTTATCATAGGCATCGACGCCGGCGATCCTCCGTTTATTGAAGAGTGGGTCGATCAGGGTCATTTGCCGAACATTTCCTCCGTCATGAGGACCGGCGTGTGGGGCAGGACGGCGGGGGCGGAGCTGGTTACCGAGCACGGTGTTTGGATCTCGCTTTTAAGCGGTATTTCCCGCGGCCGGCACGGTTACCACTACTTCAGGCAGCTGATACCAGGGACGTACGATCTTAAATCGGTAACAGGGCTCGATATAGACGCACCTCCCCTCTGGTCGCATTTAGTCGGAACGAATAAAAAAACCCTCGTCATCGATGCAGCCGACGCGCGTCTATATAAAGGGCTTCCGGGGATCCAGGTCGCAAACTGGGCGACTCACCATAACTGGGACCCCGATCATTTCACTACCGAATCGGTGCCGCCCGGTATTATCGACGATATCGGCCGGAAGTACGGAAGTAAGCTGACGACTAGGGAGAACCACTCAAGTACATATGCGGAAGACATGGAGATTTACAGGAATCTTATGAAAAACGCAAGATTAAAGGGAGAGATGTGCCGCGACCTCATCGGCCGGGACGAGTTCGACCTCTCGCTCATGATATTCGCCGAGTCGCACGCGGCGAACCACCAGTTCTGGAAATACCATCCGAAAAACAGGGACGTCGGCGATGAGGATTGCGAGCTGACAAATGCCGTCAGAGACGTATACAAGGCGATAGATACCGAAATCGGACTTATTCTGAAGCAATTCGATAAACCTAATGTATGCATCGTATCCTCGGTCGGGATGGAAGACGATTATCCGAATGCGGCTCTGGGCGAGGCGTTTTGCAGACAGCTCGGATTTCAGGCGTCCCCGGAGGGAGGCTCGTATTCCCTGAGGCCGATAGACATCGCGCGAAGGATGCTTCCGGAATCAGTACGGATTGCGCTCAGCAGGCGCATGCCCCGGGAAAAAAGGGAGCAACTGGTTTCAGACCAATTCAGGAAGGGAACGGATTGGGGCCGGACTACGGCTTTTTCAATACCTGTCTCATATACGAGCTTCATACGGGTCAACCTCAGGGGACGAGAGCCCCGTGGGATCGTCGCGCCCGGGGATGAATACCATGCCCTCGTCGACAGAATCGTGCGTGAATTATACAAGCTGACCGACTCCGCAACCGGCGAGCCCGCCGTCCTCTCCGTCAACAAAACCGTCGAGATTTTTAACTGCGCCCCTCACGAATATCTCCCCGACATCTTCGTCGAATGGAAGCCCGGGAGCTTCATGGAGCGGGTCCGTCATACGGATGCAGAATTGAGACAGAAAAAACCCGAATTCTTCAGGAGGAGCGACCATTCCTCTCATGGATTCTTCGCATTGTCCGGGCCTTCCGTGAAAAAAAACGGCAAAATCGACAACATAGAGGTTCTGGACATCGCTCCTACTTTTCTGTCGCTCTTAGGCGAGCCTGTGCCCGCCGTTATGACGGGACATAAGCTCGATATTTGACCCGGAGTCTCTTTATTTGCCGGGATAGATATGGCAGTATTTAATGTTAGTGTATATACATCCAATAACATTAGTCCAGACATAATTACAATCGTGATACTCGCTTCTATGTTTTTATATCAGAACGGGTTAATTATAACGGCGGGTCAACCTTCAGGGGAGAAAAATAACCGGGCCCGGAGCAGAAGGAACTATAATATAGC
>Ga0187892_10012031_pt1 | contig 10426 bp, 11 predicted proteins | sample MA1701073metaG_FD_139345 | JGI IMG/M metagenome (GOLD analysis project Ga0187892, IMG submission 139345) | Bio-ooze microbial communities from a basaltic lava cave in the Kipuka Kanohina Cave System on the Island of Hawaii, USA - MA170107-3 metaG ...
CCCTTCGACGCAGACGCGGCACGCGCCTATGGGCGTGTCTTTGCCGCCGTCCTGGCCCACGGCCGGAAGGAGCGAGGCGCGAGGGCCGTCGACCTGCTGATCGCGGCGACGGCGCTTGCTGCGGGGCTCCCGCTGTACACCCGCAACTCCGATGACTTCCGCGGGGTCGAGCAACTCCTCGAGATCGTCAGCATCTAGCGCCATCCTGCGCATGCGGGCGCGATGTCACGATCGTGTGAACGGGGGGCGTCGGGCGTCGCCGGGCATGACGGCGTGGGCCACGATGGTGGGGTGGGGGACCTCCTCGACCAGTACGCCGCCGCGCCCGACTGGGACGAGATGCTCGACGCGTCCGGCAGCGCCCGCACGCCCTACACCGCCCTCCACGACATGCTGCGCACGCTCTCGGCCGAGGACTTCGCCAGCCGGTGCGTGAGCCGCGACCGGGCGTTCCGTGACCAGGGGATCACGTTCTCGTACTCGGGCGAGGAGCGGCCGTTCCCCCTCGACCTCGTGCCCCGCGTCCTCTGCGCCGACGAGTGGTCGGTCATCGAGGCCGGCGTGCGCCAACGGGTGCGGGCGCTCGAACTGTTCCTCTCCGACGTGTACGGCGACGGAGAGATCCTCAAGGCGGGCGTCGTCCCCCGCGCCCTCATCACCACCTCGAAGCACTACCACCGCGCCGCCTACGGGTTCGACCCGCCCAACGGCGTACGCGTCCACGTGGCCGGCATCGACCTGGCCCGTGACGACCGGGGCCGGTTCTACGTCCTGGAGGACAACCTCCGCACCCCCTCGGGCATCTCCTACGTCATCGAGAACCGTCGCACGATGGCCAAGGTCTTCCCCGAGCTGTTCGCCAGCCACCGGGTGCGCCCCGTCGACTCCTACCCGGCCCAGCTCCTCGCCGCCCTCCGGGCCGCCGGCCCCGACGGCGTGGCCGACCCCACCGTGGTCGTGCTCACGCCCGGCGTCCACAACTCGGCCTACTTCGAGCACACGTTCCTGGCCCGCCACATGGGCGTGGAGCTGGTCGAGGGGCGCGACCTGTTCTGCCGAAACAACGTCGTCTACATGCGCAGCACCGACGGCGAGCAACGGGTGGATGTGGTGTACCGCCGGGTGGACGACGACTTCCTCGACCCCCTCCACTTCCGCCCCGGGTCGGTCGTCGGCTGCCCGGGGATCCTCAACGCCGCCCGGGCCGGCAACGTGACCATCGCCAACGCCGTGGGCAACGGGGTGGCCGACGACAAGCTCGTCTACACCTACGCGCCGGCCATCATCGACTTCTACCTGCACGAGCAGCCGATCCTGCCCAACGTCACGACCTACCGCCTCGACGAGCCCGACCAGCTCGACCACGTGCTGAGCCGCCTCGACGAACTGGTGGTGAAGCCGGTGGACGGCTCGGGCGGGCACGGCATCGTCATCGGTCCCCAGGCCGGCGCCAAGCAGCTGGACAAGGTCCGCACCGTGCTGGTGGACAACCCCCGGGGCTGGATCGCCCAGGAGCTGGTCCACCTCTCCACCTCGCCCACCCACATCGGAGAACGCCTCCGGCCCCGTCACATCGACCTCCGCCCCTTCGCCATCAACGACGGCGAGGAGATCTGGGTCGTGCCCGGCGGCCTGACCCGGGTCGCCCTGCCCGAAGGCTCGCTGGTCGTGAACTCCAGCCAGGGCGGCGGCTCCAAGGACACCTGGGTGCTCGCCACCGGCGCGGCCCGATCCCGGTCCCGGGGCCAGGCCCGGGCCGCGTCGATGATCTCGCCGAGCCTCGAGGCGCCGCCCGGCCTCGGCAACGCCTTGGCGGTGAAGCGTCCCGACCCGGGCCCGGCGGCGGCCCAGTCCGGCCAGCAGCAACAACAGCAACAACAGCAGCAGCAGTCATGCTGAGCCGCATCGCCGAGTCCCTCTACTGGGTGGGCCGCTATGTCGAGCGGGCGGAGGACACGGCCCGCATCCTCGAAGTCCACGTCGTCCATCTGCTCGAGGACCCGTCGGTCAGCGAGGAGGCGGCGTGCCGGACGCTCCTCGGCGTCATGGGCATCCCCGTGCCGGCCGAGGGCCCCGTCAACGCCGGCCGGGTGACCGAGATCCTCGCCTTCGACCGTCTGGGCGCGGGCTCCATCGTGGGGGCGTGGGTGTCCGCCCGCCAGAGCGCCCGGGCCATCCGCGAGGTCCTGTCCTCGGAGATGTGGGAGTGCCTGAACGCCACATACAACGGGCTGCCCTCGATCGTGGAGCGGGCGTCGACCACCGGGCCCCACGCCTTCTTCCAGTACATGCGGGAGCGGGCCGCCATCTTCGCCGGCCTGGCCGACTCCACCCTCAGCCGCGACGACGGCTGGCGCTTCCTCGTCCTGGGCCGGAGCCTCGAACGGCTGGACATGACCACCCGCCTGCTCCTGGCCCAGTTCAGCGAGCCCGCCGGCCTCAACGAGTGGATGATGACGCTCGCATCGTGTTCCGCCTACGAGGCGTTCCTGCGCACGTACCGGCGGGGTGTGGAGCCGTCCCTCGTGGCCGAGTTCCTGCTCCTCGACCGGCTGTTCCCCCGGTCGGCGTTTCACGCCCTGACCATGGCCGAGCAGTGCCTGTCGGAACTGGAGCCCGCCTCGGGCCGGGCCGGCCTGGAGGACGAGGCCCGCCGCATCCTCGGCCAGGCCCGCGTGGAGCTGGAGTTCCGCCGGGTGGAGGAGCTGATAGCCGACCTGCCCGTGCGCCTGCACGCCCTCCAGGCAGTGTGCGCCCAGGCCTCCGAGGCCGTCACCCGCCGGTACTTCCGGCTGACGGCGCCCCAGGAGTGGTCGCTGGAAGGGGCGGGGACCTAGGTGACCTGGCGGCTGCGCATCGAGCACCACACCGGGTTCCACTACCAGGCCGAGGTTGTTTCGTCCTACAACGAGGCCCGCATCATGCCGCTCTCGACCCCCGCCCAGCTGGTCATCGACGCGTCGGTGACGATCTCGCCCCAGGCCAGCGTGTTCCGGTACTGGGACTACTGGGGCACGATCGTCCACGCCTTCGACCTCCACGCCGAGCACACCGAACTGGTCGTGACGGGCAAGTCGCTGGTCGAGACGTCGCCGCCCATGCCCGCCGCCGACGGCCCGTCGTGGGACGTGATGGCGTCGTGGGACACCCGCGACGGCCTGGCCGAGTACCTGGCGCCGACCGACTACGTGCCCCTCGAACACCCCGAGCTGGCCGAGGCCGCCGCCGACCTGGTCGCCGGGCGGACGCCGGCCGAGGCGTGCGAGGCGGCGGGCGAGTGGGTTCGGGGACGGTTGCGCTACGAGCGGGGCACGACCAACGTGTCCACCACCGCCGTCGACGCCCTCCACGAGGGGAGCGGGGTGTGCCAGGACTTCGCCCACCTCACCCTGGCGCTGCTGCGGACCATGGGCATCCCGTCGCGCTACGTGTCCGGGTACCTCCACCCCAAGCCCGACGCCCCCGCCGGCGCCGCCGTCGAAGGCCAGAGCCATGCGTGGGTCGAGGCGTGGCTCGGCGACTGGACCCCGTTCGACCCCACCAACGGCCGCCCGGTGGGGGAGCGCCATGTCCTCGTGGGCCGGGCCCGCGACTACCACGACGTCTCCCCCCTGAAAGGCGTCTACCACGGCGGCCCGGCTGAGGCCATCGCCGTGACGGTGACCTTGACGCGCCTCGCCTGACTTGGGCGGCGTCAGCCGGTCGCGCCCCACGGGTCGGGGCCGGCGTCGCCGTCGACCGCCGCCACCACGAGCCTGGCCAGGAAGTGGTCCCAGCCCGTCCTGTGCATCGGCCGCTGTTCCTCAGGCAGGTTGCGGTGGACGAGCCGCACCGTCGTCATGCCGTCGTCGGACGCCGACAGGGTGAACTCCACCTCGGTGGCGCCGGGCGGGAGGTCGTCGCTGCCGGCCATGCCCCACGTCACGACGACGCGGCGGGGTGGCTCCACCGCAACGTACCGGCCCCGCACCGGCACGCCGTTGATGTCGAGCTCGAACCGCCCGCCCGGCTCCGCCTCCAGCACCGCGTGCTGGCCCATCCAGCGCACCATGAAGGCGGGGTCGACCAGGTGGCGGAAGACGTGCTCCACGGGTGCCGCGATCGTGATCGCCGTCTCGAACGGGCCGGCCGTCACTGCTCGGCAGTCTCCTTCAACTGGCCGAGGTGGCGCGTCCAGAAGTCGGCAAGGAACTCCTGCACGGCCGCGAACCCCTCGGGGCGCACCACGAACAGGTGGCGCGTCCCCTCCCGCTGCTCGTCCACCAGCCCGGCGTCGCGCAGGACCCGCAGGTGCTGCGACACGGCCTGGGGCGTGATCTCGAAGTGGGCGGCGATGTCGCCCACCGAGCGCGCCCCGTCGGAGACGAGCGTGAGGATCGCTCGCCGGTTGGGCTCCGCCAGCGCCTTGAGCGCGGCGTCGGGGTTCAAGCCGGTCGGCGGCCCATGTGCCCGACCAGTTTGTCGAAGTCGGAGGCGCCGGCGGCGACGTCGATCGCGGGCGCGATGTACGTCCCCCGGGTCTGGTCGGTGATGGCCATTTGGGCGAAGGCCAGGACGGCCGCCGCCAGGTCGCCGGGCACCTCGTAGGACTGGCCCGTCGCCACCGCCAGGTCACGCCCGTGGACGACCATGTCGAGGGCGATGAACCGGGTGAGGACGGCGCCTGGCATCGGCCCCAGCGGCGTCTCGACGGCGGCGGCCATCGCCCCGTCGGCGGCGGCCGATGCCAGCGCCGCGGTGGCGGCCTCGGCGAAGGCGGCGGACGGGTCGTGGCCGACCAGGTCGGCGTCGGGCAGCCCGCCGGCGGGCGCCGGGTGGGGGACGGGCGTGCCCGAGATCAACTGGTGGTGGAACCACAGCGAGCCCACGATGTGGTTCAGGAGGTCACGCACCGACCACTGCGTGCAGGGCGTGGGCAGGTCGAACTGGCCGGCCTCGACGCCCTTGACGGTGGCGGCGGCGCTGGCGATGGCCCGGTCGAACATCTCTCGTTCGTTCATACCCGGCAGCCTAAACGAAAGTAATCACTTTCGCAAGTGGCTGGTTTGCCGCGGTCCGACGCCGGCGGGCAATATCGTTGCAGCCGCATGGCGCAGACGTGGTCGCGGCCTCTCTACACGGTCTACGAACGGCGGCTGCTGGCCAGCATCGATCCGGCCCGCCGGCCGAACCACATCGGGATCATCCTCGACGGCCACCGCCGGTTCGCCCGTTCCGCCGGCCTGGCCGACTACGCCGAGAGCTACCGCACCGGGATGGACAAGTTCCGCGAGTTCCTCGGCTGGTGCCACGACCTGCGCATCCCGGCCGTCACCGCCTGGGTGCTCTCCACCGAGAACCTCGACCGTCCCGCCGAGGAGCTCGACCCCTACCTCGACGTGCTCATCGACCTGTTCGAGCGGCTGCCGGACGAGGCGCAACGGCTCGGGTTCTCCATCCGGGTCATCGGCAGCCTGGACATGCTGCCCGTCCCGCTCGTCACGGCGGCCAAGGAGGCCCAGCAGGCCTCCGAGGCCCGAACGGCGGGATCGGCGGGGCCGGGCGCCTGGCAGCTGACCATCGCCCTCGGCTACGGCGGGCGCCAGGAGGTGGTCGACGCCTGCCGCTCGCTGGTCGCCGACCTGGCTGCGCAGGGAGTGCGGGCCGCCGACCTCGCCGGCCGGATCGACGAGGCGTCGGTGTCGCGCCACCTCTACACCGCCGACCTGCCCGACCCCGACCTGGTCATCCGCACCAGCGGTGAGGCCCGCCTGTCGGGGTTCCTGCTGTGGCAGGCGGCGTACGCCGAGTACGTGTTCGTCGACCCCTTCTGGCCCGCCTTCCGACGCGTCGACTTCCTCCGGGCCCTCCGCGACTACGCCCGCCGCGAGCGCCGCTTCGGGCTGTAGATGTCTGCTGAACTCCTATGCCGCCCCCCAACCTCGCCGGGATGGCCGCGCTCATCCGCTCCAAGCACCCAGACCTGCGGCCCTTCCAGGTGAAGACTGTGCTGTGGGCGCTGGCCGCCAAGGTGCGGGAGGCACCCGATGCCCAAGGGACGCGGCGGGTCGGATCAGCCGCTCGATCCGGCGCACGACCAAGTCACCAGGGCCATGGGCGGCGCTCGCCGCAGAGGTCAGCGGGAGCCCGGTTCGAAGACCTGAGCCTGGATCGTGACGCGCATCGTTCTGTCAGCCGGGCTTAGTATGCTGCGTCCGGTACCAACCCCGCTTGCCGTTGGGTCTCGTGAACTCGGCTGAGATGCCGACGGCAGCCAGGAACGTGGCCCCGGCCGAGGCCTGGTTTTCTGACGGGATAGAGCGCACGCTCTGCACCGCCGGCACCAGGAGCGCCGCGAATCCCTGCACCTCCTCCTCACCGGCATTGCGACCCAGCTCCCGCCCGCCGGCGGCGAGAACCCCGGTGAGCACGGCGCGTTGGCCATCGCTGAGCTGCAAGCAAAGGCCATCGAGCTGCTCGGCGACCTCCCGCAGCTGGCCCTCGGTGATGTCGACTGAGTCCGGCATGTTCTGACCTCCATTAGAGTTAGCTCGAGTCCATGATGGGATCACTCTCTAAGACGATCGTGTCAGCCTAAGGTTACCCAGCTGCGCAGCCATCCGGCCTCGGGCGAGGCCACCAGAGCCGAGGACGTGGGACACGATTCTCGGACCGTGGAGCCGCACCAGCGCCACCAACATGCCGCCGGCGCCGTTGCCGAAGACGGGCGTCCTCATTCGGCGGCCGACGGTTTGGCCTCGGGCGCAAACATGCAGGTCACAGGTAGTCGGCCGCCCAGCCGCGAAGCGGCTGCAGCAAAGATCAGCAGACATCCAGGGTGCGGGTCGCCGACCTCCTGAACGGGTCGGCGGCGGTCGACTCCGACGTCACGGTCAAGGGCTGGGTCCGCACCCGGCGGGACTCCAAGTCGGGCGGCGGGCTCTCGTTCCTGACCGTGCACGACGGGTCCTGCTTCGACCCCATCCAGGTGGTGGCCCGCACCGAGTCGCTGCCCAACTACGAGTCCGAGGTCCTCCACCTGACGCCGGGCTGCGCCGTGGTGGTCGGCGGGCGGCTGGCGATGTCGCAGGGCAAGGGCCAGTCGGTCGAGATCCAGGCGTCGTCGGTCGAGGTCGTGGGTTGGGTCGACGACCCCGAGACCTACCCGATCACGCCCAAGCAGCACTCGTTCGAGTACCTGCGCGAGGTGGCCCACCTGCGGCCCCGCACCAACACGTTCGGCGCCGTGACCCGGGTGCGCCACGCCCTCTCGATGGCCGTGCACCGGTTCTTCGACGAGCGGGGCTTCTACTGGGTCCACACCCCGATCATCACCGCCAACGACGCCGAGGGGGCGGGGGCGATGTTCCGGGTGTCGACCCTCGACGCCGTGCACGCTGCCGCCGACTTCACCGACGACTTCTTCGGCCGGGAGACCCACTTGACCGTGTCAGGCCAGCTCAACGCGGAGAGCTACGCCCTGGCCATGAGCCGGGTGTACACGTTCGGCCCCACCTTCCGGGCCGAGAACTCCAACACCGCCCGCCACCTCGCCGAGTTCTGGATGATCGAGCCCGAGGTGGCATTCGCCGACCTGTCGGCCAACGCCGACCTGGCCGAGGAGTTCCTCAAGTACCTGTTCCGGGCCGTGCTGGACGAGCGCCAGGACGACATGAGGTTCTTCGTGGACCGGATCGATTCGGGCGCCGCCGAACGGCTGGAGCGCTTCGTGGGGTCGAGCTTCGAACGGATGGAGTACGGCGAGGCGGTGGCGGCCCTGGAACGGGCGGTGGCCGAGGGGGTCCCGTTCGAGTTCCCGGTCGGATGGGGGATGGACCTGCAGTCCGAGCACGAGCGCTACCTGACCGAGACGCTGGTCGGGCGCCCGGTCGTGGTCATGAACTACCCGACCGAGATCAAGCCGTTCTACATGCGCCTCAACGACGACGGGCGGACGGTGGCGGCGATGGATGTCCTGGCCCCCGGCATCGGCGAGATCGTGGGCGGCAGCCAGCGGGAGGAACGGCTCGACCGGCTCGACGCCCGCATCGAGGAGCTCGGCCTCGACCGCGACGCCTACTGGTGGTACCGCGACCTCCGCCGGTACGGCACCGTTCCCCACGCCGGTTTCGGCCTCGGCTTCGAGCGCACGCTGCTCTACGCCACCGGGATGGCCAACGTGCGCGACGTCATCCCCTTCCCCCGCACCCCCAAGAACGCCGATTTCTAGTGAGTTTGTGCAAAAACTAACCCCTCAGGTTACTTTTTGCACACTTTCATACAGACGGTGCCAGGTCCGTAGACTTGCCCGGTGGCCCCGCCTGCCCTCGTCGACGCCAGGGGGCGCACGGTCACCGACCTGCGCATCTCCCTGACCGACCGGTGCAACTTCCGGTGCACGTACTGCATGCCCGCCGACGGGCTGCCGTGGCTCGCCCGGGACGAGCTGCTCACGGTCGACGAGATCGAGCGCGTTACCCGCGTGTTCGCCGCCCTCGGCGTCACCGAGGTGAAGCTCACGGGCGGCGATCCCACCGTCCGGCCCGAGCTGGTCGAGATCGTCGGCCGCATCCGGGCCGCCGGCCCCCACCTCGACCTCAGCCTGACCACCAACGGTTTCCTGCTCGAACGGCTCGCCCACCCGCTGCGCCAGGCCGGCCTCGACCGGGTCAACGTCTCGTGCGACTCCCTCCTGCGCCACCGGTTCGCCGAACTCACCCGCCGCGACGCCCTCGAACGGGTCCAGGCCGGCCTGCGCAAGGCCGGCGAGGCCGGGTTCCGCCCCATCAAGCTCAACTGCGTCGTGATCGGCGGCACCAACGACGACGAGGTCGTCGACTTCGCCCGCCTGGCCCGCAGCACCGGCTACGGCGTGCGCTTCATCGAGTACATGCCCCTCGACGCCGACCACGCCTGGGAGCGGTCCAAGGTCGTTCCCTCCTGCGACATCCGGGCCGCCATCGAGGCCGCCTTCCCGCTGGTGGCCCGTGACCAGGGCCCCGAGCCGGCATCCACGTTCACGTTCGCCGACGGCGCCCCGGGCTCGGTCGGGTTCATCTCGTCGGTCACCGAGCCGTTCTGCGACTCCTGCAACCGGGTCCGCATCACGGCCGAGGGCCAGCTCCGGGTGTGCCTGTTCTCCCTCGACGAGACCGACCTGCGCACGCCCCTGCGCCACGGCGCCACCGATGACGACCTCGCCCACCTCATCCGCCAGGCCGTCTGGCCCAAGTGGGCCGGGCACCGCATCAACCATCCCGACTTCGTCCAACCCACCCGCACCATGTCCGCCATCGGCGGCTAGCTCCTACCGTTCGAACAGGCGGGACTTGAGCAGACCGGTCGTGTGGAGGCGGTAGCGGGCCATCGTCCACAGCGTCGAGAAGCCGTACCGGAAGTTGGCCCGCATCGAGGTGGACGAGGCATCGGCGTGGTAGCGGGTATGGATCGGCACCTCCACCACGCGCTGCCCAAACGCCACCGCCTGGGCGATGACCTGGCTGTCGAACACGAAGTCGTTCGAGTTCCGGAGGAACGGCACGGTCTCCAGGAAGGACCGTGAGTAGGCCCGGTAGCCGGTGTGCAGTTCGGAGAACGACGTGCCGAGCATGGCGTTCTCGATCGACGTCAGGGCCTTGTTGGACACGAACCGGTACAGCGGCATGTTGCCGGCCCGGGCCCCGCCGGGGATCAGCATGCGGCTGCCCAGCACCAGGTCGGCCTCGCCCCGTTGGATGGGGGCGATGAGGTCGGGCAGCACCGCCGGGTCGTACTGGCCGTCGGGGTGGAGCATGACCACGATCTCGGCGCCCAGGCGGAGGGCTTCCAGGTAGCACGTCTTCTGGTTGCCGCCGTAGCCCACGTTGTGGGGCAGGCCGATGGTGCGGATCGGCAGCCGGGCTGCCACCTCCAGGGTGGCGTCGTGGCTGCGGTCGTCGACCAGCAGCACCTCGTCGACGATGTCGCGCGAGATGCCCGTGTAGGTGCTGCCCAGCGTGCGGGCGGCGTTGTACGCCGGCATGACGACGAGCACCTGCACAGAGCCTGCCTTGGCCGCCGGCCGATCAGGAGCGTGACCGGTTGTTGGGTTCACCGGCCCACCATCATTGCGGGCGGCGGCGGGCAGGTCTACTCGTCGTCGTCCAGGTAGCCGGGCGAGGGGTCGTCGCTGGCGCCCGGCGGCTCGTCCACGACGCGCATGGCCGCCTCCTCGGCGGACAAGGTGGAGTGGCCGTCGTCCTCGGCGTACTCGCCCACCAGCGCGGGCTCGTCGTCGAACGACGGGTCCTCGGCGTCGACGAGCCGCACCCGCTCCTCCGGTGCCCGCCGGGGGAAGTCGGGCTCCTCCCGCTTGCGCCGTTGGTCCACTGACTCGCCGATCGCCTCCTCGCGGGCGGTCGTGCCCCACTGGTTCACGCCCTGGGCGTGGTCGAGGGGCGGCGGCTCC
>Ga0187892_10012032_pt1 | contig 10423 bp, 11 predicted proteins | sample MA1701073metaG_FD_139345 | JGI IMG/M metagenome (GOLD analysis project Ga0187892, IMG submission 139345) | Bio-ooze microbial communities from a basaltic lava cave in the Kipuka Kanohina Cave System on the Island of Hawaii, USA - MA170107-3 metaG ...
GGCATCGCCAGCGCTCCCGGGCCGCCGCGCTGCAGGCCCGAGCATGGGCAGTCCGACGCTGGGCCACTGGGCCAGACGAACCGTGACTTGGGGCGGCAGGCCGGGCGCGGGCGACCGAGCTGGTGGCGGCGACGAGGGATACGGCCGGGGTGCGGCGGGGGCGATCGTGTCAGGGGCGTGTCGGCATGAGACATCGCCGTGTCATGCGGTGCTGCTACTTTCGACGCGTCCACCGTGTCGGACCGACTTCCCTGGAGGCACCATGCTCGCCGTGCTGATCGTGCTCGCCGCCGTTGCCCAGACCCCGCACATCAAGGTCAAGGAGGAATCACCCGGGCTGCTCAAGAAGGCGAGGATCACCGTCGACAGCGCGTACGCGCTCGCGACCCGGCGCGTCGCCGGCGGGCGGGCGCCGGAGGCCGAGCTCGAGATGGAGGACGGCCGGCTGGTGTACTCGTTCGACCTGAAGATCGCTGGCAAGGCCGGCGTCGAGGAGGTGCTCGTCGACGCGATCTCGGGCGCGGTGGTCTCGGTCCAGCACGAAACGCCGGCGGCCGAGGCGCGCCACGCGCGGCGGCCCCCGGCAGGGTGACCGGTCGGCGCGTTGCCGGCTCCGGTGGCGGCCCCGCCCTCTCGACTCCGGTTGTCGCGGCTCCCGCTCCCCACGATGCGTTGGCCGATCGGAAGGTTTCAGCCGACCGGATGGGCGGCGTGACCGGCCACCTCTTGTTTCGTTGGCGCGGGCCCATTTCCGCCCTGGTGGTGGGCGGCGTGGTCGGCGCAGCGATCGTGCTGCCGGGGCTTGATGCTGGGGCCGTGGTTCCCCCATTGGGGTTGGCGGTCGGCCGATGGCTGGCGGCGGCGGGGGTGGCGCTCCGGATTCTGATCGTGGCCACGGCGCTGCCGGGAACCTCTGGACGCGAGCGGACGCCGTTCGCGACGGCAGCGCTCAATCAGGCCGGTGCCTACTCGCTCCTGCGCCACCCCCTATATCTGGCGAACCTCGTTGCCTGGCTGGGCGTCGGGATCACTTCTGGGAGCTGGTGGATCGCCCTGCCAGCCGTCGTGATCGGCTGCATCCTCTACGGATCGATCGCGCGGGCCGAGGACCACCACCTCGCGAACCGGTTCGGTGAAGCCCATCGCGCCTGGGCTGAGCGAACCCCGGCGTTCATACCACGGCCGGACCGCTGGAGACGACCGGCCGCCTGGGCCCCGTGGCCCGAGGTAGTCAGGCGCGAGTACGCTTCGGTCGTGGTCGTGAGCGTGACGGTCTTCCTCGTCGAGTCGGCACGGGAGCTCGGACGGCACGGGAAAGGACCGGCGCTCGGCGTCGTTGCGGCGGTTCTGGCGGGGTCCGTCGTGCTGTCGCTGACCGCGCGAACGCTGGGCAGGTCGCGCGCTCGTGGACCGACGCCCGCAGCCATCACATCCCCGACGCCGCTGGCCGTGCGCGACGACGGCACGATTTCGTGATCCTCGTGGAGCTGGTTGAACTCGTCAGCGACGGCCCACACACGCGGATGCGGCGTCGTCCAGTGGCACGAGACCGTCGGGCGTTCCGATGGGCCGGGGAAGGGCCGGAGCCTGCGGCAACACGGGCCGTTCGAACCCTTCCAGCGACGGATTCCCAACGGCTCCTCACCGCAGCGGTTCAATCGACGCCTTCGGCCGATTCCGAATCCAGGTCCGCACCGATGCCAGGATCCTTCGGTGTCGCTTCACGACCGGCGCGGACGTGAGGGCGCGGCGATCCTCGCACTGGCGCTGGCGCTCCTCGCGCGGTGGCCGACTCGATCCGGGTGCTCGCCGATCTGGGACGGCAGGTTCGGCTTGGCCTTCGTCCGCGCGAGAGCCAGCGAGCTCCTGCTCCGGCTCGCCACCGAGCAGCAGCTCCACGCGGATTCGCTGCTCCGCTTCGCCGAGCGCGGGCTCAAGACCGGCGACATCTCCGCCATCGAACGCGATCAGGTCCCGTCGCGGCTTTCTGCCCGGCGGCCAGATGTTCATGACCGCGCGCCAGGTCGCACCCGGGCTGACCGATGAACGCGAGCCGCATGTCGTCTTCGGTGATGGCGCCGGCATCGGTCGGGACCGCCATCACCGTCTCGCCTCCGGATTTCGTCTCCATCGTGGCTCGCCCCGCGGAGCATCGGGGCCGAAGCCCTCACCATGGTATCCGTTCCATGTCCTGCTCTCCGCGCATGATCGATTGTCGTCACGGTTCCCGTGACGTGCTCACTCCGCGGCTCGCGCCCTGTGAGGTCTGAGCCGGGCCTCACCGCGCCGGCACGACGACGCCGAGCCGTTCGCCCCGATGCACCTCGAGGAGGCCGGTGCGCTGCTCCACACCATTCGACGTGCGGACGTAGACGGTGACCGAGCCACTCTCCTCGACCATCCAGGCCGGGATCGCCAGGGTGGCGTCGCCCCCGGCCGGCACCACGCCGAGCCGGATGTCGAAGGCGCCGCGCTCCGCGTACACTCGCACCGGGTCCTTCAAGTTGTTCTGCACCACCACGGTCGTCGGCGTGCCCCAGGCGGGCGCGGGGTCGGCCGCATGACGGGTCTTCACCGGGCCGCGCGCCGGAACGATCACTTCGAGGTGCTCGCCGGTCCGAAGCTCGATCGGGCCGGTGTTCTGGTCGAAGCCCCGCACTGGATGCACCCACAGGTCCACGGCCGACCGGTCTCCGGTCAGCCAGCTCGGCACCTCGAAGCTCACCGAGGCACCGGCGGCAACGGTTCCCAGGCGGACGTCGACGGCACCGTGTTCGAGGTAGACCTTGACGGGCTGATCGAGGTCGTTGCGGACGGTGACAACCGTCTGGAGGGTGGTGGGCGCCGCGACAGCCGCTGGCAGCAGCGCCAGGCCGGCAAGAGTGGCGAGCGACGGGATGAACATGCTTCTCTCCTCGCAAAGCGGGTTATCCGGCGTTCGGGGCGATTCCCGCGGCGCCGTACGCCCCCAATCTGCCGAGACACACCTGACGCCATCTTAAACCCGAATCGTCGATAGATGTGGCGTCTTCACCTGCAGTACCACTCCGGCCGGACGGAGTACAACACGGGTCGACCGGATCAGGCCGAGATCAGCGCCCGAGCTCCATGGTGAGGCGACCCCGGACTGGTTTCGGCTTGGAGGCCGACATGGCGCGCAGCACTGTTGTCGCGTTGTACGTCGTGGTAATGGTGACGGCGATCGTCGTCACGGATGTCCTGCTGTTCAGGAACCGGACCTGGGCTCAGCTGATGTGGAACATCGGGACCGTATTGATGTTCGGAGCTATCTATCTGAGGTTTCTTCCTGAGGTTTCTTCGGAGGCCCCAGTTGTGCTGCGCTGGGGCGCCAACGGCCGTACGGTCTTCTGTCGACAGCCGAGGTCGACCTGAGAACTTGTTGGTAGTGCGCCCTCGGTGGCTCAACTCTGGACGCCCGCCTATGTTCTCCGAAATCATGGCACCATCCTCGTCGGGTCCCGCCCCGCTCTGGAACGAAGCCGTTCCCGAGTTGCTCCTGCGGCTGGGCGCGACGCCAGCAGGGCTGACCGCCCAAGCAGCGGCAGCCCGTCTGGCGCGGGACGGTCCCAACCGGATCGCCGCCCGCGAGTCGTCGAGCAGCCTGGCCCTGCTCGGTCGCCAGTTCGCCTCGCCGCTGGTGCTCCTGTTGCTGACCGCCGCCGCCCTGTCGCTGCTCCTGCACGACGCGATCGACGCCGTTGTGATCCTGGTGATCGTCGCCGCCAGTGGCGGGCTTGGTTTCTGGCAGGAGCGGGGCGCCACGCGGGCGGTCGCAGAGCTCTTAGCGCTGGTCGCGCCACGCGCCACCGTGCTGCGTGACGGCGTGCCCGTCGACGTCGCCGTGGATGACGTGGTCGTGGGTGACGTCGTGGCGTTCGCCGCTGGCGCTGGCGTACCCGCCGACTGCCGCCTCCTCGAGGCGAACAGCCTGTTCGCGGACGAAGCGGCGCTCACCGGGGAGACGTTCCCCGTCGAGAAGCGGCTCGGCACGGCCCCGCTCGACGCGGCGCCCGCTGCGCGGACCAACATGCTCTTCATGGGAACGCACGTCGTGAGCGGCACCGGCCGCGCCCTCGTCGTCGCAACGGCCGGTCGGACCGAGTTCGGCCGGATCTCCGATCGACTCCGGGACCGAAAGCCGGAGACGGAATTCGAGCGGGGTGTCCAGCGCTTCGGGACGTTCCTGCTCGAGCTCACCCTGGTGCTCGTGCTCATCGTCTTCGCCATCAATGTGTACCTGGCGAAGCCGGCGCTCGATTCGTTGCTCTTCGCCCTCGCCCTCGCCGTGGGGATGACCCCGCAGCTCCTGCCGGCAATCATCAGCGTCAACCTGGCCCGGGGTGCGCGGGCCATGGCCAGTCGCAAGGTGGTGGTACGGCGCCTCAACGCTATCGAGAATTTCGGCAGCATGAGCGTGCTGTGCTCGGACAAGACGGGGACGCTGACGGAGGGGCGGGTCCGCCTGCACTCAGCGATCGCGGTCGACGGCAGCGCAAGCGAGTCCGTTCGCCGCGCGGCCACCCTCAATGCGTCCCTCCAGACGGGCTTCGTGAATCCGATCGACGAAGCCGTGCGGCGCGAGATTCCGGTGGCGGGCCCGTTGCCGGCGCTCCTGGGTGAGGTTCCATACGACTTCGTGCGCAAGCGCCTCAGCGTCCTGGCGGCGGAGCCGGGCGGCGCGCGCCTGCTCTGCAAGGGAGCCGTTTCCGAGATGCTCGCCGTGTGCGCCTGGGTCGAGCTGCCGGCCGGGGAACGGCGCCCGCTCGACGAGATGCGGGACGGGGTGCTGGCCCGCTACGCCGAGCTCAGCCGGGCCGGCCTCCGGACGCTGGCCGTGGCCGTGCGGGAGTTGTCCGGAGCAACGCGGATCGGCGTCTCGGACGAGCGCGAGCTGACGCTGTTGGGGTTCCTCGTGTTCCATGACCCGCTTAAGGCCGATGCCCGGCAGGCGATCGCCGCCCTGGGCGACCTGGGCGTGGGGCTCAAGGTGATCACCGGCGACAACGCGCTCGTGGCGGAGCAGGTGGGTGCCGCCGTGGCGTTCGCGCCGCCCCGCATCGTGACGGGAGCCCAGCTCCGCGCCACGAGCGACGAGGCGCTTCCGGCGCTTGCCGAGCGCACCGACATCTTCGCCGAGGTCGAGCCCAATCAGAAGGAGCGGATCATCCTGGCGCTGAGGCGGGCGGGGCACGTGGTGGGCTACATGGGCGACGGCATCAACGACGCCCCAGCGCTCCGCGCCGCCGACGCGGCGATCTCGGTGCAGGAGGCCGTGGACGTGGCCAAGAGCAACGCCGACCTGGTCCTGCTGGAGCGTGACCTCGGCGTGCTGGCGGATGGCGTCCGCGAGGGGCGCCGAACCTTCGCCAACACGCTCAAGTACGTGTTCATGGCCACCAGCGCCAACTTCGGCAACATGTTCAGCATGGCCGGTGCGTCGCTCCTGCTGCCGTTCCTGCCGCTGCTGCCGAAGCAGATCCTCCTCACCAACCTGTTGACGGATGTACCCGAGATGACCATCGCCGGGGACTCCGTCGACGACGAATGGATCGCTCGGCCCAGGCGCTGGGACGTGGCCGGCATCCGACGGTTCATGATGGTCTTCGGCGTGCTGAGCTCCGCGTTCGACTACCTGACCTTCGGCGTGCTCATCTGGTGGCTCAAGGCGGGTCCCGACGAGTTCCGGAGCGGCTGGTTCGTCGAGTCGGTCGTGTCCGCCACGCTGATCGTCCTGCTGGTCCGCACCCGACGAAGCGTGGTCCGCAGCCGGCCGGCGCGCGCCCTGACCGCCGCGACCTTGGCCGTGGCCGCCGTGGCAGTCGTGCTCCCGTACTCCCCCTTGGCAGGCGTCCTCGGCTTCGTGCCGCTGCCGCCGCGCTTCCTCGCCGCCATGGGAGCGATCGTCGTCGCATATCTGATCAGCGCCGAGATGGTCAAGACGCGATTCTACCGCGCGGCTGCCGCGAACCTCTGATCCGGGAGGGGGGATGACGCTCGAAGAGGTGATCGCCGCCGTCGGGCTCCCGGCCGTGTTCGTGGGCTCGGCGGTGGAGGGGGACGTGACGCCGTTCCTCGCCGGCGTCGTGAGTCACCTGGGCGCCCTGCGCCTTCCGCTTGTCGTCGGCGCCGCCACACTTGGCACCATGGCGGGAGACCTGGGCTGGTATTGGCTCGGCCGGAGCCGTGGGGACCGGATCCGCGAGTCGCGTCTGTACCGAAAGGCCGCGCCGGCCGTGGAGTCCGCGGTGGATCGGATCGGCGTGGCACAGCTGTTTTCCGCTCGTTTCGTGTACGGGACCCGGATCGCGTCGATGATCTACTGGGGCGTCCGCGGGCTTCCGCTTCCACGGTTCCTGGCGATCGAGCTGGTCTCCTGCCTTGCCTGGACGACGCTGCTCTCCGGTCTCGGTTACGCCCTCAGTGACCGGGCGGCGTTAGTCGTTGGGGAGATCAAGGCGATCGAGCTCTGGCTCCTCGGCGCGCTGGTCGCGGGCGTAGGTGTGGCAGCGGCCCGCGCCTGGGTGGCCGATCGCCGGCGGCAGTAGCCGGTGCGCATGGAGCACTCTGCCGCGCTCGCACGCGATGCCCGTCGCGGTTCGTTTGGTCGCGGGCCGGAGCGGGCACGGGCATCGGCTGAACCGAGACGGAGGAAGCTGCGTGTCGCATGGCGCCGGCGAGGACGACAACGCGCATCGGTTCGTCGTCGGCCGCTTCACCTGACGCCGGCGATACGAAGTGCAACAAGTGGTCTCCGGGCCCGGGATTGACCGGAGGTCCTCTTCGAGTCGGCGCTGCTCCATCTCGCTGGCGCCTGCGACGGCGATCGTGACCTGCGAGCCCGAGATCCGCACCGACTGCAGCTGGGCGTCGGTGGCCCGCGCCTGCCGTTGCACCGACAGGTGAGCCGCTCTCGCCTGGTGTGCTGCTTTCACCTGACGCAGGTAGTTCTGCACCAGCGGGACAGAGACCGCGCCGACGGCGAGGACGGCCGCCGCGAGCATGGGTACCGCCGCCGGCGACCTCCGCCGTTTGGGCGGCGGTGCGAACCGCGTGAGCAGCATGACGGCGGCGGCCGAGACCGCAATGCCGACCAGGTTCGTCAGAAACAGGAGCATTGCCCCGATGGGCAGTGGGACGTGACCCTGCTCGAGCACCGTCCCGACCACGGCGAGCGGCGGGACGAGCGCAACGGCGATGGCCACGCCAGGGAGGACCCCAGAGAGTTCGTCGCGCGCGTACGCGAAGGCGCCGACGCCACCGGCGAGCACGGCGATGCCGAGGTCACGCAAGTCCGGGGCGGTCCGGGAGAGGAGCTCGCTGTCCACGGCTCCCTCCGGCAGCAGGACGCCGAGCAGGGAGGCAGCGGCCACGACCGTCACGGCCCCGGACAGGATGATGGTCAGGAGCCGTGCCGCCTCGCGGCCCCACGCGATGGCCAGCGCTGCGCCGAGCGCGATGATCGGCTGGCCCATCGGCGCCATGACCATCGCACCGAGGATCACGGCGGCGGAATTCTCGTTCAGCCCGAGCATCGCGACGCCGGTCGAGAGCAGCAGCATCGCAGCAAACCCCGAGCGCCAGCGCGGTTGGTCGTTGAAGAAGACGGCTCGCAGGGTTGCCGCGTGTTGTGCCGGGGTCTGGTCATGCACGATGAGCCAACCCGACTGTGCTTCGTCCGACACGCGCTTCGCCAGCTCGTCGCGAATGCGAGGATTGGCAGGGTGTCCGACAAGATTGAGCATGGCTCCTCCCTGACCGGTTGAGTGCACGGGGCCACACCGTCGCGCCGGTTCACCGGCGGTGTGCCGCGCGAGGGTTACCGGTGATGAGGGTCCACATGAAGCCGAAAGCCGCGCCGCCTCCGCCGGATGAGCGGAGGCGGCCGCGACTGCGGTTGGCGGCAAGTCTGTTTGCCCGACGCGAACTGGAGGCCGGCCAGGCGACCGCCGACCCCTCATTCGCGAGGCCCCCAGTTCGCGCTACCGCACGACGACCGAGGACAGGCCGATGCTGTTCTCGATCCGCAACTCTACGGTCTGCCCCGGGCTGACCACGATCGGGGCGGAAGCGTAGACTCCGGAGCCGCCGATCGGGTCGGCGATGAGCCGGAAGTCGGCGCCCGGGGCTGCGAGGAACTCCGGCACCGATACCTTCTCAGTCGAGAAGCTGTTGACGACGCCGAGCGACTGGTACACGCCGTCCCGCCACCCGTAGATGTGCATGTCGTAGAAATTGTTGTTCGTGACCGTCAGCGACACCGGGTCCGGCATCGGAGCTGGTGCCGGCGCCGCGGCCGCGAGGCCGACAACAGCCGCGCTGAGCGTCACGCCCCGTCGCACCCACCGATTCAACATGGTCTCATCCCTCCTCGGCCGCTCATTCGAAGCGATCGGGCTTGGCGGCAATGGGCCTCGACGCACGGTCTCTTCGACCTGCTCGCAAGGTAGGATCGAGCACCTGACACGCCGATGAACTCGGGACACGCAAAACACCGGCCCGGGAATCACCACTCCGCGGGCGCCGCTACAGAAGGGCTGCGGCGGCGCGATCCACGAGCCAGATACGTCTTCCCGCCGGTACGATGCGGCGAGCGGGAACTCGGAGGGGATCGGCCCGGTGCAGCAGGGCATCGCGCACCGGCTCGCTCTTCCCAGCGCCGCTCACGAGGAAGACCACGTTCTCGGCCTGGTTGAGGGCACCGGGTGTCATTGTGATCCGACGCGGTGGGAGCACCCCCGAGGGTGCCTCGATCGCCTCCACCCACCGCCCTGCCTCCGAGGGCGACCCTGGAAACAGCGACGCTGTGTGTCCGTCGCGGCCGAGCCCCAGCAGCACCAGGTCGAAGAGCGCTGTGCCCCGTCGGTCCCGCGCGACCCGTCGGAGCAAACGCTCGTACGCGCGCGCAGCACTCGCCGGGGAGCGCACGCCGGCCTGGATGGGATGGACGCGCGCGGCGGGCACGCCAAGCGGCCGGAGGAGCACGCGCCGCGCGGTGCCGTAGTTGCTATCCCGGTGCCGGGCGGGCAGGCAGCGCTCATCAACCCAGAACCACTCCACCCGCCGCCAGTCGCAACGCGGGACGCGCCGAGTGGCGAGGCGGCGGAACGTGGGAACGGGGGTCCCTCCACCGGAAAGCGCCAGTACCGCGGAATCGCGTCGCGCCAGGACGGCGGTGATTCGGTCTTCGATCAACTTCGCCGCCGCGGTCGCAAGCGCCCGCGGGTCCGTCACCACGCGAACCTCGTCGCGCGCCGGGCCCGTCACGGCGCGCGTTTGACCGGATGCCCACCGAACTGCTGCCGCATCGCCGCCAGGAGGCGAAACGCCAGCCCGTCATGGTCGCGGGATTGCAGCCGCTGGATCAGGGACTGGGTGATCACGGGCGCCGGAACGCCGAGTTCGATCGCCTCGGCGACCGTCCAACGCCCTTCACCCGAGTCGGCCACGTAGGGCGCGATCTTCTCGAGGCCCGCGTCGGGCTCCAGGGCGCGGCTGGTGAGATCGAGCAGCCACGAACGCACCACGCTGCCGTACCGCCAGATCTCGGCGATCTGGTGCAGGTCGAGCCGAAACTCGCCCTTGGCCTCCATCAGGGCAAAGCCTTCGGCCAGCGCCTGCATCATCCCGTACTCGATCCCGTTGTGTACCATCTTCACGAAATGGCCCGCCCCCGAGGGCCCGACATGACCCCACCCGCGGTCCGGCGCCGGGGCGAGCGTCTCGAGCGCCGGGCGGAGCGACGCGACCGCCTCGGCGGGTCCGCCCACCATCAGGCTGTAACCTTCTTCGAGTCCCCAGATCCCCCCACTGGTGCCGGCGTCGACGAAGTGTACCCTGCGGGCCCGGCAGGCATCGGCCCGGCGGACCGAGTCGAGATAGCGCGAGTTGCCGCCGTCGACGAGCACGTCGCCCGCGGCCAGCAGCGGGAGCAGCTCGTCGATCGCCCCGTCCACCGGGGGGCCGGATGGAACCATCAACCAGACATGGCGCGGCGATGCCAGGGACCCCGCCACGGCAGCCAGGGACTCGAGCACTCTCGCCCCCTCCCCGCGGAGCGGGGCTCCCGCCCCGGGGTCCCGGTCGAACACCAGGATCTGGTGACCGCCACGCAGGAGTCGGCGTGCCATGTTACCGCCCATCCGTCCCAGACCGACCATCGCGATCTCCATGGCCTGCTACTCCTTTCGCGTGGCGGCGCCCGCTTGCCAGACCCGGAAGCCGCCGATGAAGGCGTTACTGTTGTCGCCGAGGCGGACGTCGCCGCGGAACGCTGTCTCCTTCAGCAGGCGGCCATTGCCGCCGCCGATCACCACGTAGTCGGTCTGGAGCGCCTCGGCCAACCGATGGACCACGTCGCGCGCCGCGCGCCGCCAGCGATTGCGGCCGAGGCGTTCGAGGCCAC
>Ga0187892_10012033_pt1 | contig 10423 bp, 13 predicted proteins | sample MA1701073metaG_FD_139345 | JGI IMG/M metagenome (GOLD analysis project Ga0187892, IMG submission 139345) | Bio-ooze microbial communities from a basaltic lava cave in the Kipuka Kanohina Cave System on the Island of Hawaii, USA - MA170107-3 metaG ...
GCCTGCTTCAAGTCGTACGGCTTGTACCGCGCCATCCGCCCCTCCTCACCTCAGCCGCGTGAGCATCACAACGACGCTCGCTAACCTTGATTTTACAGGCGTCGGAGGGGTTTTCCTACAGCCTCAACGGATGGCCGCTAAGCTGCGGCCGCGCGTAATGCTACGACGCCGCGTGTCGAGGACCGCCGCCCGTTCAGCCGAAGCCCGCGGCCGTCAGCTTCAGCGGCTTGTTGGGCGGCGCGCTGCGCCGAGAAGACTTCAGGGTTGCGGTCGATGCGGATGATGAGAGCTTCGAGAAAGGCTACGGCCTCCTCGAGCGCTCGCAGCGAGAGCCTGCTCTCGTCGTCTCGATGCGAGTGAAGATGGCGCGGCAACGCACCCTGCGAGGGACCCATCAGAGTGAGCGCAGGAATTCCACGCTCGAGGAAGCTGCGCGCATCGGTTACACACGCCCGCGGAACCGTTACGGGTTGAATCGGGCGACCTGAGGTCGCGCGTGCGACCTCATCGGCAAGATCAAGCAGGTCCGCGGAAGGCCCGTACCGACGAAGCTGGAAGCCCTCTTCTGGGACGTACCCGATGGGCTCGGACGTGCCCAGGGTTTCCAGATTGATCACCGCGACCCGCGTCGCGGGGTCGATCGCTTCGGCATACCGCCAAGAACCGAGCGCGCGCTCCTCCTCGGCGGCGAAGAAGACGAGCTTGACGGTCGTGGGCGCATCGGGAGATCGGCTGGCTACACGCTCCGCCAGGCGCAGCAGGACAGCCACCGAACCTCCGTTGTCGAGGGCTCCAGGGCTTGCGACTTGGAGTAGCGGACCTGCTGAGAAGAACCACGCCATGACGCCAAACGGGGCCAAGGAGAGGGCGAGCACCGGGATCGCTACACGCCTTGATACTCGCTTGCCTCGGCCGCGACGTCGGAGGCCGGCGATTGCCAGAATCGCCGCGCCAGCCGCTGCGGGCCCCATGGCGGGGCCCCAGTGATTCCAGGCGAAGTGATCGCCGAACTGAGTGGCGGTGTCGTAGTGGGCCGAAAGGATCAATGTGGGAGCGCCTTCGACGCCTGGGAAGACCCCGACGACGTTGCGTTCAGACAGCCTGAGGAGTCCACTCACCGGCGACCAGAGCAGCTCGGTCTCGACGAGCAGGAGGATTCCCGCCAGCGCGATCAGGAGCAGGGCAAACCGATAGCGCTCCAGCAAGATCGCGGCGGCGACTCCCAGCATGAGGATGAGCGCGACGACGAAGAGCAGCTGGAAGCCCCACGGTGTCGCGGAAAAGGTATGAAGCTCGACGTATGGTGTGAACTGTCTGAGGCTCGCCTCGATGAAAGATGCAGTCTCGAAGAGACCCGTGCTGCCGTTGGGGCGCGGAATGAGGATGTGATCCAGAAGTCGCTCAACGTCCATCGAGTCTATTCGCTATTCGCATCGCGCGAACCCTAGTTGGCGCCGCCCAACGTTCGCGTTCAGGCGCGCCCGTCTTCGGGCGTCGCCTGCAACGCGTTGTTATGCGGCCAGCTGCTGCATAGGGAGTTCACTTGGGGCGCCACTCTGGCTGTGCGTCGAAGGTGGCAATAGAGTCATCCATCGCATCCCATGCTTTGCGGTTGCGCGTGAAGATCACCACGCTGGGCTGGAATGTCGACGAATCATCCATCGTTCCGAGCGACACGGTCACGAATCCCGGCATCCCGGTGTTACGGCCGAGGATTGGACTGCCACAGGAAGGGCAGAACACCCGCGTGACTTGGTTGCCCGCCTCAGATCTCAGGGCGTACTCGCGGATCGGCCCAATGAGCTTGAAGCGAGCCGACGGGAACATCGCACCCGTGGAATGGCCAGCCCCCGTCAAGCGTTGGCAATCCTCGCAACAGCAGTGCGCGACAACGACCGGTTCACCCACAGCTTCGAATTCTACCGAACCGCAGAGGCACCTACCCCGATGGACGCCAGACTCGCTATGACTCACGCGTTTGCCTCCTGTATCCGATTGCCCCAGCCCAAGTCGTGAACGACCGTGAACGATGCCGCATACTACATTTATGCGGACGAAAGAAGTTGCGTGGCACGCCGACCGTTGGCCGGCTATCAGCGCCGCGGTCTATCACCAGTTCCATCCAAAAACTCTGTGAATGCATCAAGTTCCTCCTCTCCGACGCCTCGGGCCTCATCTGTTATGCGGAAGGTCGTTGGCTTCCCATCAGGCGAAACATGTCCGCCCAACAGTCGGTCCGCAGGGCTCTCGACACCACGCCCGCCTCGATTGAGAACGTGCGTGTAGATTGTCGTTGTCTTCACATCCCGATGTCCCAAGAGCTCCTGGACCGTACGGAGTCATACCCCGCCTCGAGGAGATGCCTGGCGAAACAATGTCGCAGAGTATGCGGCCCCACCGGCCTCGTAATGCCAGCTCGCTTCACCGCCGCCCGGATCGCCTTCTGCAACACCGAGTCGTGCAGATGGTGCCGCCGCGGCACCGAAAACCCCAACGAGGATCTCCATAGATCCTCGACGCCGGGAACACCCATTGCCACCCCACTCCCGATCCGCATTGGGATACTCCTCCGCCAAAGCATCCGCCATCAACCCCCGACCGAAGCCGCCCTGTACGTCCCGATCGTGCTGGCGCCGAACTACCTCCAGGTGGTGCGTAAGGGGCGTACAAACCGGCCCCGGCAACATCGTCACTCGATCCTTGTTGCCCTTGCCCTCGCGCACCAGAATCTCGCGGCGCTCGAAGTCCAGATCCTTCACCCGCAGCCGCAAACACTCGAACAGTCGCAACCCCGACCCGTAGAGCAGCGTCGCCATTAGCCACGAGACACCACGCAGCTGGCCCAACAACGTGCCAACCTCTGCCTGCGTCAGTACGACCGGCAGACGCTCCGGGCGCTTTGCACGTACGATGCCATCCAACCAACCCGGCTCCGTCCCCAATACGTTACCGTACAAGAAAAGTAGAGCTGCGAGTGCTTGATTCTGAGTCGAAGCGCTTACGTGTCGCTCAACAGCAAGGTGCGACAGGAACGCGGTGATCTCCTCCGCGCCCATTTCGACCGGATGTCGCTTCCCATGGAACAGGATGAAGCGCCTTATCCAACCTATACAAGCGCTGTAGCAAACGATTCCGCAGTCTTTCCGGCTCTTGCAATCGGTCGGCCCTGCGGCCGGCGTCGGCGGAACTCTGGCCGAGGTGTCAACTCGCCTTCAGCAAGGGTTGCGGTAGGCGAGTGACTCGACGTGAGGCGCGGTAGAGATCGACCGCCTTCTGCGCATTCAGCCAGAACTCGGGTGAAGTCCGAAAGGTCGCCGCGAGCTTGAGCGCCATCTCGGCGGTCACAGACGTTCGTCCATTGACGACACGGTTGACCACTTTGACGTCGCAGCCGAGATGCTCGGCAAGTTGCCTCTGCGTCATGCCGATGGGCTCGAGGAACTCTTCCCGCAGGATCTCGCCGGGGCTCGTCGGTTGGCGTTGTCTGGTCATCGGTCTCATCGATGATAGTCGCAAACGTCTACGTCCGCCGGGCCAGCTTTGGTCCAGCGGAAGATCACTCTCCACTGGTCGTTGACGCGGATGCTGTAGTATCCGGCGAGGCGACCCTTGAGGGCTTCGAGCCGGTTTCCGGGTGGCGAAACCAGGTCAGTCAGCACGTGTGCGTAGTGAAGCATATCGAGTTTTCGGGCGACGATCCGACTTACGCGCGTCCATCCAACACCTTTAGGTGGTCGACCGGTGATGAAGAAGCTCTCCACCCTCGCGCTGGCAAACTCCAGAATCGCCACGTCGACGACTTATACCTTGGGCAGGTATAACACGCAAAGGCGAGACAGGAATTGACAGACCAGCCCAACCTCGCTCTTCTGATCGTCGTGACTCGAGCTTTCGAGCCGGGGTTCGGTCGCCCAATCGGGCATGGTGACGGTCACCACTCGCCTACCCTTTCGGGCTGTTTCGCTTTGTTTGTTTTCGTAATTTTCGCGTTGCGAGTGTTTCGCCTGGATTCCCAGCATCTACGACGCCTTTTGTGCCCAGTTCATAGTCCTTGCGATGGTTTTCGAATCCCCTTGGGACCACTTCTCACATCTCTCAGTATAGCGACGCGCGTCGCGGACCGGGTGCCGTCTACTTGATGGCAGCCCGCGCGGAAGATTGATCGCGAGCCGGAATTCGACTGCCTTGCGGACCGCGGCCAAACGCCCGCACGTTATCGGGCCATTTTCACCCCCGAAAACGATCGAATAAAACGCTGCGCAACCGCTACAGGAAATGAATTCTCAACGTTTCCAATTTGGTGCGCAGGTCCGACCCGGGGAATCAGTACTAAGGCCAGTACGCCGGTGCACCGCCGCTCTCCCAGCAGCGGCCCCAGAGAATCCGCACGCCCTGTCCGGTCGCACCGTTGGCAAGCTCGTCGGCGAGACGGGTCTTGCCGATGCCCGCTTCTCCAGTCAGTAGGAAGAGTCGCCCGCGTCCTGCCTGCGCATCGGCAAGGCCGCCACGGAGCTGATCGAGCTCCGAGACACGGCCAACGGATACGTTGCCCGGAGCCGCATTCATGCGGCTAGGAGCGTAAACTCCCGACGCGGTCGCGTGTTGTCAAGAAAAACGACCGATGCGAGGTTTGGGTGGTGGTTATGCGGCAGCGGCTGCGCTGCCTTTAGAGCCAAGTCCGCTATAGTTACGTCGTGCCGAGATTGATCCACCAGCAGGCGACCCGTTGTTCGAGCGATATTGCTCCGCCTCCTCGTCCGGATTAACCAAGAGTCAGGGCACAGTGACCGCCACCAAATCCGAGGCCGCCCGCAACCGGCAGAAGGGAGCCGCAATGCAACGTTCGCTGATCGTCACTCTCACCTTGGGCTTTCTACTCTCGAGCAACCAGGCAAACGCCGACGTCGCGTTTCAGTTCGCCGCGCCCAATCTCCGCGCCCCCGAGAGCTCCACGGTAAACGGCGTGCGGTTCTCGATCATCCACGGCGAGAACCAGGGTCAGCGCGGGTTGGATCTCGGCTTATTGTCGATCAGCGAGACTTCGAACTTCTCAGGCCTCGCCCTCATTCTCGGCATCAGCCGAGTGACGGCGCAGACGTCGGGCGGGGCTGCGTTCAGCTTGGTCAACTGGCACAGTGGCCGCGACACGGGAATGAATGGCGCCTTCATCAACGTCCTCAACAACACCGAAAACGCCTTCAACCTCGGGTTCGTGACTGTCGCCGCGGGCGGCACCGCCGTCGACCTCGGGGGATTCAACATGTCGAAGAGCTCGACGGCTCAGATCGGGTTCTTGAACGTCACGGAGAGGATCAGGAGCTTTCAGTTCGGCTTCCTCAACATTGCGAAGAACGGCTTCTTGCCCGTCTTTCCAGTCGTCAACTTCCCCAGGAACTGACGCCGCACGAACGTGAGGCGCTAGGTGTTCGGTGCCTGCCGCCGGAGCCGTCGCAGCGCCACCAGAACTGCAATCCCGATGAGCGGTGCTGGCCAGTCTGCGCCGCCGCTGCGCGGTGCCACCAGTGTGCAACCGTCATCGTGACTCGATGAATCCAATGCCTCTTCGGATTGCAGCCAGACATAGCCGGCGATGGCCACCGGGCCCGAGGTCCACACCTCGTAGTGGTAACCGTCTTCGCCGCTCAGCGGCGACTCGATCTCGGTCTCGTGTACGAACGGATCAGCGTCGATCGCCGTCGTCTCCAACACGCCACCGTTCTTGATCAGGCGTAACGTCATCCCGTTCCCGGCGGTGACGGTCGCGTGCAGGGTCGACACGGTCGCATAGACGATATCGCCGCGGCGCTCGCCGCTCGCCTCGGTGTCGATCATCGCGCCGTCGCGTCCTTGGAACTTCACCACGGTGCGCCCGTCGCGAATGCCGTCGAGTATGGCATCGACACTGAGCTCTTCAGCGTAAACCATCGTCGTCGGCGTACCGATAGGCGAGTCGATCGCGCTGCCAACGATGCCACCGCGGTGGTCGTCGCTGCCGCCGACCGGCGCCGCATGTGAACCCTGTCTGACAATGGATTCCCAGTAGCTCCTGCCGGTCACGACGCCGGTGCGCACTTCCACCGCGTCGATCTTTTGCGGATCGACGACGTGCTCCCAGGCGCAGCCGATGCAGGCATCGCCAAGGCGCAGTTGCGGATGATTGATCGAGAACAACGCGCCTTGCTCATGAAAGCTGTCGATCGCGGCGTCGATCGTCGCGCCGCGCACGCCGATGCGATGATCGACCCACTCGCGCGCGCCGATGCCGTTGGCGTGCCCCGCGTACGTCGTAAATTCCACGCCAGGCAGCAACAGGACACGCGGAAACTTCGCCTGCGCCGCGGCGTATAGAGACAGCTGGCTGTTGGTGTTGTGCTCCGACAGCATGACGAAATCGAGGCCGCGACTTTCGGCAAACTCGAGGATCTCCTCGATCGTCGGCTGGGCATCGCCGCTTTCGCGCGAGTGCACGTGGAAATCGCCGGCGTACCAACGTGCTTCGCGAGCGAGCGGCCTTGGTGCCTCGTACGGACGGCGCTCGCTCTGTGCCGGCAACGTCGGCGTCTCGCGCAAGGTGATTTCAACCGAATAGCGACCCGGCGGATCGACGATCTTCGCTTTGCCCACCACCACTTCCCAGGTGCCGGCCGCGATCGGACCGGGAACATAGCTGCGCGACGCGGCATCGATGCCGACGATCGCCGGCTCGCGATTGCCACCGCCCCAACCGCGAAAACCGTTGGGGTCGTCGAGCCCCCAATCGAGAATGTTGGCGTCCGACAGATCGTCGTGCCGTACCTCGATCTCGGCAATCCCCTCGGGCACCTCGAATGGCAAGAAGAAGTGAGTTTCCGAGCCGGCCGGAACGTTGCCATCGTGGCGGATGATCACGTCCCCGCTTGCGGGCCGGCTCGCGCCGACAAGAAGCATGAATCCGACGGCCAGCGCGCGGTGCACGATCATCGTGCCGGCATCTAACGGAACAGTTGCACGAGGATCAGAATCTCACCGGCGGTCCCGATAAAGAAGACAACCGTGCGCACGCCGGTTATTCCGGCGGTGTAGACGGCGAGATGAACGACGCGAGCCAGGAAGAAGATTTCGGCGCCGAGCGCGGTCAGGCCATTCGCCTTGCCGCTCACGTGGGCAACTAGAACGAGCGCAGCGAAGGGCGCCAGGTTCTCGACCAGGTTGAAGTGCGCGCGCTTGGCGCGCGCCGCCCATTCGGGCAGCTTGAGCGGCTCGGCGCGGTTGCCTAGTCCCCACTCCAATCCGCCGGGCGTTTGAAATTCACCGATGACGTAGATCATCGGAATCGACACGCACAGCAACGCGCTCAACACCAACATCATGAGATCGGTCGTCATAGCTCCCTCCTCTCGTTGACGCTCAATTTCGCCATCCAGTTCGCAGCTGCTTCACGGGACCCACTATCAAAGGTGTATTGCTAGTGCGAGCGTGCACTCATCGATCCGTACCGACGAAAAGTGGTCCGAAGGCATCCGGTGCGGTTGCCCAGCCCGCTGCGAGCTGCGATTGTCGAGGTTGCCGGCATCCGGCCGGCCATGGACGATGAGCGTCAACTCTCAGATGCCGAAAGCGTGTGCCCCAAAGCCGGAAGGGAGTCTTCAATGCCTAGCGTAACCAACAAGACCAAACGACCGCTGATCATCCCACTACCACGCGGCAAAAAACTGCATCTTGGTCCCGGCAAGAGCGGGGAGATCGCGGCGAACGCCGTCGACCATGCAGCCCTGAGGACCCTCGTAGAGGCCGGCGAGCTCGAAGTCACCCGCGAATCATCGAGCGTGACCGATGCACCCGGTAGCGCGAAGAAGCGCAGCGCTGCTGGAGGCTACTCTTCGGGGATCAATCGCCGCGGTGGCGATCGGTAATCCGCCCGTCGGATGATCCGCCACGATTCAAATGCTCGCGCAGAGTACGCGAAAAGCTTCAAGCCTTCGGGGGTTCAGCTCCGGCATTCGATTCTAGCTCACTCTTCCTCGCGCTCTTCGCCTTCTGGCGACGCGCCGCTGCGGTTGAGCAGTTACAATGGCCGCAGGTGCAAATCCGCGTCTGACAACCTTCGCAGACCACCAGCTCGGCGGTGAGCGGCGCACCGCACCCCGGACCGCGACAACGACTCCAATGTCTCGAGAAGTCTGCGTCGGGGTACGGTGGCACTTCCTCGAGCTCGGCTTCCTGGAAGAACTGAATACCGCTTCCCGCGGAGCGAACCCGGTAGGCCTTGGCGATCTCCGACCAAAGCTCGACCCGCACATGCTCGCCAGTGGAACTGACGGTCGCCCAGACGTCCGGGCCAAATCGATGCGTAACTGCATGCTGTGCCATTCCAATCTTCTCCCTCTGAGTCCCTGTCTCGACAACAACGCCGATTCGGCAAAGTCGTTGCCCTTCGGTTGTGTCAGAACGGTATGGCGCCAACCGGCGCTCCGTTCGCTTTCCTCTGAACACGGGCACCCTCGCACGCGCAGCACCCGCAGCTACTAGACGGGCCGCTGTGGCCCTTGCTAACCCCGCTTGATCTCCCCGTGAGGTGGCAGAAGAGGTGAGACGTGACTAGCCTATCGATTCGCAGAGCCGCTGTCGAGCGATTCACGCAGTCAGTTGTGTCCTGAGTCAGCTCGTCCTGGGACTACGGCGCTCCCATCACCTTGGTGCAATTCGGCGGGGGTTCGCCGACACAATCCGACCAGCGCACATCGCCTGAAACAGTATCGTAGGACAACTTCCGGCAGAACGGCATCGTCGCCGAGCGCTCTTCGTTGTTGTAGTCGGTTCCCTCGATATAGTTGAATGACGCCCTGAACTCGGCCGTCATCCTGCTTTCGCGGATCTCGGCTGTCGGGATGCCGAGACGCATATTCCAGATTTGTCCGGGGCCGATGTCCCCCGGGATACTCAGATCGGGAATCAGGCCGACGATGCAGGTACGTCTGTCAGGCGAGATCAGAAGGAGCTCGGCATCGTCAGCATGCATCGCCTTGGCCGGATACCCTCCCTCGCGGTTCTTGAAGAAGAACCATGTTTCGTGGTCGCCGTACCCGGACGGCGGCAGCTGCGGCATGGCGTCGACCTTGACGAAGGATAGGACCGCCCTGTTGGCTTCCCAGCGACTGACCGCGGATCGCTCCCACGCCGCCTTGGCGAGCAGCAGGCCGACGATCGCGACAACCAGACCGAGGCCGATGAGCAAGGCGGAACGGGTCGACAACCAACTCCGGCGGTCGGCCTTGTTCGTCGCGTCGTGCTCCGCCTTGCGCCTCGTGCCGCGGTCGGCGACATCTCGGGCCGCTGAACGCTTGCCCTGTTTCTTGTGGCGCTGTTTCATCTTGTTGCCGTCGCCAGTGCGGCCGCATTCCTACTGAAATGCAGAGCTGTTTCCAAGCGATCGCCCCGCGGTCGAATCGAACGATTGACATCTCCTGGACCGCAGCGCATGCGACACGACGCTTCAGCAATAGTCCGGCATCTGCTAGCACGAGTAACGGCAAATGAATCGCGAAGACGCCACGACGCTCGTCCAGGTCAATACCGGCACCCTCGTCGGCAACCTCCTGCGGCGCTACTGGATGCCGGTCGCGGCAGTCGTCGAGCTGGAAGAGAAGCCGCTCATGCCGATCCGTGTGCTGGGCGAAGACCTCGTTCTCTACCGGGACCGCAGCGGCAACTACGGTCTGCTCGATCGCTGGTGTCCGCACCGTAGCTTTGATCTCTCTTACGGCATGGTCGAAGACTGCGGCCTGCGCTGCAGCCACCACGGCTGGCGCTTCGACGAATCCGGCAGCTGCCTCGAGCAACCCTTCGAAGAAGCCGCCAACCCCGACACGACCTTCAAGCAGAGGATCCGCACCAAGGCCTATCCGGTGGAGCAGAAGGCGGGACTGCTATGGGCCTACCTCGGGCCCCAGCCCGCGCCTTTGCTTCCCGATTGGGCCGGCTTCTACAGCCCCGGATACACCGTGGTGTCGTTTCTGCATCTGCCCTGCAATTGGGTCCAGGTCATGGAGGGATTCTACGATCCCGTCCACGTCGAATGGCTCCACGATCGCTGGTCGTATCGGTTGAATCGGCACGACGTCCCGACTCGGCGCCCGCGACATACTGACTATCGCTGGCTCGAATTCGACTTCGGCGTGATCTTTCAGCGAAAGCTACAAGGGTCCGACAAATGGCTTGCCGACCGTACGGTGTTGTTCCCTAACATCGACGGCGCCGGCGGCCAGGGCTGGTATCTGACATGGGTCGTGCCGATCGACGAGTCGCATACGGTGATGGTCTACCGGTTGACGATCACCAGCTGGAAGACGCCGTACGGGCAAGTGATGGTTCCGGCGTCCGGTTCGGCGCAGTCACGCGTCCCCGCCTACCGCCGGCACGCCAGCCTTTCCGCCGACCTTGGTCC
>Ga0187892_10012034_pt1 | contig 10422 bp, 9 predicted proteins | sample MA1701073metaG_FD_139345 | JGI IMG/M metagenome (GOLD analysis project Ga0187892, IMG submission 139345) | Bio-ooze microbial communities from a basaltic lava cave in the Kipuka Kanohina Cave System on the Island of Hawaii, USA - MA170107-3 metaG ...
CGACCCGCGCGCAGAGTGGCGGCAGATCTTCGACGAGGCGTGGCGCATCGAGCGCGACTACTTCTACGACCCGCACATGCACGGCTGCGACTGGGCCGCGATGAAGGAGAAGTACGCGCCTTTCGTCGAGCACGTCGGGCACCGCGAGGACCTGAATTCCCTCCTCGGGATGCTGATCGGCGAGATGGTCGTGGGGCACAACTACGTCGGCGGCGGCGACCAGCCGAGCGAGGACGCGACGCCCGTCGGGCTCCTCGGCGCGGACCTCTCGGTGGAGAACGGACGCTACCGGATCGGGAAGATCTACGGCGGCCTCAACTTCGATCCCGGGCTCCGCGCGCCGCTCACGGAGCCCGGCGTGCGAGCGTCGGAGGGCGACTATCTCCTTTCGGTCGACGGCCGCGACCTCGTTCCGCCGGGGAATCCGTACGCGCTTTTCGTCGGGACGGCCGGGAAGCAGACCGTCCTGAGGCTCGCCGCGGACCCCTCCGGCGAGGGCGTGTGGACGACGACGGTCGTGCCCATCCCGGACGAGACGGCGCTCAGGACGCGCGCGTGGATCGAGGCGAACCGGAAGAGAGTGGACGAGCTCTCGGGCGGCCGGATCGCCTACGTCTACATGCCGAACACGGCGGAGGCGGGCTACACGTCGTTCAACCGCTACTACTTCGCCGGACTCGACAAGGAGGGCGTCGTCATCGACGAGCGGTTCAACGGCGGCGGCTCGGTGGCGGACTACGTCATCGATCTCCTCGACCGGCCGCTCCTCTCCTGGTGGGCCACGCGCGAGGGAAAGCCGTTCGCGACGCCGAACGGGTCGATCTTCGGGCCGAAGGCGATGATCATCAACGAGTACGCGGGCTCGGGCGGCGACGCGATGCCGCACTTCTTCCGGCGGCGCGGGCTAGGGAAGCTCGTGGGAAAGAGGACGTGGGGCGGGCTCGTCGGGATCTACGATTATCCGCCGCTCATCGACGGCGGGTTCCTGACCGCACCGCGGCTCGCGATCTTCTCGCCCGACGGAAGGTGGGAGGTCGAGAACGAGGGCGTGCCTCCCGACGTCGAGGTCGAGATGACGCCGAAGCTCGTGATCGAGGGGCGCGACCCGCAGCTCGAGAAGGCGGTCGAGATCGTCCTCGCCGAGTTGGCGAAGAGGCCAGTCACGCGCCCGAAGCTCCCCGCCTACCCCGACCGCGCCCAGTAGCCTCGGAGAAAAGGCGCCAGGCACCGTTTCGTCGCTGAAACGGCACCTGGTGCCGTTACGGTCGTTGCCGTCGCTACCGCCGATCCCCGCCTTGCTTCACCTCGAGGCGCCGCGTCGGGCGCATGATCGGGTAGGGGTCGGCGCGGTGGAGCATGCCGCTCGCGCACGCGGCGTCGCCGACCATGACCTGCCGGAGGGATCCGGGCTCGCCGTTCACGACGACGCGGGTGAAGTCGTCCACGTGGACGAGCACTCGTCGCTCGTGGGTTCTGTCGCCGATCAAGACCATGCCGTCAGCGGCGCTGATCCGGAGGACGTGGCCGCACACGGTCGTCACACGATCGGTCTCGCTCCGCGACACGAAGATGCACGCGTCGAACGAGAGCGGGTCGCGCGACGTGAACCGCCCGAACGCCGCGAACCGCCGCCCCGGCTGCAGCGCTCCGCAGCGCGCGGGCTCGCCGTTGACGAAGATCGACGCGCCCGTCAGGTTCACGAGAACGCGCTGATCGCCGACGACGCAGAGCGCGACCTGCCGGTCCTCGCCGCACCGCACCTCGTGGATCTGCCCGTAGATGCGCACGCCGTCGCGCCCGGTCGCCGCGAGACTCGGCACGAAGGCCGCCGCGGCCAGCGCGGCGAGACAGCCGCCGAGGAACGTCCTGCGAAGAATGTTCATGAAATGACCTCGAGTATGGCCCCGAACGGCCCTTCTGTAGCATGGCGGAGTGCGCCGATCAACGGGACACTCGCCCGCTCGGCGCCCCTCGGGGCGCGTCACCTGAGGACGAGCTCGAGGTCGAAGCTCAGGTCGGAGCTCGCCGGGTCGCTCTGGTGGACCTCGACCGCGAGAAAATTCCACCCGTCGACGAGGGGCCCGGGCGAGAGGCGCGTCTCGAGGAAGACGTTCTCGTCGGCGCCCGCGACCGCGAACCCGGCGCGCGTGTCGGGGCCGATCGGGCCCATCGGCAAGTTCGATCGATAGGCCTCGCGCCCGTTGAGCCGGACGACGGCGCCGTCGTCCCTGAGGATGCGGAGCCCGAGCCCCCGGGCCGCGGAAGCGTCCGCGACGAAGAACGCGTGCCGGAAGAGCGTCGTGATCCGTTTCCGGTCGGGGTCGGGACCGAATCCGACGGTCGTCGCCTCGTCCCCCTCTCCGTAGCCGAGCTGCGCCGGGCCCGCGCTCCAAGCCGAGTCGTCGAACGCGGGCTCGCTCCACCCTGGCGGGATGGCGCCGTCGTCGAGGTACCGCCACGTCGAGCCGCGCGGCACGAGGACGGTTCCGGCGATCGCGGTCATCTCGAGATCGAAGCTCAGGTCCGAGCTTGCCGGCGACGACTGGTGCACCTCGACCGCGACGACGTTCCGGCCCGACGCGAGGAGGGACGCCGGGAGGGTGACGCCGAAGAGAGCGGACTCCTCGGCGCCCGCGACGCTCGCCGAGGCCGGCGTCGAGGCGTCGATCGGCCCCGCCGGCATGTTGGTGCGGAAGACTTCGACGCCTCCGAGGTGGACGACGGCCCCGTCGTCGCGCAGTACGCGAAGCTCGAGCGCCGAGAACGCCGTCGGGTCGCTGAGGAAGAACTCGCGGCGGAACCAGCTCGTCACGTGCTTCGCGTTCGGGTCCGGCCCGAAACCGATGACGGTCGCCTCGTCGCCGTCCCCGTAGCCGAGCTGCGCCGGGCCGGTGCCCCACGCTCCGTCGTCGAAACCGGGATCGGCCCAGAACGGGCCCGGATCGGTGCCGTCGTCGAGATAGCGCCAGTCGGTCCCGCGCCGGACGAGGGCCAGGCCCTGGGGCGCCTCCACCGCGCCGCGGGACGCGAGGACGAACGTGTCGACGACGATGCCCTCCGCCGTCACGAACCGGAACGTGCAGGCGTCGTCGTCCGCCTCGACCCACATCGCGCCGTACGACGCGTTGTAGCGGACGAGGCTCCCCGCGACCGGCGGACCGAACGGGTAGCGCGAGTGGCCTCCGAGCCCGTTCACGAAGTAGGGGAGCCCGTCGACCTCGAGCCGCTCGTAGGAGTGGTCGTGCCCGGCGACGACCGCGCTCGCGCCCCACTCGCGGAACGGCCACTGCATTGCGAGGTTCGAGCCGTGGAGCGCCGACGAAAACGGCGCGTGGTGGAAGAGGACGAGCTTCCACGTCGCGTCCGATCCGCGGAGCGCCCGCTCGAGCCAGAGCGCCTGGATCGAGTCGGCGGTGACGCCGTCGGGCTCGCGCGGGTCGCTGTCGACGATGAAGAGGTGGACGGGGCCGCGGCGAACGTCGTAGTAGCGCTCGTTGCCCGGAAGGTCGAAGTAGTCGAGGTGCGGCCGCGCGCCGGGCGCCTCCCAGTCGTGGTTCCCGAGGGCGGGGAAGAAGCGATTCGTCCGCGGCCCGGCCGCGAGGAAGGGGCGGCGCGACCCGATCCACTTCCCGTAGTAGCGCCCGATGTTCGCCTCGATCGTCCGCGCCGAGCCGGACGGGTAGTTGTTGTCGCCGACGGTCGCGACGAACTCGGGCCGAAGCCGATGCACGAGGTCTGCGACCGCCTGCTCGTTCGGACCCGAGAGCCCGTAGTCGCCGATGATCGCGAACCGGACGGGCGCGGAATCCACGTCGGCATGGGCCGGGACCTGCGCCCGGGCCGGCGCGGAGACGAGAACGAGCACGGCGAGGCCGGCGACGCGGCGCATGGATCTCACTCCATCGGCGAAGGGGATGCTCCGATTCTCGGCCCCGCGGCGCGCTTTGGCAACGGGTCAGAAAACGGTACCAGGTACCGTTTTTCGCGATTCGCGACCGCGCTACTTCAGGATTTCGGCGGCGAGCCGCAGGACTTCGGCGTTCTTCGCAGCGTCCTTCTCGAGGAGGGCGCGCGCGGTCTCGATCGCGACGCCCGCGCGCCGAGCGAGGATCCCGTAGCGCGAGACGGCGTCGCGGGCCACGGCGGGCCGCTGGGGGAGCGAGAGCGCCACGCGGAGCGCCGCGAGCGCCGCGAGCGCCGCCTCGCCCTCGTCCTTCGCGAGGCGGCGCGCGGCCTCCGACCGGAGGATCTTGAAGACCGCCGCGCCGAGCGCCGCGTCGGCGATCCCGCTCTTCGCGGCGGCCTCGGCGATCTCGGCGACGGCCGCGCCGTCGGCGTCCGTCGCCGCGACGCCAAGAAGCGCCCGGGCGAGCGCCGGGCCGTCGTCTTCGGCCTTCCCCTTCGTCCTCGCGGCCCTGAGGAGCGCATCCATCGCCTGATCGTGGCGTCCCATGAGCTCGAGGACGACGGCGCGCCTTGCGCGGTCTTCGACCGACCGCGCGGACGAGAGCGCGGCGAGCGCGGAGGACGCGGTCCGCGACAGGCCGGCCGGCGCGGGCACGCGCTCGAGCGGCTCCGGAAAGAGCGGCCGCGCCGGGTCGCCCGCGTAGGCGAGCTTCCACGGACGCCAGCGCGTCTCCGGCGGCTCCCGGCGGAACGCGCGAGAGAGCGGCATCATCCCGCGGAGCGCGCGCGCGACGTTCAGCGCGGGCGGATTGAACGCGTCGAGGAACGGCTCCGAATAGCTGCCGAAGTAGACGAACGCGCCGTTCTCGAGCCAGCGCCCGGCGATCGTGTCCTCGTCGTAGGGGTTCCCCATGGAGCCCGAGTGGGTCATGTGGACGACCGCGGGCACAGTGAGCGGCACGTCCTCGACGCAGCCGCCGACGTCGCCCGAAAGGCTCCAGTCCCGCGAGCCGCCCGACGAGTTGAGGAGGACGAGTCCCGCGTCCTGCCGCGGGGCGGAGAGCACCATGTCGTGCCAGTGCGCGAAGTCGGCCTCGCCGCCGCGCGCCTGACGGCACGCGACCTTCGGCTCGAGGAGCGATCGCGCGGGCTCGGGGTCGTGCGTCTTCCACGGCTCGCCGGAGGTGTCGTACCGGCTGAAGAGGAGCGCCGATCGAGGCCCCTCGAGGAAGAGGCTAGCCATCGCCTGGTAAGCGGCGCGCGGCGCGTCGCCCAGGAGCCGTCCCGTGAACGCCCACGGCAGGTCGTGCTCGCCGTCGCGCGCGATCGCGTCGTCGAGCGCGTAGGGGCCCTTTTCTTCCGCGCCCGGGAACCGGACGCCGAACGGGTAGCGCCCCGCGAGCGCGAGGGAGTCGATCCCGCTCCCGAGGCCCTTCCACGGGAGCCCGGTCGCCTCGGCCGCGGCCTCGACCGCGCGCTTCAACTCGAAGAACTCCGCCTCGCTCGCCGCGCGCACGGCGCCGCCCTCGGGCGCCTTCACGACGGCGATCGGGAGCCCGCGCCCGGCCGCGAGCGCGAGCCCGCCCGCCGCCTCGGGCGAGTCGGGGTCGACGATCACGAGTCCGGCGGCGGAGGATCCCTTCGCGAACGGCGTGCGGAACGCCTTGGCGTCGATCTTTTTTCGCGTCGCCTTGGGGAAGAAGACGGCCGCCGGACGGAACGCGCGGAAGAAGAGCGGGACGAAATGGCCGTCGTCGATCAGCACGGGAAAAAACGTCTCCGCGTCCCACTCGCCGATCCACTCGACGAACGTCGCGACATCGGGCACGACGACGAGAGCGTCGAGCGTCTTCTTCCGCGGGAGCGGCGGCGCCGGGCGCTCGGAGAGCCGCGCGCGGGCGACCTCGGCGTGGAGCGTGCCCGGGTTCGCCTCGGCGAACGCGCGGAGCACCCCGCCGGCGTCGCCGCTTCGGAGCGCCGAGGCGAACCCGCGCTCGAGCGCGATCGCGGCGTCGAGAGTGTCGGCGCCGTCGTCAGGCGTTTCGGCGAGCTTCGCGGCGCGGCGTACGAGGCCGATGACCTGCGCGTCGGGCGCCGAATGGATCGAAACCCGCTCCTCGATCGTGAACGGCTTTCCCTCCTTCGCCTCGGCCGAGAGCGAGAGGAGCGTCGGCTCGCCGCCCTCGATCCCGAAGTCCTTCCCGTCGCCCCAGTACGAGAGCGTCCGATACCACGCGACCCGCGCGGCCGCCTCGCGCCACGCGGCCTTTTTCGAGAGAAGCCGCTCGCGCTCGAGGAGGCGCAGATCGTCGCGCGAGCCGGTGACGAGCGCCACGACGCCCGTCTTCGAAGCGAGCGCGTCGGCGAGCGTGGCGCGCGGCGGCGGGATCGCCGGATCTCCGGCGAGAAGAAGAAGAAGAGCGAAGCAGAGCGGCGTTCGCATGTCGATCGGCCCGAGTCTATCGCGCTCGCTTCTCCTCCGCTTTGCACTCGATTAGAATCCGCGCCCAATGTCCCCGAAGCGGAAGGCGAGTTCGTATCTCTCGGGCCGGCCGATCGCGCCGCCGCCCATCACGAAGAAGACGACGGTGAAGGCCCTCGTCGACGAGACCTTCCTCGCCTACAACGGCGCTCGCCTCCGCGAGGGGTGCCGGCTCTTCGTCGAGCGGATGCTCGCGCCCGACGTCACGGTCGCGGTCAGCATCACTGGCGCGCTCACGCCCGCGGGGCTCGGCATGTCGGCCCTCATCCCTCTCATGGAGGCGGGGTTCATCGACTGGGTCGTCTCGACCGGCGCGAATCTCTACCACGACACGCACTTCGGCCTCGGCCTCACGATGCGGCGCGGTTCCCCGACCGTTTCCGACGTTGTGCTCCGGAACGAGGGCGTCGTCCGGATCTACGACATCTTCTTCGATTACACCGTGCTCCTCGACACGGACTCGTTCTTCCGGAAGATCATTGCGGCGCCCGAGTTCCAGCGCGAGATGAGCACGGCCGAGTTCCACTATCTGTGCGGCCGCTACGTCGCCGAGCGCGAGCGCATCCTGAAGCTCGAGGGGAAATCGTTCCTCGCCGCGGCGCACCGTCTCGGCGTCCCGATCTACACGTCGAGCCCGGGCGATTCCTCGATCGGCATGAACGTCGCCGCTGGCGCGCTGCAGGGACGGAGGCTCAAGCTCGACGTGTCGCGCGACGTCAACGAGACCGCGGCGATCGTCCTCGGCGCCAAGCGGTCGAAGGGGAAGAGCGCGGTTCTGATCCTGGGCGGCGGATCGCCCAAGAATTTCATCCTGCAGACCGAGCCGCAGATCCAGGAAGTGCTGGGGATCGAGGAGCGCGGGCACGACTACTTCCTCCAGTTCACCGACGCGCGTCCCGACACGGGCGGGCTCTCCGGCGCGACGCCCTCGGAAGCCGTCTCGTGGGGGAAGATCGACCCCGACCAGCTTCCCGGCACGGTCGTCTGCTACGTCGACGCCACGGTGGCGCTGCCCATTCTCACGGCGTACGCGCTCGCGTCGAAGGCGCCGCGAAAGCCGAAGCGCCTCTACGACCGGATCGGGAAGCTCTACGCCGCGCTCGAGAGCGAGTACGCGTCGGTGCGGAAGAAGGGCCTCCGGGATTGAGCGCGAAGAATGCGGCGCCGCCCAGCGCGTTCGAGCCGTCCGACTTCCGCGCGTTCGAGAAGGAGAAGTGGCGGAACGAGGCCTGGAACGCCGACCGCCTGATCGTGAAGCGCCGCCTCCTCGACATGGGGAAGGCGATCGAGAAGGCGCTCCTCGAGTCGGGCGAGAAGCTCGTGGTGAAGTCGAGCCTCCACCATCCCTATCGATTCAATGCGTTCAGCGTTTCCGAGATGTGGACGTACCTCTCGCGGAAGGACCGCTCCGCGCTGAAGGCGCTCTTCGGCGAGGACCTGGGCAAGGACCTCGACCCGTCGTACCAGCAGGTCGTATTCGTCCTCTCGATCGACTTCGAGGGCGTCGGGCTCTCGCTCCGCATCCACCCGGCCGCGTGGTGGGAGGGGCAGAATCTCAAGGGGAAGGCAAGAGACGCGGCGCGGCTGGACGAGCTGGTCGCGCTCCTCAACGCGCTCGGCGAGGGCTACGTTCTCGTCGTGCACGACTGGAAAAAGGAGAACGCGTGCGCGGCGCTCCGCCGCGGCGAACTCGAGGCGGTGCTGGGTTACTACACGCCGGGAAACCACTGGCTGCACATCCGGAGCCGCCTCGCGAAGGACGACCCGCTGGTTACGTCGGAGGGCTTCCTCGACGCCGCGATCGCGGACTTCCGGAAACTCTTGCCCGTCTACCGGTTCATCCTCTGGACGCCGGAGAACAACTTCCTCAATTTGCGCGAGGGGTAAAAGGGGGAGACCGTGTGCCGACTCACCCCGCCGGCGGATTTCCCTCCAGCCAATCCGCGGAGGCTTCCAGTCGGGGAAGCAACTCGCGGTCCTCGCGTCGATTCGCAGCGCGCTTGCTGCGGATGACGTCCCGCAGAGACGCGACCGGAAAGAGGCACGAGACGAGCGCCGCGCGCGACTTGGCGGCTCGATAACTTTCGATGCCGTCCGTTCCATTCACGCGCGCCCGGGGTGCTCGGCGGCCGGCTCGAAGTAGATGGACTGTCCCACTGCGACGCGGCCCCGTCGAGTGACGGCGCCGTAGACCCCGGCCTTGTTGTCCCTCGATCGAACGATCGTTCTCAGCACCTCCGGACTGGGGCGTGCGGAGTCAGGGTCGAAGTTCACCATGGAGCAGCGCTCGTCGCGATTGGTGATCGCGATCGCGGCGCATTCGTTGGATTCTCCGATCGAAAGGACGCCTCCCACCCATTCGTCCTCCTCGAAGGGAACGGACCTCAGTGATGCAATCACGATGTTCGGTCGGAATCGTCGGACGTCCGGGCGTTGCGCTGCGAGCCGGGCAACCTCGCCGACCGTGGCGGAGGCAATCACGGAAATGCTCGCTTCGTCGAAGATCCCACGGTTGAGGTGCATCATCTCGACCGGCGAACCATGGCGGCGACCGACCTCCATCGCCAATTCCTGCCCGAACAGGGCTAGGTCATGCCCTTCCGGTGTGCGAACGTGCGTCGGAAGGTCTTCCCGAGCGGCAGGTTCCCGCCGCCGGGGAGAAAAGAGAATCAGATCCGGAAGCATGGAGGCAATCAACCAGGGGAATCCGCCCCGATCGTCGATCCGGCGGAAGGCCAATCGCCGGTCGCCTTCAAGGCCGTGCCAGCCCAGGTTGGCGAAATCGAGACTCTCGCCCGCCATGGACTTCACCGGGTAGCGGAAGAGCGCCTCTACCTCACCAATCTTGACAGGCATTTCAGAAGTCTTCCCAATGCGCCGAATCACTTGCCGGCGAAGCGACAAAGTGCCACGTCCGGCGTCAGTGCGTTCATTCCATCAACTCCACAAGGTGACGACGGTTCGCCTGCGCCTCGAATGGCTCAGGCCAGTACTCGACGAGCTTCGTGATCTCACCCCGCTCGACTGTGAAGAACGAGATTGCCTCCGCGGCCAGGGTTCCGTCAGAGACGCTTACCTGGGTGACGACGAAGCTGCCTTGGGCCACGAGGCGATTGACGGTGAACTGCCAAGCGCCTTGCGTCGGATACTCGCCGTTCATTCGGGCAAAGTTATCCGCGCCACGAATGCGTTCCCCGGACTGTGGCCACTCCATGACGAACTCGGCCGCCAGGACGGACTTGACTGAGCCGAAGTCATTGGTCGCAATGAGTCGCCAGAACTCGCGAACGACGGCTTCGGGTTCAACCTTCATCGGATGGTGTGGCGCAACAGGTCAGTCTGACGCGTTACGTTTCAGCCCATCCGCCTGCCGAGGCCGAAGGCCGTAGCAGGTCGGCTGCAGCGAAGGGTCTGGCCGCAGACTGCCGTAGGGAGCGTGGGCGCGTTTCATTGACCGGCGGGTGGTTGCCACAATTCGACCTTGTTTCCTTCAGGATCAATGACCCAGGCAAACTTGCCGTACTCCGATTCATCGATCTTGTCGAGGACGTTGCAGCCCTCCGCTTTGAGCGCCGTGACCACGGCGTGGAGGTTTTCAACGCGGTAGTTGACCATGAACGAGGCTTTGCTGGGAGCAAACTGGTCGCCTTTTTCCGGCCCAATGGACCAGACCGTCGTTCCGCCCGTGGGCTTGCCATCCGAGTCGGTCCAGGTGAACGCGGTACCGCCCCACTCCTGGACATCGATGCCGAGATGACGCTTGTACCAAGCCTGCAGCGCCGGAGCATCCTTTGCCTTGAAGAAGATGCCGCCGATGCCAGTGACTCGCTTCATGCAAACCTCGAATGTGTGGTGTGTGGGAGGTGACGGTTGCCCTGGGGCGTAACGCGTATTCAGGCAGTTCCTTGTCTACTGGACTTTCGCGGGTTTTCGGCACTGTCGTGAGACTATTTGATGAGCTGGTATCAGTGTGACGTCGGATCGTGACAGCGTGGCTTGCAGATTGCGCTGAATCCTCTCGGTGTTTCGACCGA
>Ga0187892_10012036_pt1 | contig 10421 bp, 11 predicted proteins | sample MA1701073metaG_FD_139345 | JGI IMG/M metagenome (GOLD analysis project Ga0187892, IMG submission 139345) | Bio-ooze microbial communities from a basaltic lava cave in the Kipuka Kanohina Cave System on the Island of Hawaii, USA - MA170107-3 metaG ...
CTCTCGCGTGCATCCGCCAGTCTCTTTTCGGCCGCCTCTCTCTCGAGTCTGCTCTTTTGAAACGCCTCTTCGGCCGCCCGGGCGAGTTCGGCCTGTTTCGCCTGCTCGCGCTCCCGCCGCGCAGCCTCCTCCCGCTCCCGTGCCGCCCGGAGGTCCTGCTCCGCGCGCTTCGTTTCCCCTTCGGCCCGGGTGCGGTCCTCCGCCGCGGTCTCGTGCTCCGCCGGCCTTGCCGCCTGCGTCTCCGGGTAGGGCGTGGACGCCTTCTTCGGCCGCCGCTCGGGCGTGCCCGACGAGAAGAAGAGGGCGAGGAGCGCGATGAAAAAGACCGCCGCCGCGACGGCCGAAATGAAGACACCGGGCCCCGGCGACCGGCGGTGAATGCCGTTCCTGCGTCGGGTCGGACGCTTCGAGGATTCCCGGGCCCGCACCCCGGACCGGACCTTCTCAAGGAACCGGGTCGCGTCGCGGTCGGCCTGCAGGCGCTCGCGGAGTCCCCGTCCGAACGTCTCCTCGCTGGCCGCGCTCCACCCCTTGGCGAACAGCTGGCCGTCCAGGCGCGCGTCCTCCTGGAGCTCGCGCGCGAAGGCCTCGTCGGCTTCCAGGGCCCGGGCGAGCTCCGCGCGCTCCTCCGGCGACAGGGGCCCGTTCGCCAGATAGCGAATCCAGAGCTCCAGGATCCGGTCTTCGTCCGTCATGCGCGCACCCCGGCCCCCAGATGTCCCTGCTGGATGCACTGCCGCAACGCCCGGCGGATGCGGAAGAGCGTCATCCCGACCGCCCGTTCTTTCTTTCCGTCCTCGCGGGCGATGTCGGCCAGGGTACGGCCGTTGAAGTAGTATTCGGTCACGAGGGCCGCGCTCGCGCCCGGCAACTTCCCCAGACAATCGTTCAGCGCCGCCTGCCTCCGCTCTTCCTCGGCGTCCGGGGCGTGGTCGGAGTCGATCCAACGGAGCCACCGGTCCGTCAGGGCCGACTCCAGCAAGTCGGCCTGAGCCGCGAACCGGCGACGCCTTTCCCGCAGGTAGGTGAGGAGGTTGAACCGGGCGATGCCCAGGAGCCAGCCGGCGAAGGGGGCCTTTCCCTCGTACGTCGAGAGCTTGCGATAAACGGCGATGAACGTCTCCTGCGCCAGGTCGTCCACCAGGTCGCGGTCGCGAAGGTACTGCCCGATGTAGGCGCGGACGCGGCCCTGGTAGAGCCGGACCAGCTCGGAGAACGCGTCCTCCGAGCCCTGCCGGGCCTGCTCAATCAGTTCGCCGGGCGATTCCACCGTCGATTCCTCGCGCATTCGTAATCATTGCCGCTCGCCCAGGCCACAATACCACGCGAAAAATGAAAAGGGGTGTCTGGGGGGTCCGTCGTACACCTCCGGCTACGGCGAACGCGGCTGCTCCTCAGGCGGCTTGATCCTTCGGAACGCCACGTACAACAGAACGTCGTAGACGATCTTGAGTCCCGCTCCGATGAAAAGCGGCGCGGCCTGAAGCACGCCTTTCATGAACAGCCCGGCGAAGGAAGGCGCCACCGCCCAGGCTCCCATTCGGACGAGGTGGGTTACGCCGGAGGCGAACGTCCGTTCCTCGGGGCGGACCACGGCCATGACATAGGATTGCCGGGTGGGGACATCCATCTCGACCAGGCCCTCGCGGAGGAGAAAGAGGAGCGCGGCGACCCAGAAGCTGGGCGCGAAGGGCACGGTCAGGAGGAGCAGGCTCGAGGGGATGTGCGTGAAGACCATGGTGTTGACGAGGCCGATCCTCTTCGCCAGCCACGCCGCGCCCAGGTGTGAAACGGCGTTGGCGACCCGCGCCAGGAAGAAGAGAACTCCCAGCCCCCCTTCCCCCACGCCGAACCGCTCATGGAAAAAGTAGGCCAGGAGGGCGCTCGTCAGGAACCCGCCCCCCAGGCTGTCGAGGGCGAAGAGCGGACAGATCTTCCAGAGGATTCGGCGGCTCTCGCGCGACACGGCGAGCTTCGGGCCCTCGGCGCGGGTCCCGGCCGCGGCCGAAAGCGGGAGGTAGACGAAGGCGGTCGCGAGCATGAGGAGGGCGTAAACACCGATGGAGATCTGAAAGGCGGCCTCCTCACCGGCCAGATGGAGACGCTCCAGCACGAAAGGCATTCCCGCCAGGAGGCCGCCCAGCGCGTGACCCGCGTCCTGCAGGATGTTGTACCACGCGAAAATGCGGGTGCGGTCTTCGTCGCTCCCGGTCGCCGGCAAGATGGACTGCTCGAGGATGAGCGACGCGCCGCGGTCACGGCCCATCCCGTTCACCATCCCGAGGAACGCGACGCCCGCCATGAGGAGCGGATCACGCGTGAGGGAGAAGAGACCGCCGCCGACCGCCGAGGCAACCGCCAGTCCGACCAGGAAACGCTTGCGCCCCCACCTCTCGCCCGCCACGGTCGCCAGGAGCGCCGCCCCGGCCGCCCCCGCGAGCCCCGCCGCCACGATGGCCCCGCTCGCGGCGGCGCCGACCTTGAGCTTGGCGAGGGTGACTCCCAGGAGCACGCCCACCATGCCCGTGGCCAGGGCGCGGAGGAACGCGGCCGCAAAGAGGATCCGTCTGTCCGTCATCGCCCTACTTGGCGGCGGCCTTGACCCGCCGCTCGACTTCAGGCCAGTCGATGAACTTCGGGTAGGCCGAGACGTAATCGCCCTTCCTGTTCTTGTAGTCCACGTAGAAGGCGTGCTCGTAGCAATCGATGACCACGAGGGGGATTCCGAGGACCGGGACGCCCACGTCGTGAACGTCGGAGACGAAGTTGGTGAGCTTCCCGCTTACGGGATGGAGGCCCAGAACGGCCCACCCGCGTGCCGAGATCGCGGCCGCCTTGAAGTCCTCGATCCATTTGTCGACGGAGCCGAAACGCTTCTTGAGAACGTCCTGCGCGGCGTCGCCCGCCGGGCCGCCGCCGGCGCTCATCCCGTCGAAGTAGAGCTCGTGGAGGATGACGCTGTTCATGGCGTGCACCTCCTCCCGCTTGAGCTCTCGAATGGGGGCGTAGTTGGCGTTCGCCTTCGAGCGATCCGCACCCTCGAGTTCGGCCTCGATCTGAAGAAGGCTCTTCAGGGCGCCGCCGTAGTGGGCGGCGTGATGGGGCGAGAGCTGGTCCTTGGAAAGGTAGCCCTTGAGCTCCTCGTATTTGAGCGGCTTGGGCTTCCCGGTCACCAGGGCCGAGCCGTCCTGCGTCAACGCGATGGCCGATCGTGGACTCAGGAGAGCCGCCGAAGCGGCCAGCGTCACGAACTCGCGGCGCGTAGTCATAGGGGCCTCGTACGGTTTTCCGTTCTTAACGACTTGCACAGCCGATTACGGCGATCCACACGGCGTAGAGCACGTACCTCGTCCGATCCTCCCTAGAACATGAGTTGCGCTTGAACGATGAGCGCGTCTTCGTTGTCGCGCCTCTTACCGGCAAGGACCACGTCCTCGTCGTAAGCGGTCCGGAGGTAGTTGACCTTGACCTTGACGAACTCGTTCGAGTACCAGTTCAGGCCGACGGTAAAGCTGTCGATCCTCCGGGGGTTGTTCGTCACGAAAGGCGTGAGGTCCCGGTCAACGTTCAACCTCGACCCGCGGGCGACGAGCTGCCAGGCGCCGATATCGGGGTCCTTAAGAAAGGGTCGGTCGGGCTTGACGCCCTTCCAGATCCGGACTCCCTCGCCCTTCCAGGATTTCCCCTCGCCCGTCAGGACGTAGGAGGCCTGAACGTAGCCGCCGGTGAGGTTCGCGGTCGTCTCGCTCACCTCCTCGCGGATCTCGATGAGTTCGGCCGTCAGGGCAAAGGGACCCTCGAGGAAGGCCGCCTCCGCGCCGAGTCGGACGCGCTCGTCCTCGATTTCGGTCCCGGGGAGGAAGGTGGCCCAGGGGACCCGGGCCTCCGTCCGAAGTTCCTCGTCCGAAACGTCGATCTCCTGCCTCCCGGCCGTGACCGATCCTCCGAACTGGAGGCCCCGCCACGGGTGGAGGACGAGGCGGAGCGCCGCATCCTTGTCGCTGGTCGTATCGTCGCCGCCCGAGCCGTTATAGAAGCCGAACCCGTACTCGAGGCAGTCGAAGTTCCCGATCACCGTGATTCCGTGGTCCTCCGCGGGCACGAACTGGTTCATGATCGAGAAACTGATCATGTCCATGTGCCGCTGCGAAGCCATCTCCTCCCAGGAGAAAGGCTCCTTCATGCGCCCGAGCAGGATGAGGTGAGTGCCGGCCTTGAGGCCCACCCACGCCTCTTCGAGCTCGACTCCGTCGGAGACAAACTTCGGCTCTATGTGGAAGTACCAGCGGTCGAAGAACTCCCCCGAGAACTCCAGGCGCATCCGCCGGAGCACGAACTCGCTCTCATGAGCGGCGTCGGGCTCGAAGAAGACGCCGTTGACCTGGAGGAGGCCTTCGAGCACGAACTTGGCATTCCCGCCCTTGACGAAGAAGCCCCCGTCGTAACCGGCCTCGAGGTCCGCCTTCGGGATCGAAGGCTCCTGCGTCAGGGCGAACAGCAGAACGAGGGCCGTCATCTCCCTCCCTTTCTCTGAAAGTAGGCGTAAAGGTCCTCGAAGACGGCGGAAGCGCGCGCGAGCCTACCCTCATCCTCCCTGTGGGCCATGCAGATGCCGGCGATGAGCCGGTCGATGCCCGGGGCCTCGTCGCGCCGGAACTTTCCGTCCTTCAGGTCGATGTCATGGACGATTTCCGCGATGCCCCGGAGCGCCGGGTCCTTAAGGCCCGCCCGCTCGATCAAGGTTTCAAAGGTGCAGCCGTCCCCCTCATGGGTGAACTCGCCTTCGAACATGTCGAACCGGAGTTCCCCCTTTCTCGGCCGGTACCCCTTGCCCGGCACGAAGAGGAACTTCGCCTCGGGATCGATGGACCGGCGGATGAGCCAGGCGCTCGCCATCCGGTCGATATGGATGCCTTTCCGGGTGACCCACGTGCGGCCGCGAAAGTCCTCGGGGCGGGTGGACGGCCTCTTCGCCGGCGCCGCGCTCGGCGTCTTTAAGCGTTCTTCGAGGCCCGCCAGCGCCGCGTCCGCCGCCGCCTTTCCGGGGGCGCCGAAAAAGTCGGTCTCTTTGATCTCGGCGAGCCGCTTCGTGAGCCGGCCGAGGTCGGCCTGCAGGTCCGACCGCAGCGTCTCGTCCGGTCTCCGGCGGATCTTGGAAACCCGTTCTCCCGCTTGCTCGGCCAAGGCTTGGTACTCCGCATTCCGGGCCTCGTTGAAGAGCTTCTCGACGTCCTCGTCGCGGAGGCCGTCCACGAAGCGAGCCTCGCAAAGGGTGGCATCCCCGCCGCCCTCCTTGACTTCGCGGAGGACCCACTGAAAGTGCTCGTGGGTCTCGTCGTTCTTGGGAAGAGCGTAGACCGTGTTCTTGATGGCCACGGCCCCCAGGCGATGGAGTCGCCGCCCGATCTTGACGCGCAGATAGGCCGGGTTGGGCGGCATCTGGTGGATAAGGAGGAGCCAGCGGCCCTCCTCTCTTGATTCAGCTGTATCCATACTGAATAATAATATAACAACTGAATCTTAAGAGAACGTGAAGCATTCGAGCGGGACGTTCGGAGAGAGCGGCGACCGAAGGGCCCGGATTGGCGCCTCGGGCCCGGCGGCCTCTTCGACCGGGGTCGCCGCGCCCTGGCCGACGCGAAACTCCGGCAGGCGGAGATCCACCTGGAGCGGGTGCGACAGCGAGTGACCGACCAGACGCTCGCCGCCCTCGCGCAGCTCCGCGCGAAGGAGGAGCAGAGGAAGCTGGCCGAGCAGGCCGTAGCGGACGCGGAACGCGCCCTTTCCCTCAACCAGCAGCGGCAGGGCCAGAACATCGGCTTGCCCCTGGAGGTCCTCCAGGCGGAGGAGGCCCTGACTCGCGCGCGGCTCGACTCCTACACGGCCGTGACCGAGTACAATCAGGCCCAGCTCAGGGCGTTCGCCTTCGTGGGCAGGAAACACGCGGCCGGCCGGTAGGTGTCGCGCATCGCGAAGCGAAATTCAGGCGTAAGTATCACCACCGAGGCACAGAGGTCACGAACCCTCTGAGAATGGAGCTTCCGCCGAGGAAGCGAGAATTCCATGAAAGCCTCTGCTCTGTGCTCTCTGTGCCTCTGTGGTGGCACCGTGGTGGCACCCTGGGTTCTTGCGATAGTTCCCCGGGACAGTGTCGAAATTCATGAATGAAGAATCCGGTATCAGGTACGGGACTGCATGGAGATGACCCATGACGAGGCGATGGCGGGTCGGGTTGGTGGCGCTGGCGCTGGGGTGCGCCTCGGGGGAGCCTCGCGTCCCGGGGCTTTTCCGGGCGGGAACGGCAAAGATCAAGATTACGCCCTCGGAGCTCGGGTGGCTCCTGTGCTACGACCGCCATCAGAAAGCCGAGGCGGTGGAGGCCGACCTCTGGGTGCGTGCGCTGGCGCTGGAGGACGCGGGTGGCGGGCGGGGGGTGCTCGTCAGCGCCGAAATCCTGGGGTTCCCCCCTTCGCTCGCGCGCTCGATCCGCGAGGAGGCGCGGCGGCGCTTCGGCCTGGCCGACGGCCGGCTTCTGCTCTCGGCGACCCATACGCACAACGGGCCCGTGATGCCGGACCGGCCCTCTCTTGAGATCTATCATGGGTTCACGGAGGAGGAGACACGACCCGTCCACGCCTACGCGAACGTGTTCCGCGCCCGCGTCCTGGAGGCGATCGACCGGGCGCTCTCGGGCCTGCGCCCCGCGCGACTCTCCTGGGCCCGCGGGCGGGCGACGTTCGGGGCCAACCGGCGACAGAAAATCAATCCGAACGGACCGAACGATCCGGACGTGCCGGTCCTGTCGGTCGCCGGGGCGGAGGGGAACGCCGTAGCCACGATCTTCACCTACGCGTGCCACTGCACGACCGTGATGGCCGACACGTTTTTCCGATATCACTCGGATTACGCGGGCGCGGCGGCCGAAGATCTGGAGCGCGCCCGGCCGGGGCTGACGGCGCTCTTCGTCGCCGGCTGCGGGGGAGACATCAACCCGGATCCGCGGGGGAAAGTGGAGCTCATCCGGGAACACGGAGCCGCGCTCGCCGCCGCCGTCGAGGAAACGAGATCCCGCCTCAGGCCCGTCGCCGGACCGCTCAAGGTCTCCTGGCGCGAAATCGACTTGCCCCTCGAGAAGGCCCCGGGACGCGACTTGCTCGGGCCGCTGCTCCAGTACAAGATCGCCGCCCGGGTCTCGCCCGAGGTTGAAAAATCGCTCCCCATCCCCGAACGCCGCGAGCTCTCCGTGCACGCCGCGCAGCGGCGCCACGCCCGCGAAATGCTCCGCCGGATGGAGCGCGGTCCGCTGCCGACGTCGGTGCCCTTCCCGATCCTCATCTGGCGATTCGGGTCCGACCTGACGCTCGTGGCCCTCTCCGGCGAAACGTGCGTGGACTACGCCCTGCGCCTGAAGCGCGAGCTCGGTCCGGAGCGCACGTGGGTGGCCGGTTACGCCAACGAGGTGGCCTGCTACATCCCGTCGGACCGCGTCCTCTCCGAAGGCGGCTACGAGGCAGGATGGCTCCCCGACCCCGGCCGCGCCGTCGCCGGAGGTTCGATCATGTGGTACGGCTGGCCCGCCCCGCTGGCCCCGGGCCTGGAGGATCGCATCATCACCGGGGTGCACCGGATGCTGGCCGACTGACGGGCCTAACAAAACAAACGGTTTGTTTTGTTAGGCGCTCCCGGTCGGGCGGCTCCCTACCCACCCGAAATCGCCTGCAGGATCCGAATCTCGTCCCCTTCTTTCAGCCGGCCCTGCAGGCCGCCCGACTCGCGCGTGCTCACGCCGTTGTGGACGCACAGGACGTGCGTCCGAAACCCGCCCGATTCGTCGCACAGGTGATGGCGGAGCGCGGGGATGCGGGCGTAGGCCGCCTCCAGGGCGCCGGCGACCGTCGAGGCCTGCACGCGCAGCGTCTCTTCGCCCAGCACGTCCGCGAGCATCCTCGGAAGGACGACGGTGACCCACGGGGCAGCCGCCATGTCAGACCACCGCCGCGCTGACCGAAAGAATCGGCGGCAAGTGCGCGGCGATCGGGCGCCAGGAAGCGCCCGCGTCGGCCGAATGGAAGATCTGCCCCGTGCCGGTACCCACGTAGACGCCGCAGGGGTCCATCGTGTCGTTGGCCATGCCTTCGCGGAGGACGCTCAGGTACGCGCCTTCGGACGGCAGGCCGTTCTCCAGTTCCTCCCACGACGGCGCGCCGTTCGAGCCCCGGAGCCGATAGACGCGGAATTTGCCCGACGTGGCGCGATACATCCCTCCCTGGGGCTCAAGCGGGGTCACGTAACAGGTCTCGGAGTCCGCGGGGTTGAGCGCGAGCCCGAACCCGAAGTCGTAGGGAAGCCCCTTGTCGATGCGCTCCCAGGAGTCGGCGTTGTTGTCCGAGCGGTAGACCCCGATGTGATTCTGCTGGTACAGCCGGCCAGACCTGGCCGGGTGGAGAAGCACCTTATGCACTCAGGTCCCCACGCCGCCTTCCTTGATCACGCCCCCTTCGAATCCCGTGACGCCCTTGTTGACGGGCTTCCAGGACGCGCCGCCGTTGTCGGTGCGGAAGACGCCGGCCGACGAGATTCCCACGAACATGCGCTTCGGGTCTTTGGGGTCGAGCTGAACGGAGTGCAGGCACAGGCCGCCCGCGCCCGGCGTCCAGTTCTTGCGCGAGGGGTGCTTGGACAGGCCTTTGACCTCCGCCCACGTCTTGCCGTCGTCCTCGCTCTTGAAGAGCGCGGCGGGGGCCGTGCCGGCGTAGAGGACGCCCTTCTCGGAGGCCCGCCCCGGCTCGATGTGCCAGATGCGAGGATCCGAAGGGAGCTTCCATTTCTTGATGAACTTGGCCTGGCCCGGGAGCAGCTTCGGCGGGACCGGCGGCTTCTTGGCGGCCTCGAACTTCTGAGAGGTCAGGTCGCCGCTGGCCGTCGTGGCGGCGAAGGTATCGCTCACCGCGGCGACGTGAAGCCTCGGCGTGCCTCGCGTGTCGATCACGGCGTGGAAGATCTGCCACCCCCTGAGGTGCGGTCCGCTGGCTTTCCAGGAGGAGCGGCTCTTGTCCGCCTCGAATAGGAAGAGCCCGCGCTTGGTTCCGGCGCAGATGACGACCTTGTCCGGCATGAGTGTTCCCTCCGTAGATTCTCTCGGTCAGGACGTTTGCTCGGAACTGCGTGGGAGGACTCGCTGGGAGGAGGCGGCGCAGGCCAGGAGTTGGCGCGCGAGCGCCTTGGCCGTTGGAAGGCGCCGCTCCGGGCGCGGATCCAGGCACCGGCGCAGGATCTCCCGAAGCGGATCCAGAAGGGTCGACGTGCGGCCCGTAGTTGAGCGGAAGGCGGTCTCGTACCGATGGGGGTTCCAACGGCGGGCCGTCACGGCCTCGTACAGCACGGCGCCGATCGAGTAGATGTCGGAACGAGGGTCCGGGTCCCCGCCTTGCGGCAAGCCCGCTTCCGGGGCCAGGTAGCCGCTCAGGTGCGTCGTCGCCCGCGCCGGGACGCCGGCCCACTCCTCCGCGATGGAACCCAGAAGGAGATGAGGTTTTCCCTTGGCGTCGACCAGGATATTCTCCGGGTGCACGCTCCTGTGGACCACGCCCAATTCGTGAAGCGCCTGCGCCCCCGAGGCCACGCCGGCCAGGAGCGACGCCGCGCGAAACCACGTCAGGCGTTTTCGGGAGAGCGGGTTCCCCTCGACATGATCCATGACGATCAAGTGATCGCGATCCTCCTGAAAGACGGCGAGCAGGCCGACCACGTTTGGGTCGCGAACATTTCCGACGAGGCTTCGGACCGTCTCCAGCGCTCTAGCCGAGAGCCCGCCGGTGAATTTCTTGAGGACGACCGTCTGCCGCCGCTCGGGATCCCAGGCGCGGTACCCGGGTCCGTCCAGGCCGTAGGCAAGCTTATCGACGACGACATACTTCCCCATCACGCGGTCGCCGGTCGAGAGAGCGTGTCTCGAAGCGGAGGCGGAGGGCGCGATCGGATTCAGACCCCCTCCACATTTGGCGCACCGATAGCTCCGGCCGGGGTCGTAGCTCCGCGCGGTCATGAGGCCCGCGCAGTTGAGGCACTCGAGGACGGTGTGGGGAGCAGCGCCTTGGAGGGCGTCCAGGAGGGCCTGGAACCGGGTACAGCCTTTCTCAACCAGGATCCGGGCGAGTCGCGGCACGCGCTCCCCATGATCCCTGGCCCACTCCATCGCCGCCTGCGCCTGGCACAGGTCCTTCTCGGATAGCTCGCCGGATTGGAGCAGCCGTTGAGCCAGGAGTTCGTCATCGCGCACGGCGGTAGGCGAATCTTCGGATTCGCCGGTGATCCGGTCGAAATCTTCGCGCAGGGCCTTCATCCAGGCCGGGCTGACGAATCCCCGGGAGACCAGCGTTTCGGACAGGGGGCGGTTGCCGCGCGCCACGAGGCAGTCCAAG
>Ga0187892_10012037_pt1 | contig 10420 bp, 6 predicted proteins | sample MA1701073metaG_FD_139345 | JGI IMG/M metagenome (GOLD analysis project Ga0187892, IMG submission 139345) | Bio-ooze microbial communities from a basaltic lava cave in the Kipuka Kanohina Cave System on the Island of Hawaii, USA - MA170107-3 metaG ...
TCGGTCTGGGCGGTTCGTGCGGGACGGCGATTGCGACGCGGGCCATGCGCGAGCTACCGGTCGGCGTGCCCAAGGTGATGGTGTCAACGGTCGCATCCGGACAGGTTGCGCCGTACGTCGGCGTCAAGGACATCACGATGATGCCGTCCATCGTCGACATCGCGGGTCTGAACCGGATCTCGCGGCGGATCCTGTCGAATGCCACGGGTGCGATCTGCGGCATGGTCGAGCAGCATGCAGCGGACTCGCCGGACCGGCCGCTCGTGGCCGCAACGATGTTCGGCGTCACCACGCCGTGTGTGGAGCGGCTGCGCCAGCGGCTCGAGGACGCGGGCTATGAGGTTCTCGTGTTCCACGCGACGGGTACGGGCGGCCGCGCCATGGAAGGCCTGATCGATGCCGGCTTCATTGCCGGCGTTGCGGACGTGACGACGACGGAATGGTGCGACGAGCTGGTGGGCGGTGTGCTGACTGCGGGGCCCGACCGCCTGGAAGCGGCAGGCCGGCGCGGCGTTCCGCAGGTCGTGTCCGTGGGTGCACTCGACATGGTCAACTTCTGGGGCCGGGAAACCGTGCCGCCGCAGTTCGAGTCGCGGCGCCTGCACGTGCACAATCCGAACGTCACGCTGATGCGAACGACGCCGGACGAGTGCGCCGAGCTGGGCCGGATCATTGCCGGCAAGCTGAACGCGGCGCGTGGACCGGTCACGCTGATGCTGCCGTTGCGCGGCGTGAGCGCGCTGGACGGCGTGGGTCAGCCGTTCCACGATCCTGCGGCGGACCGCGCGCTGTTCGACAGCCTGCGCCGCCACCTGTCGCCCGGCGTGAATCGAGTCGAGCTCGACTGTCACATCAACGATCCGGAATTTGCGGATGCGCTGGCGGAGCGACTGCTGGCGCAGCTCGGAGGCGAACGTGCCGTTTCAGAGTCGTGAAACCGTCCTGGACCGGCTGCGCGCGCGGACGGCCGCGGGCAGTGCGATCATCGGGGCGGGCGCCGGCACCGGCATTTCCGCCAAGTTCTCCGAGCGAGGCGGCGTTGACCTCATCATCATCTACAACTCGGGTCGCTACCGGATGGCGGGCCGCGGCAGTCTCGCCGGCCTCATGCCGTACGGCGACGCGAACGCGATCGTGGTCGAGATGGCGCGCGAGGTCCTGCCCATTGTGCGCGATGTCCCCGTCCTGGCCGGGGTCTGCGGCACCGATCCGTTCCGACTCATGCCCGTGTTCCTCGCGGAACTGAAGCGCTTGGGATTTGACGGCGTGCAGAACTTTCCGACCGTCGGCCTGATCGACGGCGTGTTCCGGCAGAACCTGGAAGAGACCGGGATGAGCTACGACGCCGAGGTCGAAATGATCGCGGAGGCGCGGCGCCAGAATCTGCTGACCTGCCCGTACGTTTTCGATGCGGATTCCGCGAGGCGGATGGCAGAAGCCGGTGCGGACGTCCTGGTCGCGCATGTGGGATTGACGACCGCGGGCTCGATCGGTGCGCAGACAGCGCTGACGCTCGAGCAGGCGGCGGCCCGCGTTCAGGACATGCGCGACGCTGCCGTTGCCGTTCGCCGCGATGTCATTGTGCTCTGCCACGGCGGGCCCATTGCCGAGCCCCAGGATGCCGCGTTCGTCCTCGAGCATACCACAGGCATCGAAGGATTCTTTGGCGCCTCGAGCATGGAACGCCTGCCGACGGAACGCGCCATCGAAGCGCAGGCTCACGCGTTCCGCTCGCTTCGCGTGAAGCCGCACCGTGCTGGATGACGAAGGAGAACGAATGAAGAAAGTCGGGTCGTGCTTTGTGGTGTACGGTGACGATGTCGAGACGCTGGCCTTCGACTGGGGCCGGGTGAAACTGCTCAGCTCGCCCGATCTGGCCGGTGGACCCACCATGACGTTCGGCACGGTCGTCCTCGAGCCCGGCAAGGGCCACGAGCGACACAACCATCCGGACGCCGATGAGATCCTCTTCTTCCTATCCGGCGAGGGCGATCAGATGCTGGATGACCTGCCGCCCGTCCGCGTCCGCGCCGGCGCATCCGTCTACGTGCCGCGGGGCGTCTTTCACTCCACCATGAACACCAGCTGGGAGCCGCTCCGCTTTGTCGTGATCTATGCGCCGGCCGGAACCGAGAAAGTGCTGCGCGGCCTGCCCGGCGTGCGCATTGTGCCGGCGGGCCGGATCGCGTAGCGCGCTCGGCGGTCAGTCCTCGCGAGCAGCCGACGGCAGGCCGAGCAGACGGTAGAGGCGGGAACGGCTGATGCCGAGCGCCTCCGCCGCGGCGCTCTTGTTGCCCGCCATCCGGTCCAGCATCACAACCGCGGCGCTGTGCTCGATCTCGTCCATGGTGGCGGGGAACGGAATCGCGGAAGACCGGCTCGGCACGCTGGAAGGATCGAGGACGTTCCGTAGGTCCAGCGAGCCACCCCCGAGCAGCACCGCGCGTTCGACGGCATTCTTCAACTCGCGCACATTACCCGGCCAGCCATACTGGAGCAGGGAGGCTCGCGCCTTGCCATCGAGCACCGGGCGGCCCGCACCATGGGCCCGCGCGAACTCCTTCGCGAAATGCGTCGCCAGCAGCACGACGTCGCTTCCGCGCTCGCGCAGCGGCACAAGGTGTATGGGCACGACATTCAGCCGATAGAACACATCCTGCCGGAACACGCCGTCCCGCACCGCGCGCGATAAATCAGTCTGCGTCGTGGCCACGAGCCGGACGTCGACCGGTGTCGCGCGATCGCTGCCCATCCGCAACACCACCCCTTCGTCCAGCAGTCGCACCAGCCTGGACTGCGCGTCCGCCGGCATCAGGGACGGTTCCTGCAGCACCAGTGTGCCGCCGTGCGCCGCCTCGAGCAGACCCGGCCGGGCCGCACCCGCGCCCGCCTCACAGCCGAACAGCTCCGCTTCGACCGAGGCCGGACCGATGCCGCAACAGTCCAGCTCTACGAACGGCCCGTCCCGCCGCGGGCCGTTTTCGTGAATCACCCGCGCAAGCAGCTTCTTGCCCGTGCCCGGCTCGCCGCTCAACAGCAGTGCGGCCGAGCCGTGCGCGATCACGCGTGCGGCCCGCTCGATCGCCAATCGCAACCCGGGACTCTCGCCAATCACGCGCGAGAAGTCGTAAGCGGGAGTCTCGGGACCCGCGTCCGGCACAGTCTGCGAGTCCCCGGTCTTTCGCTCGAGACAGGCCTCCAGCCACACCCGCAGCGGCTCCAGGTCGCCAGGCAACGCGAAGTACTCCGCCGCTCCCGCGCGGACCAGGCGGCTCGCCAGACGATGATCCGCCGCAGCACCCGCCACCGCGACCGGCTCCAACCCCACTGCACGCGCCTCCTGAACCGCTTCCTCGCCTCGCTCCTCCACGCCCGCCACAGAAAGCAGCACCGCCGCCGCGCCGCGCGATCGCGCCGCTTCGTCGATCGTATCCACTACCTTCGCTTCGGCCCCAAGCCGCGAAGCCAGCGCAGGCCAGTACGACACGAAGGTGTCGCTCAGCATCACAAACGAAACCGTGCGCATGACAATCCCTACAACGCCTCAACCCGCACCGTTGCGGACGCACAGCGTTCGGAATGGTTCGTCGCGCCCGCAGCCAGCGATCCGATTGCAGCTTGAAACGACATTAAATGCGATGTGCTATCTCATTGTCATATATGACAATTGAGGCGCGTGACCCGAACGAACCAGCGAGGCCGCGGCCCGGGACGGTGCGCAGTGTCGCACGGATGCGTGGAATCGCACGGGAAACGCAGTGGCGGAGTGCGGTGGTGCGAGTGTTGCCGTGTGAGGGCAGCGCGGCCTAATTTGGGTTGGACGAGCGGGCCGCGGACGGCATGTTCGCGGCCCGGCTCGTCCCCCGCATTACCGCCGCGAAGGGAGAGACGCAGTACCGCTGTGTCGTCCACTGTTGGGTGAGTCAGTCATCACAAGGTTTGCCATGCGAGCGATGAGGGATCGAGAACGGTGGCGCGGCCTCGCTGGCCTTTCGAGCGTCGTCGTGATGTGGCTGTCGCTGGCGTTGTGCGCGGGTGCCGTTGCCGGTCAAACGACGGAGAACGCGGAGCTGCGCCGTGCGATTGCGGCGTACGAGGAAGGCGACATGCAGCAGGCGCTCGAGCTGCTGCAGTCGACGGCGGCGCTGACGAACACCCACGATTCTGCGGTTCGGAGTCTGTATCTGGGGCTGGTCTATTTCGCGCTGGGCGACCGCGCTCGAGCGACGGACTCGTTCGCGCGGGCGGTGCGGACGGAGCCACCGCTTCGGCTGGACCCGGCGGTCCATTCGCCGGCGCGGGTCGCGGCGTTCGAGGAAGCGAAGCTGGAGGTTGTGCGGGAATGGCGGACCACGGCATTGCAGGCGGATGCGGCGGGCAACGAAGAAGAGGCGATGCGGCTGTGGCGCACGCTCCTTTCGGCGGTTCCGGAGGACGCGCAGGCGGCATCACGGGTGGATGCGATCCGCGATGCGCAGCGTTTGCGCGCTGACATTGCGGTCGTGCGGGCCGACTCGGCGAGCCGGACCGCGGCGCGTGGGACGGCGGAGCCGAACCTGCCGGTCGAGCCGGAGCAGTACAGTCCGGGCCAGGCATTTGCAATGGGGTTGGTCGTACCCGGGCTTGGCCAGTTCTACGCGGGTCGCGGGCTGCGCGGCGCGGTGGCGCTGGCGGGTGCCGGGGTCGCGATTGCGGCCGGCTACCTCACGCAGCGAGTCGATGTGAATTGCCGGACGGAACCCGTAAACAACCGCTGCGCGCCGGCAGACGTTCTCGATGAGAACACGCGGCGGCCTTACCTGGCGGCCGGCGTCGCGGCGGCGGCCGGCATCGCGCTGGCGGGCGCATTCGACGCGATGATTTCGGCGCGGCGCGCGAATGCGCGGAACGCCGCGGCCGGCCGGTCTGGCCTGCAGAATGCAGGGCTGCGTGTGCTGAGTCCCGCCGTTGTCGCGGATGGCGATCGCGTCAAGGCCGAGATCCTGCGTTTGCGCTTCCGCTGACCGAGGTTTGCCTCGAATGCTTGCACTGGTTCGGCGGTGGTCCGGCTTCCTGGCTGCACTGGCCGTGTTGTCTGCGGCTGGCTGCAAGGAGGTCTCGGTCACGGCCGAACCCGTCGCCTCGCTCGAAGTCGATCCCACGCAGGTCACGCTGGTCGTTGGCCAGTCATCGGATGTTCGCGCGATCCTGAAAGGCACATCGGGGCGGGAGGTTCGGCGCGACGTGTCGTGGAATACGTCGAGCGCATCCGTCGCGACGGTGACCGGCGAGGGTCGGATCACGGCGCAGGGACCGGGCACGGCCAGGATCACGGCGTCATCGGTGGGTCGCTCAGCCGATGTGACCGTCACGGTCAACGCCAGGCCGGTGACCACCGTCGAAGTCAATCCGCCCGTGACATCGCTGGCGGCGGGCGACTCGCTGCTGTTCACGGCGGTGGCCAAGGCTTCGGACGGATCGACCGTGCCCGGCAAGACGGCGGTGTGGAACTCGTCGGATCCCGGCGTCGCGCTGGTCCGCGCGAACGGTATGGTCCGGGCCCAGGCCGTCGGTTCGGCGACGGTTGCGGCGACGATCGACGGGATTCGCGGCCAGAGCGACGTCACCGTGCGCGCTTCCGTCCTCACCGTTTCCACGGTGCAGGTGACGCCCGCGACCGCGACGGTCGGTGCCGGCGATACCGTGCGCTTCCAGTCGACGGCACGCGCGTCCAACGGCACGTTGATCACCGGGCGGCGGACGCTGTGGAGCAGCTCGAACCCGGCGATTGCAGAAATCGATTCGACGGGCAAGGCGACAGGCAGGAGTGCGGGCCGCACGACGATCACGGCGAACGTCGATGGCATCAACGGCACGGCCACACTGGACGTGGGCGCGGCCACGGTGGCGAGCGTGGAGATCGTGCCCGCGCAGTCAACGGTGTTGGTGGGCGGAACGGTACAACTCACAGCTGTGCTGCGCTCACAGTCCGGAAACGTGATAACAGGCCCGAGCATGAGCTGGTCGAGCGCCAACGCGCTGATCGCCAGCGTGAATGGTACCGGTCTTGTCTCCGCACACGCGGTGGGTGGCGTTACGCTTACAGCGACGGCAGGCGGCCGGTCAGGATTCGCTACGGTGAGTGTCGTTGGTCAACCGGTCTCCACCATCAACATTCGGCCCATCGCTCCGCTCGTGAACGTCGGGGACACGCTGATGCTCTCGGCGGAGCTACGCGACGCCAATAATGTGGTTCTGACGGGCCGGGGGATGAGTTGGACAAGCGTCGATACGTCGGTGGCAACGATCCAGGCGACCGCCCCGGCAACGCAGCAGGCCAGGCTCATAGGCAGGCGCGTTGGAAACGCAGTCATCGTTGCGACTTCAGAAAGCAAGAGGGACACGGTAATCGCACGCGTTGACCCGCGCGCTGAACTGGTCGTAACGAAAACCGCTCCGGGCGTGGTGAACGCCGGCGATACCATCAGTTTCACCATCCGAGTCCGTAACGATGGGCCGAACGCGGCATCGCTCGTGCAGCTTCGAGACTCGCTGCCGGGATTGACTGTCGTCAGCGCAACCGGGCAACCTACACAAGTCGGAGTGATTGTTGGATGGACTGCGATTCCACTTCTCCTCGCCGGCCGGGACACGGTTTTCACCGTCCGCGTCGAGGCACCAGCCATTGGTCCGGTCATTACCGCTGCCTACGCGTTCTCCTCGACGTATGAGCGCAACAGCGCGGACAATACCGTGGCAACGAGTACGACGGTTTCCGCCGCGGATGTTGCCGTGACATTGAGCGCACCGACGTCCGTGAGCGGTTCGTCCAACTTCGATTACACGATCACCGTTGTGAACAACGGTCCCGGCCGGGCGACGGGTGTCACCACCACGACGCCGATCCCCCAGAACGCGACGTTCGTCAGTGCCACGGGCGGCGCTGTGCCGTCCGGCGGCGTGCTGTCGTTCCCGGCCGTGGCGACCCTGAATCCCGGTGAAGACACGGTCTACACGGTCACTCTGACCGCGCCTCTCCTGGGCAATGTGGCGACCAGCGCTGCCGTGTTATCGGCAACGGCCGATCCGGTAGCGACCAACAACAGCGCAAACGCGAGCACGACCGTGAACCCGGTGGCTGCCGATGTGGAGGTGACGCTGACCGCATCGAATGCCACGGTCGCCGTCGGCGACACCATCACCTACACGATCGACGTGAAGAACAACGGCCCGGGCGCGGCGCTCACGCTGCTGGTCTCACAGAGCCTGGGCTCGAACGTGCAGTTCCAGAGCGCGACAGCGGGCTACGTTCAAACGGGCTCCGTACTCACATGGGGAGGCGTCGGCTTCTTCCTGGTCTCGGGCGGCTCGCTGTCCTTTACGGTCAAGGTCACCGCAACGGCGGCCGGGTCGACGACGGCAACGGCGGAGGCCGTGCTGCTGAACGATCCGGATCTGACCAACAACACCAGGACCGCGGCAACCACCATTACGTGACCGGCGTCACGGGCCGGGTTTCTCCGCACGGTCCGTTCGACGGTTGATATCGATGGCACCTCATGCCGAGCCTTGAGGTACCAGAATAGCGGTTGGGATCTCCCGCAACGGCCTCCTCCAACCCGGGCAGTCAAACCGTTCATGACGGAATTCGGAACCCTGCGCATCTCGCACTATCGCGTGGAGCAGGAGCTGAGCCGCGACTCGCTCGGCTACTTCTTCCGCGCGCTGGATGAGCAGCTGGGCCGGCCGGTCGTGCTGCGCGTTGCGCGGGCGAGTCAGTTGTACGAGGGCGAAGAGCTGGCGCGGGTGCGCGGCCGGATTCGCGAACAAGCCCGCCTCGCGGCGCAGCTCAGCCACCCGAATCTCGTCGTCATCCACGAGTTCCGTGCGCTGTCGGAGACGGACCTGGTGGTGATGGAGCTGGTGGACGGTGAACCGCTGGAGGCGGCGCAGCGAACGGGCCAGCGCTGGAGCGTGCTCGAGATGGCGCGGCTCATGGCTCGCGTGGCGGATGCGCTGGCGGGCGCCCATGCCGTGGGCCTGATGCACGGCAACATCAACGCGCACAACATCCGCGTTCGGCCGGATGGCCGGGTGAAGCTTCTGGATCTCGGGATCCCGCGCGCGCCGCAGGGTGAGTCGGCGAGTGCGGCAGGCGATGTCCAGGATCTTGCGCGGGTAGCCTGCGATCTGCTGAGCCCGCCGGCCGTCGAGGAGGTTCCGCCGGGCACGCGGCGGCGCGACCCGCTCTCGGACCCGGTCCTGGGGCGAGCGCAGTTCGGGTTCCTGTCGCCCGTGCTGTCCCGCGCGGTGCGAGACCCCAGAGGCTTCGAGTCCGCTGCCGCGTTCCGCGATGCCCTGCTGCTGGCCATGGACATGGCCACGAATCGTACGCCCGCGGCGGATGTCGAATCGGGGTTTGGCACGCATCCGGTCGGTCCCGGTCGCGGCACGGCGCCCGAGGATCTGCTGCCGCCGGACAGTCGAGCGCTGGCGGCGCTGGGCCGGGCCGGAACCCGTTCAGGTCCGCGCCTGGTCCTGCCGCCCGACCTGGCCGAACGTGCGCCCGACCTCGACAACACCGACCTGTTCGTGGTCTCGCCCGTGCCCCATCAGAAGGTCGGGCTCATCGATCGGCTGTTCGATCGGGTCGGACCCGGGCTCATGATCGGCGGCGCATTGTTCGCGGCTGCGGCCATTGTCGTCATCCTGATGCTCCAGCGCGGCGCGCCGCCGCCACCCGCACAGGCGCAGACCGATTCATCGCGGGTTGCCGGCGGCGGCCCGCCGTTGGCAATGCAGCCTGCCGACTCGAATCCGGTGCCGGCGGGCGGGACCGTTTCGTCCGGGACGCCGCCGGCGGAGTCGCTCGCGGCTCCGGCCGCTGCATCGGGGACGGCGCCGCTCTTCACCGCGTGGGTCCGCGCAAGGCCGTCGGGAACGCGCATCCGGGCGCTCGGCCAGTCGGGCGAGTGGCGAGACACGGCTGAAATCAGTGTGCCGGCAGGCGACACGCTGCTGCTCGAATTCTCGAACAACGGCTACGTCACGCAGCAGCGACCGTTCACGGGCTCGAGGCTGGTCGTCTCGCTTACGCCGGATTCCGTTTTGGCAGAGTTCGAGGCCAACGTCGAAGTCGACGTGTTCGCGATCGAGGCGCAGTCCACGCGCCGGCTTGGCTCGACGCCGCTCGTCGCGAGACTGGCTCGCGGCGAACACCGCATCCTGTACCGCGCCGCCGGCCAGCCGGACTGGCAGTCCACGCAACGCATGCCCCGAGCTGGCCAGACGTACCGCGTTTCCAAGACGGATTACGTTACGACGGGCACACTCATCGCCACGGTCGCCGACACATGGGCAATGGTCACGGTCGATGGCGGCACGGCAATGGAAACACCTGCTCGCTTTGATGGGCTCCCGGCCGGCGTTCACGTGCTCCGGGTCACACGGGACGGCTTCCAGACCATCACGGACACGGTGGTGGTTCCCGCCAACCAGGTGCTGCGCCGGCAGTACACGCTCCGTCGTTAGCTGACCGGCTGGCTCGTGCCGTCCGGCATCACCTCGAAGGGCAGCCAGAGCAAAGTGACCGAGAGCGTGGCCACATCGCTCTTGCGCGGCTTCACCTCTACAGTGTCGCACGCGAGCCCCGACGGATCGAATTTCGCCTGAAGCTCCGCCGTTTCCGCTTCGATCTGACGCGCCAGCTCCTGCTGTTCCGCCAGCACGGCTTCGACATTGTCCTGCGCGCGCGTCACATCCTCACGCTGCTGGCCCATGCGGCCGGCACCGCGCGCGGCGGATGTCGCCCGGCCCACAGTACCCGCACGCGACAGCTTGCGCCCGAACATCGCACCCAGCACCGTCGCGCCCACGGAGATCGCCGTCTGCATCTTCTGCTGCTGGTACTGCGACTGCTCGCGCGCCACGCGGTCCTCGGCACTGCGAAGCCGTTGCTCGAGCTGGCGCACCCGCGCCGCGTAGCGCGACCGCATCTTCTCGACTGCCGCGTCCCGCTCCTCACGCGCGCGCAGCGAAATGCGCACGCGAAACTGTGCCTCCGCTTCATCCGCCCGTGATGTCTCGCCCAGATCGCTGCACCGAAAACGCGTCAGCACCTCGTTGCGCAGCGCATGGTCCGCCGCCGCCTTCTGCCAGCTTTTCCACGTGGCCGCACGCTGCGCCAGCGCAGGCAGCTCGGCAAAGGCGAAACCCGGCGCGGGCTCGCTCGACGGCGAGCCGGGCTGTGCGGCGCGGCCCGCGTGCGTCCACGGCGAAGACACGGAAGCTGCATCGAGCAGCGCGATGTAGCTCGCATCGCGCCACTCGTCGACGCCCAGCTTTGCATCCACGAAATGGCAGTGCACCCGCGCGGCGAGCGCCGGCCGGTACACGCGCGTGCCACCGAGCGTCCGTGCCGGGAACACGAACTGTTCCGTCA
>Ga0187892_10012039_pt1 | contig 10418 bp, 11 predicted proteins | sample MA1701073metaG_FD_139345 | JGI IMG/M metagenome (GOLD analysis project Ga0187892, IMG submission 139345) | Bio-ooze microbial communities from a basaltic lava cave in the Kipuka Kanohina Cave System on the Island of Hawaii, USA - MA170107-3 metaG ...
CCACGTGCGCGTAGTGACGCTTCGGCGACTCGTACTCCACGTGCGCCGTCGCGATCGTGATCCCGCGCTCCCGCTCCTCCGGCGCCTTGTCGATCTGATCGAAGCGCATCTCCTGCGCCAGCTTCTTCGTCGCCTGCCGCGCCGTGATCGCCGCCGTCAGCGTCGTCTTCCCGTGATCCACGTGCCCGATCGTCCCCACGTTCACGTGAGGCTTCGTTCGCTCGAACTTCTCCTTGGACATGTCTTTGCGTCTTTCCTCTCAAGTCCTCGAGTGTTTCACTGTTCGACTGGAGCCCATGGGCGGAGTCGAACCGCCTACCTCGTCCTTACCAAGGACGCGCTCTAACCAACTGAGCTACATGGGCGCTGGTGCGTCGCCCCGCCTCGGCTCGCCTGCCTCGTGCCGCCTGGAGCGGGAAACGGGACTCGAACCCGCGACCCCAAGCTTGGAAGGCTTGTGCTCTAGCCAACTGAGCTATTCCCGCCCGAAACCTTTGTGTGTACGCCTCCGCGAAATGCCTTCGAAACCGACTCGTGCGCGACTCGTGTGCTTGGGCTGGTGGAGAGGGGAGGATTCGAACCTCCGAAGGCTAATGCCAACGGGTTTACAGCCCGTCCCAGTTGACCGCTTTGGTACCTCTCCCGGGAACCCCGGGACTCAATCTCAAGCGCGTCTCGCGCGCGCAAAAAGCCCGGACACGCCGAGCACCCCCGTTCACTCGCGTCGCCGGGTTGATCCGTCTCTATTTTGTGTTGCTCGAAATGCTGCTCTACGCCGGTTGGAGGTACGTCCCGCGAAGCTCCGCCGATGCACGCGCGGAGCTGGCGAGGGGACTCGAACCTCCAACCTGCTGATTACAAATCAGCTGCTCTACCGATTGAGCTACGCCAGCGCAAGCGGCGACTGTATCACGAGATTTCGTTCGTGCCACCGCGGACCTGCGGGGTTTCGTGCGCTCGAAAGCCAGAGCCCGGCTTCGCGTCTCTTTCGCCCTGCCTCCGGACCTCGGCGGTGCGCAGCAGGAGGTAGGCGGCGGCCGCGGCCACGCCCAGGGACGCGGTCCGACCATGGAGCGGAATGGAGACCGAGACGGCGGCCCGCCGCCGCACCCCCGGGCGGGTCCCCCGGTCCTCGCTCCCGAACACCCAGACGAGGTCCCCGGCCAGCAGATGGGGGGCCAGGCGGTCGATCGGCTCGCCGTCGAGGTCGGCGCTGAGCACGGTGACGCCGCTCTCCGCCGCCAGGTCCAGGGCGCGGCCGAGGTTCGGCGTCCGCCCCACGCGCAGGTGCTCGAGAGCTCCGGCGCTGGCCCGGAGCGCGCCCGGCCCGATCGCCGGTGCGTTGCGGTGCTCGAGCACGAGGCCGGTCACGCCGGCGGCCTCGGCCGTCCGGGCGATGCTGCCCAGGTTGCCGACGTCGGTCACGCGATCGAGGGCCACGAGAAAACGCGGCGGGTCGCTCGCGAGCAGGGCCTCGACCTCCTCCTCCGGATAAGGATCGGCGTGGGCCCGGACGCCGTCGCCGGCGCGGCCGGTGCGGACGCGGACGCCGCCCTCGCGGAGGAGCGCCTCGAGCTCGCGCCGGGCCGGGCTGCCGTCACCCTCGGGCAGAAAGACCTCGTGCACCTTGCGGCGGCCGGCGCGCAACGCCTCGATCACTGGCCGCGCTCCTTCGATCACGGCTAGCTTGGTGCCCGCTCGGCTCATGGCCAGACTCTACTGGTCGCGCTTCGCGAGGTCGCCGGTCGTGCCCCTCCCCGTCCACCGCATCGAGATGCCGCCTGGCCGCGCGCCCTGGACGCTGCTTGCCGGGCTCCCGGCTGGAGGCGCTCCCCATCTACTGGACGCGCTCGGGCCGGACGGGTGGGAGGCGAGCGTCCTCGCGCTCGAGCCCGAGCAGCGCTTCAGCGGCGGACAGGCCGCCCTGCACGAGGCGAAGCGCTGGCTCGACGCGCACCGAGCGGAGGCTCCGTACGGGAGCGTCGTGCTGGGCTCGCTCGACTACGAGCTCGGACTCGAGCTCGCGGGTGGACGCGTTCCCGAGCGCAGGGGCGCCGCGGCCGCGCCCGTTCAGCTCGCGGGCTTCCGGGCGATCTACCGGTACGACGCGCGACGCGGTGCGGCCGAGGTCCTGGGCAGCTCGCGCGCGGCGTGCGAGCGGCTCGCGTCCAGGCTCGGGGCCTGTTCGGCGCGGACGGCGCCGGCTCCCGCGGCGTTCCCGCTCGCCGGCCGCGCGCCCGAGCCGGAGCGCGCCTACGCTGGCGCCGTCGAGCGCGTGAAGGGTTACATCCGGGCGGGCGACGTGTATCAGGTGAACCTCGCGCGCCGGATCGAGGCGGAGGCGCCGGGCGCCGCCGAGCTGCGCCGCATGTACGGAGCGCTCGCCGCGCGCGCGGGCGCGCCCTTCAGCGCCTACCTCGAGGCCCCCGCGCGCACGGTCCTGTCCGCGTCGCCCGAGTGCTTCCTGCGCGTCTCGCAGGGGCGCGTCGCCACGTTCCCGATCAAGGGCACGCGGCCGCGCGGCGCGAGCCCGGAGGCCGACGCGCTGCTGCGCAAGGAGCTCGAGGCCTCCGCGAAGGACCGCGCGGAGCACGTGATGATCGTCGACCTCGAGCGCAACGACCTCGGGCGGGTGTGCGCGACCGGCAGCGTGCGCGTCCCCTGGCTGTGCCAGCCGCGCGCCTACAGCGACGTACACCACCTCGTGTCGTGCGTGGAGGGGCGGCTGCGCGATCCGGCGGACTGGCCGGGGCTGATCGCGGCGACCTTCCCGGGCGGCTCGATCACCGGCGCGCCGAAGCAGCGCGCCATGCAGATCATCGCCGAGCTCGAGCGCGCGCCGCGCGGCGTGTACACGGGCGCGATCGGACGGATCGACTCGTGCGGAGACCTCGAGCTCTCGATCGCGATCCGCACGGCGGTCGCCGAGGGCGGCACGCTCGCCCTCCAGCTCGGCGGCGGGATCGTCGCCGACTCGGACGCGGCCGCGGAGCTGCGCGAGACGCGCGACAAGGGCCGGGCGTTCGCGCGCAGCTGGGGCCTCGAAGAGAGCGCGCGCGACCCCGGGTGACACCGAACCGCGTCACGCCGCCCTCGCTCGGCCGCGATTCGCGCCGGGATTTCGCCTAAAGCGCCCGGAACCGGCCTCCGATCAGCGAGAGCGTTGGCGCGGAGGGAACCATGAAGCACTCCGAGACGTTCCGAGACCCGGCGATCGCGCCCGCGATCGCACCGGAGGCGCCCGCCGCCGCGCCCGGCTGGCGACAGATTCCACTGCCGGGCGCGTCTGACGCCGCGCGGCCCGCCGCGCAGCCGCAGCGGCGCAGCGACGCGCGCACCGAGGCGAGCCTGCAGGTCGAGCTGACCTCGATCGACGCCTCGCGCGACTCCGCGACCGGCGAGCTGTACTTCGCAACCAGCAGCGACGAGCGCACGCGCAACCTGTCGCGCCGCGGCATGTGCCTGCGCTGCGAACGGCCGCCCGCGATCGGCACGCGCATGCTGCTCCAGGTCCGCCTGCCCGGCGAAGCTCCGGTCGACGTGATCGGACAGGCGCGCTGGACGCGCGTGGTGTTCGAGCCAGGCGAGCACGGCGGACGCGCGTTCGCGCTGGTCGGCATCGAGCTGCTCGGCGGCGCGCCCCGCGCGCTCGCCCGCTACGACCGCGCGCTCGGACGCCTCGAGCTGCTCGAAGACCCCACCCGCTCCCCGGTTGCCACCGTCGGGGGCCACCGATAGCATGCGGCGAGATGCGCAGCTCGAAACCACCGGGAGTGTTTCGCTGGGTCCGCGGGATGCGGACCTTCGACCTCGACCCGGAGAGGCTGCGCGCGCGGCGCGTGCGCGCGATCATCGGCTCGATCCAGCGTGATCTCGAAGAAGGCGGGCGCGCGTGCGTCCGCCAGATCATGAACGGCCCCGAGCTGTTCCGGCTCGAGCTCGAGCGCCCCGACTGGCGTTACCAGCGCACCACGATCCTGGACCGCGACACGCTCACCACGCTGCTCGAGGCCACGCCCGTCGAGGTCGTGCGCACGAGCATGCGCTTCCGCTGAACGACTTCCGCACGCTCAGCGACCGCAGCACGACGGGCGCGATCCGCGGCCGTCCGCGGTCGCGCCCGCAAGGCGCACGAAGTGCGCGCGCAGCGAGCCGAAGGCGAGCGTAGTCGACCCGTTTGCCCGGAGCGGGGATCGAACCCGCACGAGGCTCGCGCCTCAAAGGATTTTACGCGTGTCCGGAGGTTTCCCTCCGGGGCGGACTATCTCTTCACCCCGCGCGGGGTGCTGGGCGCTCTTCGGCGGGGATTATCGTTGGGGCTCACCCCGCTAGTCTCTGCACCTTCCGCGGAACCGATCTCGCGATCGCCCTTCGCGGCTTGGCTCAGGATTGCCGTGCGCACGCGCGTTTAGGTTTCCCTGAGTTCACCCAGTTTCTTACCCGCGCGTTGCCGCGCGGGAGACCCATCATCCGAGTCCCTCGTGTCTTGCCAGTTCCACCATCCGGGCCCCGACAGCCTAGCGCGAAACGCACTCCGACAGGATCGATGTTCGCAGCACGACGGGCGCCGTCCGCGGCCGCCCGCGGCGGCGCCCCGCAAGCGCGCGAAGCGCGCGCGCAGCGAGCCGAAGGCGAGCGAAGTTAGTCGGACTGGAGGCGCCGCCCGGATTCGAACCGGGGATAAAGGCTTTGCAGGCCTCTGCCTTACCACTTGGCCACGGCGCCGAAGGACGAGGATCCTAGCTTAATCCCGGCGCGCGCAGACGCTCCCGGCCCGCGCGCACGGCGAAGCCCGCAGCGTCGGGCTCGACCGCGTCGAGCAGGTGCGCCTGCGCGGCGCGCGTGAAGCGCGCGGCGAAGCGCCCCTTCACCGTGCAGCGCAGGACGTCGTCCGGATCGGCCGCGAGCGTGTCCGCGCGGAGCGGCTCGCGCGTGCGGTCCGAGAGCTCGATCTCGCCCGTGCCCACGTCGTACGCGGTCACGAAGAAGGCCGTGTCCTCGACCTCGAGCCAGCCGCGAAAACGGCCGAGCTGCACGACGAACGTGCCCTCCTCCTCCGCCCAGCGCACGCCGGCGAGGAAGGCCGCGTGGAGCCGCGGGTGCGTGACGCGCACGCCCTCGTGCCAGAAGCTGCCGTCGCGCCGCAGCTCGAGATCGATCGGCCGGAGCGGCGGCGGGCCGCTCAGAGCGCCTCCCGGCTCGCGCTCCCGTCCGCGCTTGCCGTGAACACGCCGCGGCAGTCGTAGCGATGCCAGTACACGAAGCGCCGCTCGCCGTGCTCGAGCAGGTAGATCCACTTCTCGTTCCAGCGCACGCCGTTCTCCTCGCGCGTGCGCGGATCGTTCACGCTGCCGACCACCTCGTCCGGCAGGCCGAAGCGCTCGCGCACGTCGGCGTGCGTGAGCTCGCTAGCGGTCACACTCGCCCCCGATCATGTTGATCATGTCGAAGGTCGGGACGATGTCCGCGAGCATGCCGCCGACCAGCATGTCGCGCATCGGCGCCACGTTCGCGAAGCTCGGCGGCCGGCAGCGCACCTTGTAGGGTTTGCCGGTGCCGTCGGACACGCAGTAGAAGCCGAGCTCGCCGTTCGGCGACTCGACCGCGGCGTAGGCCTCGCCGGCGGGCACGCGGATGCCCTCGGTCACGCCCTTGAACTGCTGGATCAGCTCCTCCATGCGGCCGAACACGCGCTCCTTGGCGGGCCAGCGCACGCGCGGATCGGCCACGTTCATCGGCTCGCCGACCGTCTTCTCCAGCACAGGCACGCATTGGCGGATGATGCGGATGCTCTCGGCCAGCTCCTCCTGGCAGACCAGGAAGCGGTCGTAGTTGTCGCCGGTGGTGCCGATCGGCACGTCGAACTCGATCTGGTCGTAGACCAGGTACGGCTCGGCCTTGCGCAGGTCGAGCGGCACGCCGGCCGCGCGCAGGAGCGGCCCGGTCACGCCGTAGGCGATCAGCTTCTCGAGCGGGAGCATGCCGGTGTTGCGGAAGCGGTCGACGAAGATCCGGTTCGAGGTCACGACCTTGTCGAAGTCCGTGAGCAGCTCCTCGATGCGCGCGAGCGACGCGGCCAGCCGCGGCAGGAACCCGGGCGTGATCTCGCGCTGCACGCCGCCGATGCGCACGTAGTTCGAGGTCACACGCGCGCCGCACAGCATCTCTTGCAGGTCCCAGACCAGCTCGCGCGCCTCGATCCCATACAGGAACGGCGTCATCGCGCCGAGCTCCAGGCACGCCGCGCCGAGCCGCGTCAGGTGGTCGCCCATGCGCGACAGCTCGCTCGCTACCGTGCGCACCCACTGGCCGCGGCGCGGGATCTCGCAGTCGAGCAGCTTCTCGACCGACATGCAGAACGCGAGATTGGCGAGGATCGCGGAGTTGTAGTTCAGGCGGTCCGTGTAGGGGATCGCCTGGTACCAGGTGCCGCTCTCGCACTCCTTCTCGAAGCCGCGGTGCAGGTAGCCGACCTGCACGTCCATCTCGACGATCGACTCGCCGTCGATCTCGAGCATGATCTTGACGGTGCCGTGGGTCGCCGGGTGCGAGGGGCCCATCGAGATCAGCTGCGTCTCGGTGTGCAGGTCGCCCTTCTGGCGGCGGGTCGGAACGGTCGCGGGCGCGGCCAAAGCGGCTCCTAGTTCCTCGGGCCCACGAGCGGCTGGCGCCGCTCCTTGGGGTAGTCCTTGCGCAGCGGGTGACCCTTGAACTCGTCGTAGAGCAGGATGCGGCGCAGGTCCGGGTGCTCGCGGAAGCGGATGCCGTACAGGTCGAACACCTCGCGCTCGTACCAGTTCGCCGCTTCCCAGAGCCCGCAGATCGAGTCGGCCTCGCACGGATTCTCGGGCACGCCGGCTTTCACGCGCAGGCGGCGGAAGATCGCGGAGGGCGCGTCGTCGCGGGGCTGCGCGTCGAGCGACGCCAGGTGGTAGACGAGCTCGAAGCGCGGCTCGCGGCCGAGGTAGTCGACCGCGGTCAGGTCGATCAGCACGTTGAAGGCGAGCCCCGGATCGAGCTTGAGCAGCCGCAGGCACTCGCGCACGCGCTCGAGCGGCACGAGCACCGTCGCGTCGCCGCGGTGCGCGTGGCTGTCGAGCACATCCGCACCCAGCAGCGCCTTCACGCGCTCGATCAGCTCCATCGCCGTCGTGCTCACGGGCGCGCGTAGTCCTGGCGGATCAGGTCGAGCCGGCGCTGCACCTGCTCCTCCGTCCGCAGCAGGTCCTTCATGTGGTAGAGCATCGGCTCGCGCGAGGTCGAGGCGAGCTCGACGTCTCGGCTCATCACGATCGCCTCCTCGGGGCAGGCCTCCTCGCACAGGCCGCAGAACATGCAGCGCGACATGTCGATGTCGAACACGCTCGGGATGCGCTCGATCCCGTCGCTGGTCTCGGCCGGCAGGATCGTGATGCAGTCGGTGGGACAGGCGAACTCGCACAGCCCGCAGGCGACACACTTCGGTTTCCCGTTGTCGAGCTGCACGAGCACAGGATGACCGCGGAATGCGTCGGCGTAGTCGAGGCGCTGCTCGGGATACTGCACCACGAACGTCGACGGCTTGCCGCGCATGTAGCCCCAGAAGTTCCGGAAGAACACGCGCGCGGTGACGGCGAGGCCCACGAAGATCGTCGGCAGGTACAGGCGCTCGGCCCAACCCAGGCGCTCGTTGCGCCGAACCCTCTTGACCCGTCCCGGCAACCCGACCCCCGCGTCCGAATTCCTGAGAAGCGGCGCGATTATAGGGTAGGAAGACCCGGATTCAACCGAGTGTCGCGGCGGCCAGCTTCTCGGCGCGGTACGAGCTGCGGACGAGCGGGCCGGAGAAGACCTCGCTGAAGCCGAGCGCTCGCGCCGCGTCCGCCCAGGCGTCGAACTCCTGCGGAGTGACCCAGCGCGCGACCGGCAGGTGCTCTGGACTCGGCGCCAGGTACTGGCCGATCGTGAGCAGCCGGCAGCCGTGCGCGCGGATGTCCGCGAGCGCGGTGCGGATCTCGGCCTCGGTCTCGCCCAGGCCGAGCATGAGACCCGTCTTGGTCGGGATCTCCGGGCGCAGGCGCGCGGCGTTGGCGAGCACCATGAGCGAGCGGTCGTAGCGGCCGGCCTTGCGCACCGGCTTCTGCAGCCGCTCGACCGTCTCCAGGTTGTGGTTCAGGACGTCCGGGCTCGCGTCGAGCACCGTGCGCAGCGCCTCGACCGATCCCTTCAGGTCGGGGATCAGTACCTCGATCCGGCAGCCCGGCGCGTGCGCGCGGATCGCCTCGATCGCGCGCGCGAAGTGCGCGGCGCCGCCGTCGTCGAGGTCGTCGCGCGCCACGGCGGTGACCACCGCGAAGCGCAAGCCGAGCCGCGCGACCGCGGCGCCGACGCGCTGCGGCTCGTCCGGGTCGAGCGCGTCCGGGCGCCCGGTCTTCACGTCGCAGAAGCCGCACGCGCGCGTGCACAGGTTGCCGCCGATCATGAACGTGGCGGTGCCGTGCGACCAGCACTCGCCCAGGTTCGGGCAGGCGGCCGACTGGCAGACCGTGTTGAGCCGCTCGTCGCGCACGAGCGCGAGCAGGCCCTCGAGCTCCGGCGTCTGGCGGTAGCGCACGCGCAGCCAGGCCGGACGGTCGCGGCGCGGCGCCGAGGCTTCGCGCGTGCCCTGGATCTGCAGCAGCTCGCTCATGCGAACACCTTGCGCAGCGCGTCCTCGACGCAGGACGTCACCTCTTGGAAGTCGACCTCGCGCCCGAGCACGCTCGCCATGCTCACCATCCGGACGCCCGACAGGCCGCATGGCACGATCACCTCGAAGCGCGATAGGTCGCAGCACACGTTCAGCGCGAAGCCGTGCAGCGTCAGCCAGCGCCGCACGCCCACGCCGATCGAGGCGATCTTGCGCCGCTCGTCGAGCCACACGCCCGCATAGCCCTCGCGCCGCCGCGCCGCGATGCCGAAGCCCGCGAGCGCGGCGATCAGCGCGCCCTCCAGCGCGCGCAGGTAGCGGTGTACGTCGGAGCCGTGGCGCTCGAGGTCGAGCAGCGGGTAGCCGACCAGCTGCCCCGGCCCGTGCCAGGTGACGTCGCCGCCGCGGTTGACGTGGAACACGTCGTAGCCGAGCCGACGCAGCTCGGTGTCGGTGCGCAGCGTGTTCCCGCCCCGGGCGCCGCGGCCGTAGGTGATCACGTCCGGATGCTCGAGCAGGAGCACGGTCTCGGGCGCCTCGCCGCGCGCGATGCGCGCGCGGAGCTCCTCCTGGAGCTCCAGCGCCTCTCCGTAGGGCACGCGCCCCAGGCGGCGAACCTCGAGCGGCCTAGCTGCCGAAGTCGTGTCCATTCTGTACGAGCTCGCGCGGCGTCTCGAGCAGGCGCTTGATCTCGCCCAGGAACTGCGCCGCGCGCACGCCGTCGAGCACGCGGTGGTCGACCGACAGGCCGAGCGTCGTCACCGAGCCGATCTCGATCCGCCCCGAGCGCACGACCGGCCGCTCGGCGATCGCCGACACCGCCAGGATCGAGCTCTGCGGCGGGGTGATGATCGCGTAGAAGCGATCGACGCCGAACATGCCCAGGTTCGAGATCGTGAACGTGCCGTCCGCGTAGTCGGCGGGCTGGAGCTTGCGCATGCGCGCGCGCTGGATCAGCGAGTTCGCCTCCTCCGCGAGCTGCCACACCGATTTGCCCTGGCAGTCCTTCACGGTCGGCGCGACCAGCTCGTCCTGCACGTCGACCGCGAGCCCGATGTTGATCGCGTCGAACATCGCGATGTCGTTCTCTTCGCCGCGGTAGGTCGCGTTGACCTGCGGGAACTTCTCGAGCGCGAGCGCGCAGGCCTTCATCATCAGGTGCGTGTAGGTGAGCCGCACGCGCTTGTCGCCGGCGTCGCGGTTCGCCTGGTCGCGCACGCCGCGCAGCGCGTCGGTCGAGACGTCCATCTGCACGTAGAAGTGCGGCGCCTCCTCCTTGCTGCGCACCATGTTGCGGATCAGCGCCTTGCGCTTCTGCGAGAGCTGCAGCGTGCCGCGGAAGAGGTGCGCCTCGCGCTCCTTGCCCGCGGTCTTCTCGCGCTTCCAGTGCTCGATCAGGTCGGACTTGGTGATGCGTCCGCCGGGCCCGCTGCCCTTCACGCCCTCGAGGTCGGTGCCCGCCTCGCTCGCCATGCGCAGCGCGAGCGGCGTGGCGCGCGTGCCGTCGGCCTCGGGCTCCTGGGCGTTCAGCTCGGCGAGGTAGGCCTCGAGATCGGCGACCACGATCGCGCCGCCCGGCCCGGAGCCGGTGAGTTCGGCGAGATCGATCGACTTCTCCTCCGCCATGCGGCGCGCGCGCGGGGTCGCGCGGAGGCGGCCGTCGTCCTCGACCAGCGGCGCCTGGACGCGCGGGCCCGCGACCGGCTCGGGCAACGCGGCCTGCGGCTGCGGCGCCGGTGCGCTCGGCGCC
>Ga0187892_10012040_pt1 | contig 10418 bp, 7 predicted proteins | sample MA1701073metaG_FD_139345 | JGI IMG/M metagenome (GOLD analysis project Ga0187892, IMG submission 139345) | Bio-ooze microbial communities from a basaltic lava cave in the Kipuka Kanohina Cave System on the Island of Hawaii, USA - MA170107-3 metaG ...
CCGTTCCGGTACCGATGAGGCGAGACGCTGGCGATATTCCTCCCAAAGCGCATTATGGCGGCGAACTTCGGCGAGTGCCTCCGCTTGAGTACGCGAGGAAAGTGCAGTGGGATCAGGGATCCGCAGGATCTGCCCCTGCTTCAGGCGGTTGATATTGGCGTCGATAAATGCATTCGGATTCGCCTGCAACATAGCGAGCATCATTTGTTGTATGCTGACCTCGCCGCGCATACCGCGCGCTATCTCCCATAACGTATCCCCCGCTTGGGTGGGACCGTAGTGATCTGAGGTATCGCCCGGGGTTGTGTCCCTCGGAGATGACTTAGTCGACCGCGGCGAAGAGCTCGCGGTGACCGCTGGGCGATGAGTTGCAATGTTGGAGGTAGACCCATAGCGTGGCGGATCCAACAATACCGTAAACTCGCGGATCAGGCGCCCGTTTGACCAGTTGACTTCCAAAAGAAAATCCAGAACCGGCTCGCGAACGGGCTCTTTACTCCAGATCCGCACGTAATCTTTCCCAGCTTTCGGTTGCACGAGCTCGAATCTTAGGTCAGAGAGCACTAGTGCAAATTCCAACCCAGCTCGTTTGAATTGCGCTCGATTCGCCAAACCTACTTTGAGGGTATCCAGTTCTTCAACCTTGGCGTCCACCAAGGGGATCTTGGCTTCAAACGGTTCAAGCAGGGATGAATTCGTCTGCATGGGACCGAGCCCGAGCGCCAGGACAGTTGTCGGCAGCAGCAAACCCGCGGCACAGGCCAATCGAATTCTCATTTGCCCCTCCTCAATGATTCAATAAGTTAGCGCTGATTTTGCTGGATAATCAAAATCAACTATAGCTTATAGGCCGTCCTTTACCAAGATTTCGGCGATTTGTATGCTGTTCAAAGCCGCGCCCTTACGCACATTGTCCGATACCACCCACAGGTTGATCCCACGGGGATGCGATATATCTTCCCGTATGCGACCCACATACACCCCGTCTCGGTTAGCCGCTTCGGTCACCGCGGTCGGGTAGCCACCGTCCTTGCGCTCATCCACTAAAACCACACCGGGCGCGCTTCGGAGGAGATCTCTCACCTGCGAAACGGTGATCTTTTCGCGCGTTTCCAGGTGCACCGCTTCCGAATGGCCATAAAAGACCGGTACTCGAACCGCCGTGGGGTTCACTCGGATTTCCGGATCCTCCATGATCTTGCGGGTTTCCCACACCATCTTCATCTCTTCCCTGGTATAGCCGTTTTCCTGGAACGCATCAATATGAGGCAATACATTGAAGGCGATCTGATTAGGGTACACCTGATTGTGCGCCGGTTTCCCGTTTAGTAAGCAACTCGTCTGTGCTGCGAGTTCCTCTATCGCGGCTTTACCGGTGCCGGAGACGGCCTGATAAGTGCACACGTTAATCCGCTCTATGCCAACGGCCTGGCGGATGGGGTTTAGCGCCACAACCATCTGGATGGTGGAGCAGTTCGGGTTCGCGATGATCCGGCGATTGGTAAACTCCGCTATCCTAGGGGCGTTCACCTCCGGCACCACTAAAGGGATATCCGGTTCGTAGCGAAAGCGGGAAGTGTTGTCGACCACCACGCATCCCGCAGCGGCGGCCCTTGGGGCATGAACCTCTGAGACGGAAGCTCCGGCAGAGAACAAGCCGATGTCCACGCCCTTAAAATCGAAGGTCGCGAGATCTGCCACCGTGATCGTCTTTCCCTTGAAGCTGAGGTGCTGTCCGGCGCTGCGAGGGCTCGCCAAAGCGTAAATCTCACCCACGGGGAAATCCCGCTGCGCCAGGATCTCTAGCATGATTTCTCCTACCGCTCCGGTCGCACCCACTACCGCGACATTAACGTTTCGAGCCATCTTCAATTCCTACCTTTCATGATCGCCCCTAACTCGTTAGCGCAGAGACCACGGCATTTCCCATCTCTGCGGTGCCGATACATCGCGTTCCCGGTGTCGCGATATCGGGTGTGCGCAAGCCAAGACCCAAAACCTCCCGGACCGCTTTTTCTACCCGCTGAGCTAAGTCCGGCTTGCCGAGTGAATAACGTAGCATCATAGCCACCGATAGAATCGTTGCTAAGGGATTCGCCATGTTTTTGCCCGCGATGTCCGGGGCTGAGCCGTGTATCGGTTCATAGAGCCCCTTCCCGCTGCCGTCCAGCGAGGCGGAGGGAAGCATGCCGATAGAACCCGTTAACATGGAGGCCAGATCCGAGAGGATATCCCCAAACATATTGGTCGTTAACAATACATCGAATTGCTTAGGCGCACGTACCAGTTGCATTGCTGCGTTGTCAACATACAGATGGCTCAAGGCTACCTCCGGATATTCGGTTGCAATCTCGCTCACCACCTCTCGCCATAAGGCAGTTGCCTCCAAGACGTTGGCCTTGTCCACAGAACAAACTCGACGCTCGCGCTGCATCGCCAGCTCGAAGGCCACCCTTGCAATGCGCTGCACCTCCGACTCCGAATAAACTAAGGTGTTAATGCCGACGCGTTCCCCTCTTCTGCGTGAAATCCCCCGCGGTTCTCCAAAATAGATCCCGCCCGTCAGTTCCCGAACGATCAAGATATCCAATCCGGCGACCACCGCCGGTTTAAGCGTAGAAGAATCTGCGAGCTCTTCGTACAGCGTCGCCGGCCGCAGGTTAGCGAAAAGTCCGAGGGTGGACCGGATCTTGAGCAAGCCGCGCTCGGGGCGCTCCCCCGATGACAGAATGTCCCATTTCGGTCCTCCAACCGCACCTAATAAGATAGCATCCGCTTTTCTAGCCAAGGACAGGGTGCGCTCTGGCAAGGGATCGCCTGTTTCATCGATAGCGGCGCCACCGATAAGGCCTGACATCAACGCCAGATCGAGGCCATAGCTTAGGCGCAGTGCCTGCAGGACCTTGCGCGCTTGCGCGATGATTTCCGGACCAATACCATCGCCGGGAAGCAAGAGGATCTCTTTAGGCATCGGCGGGCGCTCCTCGCATTATGCACTGTGGTCCTGGTGCGCTGTCTACCCTATTTTGATGCATCCACCAAGCTGGTCAATCACGACGGGACGCTATCTTAGCCTCATGGGAGCCAGCCGGCTATGATCACGATTGCTCGGTCGTTCCATCGCTAATCGCAGATCGCGCGGCGCTGCCCTAGGGCAAGGGACTGGGCAGGCGCTTGCGCTGCCGGCTTTGGACAGGTGCCGGTATCACCTATACTAACAGCCCCAGCCCGATCACCGCTCTGGCTATGAACAAAGCCCTCGCCTATCTACAGCCCTATGCTTTCGAACGGCTTAATCAAATTAGGCAGAGCATCACCCCACGGGATGAGCTGAGCCCGATCGATCTTTCCATCGGCGAGCCTAAGCACACGGTGCCCGAGTTTATCCTTGAGTGTCTCAAGAAAGAGAGCGACGGCGTGGCCCGTTACCCGGTAACACGTGGGACACCCGCGTTACGCGCCGCGATCCGCGATTGGCTGATCCGGCGCTTTTCGTTGCCACCCGACATCCTCTGCGCAGAGCGCCATATTCTTCCTGTGAACGGCACGCGTGAAGCGCTTTTCGCGATCGCCCAATGCCTCGTTGCGCACGAAAAGCCGAATCCGATGGTGGTGATCCCCAATCCTTTCTATCCTATCTACGAAGGGGCCGCTTTGCTTGCAGGCGCCCAGCCCTGGTACCTCAACTGCCCCAAAGAGCGCGCTTTCGTGCCGGCTTTTGCGGCCGTATCCCCGGAAATCTGGGAGCGCTGTCAACTCCTCTATGTGTGTTCACCCAACAACCCCACCGGCACCGTCTTGAGCGAAGAACAGCTCGCAAGTCTCATGCAATACGCGGATCGCCATGACTTCGTCATCGCGTCCGACGAATGCTATTCCGAGATCTACCCGGATGAGGAAAACCCACCGATCGGCTTGCTGCAGGCCGCGAGCCGGAACGGTCGCACCGATTTTCGCCGATGTCTGGTCTTCAACAGCCTATCAAAGCGTTCCAGCGTGCCGGGCCTGCGCTCCGGTTTCGTGGCGGGTGATGCTGAATTGATCGAGGCCTTTCATCGCTACCGAACCTATCACGGCTGTGCGATGCCGCCTCCCACTCAGGCCGCCAGCGCACAAGCATGGAAGGAGGAACAACACGTGTTAGCTAACCGAGCGCTTTACCGAGAAAAATTCGACGCGGTCCTGGAAATCCTCACGCCTGTCTTGCCTGTCGGCCGCGCCCAAGGGGGCTTTTTTCTGTGGCCGCAACTTCCCGTCGACGATGTGCGCTTTACCCGCGATGTTTACGCTGAGCAGAACGTGACTGTATTGCCCGGGAGCTTCCTGACCAGGGAAAGTTTGAGATCCGATCCCGGGCGCGGTTTCGTTCGCATCGCCTTAGTCCCATCCCTGGCGGACTGCGTGGAGGCGGCGCGGCGCATACGGAGACACCTCGAAAGCTTCTATTAACCCAACCCACGCGGAAAAATTCATGCAACGATCGGAGCAAACCATCAATCGCCACTTCGATCAGCGAGAACGCTTAAATCCCGAAAACGCGCCCAAGAACCTGCACAAAGCAATAAGCGAGTGTATCAGCCGACTGGATGACGGTGAGTGGCGGGTCGCCGAAAAGCATGATGGGAAATGGATAGTCAACGAATGGCTGAAAAAAGCAGTGTTGTTGTCCTTCCGCATCCAGGGAAACACGGTTATCGAGGGGGGGTTCACCAACTACTACGACAAGGTCGGGTGCAAATTCTATCACCATGGCGAAGACCAGTTCGCCCGCCTCGGGGCACGAGTGGTCCCACCCGCGACCGTGCGCCGCGGAAGTTTCATCGCCCGAGATGTGGTGCTTATGCCTTGTTTCGTGAACATCGGGGCCTATGTGGACAGCGGCACTATGGTCGATACCTGGGCCACCGTCGGTTCCTGCGCGCAGATCGGAAAAAACGTGCATCTCTCGGGAGGAGTGGGCATCGGCGGGGTGCTGGAGCCCATTCAAGCCTATCCGACGATCATCGAAGATGATTGTTTTATTGGGGCACGATCGGAAATCGTGGAAGGGGTGATCGTGGGGCGGGGATCGGTGATCTCTATGGGCGTGTATATCGGCCAAAGCACGAAAGTCTACGACCGCGAGACGGGAGAAATCCACTATGGATCGATTCCCCCCGGATCGGTCGTGGTCTCGGGTAACCTGCCCTCAGCGGACGGCAAGTATAGTCTTTATTGCGCCGTTATCGTAAAACGAGTCGACGAAAAGACCCGCAGCAAGGTGGGGATCAACGAGTTGCTGCGGACTTCTTAAGGGCACTTCGATTGCCCGGCGGTATAGGGATATGCCGCAACGCGAAAACAGATATGATAACCTGTTCCGTATCGAAGGCGCCGCAGATCCGTGTCGCGGCCCTCCGAGCAAGCTGTCGTTAGAAGAAACGCCTAAGCCCTGTAAACCAAGAGCGATTTACTCGCGGAAAATAGCGCCGCGGGGTTTGTGCCATGATCCATCGGGGAATTCGAACCGGCATCTTATTCGGCGGACGTTCTTGCGAGCACGAGGTGTCTATCCAATCCGCGCGCGGTGTGTTGTCGGCCATCGATCGGGATAAGTATGAACCGGTCCCAATCGGCGTCACTAAGGACGGCGAGTGGGTGCTGATGCGCGATGATCAGGTACGACCCGGCAAACTCCTGTCGCGGGATTGCGGGCCTAAGCTGAACTTACTCCCGGACCCCACGTGCGCGGGACTGCTGCGGCTAGAGAAAACTTTGGCCATGCACCGCAAAAACGAAGATCCCGTTGCTCTGGATCTCATCTTTCCCCTCATCCATGGTCCTATGGGTGAGGATGGCACGGTGCAGGGATTGTTCGAGCTCGCCGGGATCCCTTATGTAGGCTCTGGCGTCTTGGCATCGGCAGCGGGAATGGACAAGGTCATCATGAAGGGGCTGTTTGAACGAGCCGGGCTTCCGCTCACCCCTTGCAGAACGTTTCTTCGCAGCCGCTGGGACCATGAACATGCATCTATACTTAATGAATGCGAGGCGGCCTTTGCCTATCCTTGGTTTATAAAACCCGCAAACATGGGCTCCAGCGTCGGGGTCTCCAAAGTGCATGAGCGCGCCGAATTTCAAAGCGCCATGGACGAGGCGGCAAGATACGATCGCAAACTGATCGTAGAGGCCGCAGTGGAAGATGCGCGTGAGATAGAAGCGGCCGTTCTGGGGAATGACCGACCCAAGGTCTCTGTCCTTGGCGAAATCATCCCCGGCAACGAATTTTATGACTACCGAGCCAAATACGTGGACAACACCTCGGGGCTTATGATACCGGCAGAACTGCCCGACTCCGTGGTCAAACGAATCCAATCCTTGTCTCTGACAGCTTATTGGGCCTTGGATTGCGCGGGGCTTGCGCGGGTTGACTTCCTGTTGCGGCGTTCGGACCATGCGGTGTTTGTCTCAGAGATAAACACCCTTCCGGGATTCACGCCGATTAGCATGTACCCCAAGCTCTGGGAGGCCTCCGGGATCTCATATACGGAGTTGATAAGCCAGCTCATCGAACTGGCTTTCGAACGCCATGCCGAGCGGCGGCGCAATCAGACAACGTACTCCGCTGCCTAGACGCCAAGTCTTTAGCCATCATGGCGGGGATCTGCGGCTGGATGGGGGGACGGACAACGCGTGATACCGCAGCGATCCTCCTTGACCGCATGCTGGCGGCACTTCAGGGGCAAGTAGCGCACCACTCACAAACGTTGCACCACCCTGATGCGGCAATGGGGACCGCTTGGCTACACACGCCCGCGGTACTGGCGCAGGAAGCGGATATCCTCATCGGGGCACAGGGCTACTGGCGCTGGTTGGATCCGGAGCTCGCAACGCTCGCCGAAACCCAAGGTAATGCTAACGCCTTGGCCCAAGGATACAGGGAACGCGGGAGAACGCTATTGAGCGTTTTAGACGGCGCCTTTGCCCTGTGTGCTATCTCGGCCGGCGAGCGAGAGGTTTTGCTTGCGGTGGGCCGCTTTGGCGTCTGCCCCTTGGCCTATACGGCTGCCTTCGGTGGACTGGTGTTTGGTTCTACCCTCAATTCCATCCGCGCGGTTGGCGATCGCGAGCCAGCCCTGAGCAGACAGGCGATCCTGCATTACCTGTATTTCAGCACCGTTCCGAGTCCGGGCAGCATTTATGAGGATTTTTTCAAACTGGAGCCCGCCCAGTATGTGCACTACAAAAACGGGCGCATCGACAAGGGCTATTACTGGCAGCCCTGTTTCAACAGCACCGAGAGTGCGAGCAAAGATGCCCTCAAGCTTGAACTGTTAAGCGCCCTGGAGACCGCCACACGGCGTGCTCACTCCCGCAATGCGGGCGCGTTTCTAAGCGGCGGTCTGGATAGCTCCACCGTATGTGGCATGCTATCCAGGCTCAGTGAGTCGCCAGCCCGGTCATTTTCCATCGGTTTTCATGAGCGGGGCTATGACGAGATGGACTATGCCCGCGCGGCGGCTCGGCACTTTGGCCTGGAGGCGCATGAATACTATGTAACGCCCGAGGACGTCGCGGCCACCATACCGATGATCGCAAAGGCCTATGAGGAGCCCTTTGGCAACTCCTCCGCCATCCCGGTCTATTACTGTGCGCGGCAGGCGAGCCAGAAAGGGAACACGCTGCTGCTGGCAGGCGACGGGGGCGACGAGCTGTTCGCGGGAAATGAGCGCTACCTGAAGCAGACGATATTCGAGCTCTACGGGTGCGTTCCGCGCACCGTGCGCAATGCCCTTTTGGAACCTCTGGCTTTTTCCTTGCTGCAAACCTCAAACCTGAAACCGCTGCAAAAGCTGCGAAGCTACATCAGCCAAGCCAAGATCCCATTGCCCGATCGCATGGAGACTTACAATTTCCTGCACCGCACAGACTTAGCAGACATCTTCTGTCCTGAATTCCTCCGCGGCCTAGACACCGAGGGGCCTTTGCGCCTGCAGAGAGAGGTCTACGCGAGGCCGGCGACAGGCGACAGCCTGAGCCGCATGCTCTATCTGGATTGGAAGTTTACCCTGGCCGACAACGACCTGCGCAAAGTCAATCGCATGTGCGAAGCTTGTGGCGTGGAGGTCCGCTATCCGATGCTGGACGCCGATCTGGTGACACTCTCTACCCGCATCCCTGCGCGCATAATGTTAAAAGGATTTAAGCTGCGCGCGTTTTATAGAGACGCCTTGCGGGAGTTTCTGCCGCGGGAGGTGCTGAGCAAAGCAAAGCATGGTTTTGGCCTTCCCTTTGGGCATTGGCTGAAGACCTCGCCGCGCCTCAGGGAAATGGTCCATGACAGCCTTGGGAGCTTGAAGAACCGCGGCTATATTCAGCCCACCTACATCGAGCGCATGGTGCAGGAGCATTCCACCGAACACGCGAGCTATTACGGGACCATGCTCTGGATGCTGCTGATCCTGGAGCTGTGGCTGCAAGCCCACTAACGCTGCCTCGTTCCCAGCCTTAAGCGACCTGCGTGTGTTGCCGATAATTCAACACCAAACGCAGCAAGAACCGCCAGGGTGTCGCATCCCAGGGCGTGAAGCGAGGAAGCTGCAAGAAATCGCTATCTGCCGTGCCGGCGCCCCAGGCCGTGGACACCGCCGCTTTAAATCCCAGATCCCGCACCATCTGTACGTGCTCGGCAGTGTAATCCCGCTGGGGAAACCCATTAGGATAAGCAAAAAGCTCGACCGGCTGGCCCGTCAGTGTGGCGAGATACTCCCTTCCCGACACGATGTCTGAACGTGCTTCCTGCGCGTTTAGGCGCGCCAGGATCGGGTGCGTGGCCGTGTGTGCGCCGATCTCCATACCGGCCTCGCACAGTTCCCTCACCTGCCCATCCCGCATCATGAGCGATTCGGGCAGCTCTGTCCCCACGATTTCGCAGATCCCTTGGGTCAAGCGGCGCCGTTCGGCCTGCGGCCGGTGTTTGAGATCTCGAATAAGCGCTGTCGCGGTTTCACACCGCTCCTCGACGCGAGCGATCGGATAATATCCTAAGTCCAGCGAGCTCAGGTCCAGCATGGGCTCAGGGGATCTGCGCACGGCTTCGATGATGGAATCATTCCACATCCGGCCGCCGTTCAGATAAGCGGTAGCGATAAAGAACGTGGCGTTTAAACCGTAGCGCCTTAGCACGGGGAGCGCGTTCTCCACGTTGTCTGCATAGCCATCATCAAAGGTGATCGCGGCCGCCCTCGCGGGAAGGCTTCGAGCGCGCAGCCGCTGTACGGCCTCGACCAAAGGCAAGACATTAAAATTTCGTGCGAGGACATCCATCTGCCAATCGAAAGCGGCGATGTCAACCTCGCCTTCAAGCATTGCATCGGGCTTCGATAGCACGCGATGGTAGATGAGGATGCTAAGCCGGCTGCGGCGCCCCGCCGGCGACAATTGGCTAGCCGCCAAACGCAAAAGCGCTGTTGGAGACATGTTCTTTTTGAAGGAAAGAGTTCATCGGCGGCGGCCGCGGTTTAGCGAGCACCTCCGTATTCATAGCCGCCTCGCTCGGCTTGTGGCATATGTTTCTCCTGCCCAACCTCTGACGGCCGCTCGGGATGTGAGCGGAACCCGATCAAACCAACACCCACCAAACAAGCAGGCGCCAAGCTATGGCCGCATGAATCACAGAAATTCTGACTAACAACGCCCGGCTATAGGAAGGTAGAGATCGCGTCGAATAACTATAATAGCCTTATGCTTATCATAGACCACGCGATAGGTTTTCCAAGTTGTTAAAGGTAATGAACATCGTTGGCGCCAGGCCAAACTTCATGAAGGTGGCGCCGCTCATCCGGGAGATGAAGCGCTATCCGGATATCGCTCCCCTGCTGGTCCACACTGGACAGCATTACGACGACAAGCTGTCGCGAATTTTTTTCTCTGAATTGGGGATCCCAGAGCCCGACATCAATTTGGGTGTGGGTTCTGGGAGCAGGGAGCAGCAAATCAAAAAAATCCAGCAGGCATTCGAACCCGTGCTGACCCAAGAAATGCCGCACCTCGTGGTGGTGGTCGGGGACGTTAATTCTACCATCGCTTGCGCTAGCGTCGCCAGGAAGCACGGGATAAGAGTCGCGCATGTGGAGGCGGGATTGAGAAGCTTCGACCTCAGCATGCCGGAAGAGCACAACAGAAGAGAGGCCGACCAGATCTCCGATTTCTTGTTTGTCACCGAACAGTCGGGGCTGGAAAACCTGAAAACAGAAAAGATCCGCGGGGCGTGCTTTCTGGTCGGCAACGTGATGATCGACACCCTGGTCCACAATCTAGTGCTTAATTGCATAAGTAATAGATACTTGATACCGTCATTGACTGGCGGCGGCGTTTTGATCAAGAGGGGATCGCCGGACTGGTGGACCGACCGCGTTCGGGCAAACCCCGGCAGTATA
>Ga0187892_10012042_pt1 | contig 10417 bp, 10 predicted proteins | sample MA1701073metaG_FD_139345 | JGI IMG/M metagenome (GOLD analysis project Ga0187892, IMG submission 139345) | Bio-ooze microbial communities from a basaltic lava cave in the Kipuka Kanohina Cave System on the Island of Hawaii, USA - MA170107-3 metaG ...
GGCGTGACAGGCTGTGCGCAAGAGCCGATGCCTTCTCCGCATCCGAATCGAATATGCGGACCTGTGACGTGCCGAGATCGAGGAGCGCCCGGCCGACCGCCATTCCCGCCCCGCCCGCGCCGATCAGGAGAACTCGATCCAGCGCCGCTCCCGGCATTCCCCGCCGAAGGCTCTCGGCGAACCCCCAGCAGTCGGTGTTGTGGCCGACCGCGCGTCCATCGCGGAAGACAACGGCGTTCACCGCACCGATCGCCGCGGCCTCGGGCGAGAGATCGTCGAGGCACCGGACGATGCGCTGCTTGAACGGGTGGGTTACATTCAGGCCGACAAGACCGTGGCGCCCGGCAGCGTGAATGAGGTCGGGCAGGGCGTCATCGGCGAGCCCGATCCGGTCGAAGTCGAGCAGTCCAAACGCGTATTGCAACCTGAGCCTCGCCCCTTCACCCTCATGCATCCGCGGTGTCCGCGATTCCTGGATTCCTCTGCCGACGAGCGCGGCGCGAAACGGGAGACGGGGCAAGGCGTCGAACAACGCGTGAAGATCGCGGGACCGAGTCGTCGAGGTTGCGAGGGAGGGTTGGCCTGGATGCTGCAATGGTCTAAGTGGGCGCTTGGGGCAGAGGCGCTGACGGGGGCTCGACCGTATGCTTGATCCACTGTCGCGCTGGGATGGATACAATGAACGGACCAGTTAGTTTAGTCAATCACGCGGCCGACCTACCGCCATTGTGGAGATCTTTCGACGCATGAGCCTCGCCGCGCCATCCGGCACGCGCAAAACCTCCGACGCGCCGAGCCGCACCAACGATCCTGAGGGGACCAAGCGCAACATCATCGAGGTCGCCACGAAGGAATTCGCCGAATACGGGTTGTCCGGCGCGCGGATCGACGAGATCGCGGCAAAGACCAAGTCCAGCAAGCGCATGATCTACTACTACTTCGGCGACAAGGACGGCCTGTACCTGCAGGTCCTCGAAGCGGCCTATAGGAAGGTCCGGGCGATCGAGGCGACGCTCCACCTTGACGATCTAGACCCCGTCCACGCGCTGCGGAAGCTCGTCCAGTTCACGTTCGATCACCACAGCGCCAACCAGGACTTCATTCGCCTTGTGATGATCGAGAACATCCATCACGGCGCATACCTGGCCCGATCGCGGGTGATCCAGGAACTCAACGTCACCGCCATCGATACCATCTCGCGGCTCTACGAGCGCGGCGTTCGCGCCGGCGTTTTCCGGCGAGGTCTCGATGCGGTCGACCTGCACTGGCAGATCAGCGCGCTCTGCTTCTTCAACGTCTCCAATCGCGCGACATTCTCGAAGATATTCGCCCGCGATCTCGGAAACAGGAAGTCGCAGCAGCGGCTCCGGGAAGAGTCGGTGCAGATGGTCGAGCGGTTCGTCCGCAAACCGTGACCGCCCGCCGAGCCCCGTACGCGTATCCGGGCCTCAGCCCTCCGCGGGGGCCGGCTTCTGCAGGACCTGCCGCGCCGCCGCGGCCGCAGACTCGTCGCCGTCGGTCACTTGCACGGTCGGGAAGGCGAACTTGATGCCGTTGGCGTCGAAGGCCTTCTTGATCAGCGCGTAGGCCTTGCGGCGGATGGTGAACTGCTGGCCCGGCTTGGTCATCATCTTCATGCGGATCTGGATGGCGAACTCGCCGAACTGCTCGACGCCCTGCATTTTCAGGGGCTGGAGGATGTGCGGCGCGAAATCGGGTTCGGCCGCCAGATCCTTGCCGATCTGCTTGATCAGCTTCTTCGCCTTGTCGAGATCGGAATCGTAGGTGATGCCGATCATCATCTTGTCGATCACCCAGTCGCGGCTCATGTTCTGGATCGCGCCGAGCTCGCCGAACGGCACGGTGTAGAGCGGGCCGCGGTGATGGCGCAGCTTCACCGACCTGAGCGAGAAGGACTCGACCGTGCCCTTGTAGCTGCCGCTCTGGATGTACTCTCCGGTGCGGAAGGCATCGTCCAGCAGGTAGAACACGCCGCTGATGATGTCTTTGACCAGCGTCTGGGCGCCGAAGCCGATGGCGACGCCGACCACGCCGGCGCCGGCGATCAGCGGCCCGATCTGCACGCCCATCGCCGACAGCACCATCAGCACGGCCATGACGATGACGATGATGAACAGCACGTTGCGCAGGATCGGCAGCAGCGTGCGCAGGCGCGCCCGCCGGCGCGCCTCCTCGGTGTCGGGCTGGCCGGGATCGGCCGCCTGTGCCAGCGTGCGGTCGATCAGCGTCTTGGTCGCCTGCCAGACGAAATCCGCGACGAGGAAGATGACGACGGCGCTGAAGGCGCCGCGGATCAGGCGGGTGGCCAGGGTGTCGCTGGCGGTGAGGGCGCCGAGATCCACTTTCCAGGCCCAGGCGAGCAGCAGGGCGAAGCCGATGCTGAGCAGCGCCCGCACGCCGCGTTCGATGCCGACCACATGCACGCCCTTGACCCCGGTGCTGGGCTCGGTCGCGCCGGCCGGGCGCAGGATGTGGGCGACGGACCGCTCGGTGACCCGGATCGTCACCGGCAGGCCGACGACGACGACGGCGAGCCAGAACAGCGGCATTGCCGAAAGGAACCAGAGCACCCACAGCAGCAGGAAGTAGGCCGACAACAGCCAGCTGGAGGCACGTCGAGCGAAGCCTTCTGTCGCCGCTTCGGCCCGCGGCCGGCGCCAGGCGATCTCCAGCCCGATGCCGAGCAGGACCAGCCCCAGGGTGTACGCGACGATCTGCTGGACGGGACGCGCTACGCCGAGGGTCGCCAGCAGCCCGACCGTCACCCAGCCGAATGCGAGCCAGCCGACGAAGAAACCGATTCGCCGGAACCAGAACCAGGCGGCCGGCGTGCTCATCGGGATGATGCGGAATCGCTCGCCGCCCGGCGCCAGCAGGAACCGGCAGAGGACCAGGGTCACTCGCAGGATCAGGAAGGCGAGCAGGTATCCGAGCACGACCTCGCGCAGCAGCAGCGGCCAGTCGAAAACGAGGAAGGCACCGACGCTGCCGACGGTGAAGGCGGCGACCATGCCGATGCCGTAGCCAAGCCGGATGGCGACGGCGCGCAGCCGCTGGCCGACCGTATCGAGCGGCAGCGCGAGGATCCATTTCTCGAGCCCCGCCGCCGCCCAGTAGTAGAGCCACTCCGCCCCGAAGCCGAGGGCAACGAACGCCAGGATCAGCAGCAGCACGGTGAACAGGCCCTGCTCCTCGAACTCGAGCGATAGAATGATGCCGGCGCGCTTGAACTCGGCCGGCAGGCTTGGCAGCGCCGTTGCCAGCGCGTGGATATGCTGGCGGATCGCTGCCAGCCGATTGGCGAGATGACCCGACGGCGTCGCCTCCGGACCGGCCGGTGCGGGCGCAGCGGTTGCCGCCTGCGCCGCCTGCTGCTGGGTGAGCCAGTCGCGCACGGCGGGATCCGCGAGCAGATCGAGCAGCTCGCGCACCTTCGGCGACGTGTCGGCCGGCGCAGCCGTGCCTTGGGCCAGGGCAGCGGACGCGCACAAGAGAAGCGCGAGCGCCGCGACGATCGTGCAGACGTGTCGAAGCCTGGATCTCATGGGGTCCCCCGTCCCCTTGTTCGCTTGCCACACCCGGCCTGCGGAACCAAATCAGCGACGGTCGGTATCGTAGGCCCCTTTCGGACGGGCGGCCAATTGGACTTTGGTACCCTAGGCACGCCGGCCCGGCTCGGCTAGGCTGGCGTTCGACGAACAACCCCTCGCTCGGCCATGATCGAATTGACGCCGGTACAGATTGCGCGCTTTCACCAGGACGGCTTCCTCATCCTCGAGCATTTCATCGACCCGGCAGACGCCCGCCGGGTCGCCGGCCGGTTCGAGCGGATGTTCCGCGGCGACTTCGAGACCGGCCTCTATCCGGACGAGTGGAACTGGCGCGAGGGGCGCGACCGGCCGGATCTGGCGCGGCAGATCTGCAACGGCTGGAAATCGGACCATACCGTCGCCAGCCTGGTGCTGCGGGCCGACATCGGACGCTTGTGCGCGCAGCTGGCGGGATGGCCGGGCGCCCGGCTGGCACAGGACAACATCATCTGGAAGCCGCCCGGCGCCAAGCCGCTCGGCTTCCACCAGGATGACAGCTACAACGGCTGGATCGATCCGCCGCACATGCTGACCTGCTGGATCGCCCTCGACGACACCTCGGCGGCCGGCGGCACGATCGAGTATGTGCGGGGATCGCACAAATGGCCGGTGTCGCCGCCGATCAAGCAGTTCCACGCGCCGGAGGACTACCGCAAGGAGCTACGCGACGCGGCGGCGCAGGTCGGGCTGACGCCGGAGCTGGTTCCGGTCGAGGTGCCGGCCGGCGGCTGCGCCTTTCACGACGGCGGCACCTGGCACGGCTCGGATGCGAATCGCGCCGACAAGCCGCGGCGGTCCGCCGTCTCGCACTGCATGTCTTCGGCGGCGACGTTCCATCCGACGAAGGTCAGCTACATCTACAACCGCTACAAACGGGCGGGCGACACTGCGATGGACGAGAGCTTCTTCCCGATCCTGTGGACGCAGGACGGCTATCGCACGGCCTTTCTCGACGACTACATGCGCCGCGGGTCGGCGGCGGAGATGGCGAAGGCGGCGGAATAGGCCGACGCCCTACGGGGTCGCAGAGGGGAGTCACCATCGGCATGGCGGCGCAACGGCAGCTCGCCCTGGTCACGGGCGCGTCGTCCGGCATCGGCCTGGAGCTGGCGAAGCTCCTGGCCGCCGACCGCTATGACCTGATCCTGGTGGCGCGGCGCGTCGAAGCGCTCGAAGCGCTTGCGGCCGACTTGCGCGCGGCGCACGGCGTCGCCGTGCAGGTGTGGCCGGCCGATCTTGCCTCGTCCGGAGCGCCGGCAGAGTTGGAGGCGCGCGCATCCGCCGCGGGCCTGGCCGTGGACGTGCTGGTCAACAATGCCGGTTTCGGCGCCCTCGGCGCGTTTGGCGATCTGCCGCTCGACCGTCAGCTCGGCATCGTCGACGTGAACCTGCGCGCCCTCACCGAGCTGACGCACCGCTTCTTGCAGCCGATGCGCACGCGCCGCAGCGGGCGCATCATGATGGTTGCCTCGGTGGCCGGTTTCCTGCCCGGTCCGTACATGGCCGTGTACTACGCCAGCAAGGCCTATCTGCAATCCTTCTCGCTGGCCCTGGCCGAGGAACTGTCCGGCAGCGGCGTCACCGTCACCTGCGTCTGCCCGGGCTACACGGCGACGGAGTTCCAGGCGGTCGCCGACATGAACCATGCCGATCGCCTCGCGCAGCTGCAGCCGATGACCGCAGCGTCGGTCGCGTGCATCGGCTACCGCGCACTGATGTCCGGCCGGCGGCTCGTCGTCACCGGCTGGAAGAATCGGATCGGCACATTCCTGATGCGCCTCATGCCACGGACCGCTCTGTCCGCGGTCGTCGCCCGGCTGCAGAGGCCGAGCGCGCGCCGTCAGTGATGGCCGCGGTGCAGGATCTGCTCGCGTAGCCCGGTGTCGTAGGCGAGGCCTGCGGGCGTCAGCACCGCCGCCGCAGGGAACATCGCCTTGATTAGTCCCTTGCGCTCCAGCGCCGCCCAGGCGCCCTGGTTCGCCAGGCCGCTGGCATCGCGCGAGGCGACGACGGCATCGCCGAGATGAAAATGGTCGCCGTGCGGATGCGGCATGCCCTCGACGAGGATGTGCCCCTCGGGCGAGTCGGGCGCCGGCCGTCCGCCGAGCCGCGCCAGCTCCTGCAGCAGCGTCAGCGTCTTCAACTGCAGGGCGTTCAGGTTCAGCGGGTTGTTCTTCGGCATCTTGTTGCTGGCCCTTGAGTTAGGTCAACCACAGAGACGCAGAGACACACAGGGCGCAGGGCGGTTTCTTCCTCTGCGACTCCTCTGTGTCTCCGTGCCTCTGTGGTTCATCTTCTTTCTTGTTTCGGCTCAATCCCGGAAGTTCACGTATTGCAGCGGCTGCTCGATCTTCATCTCGCGCACCAGCTGGATGGCGGCCTGCAGGTCGTCGCGCTTCTTGCCGCTGACGCGCAGCTCGTCGCCCTGGATCGCGGCCTGCACCTTGAGCTTGCCCTCCTTGAGCGCCTTCACGATCTCTTTCGCCAGCGTGCTCTCGATGCCCTGCTTGACGTTCACGACCTGCCGCAGCGTGTTGCCGCCTGCCTTCTCCTGCGGCTTGAAGTCGAGGCAGCGGGCATCGAGCTTCCGGCGGGTGATATAGCCCTTGAGCAGCTCCTGCATCTGCCTGAGCTTCATGTCGTCGTCGGCGATCATGGTGAGCGCGTTCTCCTTGCGCTCGATCGTGCACTTGCTGCCCTTGAAGTCGAAGCGCGTCTCGATCTCGCGCCGCATGCCCTGGATGGCATTGTCGACCTCGGCGATGTCGGTCTTGGAGACGATGTCGAAGGAGGGCACGCGCGATGTCCTGTCCGTTGCTGTGGCCGCAGTCTGCCACGCCGGCGACAGCGAGGAAACCATCAGGGATGTTTCGGCAGGGCGGCCAGAAAGTCACGGACGATGCGGTTGAGCGTCGCCGACTGTTCCATGTTCGGCAGATGCGCCGTGCTGTGCATGACGACCTTCCGCGCGCCTGCGATCCCGGCTTCCAGCAACCCGGCGACGGCAACGACATCCGGCTGGTCCTCGTCGCCGACGATGATCAGCGTGGGCGCGCGCACGTCGCCCAGGCGTCCGGCCGCTGGCGGGTCGAGCGGCTGCTCCTCGCCGAGGTCGGGTGGCGTCGCATAGCTCCGGATGAGCATGTCGCGCACGCGCGCCTGCAGGCTCGGGTCGATCTGCTCCAGCTTGCGGCGCGGTCCGGCGAGCCATGTCTGCATTTCGATCTCCGCCGCTTCGTCAAGCCGCTCGGCCTCCAAGGCCGCGTCGCTGGCTTTCCAGGCCGCCCGCGTGCCCGCATCCACGAAGCGATAGCCGGAGAGCGCAGACCCGACGAGGATCAGGGCCTCGACCCGACTCGGGTACTCGAGGACGAAGTCGAGCGTCGTCTCGCCCGACATCGAGGCGCCCACCAGGATGGCGCGCCCCACGCCGAGATGGTCCATCAGGCCCAGCAGGTCGTGGCGGTGCGCGAAGGGTCCGGCCACCATCTCCGTCTGCCCGAAGCCGCGGAAGTCGGGGACGATCACGCGATGGGTGCGGGCGAATTCGCCGACCTGTTCGTCCCACATGCGGCCGTCGCAGATACCGGCATGGAGCAACAGCAAGGGCGGACCGTCGCCGGCCCTGCGATAGAAGAAGTTGGCACCGTTGACGGCGGCCCAACCCGACTCGATCCGAGCGGCCGTCACGGCTTCTTCACCCATTCCTCGAATCCCATGCGCTTGAGCTTGTCGGAGTCGGCCATGTAGATGCCGTCGGCGGCGAAGCTGATGTGCTTGCCGACCGTCGGGAACTCGCCGACATCGACGCGCCCGCGCTCACCGCCCATGAGATACACGAGATCCGCGTCATGGGGGTTCTTCAAGTGATGGCCGATCGAGGGCGTGGGGAAGGCCATGAAGTCGCCGGGCCCGACCTCGAAGGTCTTGTCGCCGATCTCGGCCTGGCCGCGGCCGGAGACGATGTACAGCCATTCCTCGTCGCCCTTGTGGGCGTGATAGATGAAGGACTCCTTGCCCGGCGGCACCCGCGCCATCGTCACGATCGCGCGCTGCAGTCCGATCGTCTCGCCGAGGCGGCGCAGATAGACCTCGGACTTCGGATTCAGCGGATGCGACAGCGGAAATTCCTCGCTGCCCGCAATCTGTGCTGCCGTCAACAGATGTGCCTCCGGCGGTTTGGCGCTCATCGGAACCTCTGTTCTGGAATGCTGTCGGAGTGCGGCCGGCTCGGAATGCAGGATCTCGGCCGCGCGCGCCCGGACCATGCCATGCGCAAATGGCAGCCGACAAGCCGGATCGCTTTGGTTAGGATGCGCCGCAACAAAGAACCTTGGGGGAAGAAACTCGATGTCGATTGCGCGTCCCTATCTGATGTTCCTGGGCGATGCCGCCGACCAGCTCGCCGCCAAGACCGCCCAGGGCGTGAAGGACTGGCGGCCGGACTGGTGCGTTGGCCAGCTGCGCCTGCCCGGCTGCAACGCCGATCTCAGGCTGCCGGACATGACGGTGGAGCAGGCGGCTGCCGCCGGCGTGAAGACCGTCATCGTCGGCGTCGCCAACCGCGGCGGCGTCATCGGCGAGAGCTGGATTGCAGTGCTCCAGCGCGCGCTCGAATTAGGGCTGGACCTGGCGAGCGGCCTGCACAAGCGCCTGTCCGATGTGCCCGCCCTTGCCGAGGCGGCGAGGAAGCATGGGCGGCAGCTGTTCGACGTCCGCCACCCCACCCGCGATTTCGCCGTCGGCACCGGCAGGAAGCGGCGGGGCAAGCGCATGCTCACCGTCGGCACCGACTGCTCGATCGGCAAGATGTACACGGCGCTCGCGCTCGAGAAGGAGATGAAGGCGCGCGGCCTCAAGGCCGATTTCCGCGCCACCGGCCAAACCGGAATTTTCATCGCCGGCGACGGCGTCTCGATCGACGCGGTGGTGTCGGATTTCGTCTCCGGCGCGGTCGAGTGGATCGCCCCGGAAAACAACCCCGATCACTGGGACCTGGTGGAAGGCCAGGGCTCGCTGTTCCACGCCTCCTATGCCGGCGTCACGCTCGGCCTGATTCACGGCGCCCAGCCGGACGCGCTCGTCATGTGCCACGAGCCCGCCCGCCCGCACATGCGCGGCCTGCCGCACTACCAGTTGCCGGATCTGCAGACCTGCATCGATGCCAATCTGGCGGCCGCGCGCCTGACCAATCCGAACGTGCGCTGCGTCGCCTTGAGCCTGAACACCTCTGCACTCGATCCCGCCGCGGCCGAGCGCACCCTGCGCGACACCGAGCAGCAATACGGCCTGCCCACTGTCGATCCGCTGCGCACCGGCGTCGGCAGGATCGTCGACGTGCTGGCGAAGATGTGATGCCGGCCTTGCTCTCTCTGACCCCATCAATCACACCCTGTCACCCCCGCGAAAGCGGGGATCCAGGGCTTCAGAACTCTTCGCTTCCCCTGGACCCACGCTTTCGCGGGGGTGACAAGAAAAGGGGGGTATCGATGAGTCACGGACTCAGAAGCTCAGCATGGCGCGCCAACTGACCATCCGCGCCGAGAGCTGGCCGATCGCCGGCAGCTTCACCATCTCGCGCGGCAGCAAGACCAAGGCCGAGGTGGTGCTGGTCGAGATCGGCGACGGCGCCCATGTCGGGCGCGGCGAATGCGTGCCCTACGCCCGATACGGCGAGACGATCGCCAGCGCCATTGCGACCGTCGAGCGTCTGCGGCCGGAGATCCAGGCGGGTCTCGACCGCACGGCGCTGCAGGGTACGATGCCGCCGGGTGCGGCCCGCAATGCCCTGGATTGCGCGCTGTGGGATCTGGAGGCGAAACGATCCGGCCATCCGGTGTGGCGCCTGGCCGGGCTGGCGCCGCCGCAGGCCGTCACCACGGCCTACACGTTGAGCCTCGGCACGGTCGAGAGCATGGCGGCGGCGGCGCGCGCCAACGCCGGCAGGCCGCTGCTGAAGCTGAAACTGTCCGGCCCGGGCGATCTCGACCGCGTGCGCGCCGTTCATGAAAACGCGCCGCAGTCCCGCTTGATCGTCGATGCCAACGAGGCCTGGACGGCGGAGATCTTCAGCGAACTGGCGCCGCAACTGCTCCGACTCGGTGTCGAGCTCATCGAGCAGCCGCTGCCCGCCACGAACGATCACGTCCTGGCCGATCTGGCGCGCCCGGTGCCGGTCTGCGCCGATGAGTCCTGCCACGACGCGGCTAGCCTGCCCGGCATTCGCGGCAAGTACGATGCCGTGAACATCAAGCTCGACAAGACGGGCGGCTTGACCGAGGCGCTCCGATTGGCTGCCGCGGCCAAGGCGCAAGGTCTTGCCATCATGGTCGGCTGCATGGTCGCGACGTCGTTGTCGATGGCGCCGGCGTTGCTGGTCGCGCAGGATGCGCGCTGGGTCGATCTCGACGGCCCCCTGCTGCTGGCGCAAGACCGCGCGCCCGGTCTCGTCTATCAAGGCAACCTCGTGCAGCCGTCCTCGCCGTCCTTGTGGGGATAGGCATGGATCCGCAGCGACCGATATCGCGCCCTATCGGCGGCGTCCTGGTCAGCGCTCTCATGACCCTGGCGGCCGCGCGCGCGGTCGATGCGGCGGAGGGGCGGGCGCGTCGCGTCGGCATCGTCTACCGCGGCGAGCTCGACGACGTCCGGCTGGCGATCGCGCACGATGCGCTGCCGTTGGGCAGCAAGGTCGCCATCGTTACGGCGCCGGACGGGGTCGTCCTGTGCTGTGCCGTCGTCGGCGCCGCCTACATCCTGCGATCGGGCGAGTTCGATCCGGTCCATCTCGATGACGCCGGCAAGAC
>Ga0187892_10012043_pt1 | contig 10417 bp, 8 predicted proteins | sample MA1701073metaG_FD_139345 | JGI IMG/M metagenome (GOLD analysis project Ga0187892, IMG submission 139345) | Bio-ooze microbial communities from a basaltic lava cave in the Kipuka Kanohina Cave System on the Island of Hawaii, USA - MA170107-3 metaG ...
CACGTTGTCGACACAGGTGGCGCTGAATTCGTTGTCTCCCGAGAATGCGCAACACCCCGGTCCCGCCGTCGGTGTCAGCGTCGGCGTGCTTGTCGGCGTCGCTGTCGGTGTCGCCGGCGGATCGCTGAAGACCCAGTTGGTGTTGCCGCCGTTGTCGACCGAGTGCACGCCGGCATAGCACGGGATGTTGCCTGTACAGGTCGAATCGGAAAGGTCGATGTAGTCGCTGGCGCAGGCGTAGTCGGCGGTGCAGTCGAGAGTCCATGCGTTGCCGGCGCTCGACGAGCGCACCACCAACGGCAGATCGCTATCGCCGTAGACGCTCCAATGCTCCACCGTCTGGGTCGTCCCAGCCTCGATCGTGAGAATCGCCGTCGTCGGCCGATTCGGGACGGCGCTGCATTCGCCATCGAGGGCGCATGGCTTGGTGACGGCGCCGAGGGCAGACATCGTCGCGTTGCCGGTGATGCGCCAATCGCCGCCGTCGAAGATCATCGCCGAGACGCCGTCGTAGACGAGGTCGGCGCCATGGAACCACTGCGGCTCAAACGGATTCTGGCCGCCGACGTCGAGATAGAGGATCCCCGGCCACACCTCGCGGGTATTCGAGGTGTGTCCGATCTGGGAGCTCGAGATTTCCCCACCGTACCGGACGAACACGATCGGCGACGTTGGCCCGAGCATCCAGGAGCCGTTGACGCGAATCGTCGGCGGCACCGGGCCACCGGGCTGAAAGTCGGGTCCGACATCGAGAGTGAAAGAATCGGCCGGGTCGCTGCCGTGGCCGCTGGCGTAGTCACAGGCTTGCAGGTTGTGGCCGTGCATGTGCAAGCGGCCGTAGCCGAACACGGCGGTATCGCCGAGGCCCCAGCACATCGATAGATCGTCGGCGAGGTGCCAGGTCGCCTCGTCGCCGTAGTTGCCGGAGCCGTGGAAGACGATGCCACCGTCGTGATCGACGGACTTGCTGGGAACATCGGTAATGGTCAACCAGTGATCGCCTTCGGTCGCGGTCAGAATGAGTGGCGAACCGCTGCCGGAGAAACGAAACGGCGGTTCTCCCGAGGGCGGTTTGGGTGCCATCGTCATGCTGCCGGAGACATAGAAACCATGTGAGAACCAGGCGGCGACGGCGCCCGAAATGAATGACACCGCACTGGTGTCGACATCGCGGCAGCACATGCCGGCGCTATCGATCCAGCCGTTGCCGGCGGTGAAGCCGGAGTTGTCGTCCCAGATGCAGTCGTTGTCGCTCTGGTAGACATCGCCGACGCTGACGCAGGCGGGAGGCGGCGCGCCGGCCGAGCCGCCGCTGCTGCACGACCAACGGGCGGGATCGTTCCAGTCGACAGGCTCCTCCGGCGGGCCACCACCGCCGACCCAGTAGCGTGCGGCGCCGGCGCAGGGCGTATTGGTCTGCGTCGAAGTCGGCGTTTGAGTCGGCGTGTCGGTGGAAGTGTCGGTCGCTGTTGGTGTCGGCGTATCGATCGGAGTGTCAGAGGGTGTGCTCGTCGGAGTTTGCGTCGGTGTTTTCGTTTGCGTTGGTGTGTTCGTCGCAGTTCGCGTCGGAGTAGCGGTGAGGGTTGGAGTCGATGTGCTCGTCAGCGTCTGCGTCGGCGTGTTGGTCGCGGTTCGAGTCGGCGTGAGGGTTGGAGTGCGGGTCGGCGTCCTGGTCGGGGTGCGCGTCGGAGTTGCGGTGGCCTCGGCGTAGTAGACCTTGAGTTGCATGACGTTGACGCGTGCAGTGCAATCGCCGCTGTCGATGGTCGCCTTGAGTTTGACGCCGAAGTCGGGGTCCGCGAGCCAGCTCTGTGTCAGTGGCAGATCCCATGTGTCCGTCGGAGCTCCGAAGCGGTGCGCCGCTTCGTTGCCGCTGCCCTGCGGCCACGGCACCGGTGGAACGGGTGCTCGGTCGGCGCCTGCGGCTGTACCGCTGGTATCGGTGAGTCGCACCGACGCATCGATACAGTGAGCGGTATTGCCGAAGCGGGTGACGTCGACCTCGACCCCGAGTGGCACCGGATTGGTGCCGCCGAGGGTGACGGCGAACTTGCAGTAGAGCGAATCGGTAATTCCCAGTCCCGCGTCGGCGGACGCGCGCGAGCCATTCAGTGTCTCGGCGTTCTGTGGCGAGCTCCAGTTGTCGGCGCCGTCGTTGACGGTGATGCAATCGCTCGGGTTGATCCATCCGGTGTCGGCGGCTTCGACCGGAAGTACCGCGAGCAGCAGAAGACTGATCGCCGACAGCAGCGGCCGGAAAAGAGCACGGATCCGATGCATGCTACACCTCCCTGCAAGAGCGCGACGCGATGATCGATTCGGGTCGTTCCGCCTACAACAGCCCGCTTCCAGCGTCAATCAGCCGCGCGGCTTTGCCTGCCCAATTCGGAACGAAGGGTGAAGCGATCGTGCCGACGCCGGTGATGCGCCGCCGTCCTGCAACACCTCAGCGCTCAAAACCCAGCTGGTCTTGAAGAATGATGCCGAGGACAAGAAGGACAAGCTCCACCTGAAATTGGGTATGGGCAGTTTCACCATGGCCGAATTGGGCAACCCGATGTTCGGCACCGAATACACCTTCTTCGTCGACAGCGGCGGCGGCCCAGTGATCCATTTGCGCGCGCCCACCTACCAGTTGTGCGGCGACAAGCCATGCTGGAAGTTCACCGGCAAAGGACCGGACGGAATCACCGACAAGGACGGCCGCAAGCCGCCGGCCAACGACGGCATCAAGGGAATCGTCGCCAAGGCGAGCAGCGTCGGCAAGGCCAAGCTACAGATCAAGGCGGAGGGCATCCATCTGCCGCCGCTGTCACTCGCCACTGGCCTCACGTATCCGGTCACCGCGACGCTGGTGAACTCAAGTGGCGGCTGCTGGCAGGTGAGCTTCTCTTCGGCGGACCAGAAGAAGAACGACGGCAACCAGTTCAAGGCAGTGCACAAGCAGTAACTGCGAGCGCCGCGAAGTAGAGAATGCGCGAAGCCATTGGTGTTTGACCCCCCAATTCTCCCACGTCCAGACGCTTTGTATGCTATACCTCTCCAAGGTATAGATTGGTGGCGTGGCGATTCAGAGCTTTGCTAGCCCGAAGGTGGAGAGCTTCTTCGTCACGGGCCGGTCACCGAAGGGTGCTGGTTGGGCCGGTGTGGCCCGGACCGTTGTCAGGAAACTCGATATGCTCGAATACGCGCACGTGCTGACAGACTTGGCCTCACCCCCAGGGAACCGACTCGAAGCACTGAAGGGGGTCCTCGCCGGTCGGTACAGCATTCGCGTCAACGATCAGTGGAGGGTGATCTTCCGCTGGACGAAAGCCGGTCCGGCGGACGTAGACGTTTGCGACTATCACCGAGGAAGCAGATGAGCGGACGACGCCAACCCACGAGCCCGGGGGAGATTTTGCGCGAGGAATTCTTGGAACCGCTCGGGATGACACAGAAGCAACTCGCCGATCATCTCGGCTGCGACATCAAAGTCGTCAACCGCGTGATCAACGGGCGAACGTCGGTTACCGCCGAGATGGCTCTCAAACTTGGTGCGACTTTCCGAACCTCGCCGGAGTTCTGGTTGAACGCGCAAAAGGCCGTCGATCTTCACCGAGCGTCGAGGAGACTGCCTCGCCTCCCCCCACCTTTGCTCAAAGCCAGTTAGTACCTCTCAGTACTTGCGCTAGTGAAACCAGCGGCCAGCGAAGCGCACTTCATAGTGGCGCCGCTTGCGGCCCACGGGGGGAAGTCAGGGAGCGACGACACTGGCGACCATGAAGTCCAATGTGTTCTCGTACGTCGTGGCCTTCGGGTCGTCCGTCCGGTAGTCGAGGCTGAACAACCACAGCTTGCCGGCGACTCGCAGATACACCGTGCTGCGATTGTACGTATCGTTCTCGGCGAAACTGAACGTCTCCGTGGTACGAAGCGGGGGCTTGTCGATGGGACTGATCTTGAGCTCGCGATTGCCTTGAAGGTCCCGCAGCACCATCTCGTACTCGTTTTCGTCTGGTGAACGCAGGAAGACGAACAATTTGGCGCAGCCATCGGGCAGGGTGCCCCCGTGCAACAAGTGGTCACAAGTGAGAAATTGCAGCTCCTTTTTGCTGGTGTACGTGAGCCGCCACGGATATCCGTACTGCAATGCAAAATGTTCGTTCGGATGCGCGTAGGTCTTGAGGCCGGTCGCGATGTCTGGATTCTCCGGGTCGGTTACCGCAACGTATCCGTCGACGCCAGACAGGATCACGCCGCGGCCCTCGCGTTCGGTGCCCATCTGTTTGGTTGCGCGCAACGGATAGATCCCCGGCGAAGTGTCGGCGGCCACTGCGACCAGGCAGGAGAACAACACTGCGTCATCGGGGATCGGCAGCGGCGGTTGCCGCTCAGTGAGATTGAAGGTGAGACGAGGCATGATGAGGGCGCGCACGGTGGTACAGATCAGACCGCTGCAACTCGCCGGCAGAAAGACGAACATGCTGCCGCCCTTCTCAAGTTCGGGAGTGGCGGTGCAGTCGGGCGAACCGTCGGGCTTTCGACTGATCGAAACGATGGAACCGTCAAAGGAGATGTCGACCTGAACTCCTTCGATCTGTGCGCCGCCGTTCTCAGCGAAATCGAAACCGGCACCGCGCTTCCCGCAGCCGCGTTCACCCGACCAACGCGAACAACCGCGGCATCTGCGTTCGCCGTCGCTCTCACCGTCAATAGCAGCGCAACTGCAAGGGCACTCCGATAGAGGGGCGTGCCGACTTTCATTGGACATCCCCCATCACCCGACGCCAATCGTAACGGGGTGCGTCACTGACAGATCAACCTCCGGAGAGCGAGGTTGCGAACAGCGATCCGAATTTGTCGAGCGCCACGGTCAAGCCGAGCCGAACAGTCCACGGGTTGGGATCGATGCCCCCCTCGGTAAAGACGGAGGCGCCGAGGGTCCAGTAGGTTCTCGCGCCGACCGGGATGAGCAAGTCGGCGTCGAAGCCGAAAACGCCGGAGTGTCGTTCGAAGTTGGGTGCCAAGGTTTTCGGATCGTGCCCAACCTCGGGCTTGCGATCGTCGCCGACGATCACGGTTCTGCCCTTCATGATTTGTGGGCTTTCCATCCAATTCGCGGTTGCGCGCAGGGAGAATTCGTACACCCGTTTCGAAAGTACCCGAGTTCCCGGCAATACATCGATCGGATCGTCGAGGTGGCCGAGCACCCAGGCGAGACCGATTCCCTCGCGATGGTGGACATCTGATACACCCCGATCGGTGATAAGGTCGAACACTCCTTCAATGTTGAGCGTTTGTGCCGCCGCTTCGTCGAGCGAACGCAGGATGGGCAATCCCAGCGATCCGCCGACGTTTACATCGCCGGAACCTGCAACAGCGGTGCCGGACACGCTACTGCCGAGGAAATTGAACCCGACGCGGAAGTCGTAGTCGAGATGCATTGCAGTCTTGAACCGAGCCAAATTGATGCCGTAGCTTTGGTGTGAACAATTGCCTTCATCCGTGCACAGTTTGCCCGCGCTGGGCGGCTGTTGTTGTTGTCCTTCTTCTTGTTCTTGTTGTTCTTGTTGTTGTTCCTCTTCATCATCATCTTCTTGTGAGGCTACGTCGGTCATCAGGATGCTGTCACGCACGAAGGAGGGATCCACCTTCGGAGGAGGGCAGAGGAAGCACCAATCGCGACCGACACGCCCGCTCCTCGCATCGTTCCAGGCATCGCGGTTACGGAGTCGGGCCTGCAGATATCCCTTCACGTCGGTGGCTCCCGATTTGTCGAGGTACAACTGTTTGGGAGCGCCACCCATCGGATTGGTCGATTTGATCGCATACGGACTCAGGGCCACGACGCCGGCTTCGAAGAAGAGATGCTCGCCGGAGAAAAATCCGGCTTCGGGATCAGGTGTAGTCGCGTCGACCAGGAGTTCCTGCTTCGCCGCCTTGTTATATGCCTCGTCGTAAGCCACATGCGCAGCCGGCTCTTTGCTCTTAGCGTCCTTTTGTTTCATTTGAGCTAGCTTGAGAGTCTTTTGTGCCTGCGCGAGGTTCTTCTTTGCAGTCGCGTTCTTGGGATCCTTTTTGAGTTCTATTTCGGCTTCGCCGACCGCCTTCTCGGCAACCTCCGTGGCCTTCGTCGCGCTGGCAACCGCCTCAGCGGCATCCTTCCATGCCTTCGCCGCCTCACTGGCCGTCCCCCATTTCTTCTTGCTGTTCGCGGCTTGCTCTTGCCGCGCTTGCGTTGTCAGGAAGACTCGCAGCGCGGATTTCTTTTTGTCGGTGTCGGCGACGAGAAGCTCCGGCTTCTTGGCGTTGCCACCGACGTCCTCTGCCTCAAACGCCTTTTTCGCGGCGTCCAGATCTTTGTCCGCTTGCTTGAGATCTTTGATGGACTTGGCCAACCCCAGAGCCGCTTGATCCATCGCGCTCTCGGCATCGCTGGCGGGAATCTTCGCGGCTTCCGCCGCGTAAGCTAATCTCGCTACCGCCATCAACAATGCGGTTCCCAAAAGCCACGATCTTAGTACAGCCATGGATCCCCCTCCGGTTTGATTGGACAACGCTCGAGGGAGTTCTTCGTGAAAGGAATCACAAAGACCCCCTTTGCTTGGCGGCGGACGTAGCACAGAGAGCGGTGCGGACGAAAGCCGCAAGCACGAATTTTCTGGCTGCCGGAATGCGAGCCGTCCACTTGAATCGATGGCGAGGGTGATGCTACGTCGTCGGCGGTTGCGATGGTGCAGCGATCAACGATCCGATGCGGTCGGCAGTCTGCAGCGGATACGAGCGGGGGGCCAATGAAATTCGAGCGTATGACGGCAATGTTTGGGTTGCTCGCCTTGATGGCCTGCGGCGACAGCGACGGTGTGTTCACGGATCCGGACGCGTGCGTCAGCGGCAATCTCGCCGCCGGGCGAACCTATACCAAGAGTGTTTCGCCGACCGCGCCGTATACCGATGTCGATGACAAAGAGTTCACCGACGGTAAGAAGGCGGGACACTTCGCCAATGACGCCAGCTCATTCGGCTTTCAGCATGGCGCCAACACATTGGCGGTCAACGTCGATGTCGACCTCGGCTCAGCGCTTCGCTTCAACGTGGTGAGATTGAACAGCGGCGCCGCCATCGACCGGTACACGGCCGCGGCCTTGAATGTGTTGGCTTCGAATGACAAGCAGACGTGGATACCGGTGACCCGCGTCGAGAATCCGGGGAGCCTCTTCGATCTATGGGCTGACTTCGACTCGATTCGCGCACGTTACGTTCGTTTCAACGTTGAAGCGCGCACCGGTTGCGTCGATTGCGATTGGCTGTTTCTCGCCGAGGGCGAGGTCCAGTGCCGCTAAGAGCGACGTCGACCTCCCGATGGGTGAAACGCATCGCCTCTGACTCGCATCGAAAGGGCCTTTCATTGACATTTCGGTTCGCGTGCATTGATTAGCGTGCAGATCGCGGCCTGGATCGCTTCGAGGTATGCGCCCGTTTCGCGGTAGATGTGGGTCAGGATCGGGCTGACATCGATGAAGGCTCCGACGCCGCCGCGTTTCAACCGCGATTGGGTGAAGGTGCTCTCCTCGCAAGTCGCGCACGGGAGTTGCAGGCCTGGGCATTTGGGCGAGACACGGCAGCACGGATTCGAGTTCGCGAACGGATCTGGGGAGAGTTCGGCGGCGTCGAAAGCCGGCGGCGATGGGCGTTTCGTGGAGGACTCGCCGCTCATTTTCGTCCTTTCGATGCACATCTACTCGCCCGAGGGCGACCGCCGACGCGTACCGATCCTCGTCATCACGATTTTCAACCATCGTGTTCAGTGACGGCTCGATTCTTTGCTGGTACCCGCCCCAAAACGAGTTTGTCGACAGTCCCTACCAAGGAGGGAGATAGAGGGAGGTTCGTCGCGTTTCCTAGATGTCTCGCTGCTGCACCTCGCATCGAACTGACCCCCTACCGCTCGACCCGGATGAGATCCGTTGGGCGGTGATCGGCGCCGCTAGTTCCTCACGGCCGACCGGAGAAAAATTCACTTGGAGCTTCGCTGTTCCCTGTTCTCCGTCCCCGGTTTCCTGTTTCCTGTTCCGCGGTTGATGGAATTCGCTGGAGTTCTCACCGGACAGACGAACCGAGGAACAGGAAGCAGGGAGCCGGAAACCGGGAACAGAGAATTTTCAGGCAAGGCAGTGGAGATAGAAGGATAGAGGCCCCGATGATCTTGGGACGGGGCGATCTAGCCTTGCCGTGACAGCGGATCGGAATTGTGGCAGAGGGCGCCCGGAAGGAGAGCCCTCATGTCTGACTATCTCGCGGCACTGATGGTGGGGAACAACGATGCCTATGTGGAACTGGTCGACCTGGGAGCGATGGCGCCGGTGAATGTATTTACCTTCCCGGATACGTTCATCGTCTCGATCGCCGCGAGGACCGGGCTGCTGCGCCTCTATTTGACCGATGCGCGGCACGATCTGGTACTCGTGGTTGATGGCAGCTCGGGCGCTGTGCAGACGTCGATACCGCTCCTCGGGCCGCAAGGGTGCATTTTGTCGCCGGATGAGAAGACACTCTACGTGGCGAGCGGGACGGCCGGGTTTTCGAAGCTCATCGTCAACGCCATCGATACGACTAGCTTTGCGGTCAAGAGCAGCGGTGTGTTGCCGCTGAACCTGTTGGCGTATCAGCGCATCGCGGTCTCACCCGATGGCACTCGTCTCGCGGTCGCTAGCATGTCGCCGGCGCCCGTCGTGAAATTGCTCGACGCCCTGTCGCTTACCGTCACCGCGACGATCACTATGGCGCCTGGCTCAAGCCCACAGCATGCGATGTTCGTCACCAACGACTTGTTGTTGGTCTGGGACACCAACGCCGACCGTCTCTATCAAATCGACGTGCCGACCGCTTCGCAACTGACGGGTGCGACCGTGCAACTGACGTCCGATGTTTCCTGGCACAACGGCGAATGCACGGCCTACAGCCGCTATGCGAACCGTGCTTGCATTATCAAGAGTCTCGCATCGCCGCCGGTCAATTGGGCCGTTTCGGTGGTGGATCCTTTTGCCAAGACGTTCGATACCTACACTGGCTTCAAGGGTCCGCCGACTCCAATCTGCTTGACGCAGGCCGAACGCCAGGCGCTGGTCGCCGTCGATCATCGCTTCGACAGTGTTCCCGGGCCGGCGCGGTTGAGCGTCCTCGACTTCGATACGAAAGCGATCACGCACGATGTCTACACGTTTGCGACCACCGACGTGTTTCCCGCGTGGATGGTGACGACAGGGCGCCCGTGGGATTGGAGTCACAAGCTTCGCGTGACCGCACTGATCACACAGATCCTGGCAGGCATCGTCGACGATTCCGGCGGTGTCGTGATTCCCCCCGGGGGCGGACCGCCGGGGGGAGTAGCGCCGTGGACTGGGCGCTGGCGTGAGCTTCCGGCGGGAACGCGCGACGTGCTGCTAGGACTCGGGCTCCACGAGCTTGCCGGTCTGGCCAGCCCGTCCACGCAACGCACCGAGATTCAACGCCTCGCCTTGTCACTGGCAGCTGGAGGACTCACGCGCCTGGCCTCGCGCTGAGGCGCGCGGCTGGAGAGAGAGGGAGACGGGGGCGATCGAGGACACCCATCTTTTTCCGCAATCTTGCCGCGCGTTTTCCCCGCCCGCGGCGAGAGCGTGGCGGAATCGGCTGACCGCTTCGCGTCATGGGTGTCCTCATCCCGCCCCTTGCTGCCGCCGACTGAATCGGCGCATCGTCGTCGGCCTTGATGCGCCGCGCCGCCTGTGGAAGGTACGCTGTCGCCGGAGATTGGGCGGCGGTTCGTTTCGACAACTATGGCGAGGAAAGTCGCGGCGGCGCACGCGGCGAGGGGCAAGCCCGATCGGGGTTCCGGTCGACGCCCGCCCGCGTCGCGGCATGCGATCGTCGCCGTTGTGCTCGCTGCCGTGGCGTTTGCGACCTACGCGAACTCGTTCGATGCCGGGTTCGTCCTCGACAATCAGGAGATGATCCGTCAGGCACGCCTGTATCACACCTCAAACACGAGCGTGACGGAGATCGTGAGCCATGATTACTGGTGGCCCAACTGGATCAGCGGCGCCTATCGTCCACTGAGCACGCTCTCCTACTCCCTGAACTACTCCATCCTCGGCAACGGCGAGCGTCCGGCCGGATACCATCTGATCAATCTGCTGCTGCATTGGGGAAACGCGGTTCTCCTCTACTTCGTCACGCTGACGCTCGTCGGGCACGTGCTGGCGGCGTTTTTCACGGCGCTGCTCTTCACGACACATCCGATTGCGACCGAGGCGGTGACCAACATCGTCGGCCGCAGCGATCTCCTGGCGACTGCATCGGTGCTCGGCGGGTTGTTGCTATACATCCGGAGTCATCGCAGGACCGACGGGCGGCGGTTGCCGTGGCTGGCGGGCGTTGGGCTGACGACCGCGGC
>Ga0187892_10012046_pt1 | contig 10412 bp, 9 predicted proteins | sample MA1701073metaG_FD_139345 | JGI IMG/M metagenome (GOLD analysis project Ga0187892, IMG submission 139345) | Bio-ooze microbial communities from a basaltic lava cave in the Kipuka Kanohina Cave System on the Island of Hawaii, USA - MA170107-3 metaG ...
ATTCCCCAAATTGGAGGGACGCGCTCTGTCGCGTCTCCCGCTTCGCGGGACGGTCACGACGGAGCGTGACCCTCCAACTCGCTCTGCGTCAATCTTCTGAATCAAAATGGGGAATGTCTGTTGGCGCGGGCGGCTATGGTCTCGCCAGCGCGTGGTCAACGGGAATTCGTTCAGTGGCAATCGGGAAACGACTCGAAAACGGCGCGGGGTCTGCTAAAGTATGCGCATGAATTTTGTCGGACAGTCTCGGTTGCGCGCCGCGTGGCTGGCGGTGGTGCTTGCGTTTCCCGTGGGGGTTGAGGCACAGGACGTGAAACCGTCGTTCGATCGCAAAGCCGTCGAGGCTTCCCTCCAAAACCCGTCCCCGCCGTCCGAGGAGGTCGCCGCGCTGATCGCGCAACTCGGAGACGAATCGTGGACGATGCGCGAATCGGCATCCGCGAAGTTGCAGCGGATGGGCGTGACCGTGCTGCCCGCGTTGAAGAGCGCGTATCTGGAGTCGCGCGACGCGGAAATACCGCCGCGCGTCGAACGGCTGTTTCGCGAGATCGTGACGCCGCGGCTGTTGCGCGAGACGCACCAGATCGCGTTGCTCGGCATTTCGTTGCAGCATTCGCCAAGCGAACCCATCACCGTGTCAGAAGTGATCGAGGGCGGCGCGGCGGCGAAGGCGGGAATCCAGCCCGAGGACGTGATTCTCGCGTTGAACGGCAGGGAGATTGATTCCATGGAAGGCAGCAACGCCTTTCGGTATCCGCTCTGGGCGTGCGGCAAAGGCGCGACCGTGACGCTGAAGATTGCGCGCGATGGCAGGGAACTGGACGTGAAGGTGAAACTGGAAGGCGGCGACACCTCGCAGTTGAACCCCAGCGACCTCGATGCGTTCGAGCAATGGTATTGGGAGCGATGGTTCGAGACGCACGTGAAGGCTCGCAAGGACACCGAACGTTCTTCCAATGACTGAGCCGTTTTCCGCGGGAACTTTCTACTGAAGCCCGCGCGGTGGCGAGAGGATTTCTGAGAGCACGAACGCGCGCTGGATGCTGGCGCGGTCACGCAATTCCTTCCTGACCTCCTCCAGGGTCACCGCGGGCGCAGCGGTGCGCGCGGCGCGGGCTGCGGTTCTTGCCAGCGCAGACGTCGGCGCAGCGGGCGCGGCGTGAAGTGGTTGCGCGAATGCGTCGGCTGCGATTGCCGCGTCGGGAGACCTTTCAACGTGTGTCGCGAGCCGTTCGGACTGCAAAAGCTCGCGGGCTACTTCCGCAACGGACGATTCGCCCGTGTCCCGTGGCAGGGGACGCTGGAAAGTGGGCGACGGCGCGATTGGGCGCGGCTTGGAGATGACGGGAGGCGCCGCAGATTGCGACTGCGGCTTGTTGTGGCGTTCCATTTGGTCGAGGAACTTGCGGACTTCGTCCTCGTTGGCGCGCCACGTGGGCGGGGGCTGCTGTTTTTGCGGCTGAGGACGCGGCGGGCGCGCCTGATTTTTTCGCGAGTTCTCCTGGAACTTCTGGATGAGCTTGGAGATGCCGACAATCGCCAAGATCACCAGGAAAAAGATGACCTTGATGAAATCACCGTCGTCTTTGGCGATGTAGAACGGAAGGTTCACGTGCTCAAATGCGATGTACGCGAGCGGGAAGACGGCGAGCGCATCACTTGGGCTCCCATTTCTCCGCTCTCGCGGTCCTACTTTTTCGCCGCGTCGTCGCCTGCAATGGCGGCGCGCATCGTGGTATCAGCCTGGACGTTGCGCAGTTTGTAATAATCCATGATGCCGAGGTTGCCTTCGCGGAACGCCTGTGAAATCGCGAGCGGCACCTGCGCCTCGGCTTCGACGACCTTCGCGCGCATTTCGGCGACGCGGGCGATCATTTCCTGTTCCTGCGCGCGCGCGGTGGCGGCGCGGACTTCCGCCTGCGCCTGCGCCATGCGTTTGTTCGCCTCGGCTTGTTCGGCTTGAAGTTTTGCGCCGACGTTTTCGCCAACGTCCACGTCTGCCACGTCAATCGAGAGGATTTCGTAAGCGGTGCCCGAGTCGAGCGATTTGGCGAGCACGATTTTGGAAATCATGTCGGGATTTTCCAACACTTGCTTGTAACTTTCCGACGAGCCGATCGCGGTGACGATGCCTTCGCCGACGCGCGCGATGATGGTTTCCTCCGTCGCGCCGCCGACGAAACGGTCGAGGTTGCTGCGCACCGTGACGCGCGCCTTCGCCTGCAACTGGATGCCGTCCTTGGCGACGCCGTCAATCGTGTTGCGTCCGCTGGCGGGATTGGGGCAGTCAATCACGCGCGGGTTGACGCTGGTCAGCACGGCCTCGAAGACGCTTTTGCCCGACTGGCGTGTGGCGAGGTCAATGGAGCAGGCGCGCTCGAAGTTGAGATTGAGGTTGGCGCGGTGGGCGGCCACCAGTGCTCGGACGATTTGCGCCACGTCGCCGCCCGCGAGGTAATGCGTTTCCAACTGGTCGGAGCTCAGCGGGATGCCTGCCTTGACCGACGTGATTCGGTTTTGCACGATGAGGTTGATGGGCACGCGGCGCAGTTTCATGCTCAGCAGGTTGAGGAAGGTGACGGGCGCCCCCGCCATGCGCGCCTGAATCCACGTCGCGAAGAACGCGAAGATGAACGCCATTACGATGAACGCGCCAAACCCGACGATGACCCAAAAAATAATCCAGCCTGGTGACATGATTAGCTCCTTTCAGTGTTGACCGCGGTTACAACAAGGTGTCCTTCGCGCACGCCCACGACGCGGATGCGCGCGCCTTTGGGGATGAACGACGATTCGGCGACAACGTCCATCCGCCGTCCTTCCAGCGTCACGGTGCCCGTCGGGCGCAGCGGGTTCTCGGTGGTCAATTCCTTCCCCACCAACGCCGCGAGCGGGACGGACTGCGCCTGATACGTTTCCTGCGTGTGCGACAGGATCATTTTCCTCCCCAACCGCGTGCGCGGAAACAGCCGAATGGTTGTCCATACGATGCACGAATCCAGCGCGATGACCATCACCGCCATCCACGCCAGTTGCGCGGGCGTCGCGTCCAGCCCGAACACCACCAGACCGCCGATTTGCATCAATACGCCGAGGGTCGCCAGCACCATGCCTGGCAGGTAAAAATCCACGGCAATCAACGCGATGCCGCCCAGCAACAACGGGATGACCCATTCCCACTTCACGCGGCGATGCTAGTGCGGCGCGCCGATTCGGGCAAGCGCATTTGGATTTACGCCGACTTCGTCACGATCACCTGCGCGCCGTGCGCCTCGATGACCGTCACGCGCTGTCCCTTCTCGATCATGTCGCCCTGCGTCACGACATCCACGAGTTTGCCGTCGATGCGCGCCTTGCCCGACGGACGCAGCATCGTCTCCGTCACGCCCGTCGCGCCCACGATGTTCTGGGGGACAAAATCCGTCGGTTTGTCAGGCGCCGTGACGGCGGCGGGCGAAAGCTCCATCTGCCGCCAGAGCGTCGTCTTGGGCAGGAATTTCCCGATGAAGAATCCGATGATGACCGCGCCGACTGCGGCGCCCATCAGTTTGGCGAGCGCGACGTGGAATTGCTCCCACGAGGGCATCCACAGGCTCCCTGGCATTTTGTCCGCCATCATCAACACCAGCGCGACGGCGATGCACAGGATTCCCGCGATGCCAGTGATGCCGAACCCAGGCAGCACAAAAATTTCCACCATCAGCAGCGCAACCCCCAGCATCATCAACGCGAACAATTCCCACCCCGCCAGCCCCGCGAGGTAACTGCCGAAAAACACCAGTGTGAAACAGACAATCGCCGTGATGCCCGCCGCGCCGAACCCTGGCGTGTGAAATTCGATGTAAATCGCCAGCAGCCCCACCATGATTAATATGGGCGACAGCCCACTGATGAACCGCGCCAACTGTTCAAACCCCGTCAACTCAATCGTGTGCAACTGCGCGCCGTCCAGCTTCGCGGCGCGCAACATTTCATCGAGGTCCTTGACCGTGCCGCGCGAGAGCAGCGGCGTCGGCGGACCTTCCTTGTTGCTGTAGATTTTCTCCGCTTCCGCCGCCGTCAACACCAGCAGCCGCCCTTTCTCAATGATTTTATTGTCGTCCAGTTCAATCTCAACGTCGGGGTCCACCATCGCTTCGAACACTTCGGGGCGATGCCCGTTTTTTTCCGCCGCCGCCCGCATCAACGCCCGCATCGCCGCCATGCGCTTGCTCTTCATTTCCTCGCCTTCCTCCACGATTGAAACCGCCGTGGACGCGCCGATTTCCGACATCGGCGCCATGTAAATGTGCTGGGTCGCGGCTGAGATGTAGGAGCCTGCGGAGATCGCCTTGGTGTTGATGAAGGTATAGGTGGGGAGGCTGGTGCGGGCGAGCAGTTTCATGATCTGTTCCATCGCATCCACCGCGCCGCCCCATGTGTCCATGTCTATCACGATTGCGTCCGCGCTGTGTTTCTCGGCTTCGCGCAACGCGCGCCGAAACAGGAACAACGTCTCCGTGCCGATGGGTTCCTTCACGGGAATCACCACGACGAGTTTCTTTTCCGCAGGAGGAGGGGTTGCAGCCTTTTCTGGCTCAGCCTGTTTCTCTGCAACCTCCTGCGCCAACAAGGCAGGGCTGGCGGACAAAAACCCGCAGACGACGAGAGACCCCAGCCCGACGCGAACCGACGCCCGCGCAACCGCTCCCAGAATTGGCGTTCCGAAATTCATCAGTTTCTCACAGTGCGACGCCTGCCCGACCTGCCGCCGTTTGGTGGAGACGAGGGGATTCGAACCCCTGACCCCCACAATGCCATTGTGGTGCTCTACCAACTGAGCTACGTCCCCAAACGCGGAGCGCGCGCAGTAGATTAGGTTTGCCCCCCCAAATGTCAACGGAAGATTCCCCGTTTCAGAAATTCCCCAAATTGGAGGGACGCGCTCTGTCGCGTCTCCCGCTTCGCGGGACGGTCACGACGGAGCGTGACCCTCCAACGGGCGCATCGTGACACTGGAGCCGGTGGCAGTTGATGAAAAGGCGCTCAACGGGTTTGTAGGGCGCGAATGCCCCGCTGCGGGGTTTCGCGCCGCCATCTGCCATCGTGGCCCCGTCAAGGCAAAAGGACACGGCGCGAAACCCAGCCCTCCGCAGACTGCGGGCTGGGCATTCGCGCCCTACAACCACACGGTATCGCTCTGCATGGCTACAGTATCAAGATGCGCCCCTCTCCAACTCGCTCTGCGTCAATCTTCTGAATCAAAATGGGGAATGTCTGTCCCCGTTTCAGGCGTGGAACTGGTTCGCTGCGGATTGTGAAATTCACGGAGATCAGCCGAAGCGCAGCGAGAGCGCGAGAGGAACTGGAAGCTGGCGGGCGAGAGTGACGCCGCCTGCGCGATCTTCAAGCGCTGCATCCCGCCTGCATTGCGCTTCTGATGTCCCCTCACTTCACCGCCTGCAGGCGCACGTAGAATGAGGAGGCGGGAAAGATAAAGGCGAGGTGGCGTTCGTAGGGGCGCGGGAAGAATTTTCCGAGGAAACCGACGAGCACGACGTAGGTGATGTCGTCGAAGAAGATCTCCTTTTCGACGACCTTGTAATCGCAGCCGTAATAATCAGGCTGTCCTTCAAAATAATCGAACGCGCCGAGCGAGAAGAAATGGCAATGCTCGTAGTGGCGATACGCCTCGACCCACGAAAAATGGGGGCATTCGATGAACAGGCTGCCGCCTGGTTTGAGGACGCGCCAGATTTCCTTCATCATCAAATGCGTTGGCGGCAAGTGTTCCAGCACGTGGGAGCAGTGGACGAGGTCGTAGGTGTTGTCCTCGATGGGCCACGGGAAATCGAGCAGGTTGTGGTTGATGTCCAGTTGCAGTTCGCGCGCGGCGCTCTCGCGCACGCGGCGGTCCATCCCGACGGAGCCAGGCAGTTTTTTGCGTCCGCACCCGACGTCGAGAATTTTTTTGCCGCGATATTCCTCAATCAATCGGGCGCGGCGGCGGTGGACATTGGGAAACAACCTCATTGACGCCATCGTTGTAACGAAAGCCCCGCGCCTTGGCAAGGGCGTCAACAGGCGCGACGCCCGCAACTGCGCGGGCGGCGCGTTGTGGCTTGTGCGGGCGGCATCGGATGAATTATGACTGTGAAAGCGCGGACCATGAATCGCCTTCCTCCCAGACCCTTTTCGATTCACCCAACGCGCAACCCTTTTCATTCATGACCAAACGCCTTTCAGCGGTCATCATCACGCTCAATGCCGCAGACATCATCCGCGAGTGTCTGGAGAGCGCCACGTTTGCCGACGAAATCGTCGTCGTGGATTCGGGCAGCAGCGACGCGACGCTCGACATCTGCCGCGAGTTTCACGCAAAAATCGTCGAGCGTCCGTTTTCGGGTTACGGGGAGCAGAAGAATTTCGCCGTCGAACAGGCGTCGGGCGAATGGGTCTTCGTGATGGATGCCGACGAGCGCGTGCCGCAGCAGTTGCGCGAGGAGATAGCGGCGACGGTGGTTGGCCCCGACGCGGCGGACGGTTACCTCGTGGCGCGGAAAAATTTTGTGGGCGACAAGTGGATTCGGTTCGGCGGCTGGTATCCCGACTACAGCGTGCGGTTGTTTCGGCGCGGGAAAGGTCGGTTCAACGCGCGTTCGGTGCATGAGGCGGCGTCAGTGCAGGGCAAGACTGCAACCCTCAAGCAGCCGATGATTCACCTCACGTGCCGCGACTTTTCGGAATTTGAGCGGCGTCAGATGCGCTATGCCGAACTCGCGGCGGGGCAGATGGCGCAGGAGGGAAAAGTGGCGGGCGCGCTCGACGCGTTGGTGCGTCCGCCGATGACGTTTCTCAGGATGTTTTTGTTCAAGGGCGGATGCTTCGACGGCGCGGCGGGCTGGCGGCTCGCGCGCTTGTATGCGCGTTACACGCGGAGGAAGTATTCGCTGTTGCGCCAGTCGCGGCGGCGATAAATCGGTTGCGTTGCGCGGGTGAAATTCGACATCCTGCGGTCAGGCGATTGCGATCCAGCAATGAACTTCCCTCCCCCCACCGAACGGCAGGCGCGCCTGCTGTGGATGTCGCTGACGGCGCTGGCAGTCGCGGCGTTCGCGGCTCTCATCTGTTTCATTCTCTGGGCTGTGGGTTGGATGCTGAATCGCCTGGCGCCCGTGCTGCTGCCGCTGGCGGTCGCCGCCATCATCGCCTACATCCTCGACCCTGTGATTGTGTTTCTGGAGAAACGCAAGGTGCCGAGGATGCGCGCCATCATCCTTGTGTTCGCGCTGGGCGTGGTGCTGGTGCTCGCCGCGTTGTTTGCCATCGTGCCACGGCTGGTTGCGGAGACGGGACTGTTGATTGAGCGGGCGCCGACATACTTCGAGCAATCGTGGCGCAGTATGGGCGACTGGCTGGAGAAGTCACCGCTCGGTCTCAAGGCGCGGGAGACGTGGGAGTCCGAGGCGGGCGATGCTGCGCGCAAATGGCTCGGCGAGGCGGCGGGCACGGTTTCAGGATGGCTGCTGCAGCAACTCAAGGCGCTGGCGTCGTGGGTGGGAATGCTCATCGGGCTGGCGCTGGTGCCTGTGTACGCGTTCTATTTTTTGCTCAACAAGCAAGCCATCGAGAAACGCTGGCGCGAGTATCTGCCGTTGCAGGAATCGAGGTTCAAAGAGGAAGCGGTGTTCCTGCTGCAATCCATCAATGATTCGCTCATCGTATTTTTTCGCGGGCAAGTCCTCGTCGCGATTTGCATCGGCGTGCTCTTGACGATTGGGTTCTGGCTGATGGGGTTGAACTACGCGGTGTTGCTCGGCTTGGTGGCGGGCGCGCTCGCCATCATCCCGTTCATCGGCGCGATTCTCGGCGTCACGCCCGCGATTGTGCTGGCGGCGATTCAATTCGACGACTGGCTGCATCCGTTGATCGTGCTGGGGATTTATTGCGCCGTGCAACTCATGGACAGTCTCCTGCTCTCGCCGCGCATCATCGGCGGTCGGGTCGGGTTGCATCCCGTCGCCGTCATCATCGCGCTGATGCTCGGTTCCGCGCTGCTCGGCGGAATCCTCGGTGGCATCCTCGCCATTCCGCTTGCCGCCGTTCTGCGCGCGGTGTTGAATCGGTATGTTTGGGACAAGCCGCTGAAAGCAAAGTGAGCGGATCGGCGCATCGAATCTGAGCGCGTAAAAAGCCGCGTCCTCGTCGGCATCCAACCGCTGTCTCGCGTCCGCGAAATACAGGTTGCCGCAACGGGCTTGTGCGCTATGTTTGGCGCGGGGGTCACAATGTCGAGGGGGTTGCTGGTCCTGAACGAGTTCGCAGCGAAAACGACGCAGGCGCTCAAAGTGCATCCGCACGTTCCCCAGGACACGCAGCAGATTCTTGCCGACGACGATTTTCTGGCGCTGATTCCCGCCGAAGCAGCAGGCGACACAGCGGAGTTGCTGCGGCGGTCGCAAATTCTCGCGACGCGTTACCCCGAACAACCGATGGCGCATTTTGCGCTCGGCGTGGCGTTCGCCAGCAAGAAATCCTGGCGCGAGGCGATTGCCGCCTACGGTCAGGCGATCAACCTCAAGCAGGATTTTGCGGAGGCGTGGAACAACCTGGGGTTTGCTCTGACACAAGCGCGCTGTTTCACCGACGCCATTGCCGCCTACGAGAGGGCGGTTGATTTGAAACCTGATTACGCCGAGGCGTGGCACAATCTCGGCATCGCGCTGCATCAATCGGCGCGCAACGACGACGCGGTCGCTGCGCATGAGAAGGCGGTTCGGCTCCGAGCCGATGACGCGGAGGCGTGGTGCGGGCTTTGTGCCGCGCTCGGCGCCTTGGGGCGACACGAGGAGGCGATTGATGCGGGACAACGAGCGGTGAAATTCAAACCGCATTCCGCGTCGGCGCGCCACAAGCTCGCGTCCGCGTTGCTGCGCGTCGGTCGCGTCGAGGACGCCATGGCGGCGTTCCAGAAATCCCTCGAACTGGACCCAGAAAATTCGGAGGCGTGGCTGCAACTCGGCGAGGCGTGCAGCCGCGCCCGTCGGCTGGAGCAAGCCGTCGTCGCGTTGCGCAAGGCGGTGATGGTTGACCCCGACGACGCGAGAACATGGAACCACCTCGGCATCGCGTGCGGACAGACGGGAAAGTTCGACGACGCCATCGCCGCATTCCAGGAATCGCTCAAATTGAACCCGAACGACCCGAACGAATGGAACAACCTCGGCAACGCCAGCAGTCTGGCAGGAAACGTGAACTACGCGCTCGCCGCGTATCAAAAGGCGCTCGCGCTCAAACCCGATTTCGCCGAGGCGTGGCACAACCTCGGCAGTGCGTTTCACAAGGCGGCGCAGCACGACGACGCGATTGCCGCGTATCAACAAGCCCTCACCATTAACCCGCAAGCGGCGGTCAGTTGGCGCAACCTCGGTTTTCTCCATCACCAATCAGGGTGCTCCGACGACGCCATCGCCGCTTTCCAACGCGCCGTCACGCTCAAGCCTGATTATGCCGACGCCTGGTATCAACTCGGCGTCGCCTGCGATCACGCCGACAAAACCGCAGATGCCATTGCCGCCTACGAACGCGCCCTCGCGTTGCGCCCCGACGACACCGTTGCATGGAAGGAACTCAGCGCCGCGTATCTCAAAGCAGGGCGTTCCTCGGATGCTGTCACCGCCTCCCACAACGCCGTGAAGGTCAAGCCCGACGAAACGGTGGCGTGGAAAGCCTAGTGCAACGTCAAAGTTCAATTGGAGGGCCACGCTCCGTCGTGACCGCATTGGCGAATCGGACGCGACGGAGCGTGACCCTCCAAGAACCCTTTAAATGAGCTTTGGCGGAGCACTAGAGACAAGATTTAATGCAACGCAAAAATTGCTTGAGAAACATTCCGCGAAATCTTAGAGCGCTTATCAAAACCGACGGAATCGCGACCGATTCCGCTCCCATCCGCTTCGGAGCGTTCCGTTCGGAGTTTTGTGAGCGGCTCTTAGAACCTACCCTAAAACCCCCAATCCTAACAATCGGTGGCACGGGCGTCCCTGCCCGTGTCAGCCACAGGCACGGAGGCCTGTGCCACCAAGTTTTAGGAGAGGCTCTTAGTAGGGCTTCCAAGCCATGAGACTCATCGCAACATTCACGACGAACTAGAAAAATGTTGAGCGAATGTTGGCTGCCTGGGGTGGACTCGAACCACCAAATACGGCTCCAAAGGCCGCTGTGTTACCATTACACTACCAGGCAGTGCCGAAATTTTCGGGCGGTGACTCTAGCCGTTTCCACTGGCGTCGTCCACAGCGTTGTTGGGCGAACAGAAATTCCCCAAATTGGAGGGACGCGCTCTGTCGCGTCTCCCGCTTCGCGGGACGGTCACGACGGAGCGTGACCCTCCAACTCGCTCTGCGTCAATCTTCTGAATCAAAATGGGGAAG
>Ga0187892_10012047_pt1 | contig 10411 bp, 8 predicted proteins | sample MA1701073metaG_FD_139345 | JGI IMG/M metagenome (GOLD analysis project Ga0187892, IMG submission 139345) | Bio-ooze microbial communities from a basaltic lava cave in the Kipuka Kanohina Cave System on the Island of Hawaii, USA - MA170107-3 metaG ...
GCTGTGGATGTGTCAGCGCGTTCTATTCGGGCAAACCCAGTCGCCGCCGCATACGCCGGACGCGTCCACCGGACTTACCCAGGACTTGACGCGCCGTGAGGTCGGCATTCTGGTGCCGCTGGCCCTGGCATGTGCGGTCATCGGGGTTTACCCACAGCCCATACTTAAGGCGTTCGAGCCGGCCATCGAGCAGCACGTCCTTCGGCCCCGTGCCCCGTCCATTCAGACCGTTCTCCGCGCCTCGGAGTTCGCCGGACCGCAGGGCGACCTGGGCGACCCGGAGGCCCATTCGTTTCCGGCAGTAGCCGCTGTCGACGGTGATCCGCGTAATTCGCGAGGATCGAGTGACCATCACTAGTTTCTTTCTGATCGACCTCGCCCCGGAGTGGCTCCTGCTGCTGGGCGCATGCGCTTGTCTGGTCGTCGGCATTTCGGCGTACAGGATGCACCGCTTTGTGTCGCCGGTCGCGCTGGTCACTCTTCTAGCTTCGTTGATAGCCGCGGTCCTCCTTCCCAGATTCGGCTGCGCGACTCACCCTCCTGGTCTGCAGGTTACGCCACTCACAGACTACGTTCGTTGCATCACTCTGGGAATGGGACTTCTGATCGTCCTGGTGAACTGGCGCCAATCGGTCGCCGAGGAGCGCGGCGAGTACATGTCGATGATCCTGTTCTCGCTGCTCGGGGTCTTGTTGACGGCATCGGCCAACGACTTGATCGTCCTGTTCTTTGCGATCGAACTCGTCAGCATCCCGACCTACGTCCTGATTGGACTGAGCCGGGAAGACAAGCGGGCGCCGGAATCGGCGGTGAAATACTTTTTCCTCGGGGCCATGTCGACCGCGATCCTGGCCTATGGCTTGAGCTTTCTATATGGCGCGGCGGGTACAACGACGATGCACGCTTTAAGCAGCGGGGCGTCGAATCTCCCGCTGGGTCCGCAGCCCGGAGGATCGGCGTTGATCGGCCTATTGCTTGTCGTGGGCGGCTTGGCGTTCAAGGTGGCAGCCGTCCCCCTTCACGTGTATGCGCCGGACGTTTATGAAGGCGCGGCATCGCCTGTCACGGCCTTGTTGGGTTTTGTGCCCAAAATGGCGGGGTTTGCGGCCCTGATCAAGGTCGCAGCCTTATGCGACTGGAGCCTCCCGACTTCCCTCCAGTGGGTGCTGTGGGCGATGGCGGCGGCCACCATGACCGCGGGCAACGTCCTGGCTTTGTTGCAAACGAACGTGAAGAGAATGCTGGCCTATTCGAGCATCGCCCATACGGGATACATGTTGATCGCGCTCCTAGTAGGCCCGCACGGCGCCGATGGGCCCCTGCGCGACGGCGCCGCCGCATTGCTCTTCTACATTGCCGTCTATGGAGTCATGAATCTCGGCGCTTTTGCCCTACTAGCGGCGTTCCAGACCGGGCAACGGTCACCAGAAGACCTCGACGATCTGGCCGGCCTGGCGACAATCGCCCCGTGGCCCGCTCTGGCCTTCGCCGTCTGCCTCTTCAGCTTGATGGGTTTTCCGCCGACCGCCGGATTCCTCGGCAAGTTCTACATTTTCAGCAGCGCCCTTTCCGTGCCTGCGGAGCACAGCTTCTCTCGGCCAATCTTGGCGTTGGCAATCATCGGCGTGGTCAACACGGCGATCGGCGTGGCCTACTATTTGCGAATCGTCGCCGTGATCTACGGGCGCAGCGAGGGGGGTGAAGCCGCTGCCGCCGGCGGCCGACCCGTTCGATGGGGCTTGGGATTGTCCGCGGTCCTGATGTTGATCCTGTTCGCTTGGCCGGCTGGGCTCGCGGCGCCGGCGCGCAGGGCTGGCGCGGCAATCGGCGGCCGACGAGATGATCGAATTCACGTGACCGCCGCCACCCTGCAACTCCAGCCCGATCTCCCATCGATTTCGTCGAGGTCTGGTTCCGATACCGCCGAGCGGACGGATCACGGTCCCGATGGTTCGCGGTAGCAACCTACTCATGGACGCCTTCCTTACTCGCGATCAAGTTCGGCTTCTCGATCGCTTGGCTACCGAGCAATACGCCATGCCGACTTTGATTCTCATGGAAAACGCAGGCCGCAGCGCCGCGACGATCATCCACGAACGCTTCGGCGGCGCGGGCAGGGCCTGGGTTTGTTGCGGCGTCGGCAACAACGGCGGCGACGGCTGCGTCCTCGCCCGCCACCTGCACAACGCGGGCTGGTCCGTTCGTGGCATGATGGCCGGCGACCAGTTGCGGATGGCGCCCGACACTCAAGCGAACCATAGAATCCTCCAGGCAATGGGCCTGGATGTTCCGATCGCTGAGGATGAGGAAGTTCAGCGGACGATGCTCTCGACTGTTCGCACCGATGACCTCCTCGTCGATGCGCTGCTGGCACCGGCTTTCGCGGTCAGGTTCGAAGCCCGCTTGCCGAGCTCATCCAAGCCATGAACGCGGCGACCAAGCGAGCCATGGTGGCTGTCGATCTCCCGTCGGGGTTGGATTGCGATTCCGGTACGCCTTCCAATGCCGCCATCCGCGCGGATCTGACCATTACCTTCGTCGCCCCCAAGGCAGGATTCTCTTCGCCGGACGCTACGCCGTATCTCGGCCGCGTGGAAGTCGCAGACATCGGCGCGCCACGGCAACTGGTTCAAAAGGTTATTGCGAAGACAACGTGAAGTCGGCCTGAATGGGGCGACCCTCGCCTGGAAAAAGTTGACGAGCCGACGTTTGGCGGATTCAATACTTCGCGCCGGAGCACCGCTAGCTCAGTTGGTAGAGCAGCTGACTCTTAATCAGCGGGTCGAAGGTTCGAGTCCTTCGCGGTGCAGTTTCGCAAAAACGCCGCAGCCATCGGGCTGGTTGCCAGGAGCCGCACGAATGAACGCCACGCTCACCGCCGGGGAAGTCCTTGCTCGGTCCTTTCTCGATGTTCGTTTTCGTTTGTTGGATGTCGCCGCCTCGCTGGATCGCATCGATCGGGCTGCCGAATCGGCGTCTGTCTTGAAAGATCCCCGTATGATGATGCTGCGCGAAGCGATGGCTATTCTTGTGGACGGCAAGCAGGATCGGGCCTGCCGCCTGCAAATGACCTTCTCGCTACCCTACAACGAGCGATGGCAAGAGGTGTAATCCCGCCAGGATTGACAGGGCTTGCAGTACCGCTAGCATTTCGCACATGGTTGTCGGTGGTTCCGCGTTTGGATACTTTGGTTAGGAAGCCATCTCCCAACCGCCGCTCCACCTGCGGATATCGCTTGCGGAGCTCTTTCGGCGTCCACCCGAAAGGCGGTCAATCTCCGGGTGGGCTGGCCGCAGGTAACTTTGTCGAAGCCTATGACCAAGAAAAGTAAGACTGGGGCTGTCGATTCACCGAGCAACGACGGCGCTGCCTTGGTCACCACCGGCGCCGACCGGGCCAAGGCCACCGAATGGTTCAAACGAGCGCGGGAGCTCGGTGAGAAGCGGCAATTCGACTATGCCATTGAGTATTACGTCGACGGTTTGGCGTATTGGCCCGACGCCGTGGAGGAAGCCTGCAAACCGCTTCACGGTTGTGGCGTGGCTCGCAAGCAGACGGGCGGGAAGAAACCCGGCTTAAAGGACACGATGAAGCGGTCGATGACCGACAAAGACCCCAAGCAGGCATTCCTCAACTCTATGTGGCTGTTCGGACACGAGCCGGACAACCTCTCGTATCTGGAGGGCGTCGCTCGAAACGCCGGGCGATTGCGAGCCGAAAGCGCCGCGCAATGGGCCGGCGGCGTCCTGCTCAAGGCTCTGGATTCATCCACCAAATCCGGCGCCAAGCAATTCGGCGTCCTGGTTGAGTTGTCCGAGGGGCTGGGTGACCGGGCGGCGGAGCGAGGCGATTCCGCTTCGGCGATCGCCGCTTATCAAACCGGAATCGACACGCTCAATCTTTGGCGACGGCGCTTACCCAGAGACCAAGCCGTCGAGGAATCCGTTCGCGACCTTTCCACCAAACTGACCATCCTCAAAGGCAAGTACAAGGAGGGTGAGTCCTACCGTGACAGCATGGTCGACAGCAAGGAGCAGAAGGATCTGCACGATGAGCAGCGCACCATGCAGAGCGACGATCGCGTCGACGAACTGATCTTAAGGGCGGAGGAGGTGTGGCGGCAAAACCAGGATGACGCGGTCAAGCTGAAGAACGTGATCGACCTTCTGTGTCGGCGTGAACGGGAGGATCAGGAGCGGAAAGCCATCGGTATTCTGGTGGAGGAATACAAGCGCACCGGAAGTTATCGCTGGAAGCACCTGGCCGACGACATTCGCATGAAACAGTTGGGACGCCGCTCGCGCGAACTCGCTAAGACCGGCAACGACGCCGATATCAAGGAGCAGCAGATCAGTCAACTGCGTTTTGAACTCAACGTATTCAAGGAGCGCACCGAGCGATACCCCACCGACAACCGGGTCAAATATGAATACGCCGTACGGACCTTTCGTGCCGGCCGATTCGACGACGCAATCCCGCTTTTCCAGGCCGCCCGCGCCGACCCGAAGAACCGGACCACGTGCGGGCTGTATCTGGGTCGTTGTTTCTACAAGAAGGCGTACTACTCTCAGGCCATCGCGGCCATTTCCGAGGCCCTGGCCGGATACGAAACCACAGATGACGACCTGGCTAAGTCAATGCTATACTGGTTGGGCCGGGCGCAGGAAGCCGGTGGCGAGACCGACTCCGCACGAAAAACGTACGGAAGAATCCTGCAGTTGGACTACAACTACAAAGATGTCCGTGTTAGATTGGATGAGTTGCCGTCCTAGAATCTGAGGGAACCCGCGGGCGGCGCATGAGAAGGGAGAATAAGCTGTGGCGAATCTGCTTTCCGCAGAAAAACGGATCCGGCAAAACGAACGAAATCGGATTCGCAATCGGGTCCGAAAGGCGAAAATCAAGACCGAAACGCGGAAACTTCTGGACGCGTTGCATGACGGCGATGCCAAACGCGCTGAGCAGGCTTTTTCCGTTGTGACCAAGAAGCTCGACCAGGGCGCCGCCAAGGGCACGCTTCATCGAAACACAGTCGCGAGAAGAAAGTCCCGACTGGCCCGGCGACTGCGCTCCGTCGTTGCCGGCAAGAAAACCTAACTCGCCGTCCGGCCCCGGCGAACAAGTCGCCTGGAATCTCTGCCATCTCTCCTGCGTCGAGCACCTACGTCTCGCGAGGCGGCGACAAGCTCGCCGCAGCGCTGCAACAGTTTCACCTGGATGTCGCCGGCTTGGTTTGCGCCGATCTGGGGAGCCATGTCGGCGGATTTGTCGATTGTCTTCTCCGCCACCGCGCGGCGCGGGTGTACTCCGTGGACACCGGCTACGGGCTATTGGCCTGGAAGCTGCGGAAGGACGCTCGTGTGGTGTTGCTGGAACGAACGAATGCCATGCATGTCGAGCTTCCCGAACCGGTTGACCTCGTGACGATGGATGTTGGTTGGACGCCTCAGTCGATGGTCCTGCCTCGCGTCGCCGGCCTGCTGGCGCGTGGCGGGATGGTCCTGACTTTGGTCAAACCACACTACGAAGCGGAAAGGCGGCTGCTTGTGCGCGGCGTGCTGCCCGACGAGGCCTTTGACGGCGTCGTGCGCGACGTCTTGCGAAGGATTGCGGCGCTGGGCTGGCGAATTCTCGACACGATGGAAAGCCCGCTCCGCGGCCACGGCGGCAACCGCGAGATGTTCGCGATGCTCGCGACTTCGGCGCCGCCGCCTCCGCGGGCAAGCGGCGGTGACCAAAACGAGCCGATCCCAACGCCGCTTTAGCCTAAAGGATGCCCGGGTCGCGGCAATGATTCGCCGCCGCCCGGGCGATTTTGATTGCCTGTTTGGGGGGTGCGCCAAGCTCTCGCAGAGGCGCGGAGGACGCAGAGTCGGAAGTCCAACCCGCCTTGCGTGCCAAGAACGCCGCGTGCTCTGCGCCTCTGCGCGAAACCAAATCTAGTTACCTCACGGCGCGCCGTTAAGTTCAATGTCCGCGCCGCCGTCGTCGAACACTTCGATGGCCCGATGGGCGGAATCGCGCAGCAGCGTGTGCTCGGGCCGGTGCCGCACGTGGAACCGGCCTCCGGCGCCGGCCTCGCGACGCAGCACAACCGTCCCCACGTAGCTCTCGCCGGCCACGGTCGCCCCGCCCTGCGGAAGAGCTACCGCAATTCGGCCTTCGACTCGATCGACGCTCGTATAGACGTACGGCGGCCCGGGTGACGCGCCTTGCGGTATTTGGTTTCGGTACACATAGTCCGTCCGTTCCGGATCGATCACGAAGTCGTCCAGTTCAAGCCGCCCATGACCCTGCGGCCCGGCGACAGCCTCAAGACTCAACTGGTACCCACGTAGTAGCTCACTCGTCCCGCTGAGAAAAACATCCACCGCGACCAAGTGCCGGCCGCCGGTTGAAGGGTTCCGCGCAAAACGAAGCGTGCCGGTCGCTGTGGGCGGCAATTCCCCACCCGACTCCGGATCGCCGCCGCCGGCGCTCATCTCGAGCAAAAGGTTGGAACAGGGAGGATTTGGGCATAGCGTCGTGAACTGCAAACCTTCGAAAGCATCCAGGACCGAAATAATATCGTCGAGGTCAACTACACGGTTCGGAACACAAGCGATGTCCGCGCTGTACTTCGTGCATCCGGGGATCGTATATATGTTCGCGAACGCATCCAGCACGCATAGGATATCGTCCAGGTCCACCACGCCGATGCCGCTGCCGCGAGTCGTATCGGCCCACGTCCAAAGCGTAGCGCTGCTTCCCGCCGAAGCCACGCCTCCCTCTGTGGCGATCGAATAGGTCGCAAGCGGGATCAGCTCGCTGTCGGCCACGTATACGGTGCCCCACTGGCCCGGTGTCTTACTGACGATCGTCGAATGCACCGTGGCGGCAGAAAACACCGGAGCGGAGCCCGGTAAGGGATTCTGAACGTACGCTGAGACGCAGCCCACGAGCGAGTTGTCGCAGTCCCCGCGCACCCGCAGGGCCACCGGGGCAGCGCCCGGCGCGGGCGTCACCTTGAGGTACCGACATCCCACAGCCTCAACGGCCACCGTGGGCGAACTGCCGAGCTCGTACGCGCCCCTATCTACCACTCTACAGTTGGAATCGTCCAACGGAATGCCCGTGTTCGGTGCTGCCGGGTCGTCGACAAATCGGGGGTTGCCATCCAGATCGGTCAGCGTCGAGGACACCACGGCCGGACTGTCGCCCGCGTCGATGCTGAGTGAGTTTGGAAGAAGACGAAAATCGCCATTCACTGCACTGACAAAAAGCGGATCCGCAGCGGTATTTCCTTCTCCTTCAAACGTGCCGGTAAGACCCTGAATGCACGTGTAATTGACCGACGGACCGCCACCGACAGCCACAATCTGGTCCCCTTCATTCACTGGAATAGTAGCAAGGTTCTCCCAGAGGATGCAGTTGGTCAACGAACCGGCCCCCATGTAAATGCCGGCTGGTTCACTGCTGCTGCGATTGCCCGAGAACGTACAATTGGTCAGAGTCGGCTGCCCGGAACTCCACATCCCGGCCCCGCTTCCTCCGAGGCCCAATGCCTCGTTGCCGCTGAACACGCAATTCACCAGAGTCGGCTGCCCGCTTGCGATGTACAGCCCGCCGCCTTTTTCAAATGTCGCCCGGTTCCCCGAGAACGCACAGTTGACGATTGTGGGACTGCTACCCCCACAATACATGCCGCCCCCGTCCGCGGCCGTGTTGCCGGTAATGACGCAGTTAGCGATCATTGGCCCGCCCAAGAGGCAGTAAATGCCTGCACCTTCCCAGGTCAGATTGAACGGACTCGTATAACCTCCCCTAATGGTGAACCCATCCAGAACCGCTGTAGAGTCACAACCCCACGCGGTGACCACGGTCCCCGCGTTGTCAGATAAGATCCCGGCGCCGTCGTTCCCTTGGATATCGCCGCTGAGAACCGTCACATTCACCGCCGGGTTCCGCTGGTTTCGCTCGGTTTCATTGCCGGCAAATCCGCCATAGACAGAGACGCCGCTTTTGAGCGGAAACGTCGTTGCCGGCGTGTACGTTCCAGTTGCCACCCACACTTCATACGTGGTCGAACACGGTAGGCTGTCCACGTAAGCGAGGGCATCGGCGAGGGAATTCAGAGCTGTTTGCCAAGTCACCCCGTTTCCGCCGGCATTGGCGCCGGCGCGAACGTGCACCGCGCCGCATTCGTCGGGGATGCCATCATTGTTGGCGTCCGCGCTCGCGCCTGAGGCAATGTCGGACGATACTGAATTGGTCACCGTATTTTTGGCTGTTATCGTCTATGCAGCCCATGCCCGTTGGGCCTTCGTCAAACGTAAATTCGCCGCAATCCAAAGAGCTGTCGTGTCCCAGACCCAACGTGTGCCCTAGCTCGTGCACGGCTATACGTGAGTTGTAACTATTGAGGAAGGCGGCGTCCCCGGGTCCCAAGGCCAGTTGCCGCCCGTTGCGTTGGCTTGCCAGCCGCACTCGAAGGGCGGATCCTGTGCGCGAGACGGCAGGACTCCACTCAAGCCAACGGCTGCGATGACCGCGAGGTGTCGCAACTCGTAGCACAGGCCGACGGGGCAAGGGAGCGCAGAGTTGGAAAACGGATGATGCCGCATGGTAGTTCCTTTCGCGAAAGCCCGGGTCTCAGCGAGCCGCGATCTCCGGCCAAAACGGCTAACGGCAAGCATCGCTCCGAAGTGGTTGCCGGGCAGAGCCTACGCGGTTATACTTGGCGATGATGGAATTGGCAAGGACCGTCAGTAAATTTTTCTTGCCTGTCGCTTGCCAGGAAAAAGATGCACCGTTATGAAGCTGTACTTTCTAGCACTTCTTGCGACTGGCTGCTGCGTTCCTCGGAGCGTGATTGCAGGTACGGTGCCGCGCTATGCCTGGACCCATACCTGGGGCACCAATCAAGGCGGCCTAGTCATCCAGGCTGCATCCTCGGATGGCTCGGGCAACGTCATCGTGGGCGGCTGCTGGGGTGGCGTGCTGGATTTTGATCCCGGGCCCGCCTTGGATTTGCAGGACGGCCCGGGCAACGCGTTTGTAACTAAACTTTATTCCGACGGTTCCTACGGCTGGACCTTCACGGCCGGCGGTACCGGGATCGACGACGGCAACGGTTTGGCCGTGGGCCCGGGAGGCGAGATATTCCTGGCCGGCAGCTTTCAAGGGTCCGTGGATTTCCAGCCCGGAGAGGGCGTCGATCTGCACGTTGCGGGAACGGCCCCCCACCAGCCTTACAATGCCTTCGTGACCAAACTCAACCCCGACGGCTCCTACGGCTGGACCAAGAGTTTCCAAGTGGACGCCGACGCTCACGTTTACGCGAATGATGTCGCCGTCGATCCGTTGGGCGATGTCGTGCTGGTCGGCGGCGTTGCCTACGGCGTGGATTTTGACCCAGGACCGGGTACGGACTACCAGTTCCGCGCCAGCCTGGACATCTTCGTCACTAAGCTCGCCCCGGATGGCAGCTACCTTTGGACGCGAACTTTCGGTGGAGCGGGCAATGAGCATGGCACAGGGGTCGCTTGCGACCCGGCGGGAAATACCTTAGTGACCGGCAACTTTCGCGGCATCGCCGATTTTGACCCCGGACCCGGCGTCGATTGGCACCAGCAAGTCGGCGAGATTGAGGATATCTTCGTAAGCAAGTACGGCCCCGACGGCTCGTACTTGTGGACTCGCACGATGGCGGCTGACGCGGGGGATAGGGGCCAGGTCGCGGTGGACGCCCACGGAGCCGCCTATCTTACAGGGCTCTTCCATTACCCCGTTGACTTCGACCCGACGTCCGGCGTTGACTTGCGCACGCCGATGCCTGGTCCGGTTCCTAGGGCCTCAGACATTTGGATCACAAAAATCCATTCAGATGGATCGTATGGCTGGACCTACACGGCCGGAGGCGAGGATTATGACGCCGGGGCGGGAGTAGCCGCCGGGCCCGACGGTGTACAGGTCACAGGTCGTTTTAGGAGTACGGTCGACTTCGATCCTGGGCCTGCCCTCGACATTCGTGTATCTGTCGGAACGACCTCGACGAGCGATGCGTTCATGCTGCACCTGGGGCAAGATGGCTCCTATCGATGGACGCGAACCTGGGGTGGGGCAGGTAACGACCTTGCCGGCCCGGTAGCCATCGGCCCGGACGGCCATCTGCTGGTGGCCGGCTCGTTTGACGCCGACCCGTCCCGGGCCGATCGGGCTGACGCCGATCCCACTTGCGGCGTGGATGAGCGTATCTTTGACAACAACGGCCTCCGGCCCGCATTCATCACCAAACTCCTCTGCGCCGACCCGGGCGATTTCGACCTCGACGGCGACGTGGACTTGCTCGACTTGGCCCGCTTTCAGACGTGTTTCACGGGTCCTGATGCCCCGCGATGCTCCCCCGGTTGCGACGCCTTCGACATCGCC
>Ga0187892_10012048_pt1 | contig 10411 bp, 12 predicted proteins | sample MA1701073metaG_FD_139345 | JGI IMG/M metagenome (GOLD analysis project Ga0187892, IMG submission 139345) | Bio-ooze microbial communities from a basaltic lava cave in the Kipuka Kanohina Cave System on the Island of Hawaii, USA - MA170107-3 metaG ...
CCGCCCGCCATCTGGCGTCCCGAACCGACGTGGAACAGGCCTACGCGCTCGGCAAGGCGGCGGTGGAGTTTGCGATTGCCGGGCACAACGCGGTGATGCCGACGGTGGTGCGCAAATCCTCGCATCCTTACCGGTGGGAAGTCGGAATGGCGCCGCTGTCGCAGGTGGCCAACGTCGAGAAGTTCATGCCGCGCGACTTTATTTCCGCCGACGGCTATGGCATCACCGGCAAGTGTCGCGAGTATCTGTATCCGCTGATCCAGGGCGAAGACTATCCACCGTACGAAAACGGCCTGCCGAAGTACGTGACATTGAAGAATGAGCCGGTGGCGAAGAAGCTTCCGGAGTTCAAGATCGTTGATCGGTGATCCGTTTCCTCGCACCTCGAACCTCGTACCTCGCACCTGCCGTCAAGGCAGCAACACCGTCGACCCCATCGTCTTCCTCCCTTGCAGATCGGCATGCGCTCGCGCGGCGTCGGCCAGCGGATAGCGCTGTGCAATGTCGACCTTGATTTTTCCATTTGCCATCAAATCGAACAGTTCTTCGGACGACGCCTCCAGGCGGCTGCGGGGCGTCACATGCGTTGCCAGGGTCGGCCGGGTCACGAACAGCGATCCTTTTTGCGCAAGGATGCCGAGATTGACGCCGGTCACTGCGCCGGAAGAATTGCCGAAGCTCACCATCAGACCGCGTGGCTGCAGGCAATCGAGAGAGCCTTCCCAGGTGTCCTTGCCGACCCCGTCGTAGACAACCGGACACTTCGCGCCCCCGGTCAATTCATTGACGCGCGCGACAAAATTCTCCCGGCTGTAATCGATCGTCTGCCACGCACCGGCGCGCTTGGCCTGCGCTGCCTTGTCGGGCGACGACACGGTGCCGATCAACCTCACACCCAGTGCGCGCGCCCACTGGCAGGCAATCAGACCGACACCGCCGGCCGCTGCGTGAAAGAGAATGATTTCGCCTCCCTGCAGTCGATACGTCTGCCGGAACAGGTACTGCACGGTAAGCCCCTTCAACATCACCGCGGCCGCCTGATCGAACCCGACTTTCGTTGGCAGTCTGACGACCGTGGCTGCGGGCATCACGCGCGCCCCGGCGTACGCGCCCAGCGGACCTTGCGGATAGGCAACGCGGTCGCCCTCCTTCAGAAATCTGACGTTAGCGCCCACCGCCTCGACCTCGCCCGCTCCCTCAAAGCCGAGACCATGCGGCAGCACCGCCGGATAAAGGCCGGTGCGGTAGTACACATCGATGAAGTTCAGCCCCACCGCGCGCTGACGGATGCGTACGTCGTCAGCGCCCGGGTCGCCAACATCGGCCTCGAGGATCTGCAAAACCTCGGGGCCACCGTGAGTTTCCATGCGGATCATTTGCGTCTTCATGTCTGCTCTCCTTCAGTCGGCAGCGCGAGGCGCAGCGCTCGCGCGGGACAACACCAGGATCCCGGCAAGAACAAGGGCGGTACCCGCGAGCTGCCAACCCGATACCGCCTCGCCGAGAAATACAAACGCCAGCGCGATGGTAGCCACCGGACCGATCGTGCCGGCCAGCGCAGTGCGCGCGGCGCCGATGCGCGCTACCGCCATCATCGTCGCGAACACCGGCAGCACGGTGGAAAACACCGCGGTCGCCGCCATCAAACCGTAGACCTGCGCAGGTTGAACGAGCGCCGACCACGGATTGATCAACGCGAACTGAATCAGGCACGCAGCCGTCGACACGCACATCGCATACGCGGTCAGGCGGATCGCACCGACTCGCCGCACCAGTTCGCCCGACACGACGAGGTAGATCGCATAGCAGACCGCGGAGACAAACACCAGCACGCTGCCCAGCGCAACGCGGCCGCCCTCCACCCGCACGTCGTGCCAGAAGGCCAGCACGATGCCAGCGTACGACAGCGCAAGCGCAGCGAGCTCGACGCGCGCGACGCGGCGGCGCAGCCACGCGACGGACAGCAGCAGCACCAGCGTTGGCGTCAAGTAAAGAATCAGTCGCTCGAGACCGGCCGATATGTATTGCAGGCCCAGAAAATCGAGAAAACTCGCCGCGTAGTAGCCGAGGAGCCCGAGCAGCACGATGCGCGCGTGGTCTGCCGCCACCAGCGCTGGCGCGTTGCGCGACGACCACCACAAAGCCAGCGCGAAAAGTGGCGCGGCAAACGCCATGCGCAATGCGATGAGCGTCACCGGGTCAGCGCCGTGTCGATAGGCGAGCTTGATGAAGATCGCTTTCGCCGAAAAGAGCGTTGCGCCGGCGAGCGCCAGTGCAAGGCCAGGCGAGACAGTGATGAATCGGCGTACGGTTGGCTCCGGCGCGGACGACATCACGCGCGAATTCTATTGGGCATTGCGCAAATCGATGATACTTGCCGGCGTAACGACTCCTACCGGGAAGTGCCCATGGCGCAGGCCGCCGCCGTCGTCGACGTTCTGAAACGCGAGCTGAAGTCGCGCGGATTGACCTATGCCGATATCGCGCGCCGCATCGACATGTCCGAAGCCAATGTCAAGCGCATGTTCTCGGAGCGCAACTTCACACTTGCCCGCCTGGACGAGATCTGCGCCGCCGCCGGCATCGCGTTCAGCGAACTCACGCGGGCATTCAATCGTGAAGAACACCTGCTCACGCAGCTATCGGAAGCGCAGGAGCGGGAGATCGTCGACGATCCGAAACTGTTTCTGGTCGCGGTAGGCGTGCTGAACCTGATGAGCCACGACGACATGCTGCAGGCATTCACGCTGTCGGCGGCCGAGCTTGTCGGCCTGCTATCGAGACTGAACCGCAGCGGCGTGATCGAGCTGCTGCCGAACAACCGCTTCAAGCTAAAGATTGCGCGCACTTTCGCATGGATTCCCAACGGGCCGATCCAGACCGCGTTCAAGACCAATGCGCACGATTTTTTTGATTCGGACTTTGCCGGCGCCGCCGAAACGATGCTGCTGTTGAACGGCAGGCTGTCGCGCGCCAATTCGCTGGCCCTCGTCGACAAGCTGAAGCGGGTGGCGCGCGAATTTTCGGCACAGCACATCGACGACGCGCAGCTGCCGCTGCACGAACGCCCTCCCATCAGCCTGCTGGTTGCGTGCCGCCCGTGGCAGCCGGCGTTTGTTCAGCCCTTCATTCGCAAGCCGGCGCTGGCGGGACGGGTGATCAAGCGCTAGCGTTCAGCGCCCACAAGCAGCCAGCGGCAGTCGGACGGCCTGCAACACGTCTCCGGTCGACTGATTTTGCACAAACGCGACCAGCGCAAGCGAATCGCGTTTCGCATCGGCCGCGGCGAGCGAGATCCGGCCGGCGGCAAGCGGCAGCGCGCCGGACCAGTCGCGCGTCACATGATCGTTGGCGAGGGTCTCGCCGCGGTTTTCGCCGGCCTTGACGTTCGTCACGATGCCGTTCTGGGTCAGCGCGACGAACAGGCGCACATCCTGCGCCTTGTGGCCGGAGCCGACCGACGCGCGCGCTTCAACGTCCACGCGTCCGGCGTCCGCTGGCGCGGCCGCCAGCTCGATCGACGCGGCGGCCGGTTTCGCGTTGATGGTGCGCAGCGCAGCGTCGACTCCGGTGCGATCGGACCAGCGCGGCGTCTCGCGGCCGTGCACAAATACACCGGGCGTGTAAACGGTGCGGTTGCGATTCAGGTCTGCAAGAAAACGCTGGCGGTCGTTGAACTCGCGGCGTGCGAATGGATCCTTCCATCCGATGTAGTCCCAGTAGCCGACGTGCAGCGCCAGCGGCACCGCGCGCTCGTTGTCGACGCGCGCGTTGAAGGTCGACAGCCAGCGATCCGCCGGAGGGCAGCTGGAGCAACCCTGCGAGGTATAAAGCTCGACCAGAGCGACGGTGTGCGCGGGGCTTTTTACCTGACAGGCGCCGGCGGCGCCGCTAAGTCCCGCAGCCAAGGCAATCGATTCGAACAACATGTTCCTCCTGCGGTGCCGAAATGCGGTTTGTCGCGCGGCATCGGCATTGCTTACAGATATCTGCTCTGAATACGTTTTCAATCCGGATGTTGATGACCGCGCTTCTCGCCGGCTGCGCGGCGCCACGTGCTGGGGACCTGACGACAGCAACGCTAGCAGAGGCGATGGCGCAGCGCCCGATCGTGCTGCTCGGCGAGGTGCATGACAACGAAGCCCAGCACGCGGTGCGCGCCGCCGCGCTGCGCAGGCTGCTGGAACAAGGCGCGCGTCCGGCACTCGCGTTCGAGCAGTTCGATCGCGAGCGGCAATCGGACCTCGATCGCGCACGCAACCAATCCTTGCCGCCCGGGCAGCGGTCACGCACCGACCATCTGATTGCGGAAGCCGGCGCCGCGCGCGGCTGGAACTGGAAGCTGTACCGGCCATATCTGCAACTTGCTATCGACTACGAGCTGCCGATCGTCGCCGCCAATCTGTCGCGTGCCGATGCGCTGCGCGCGTCACAAGAGGGTTTCGCTGCGGTATTCGATTCGGCGGTGCTTGTCGCAAACGGCCTCGATCGGCTGCCAGCAGCGTTTCTGCGCGGACATGAACAGGCGGTCGATGCGGGACATTGCAAGTTGATGCCGGCGGCCATGCTGCCCGCGCTGGCGCGCGCGCAGATTGCGCGCGATGTGGCGCTCGCGCGCGCGATACGCCCGCATTTTGACCGAGGCGTCGTGCTTTTCACCGGCAACGGCCATGCGCGCAACGACATCGGCGTACCGTTTTTTCTGACGGCGGAGGAACGTGAACGGACTGTGACGATCGGTCTGATCGAGTCGACCGGTTCCACCAACCTCGAAGCGGCGCCCTATGACGTTGCGCTGCGAACGCCCGCGCAAACGCGCAAGGATCCGTGCGTCGAACTGCGCGAACGCCTCAGACCGTCCGGGCTCCGTCCACCGGAAACTCCACCCCGCTGATGAACTCCGCTGCATCGCTCGCAAGGAATAAAGCGGCGGCGGCAACATCGGACGGGCGCGAGAACCGGCCCAGCGGAATCGTCGCGAGAAACGTTTTGCGGTTCTCCGGCGTGTCCGGCATTCCCATGAATTTTTGCAACAGGCCGGTTTCGCCGATCACCGGGCAGATCGCATTGACGCGGATGCCATCCGGGCCGAGTTCCACCGCCATCGATTTCGACAGCAGGTTCACCGCGCCCTTGCTGCCGTTGTACCAGGTCAAACCCGGACGCGGCCGAATTCCAGCGGTGGAGCCGATGTTCAGGATCACGCCGCTCTTGCGTTTGCGCATCAAGGGCACGACGGCATGCGCCATGTGGAAGATCGATTTCACATTCACCGCATAGACGAGGTCGAAGATGCGCTCGTCGACCTCGAGCATCGGCGTGTTGTTGTGCGTTGTGCCGGCGTTGTTGACGACGATGTCCGGCACGCCGAACCGCTGTACGCAGGCGCCGATCACCGCGTCGATATCGGCGCGCAACGACACATCGCAGCGCACGAATAACGTGCTCTCGCCGAGTTCGCGCACCAGCGCCTCACCGCGCGCCGGGTCGAGATCGGCGATGACCACGCGCGCCCCCTGCTCGACGTACGCCTTGACGATTCCTTCGCCGAATCCACCGGCACCACCGGTAACAACGGCGATCTTGTCTGGAAGCTGTTTCATGAAGCACCCCTCTCAGCCGCGCCAGAGCACAACCGTCTTGCTTGTGCTCACTTCTTCAAGCGCCGTTGAACCTATGCTCGAACAAGGCGATGCGGCAGCTCGCTGCCGCCAGACCGATATGCGAGGCTTCCGCGGCTTTGGTCAGGCTGCGCAACTCGGCGGCTCGAACCAACAGGGCAAGGGAGTCGATGTCGGGGAGCATGCGGCATTCTGAACCTCGCGCAGCGCCGAACTCGCCCTCCCCTTCAAGGGGGCGGACGCGGGGTTTCGCGAAGCGCATGCTTCGCGCCGCCCCCGGGTCGTGGCCCGGGGCAGGCTGCGCGACGCGCGCGTGCATGCGTGCGGCTCGTCAGGGTGGGGATGGGTTTACGTAGATAGCTTCCAACCCCATCCCCCTCCCAACCTCCCCCTTGAAGAGGGAGGAACAACCGCCCGATGGTTTGTCACCGATCAGCAGTACGTTTGCGAAAGGTGTCCCCGCGCTCATCGGCAAGATGTCCACGGCAAAGCCGGTCTCGCGCAGCAAATCGCGCCATTGATCGGCCGTGCGACAGAAAAACCGCCGCTGCCACCGTCCGCGCGCGAGTGTGACGATCCAGTCGCCGGTCAGCGTCAAACGAAAGCGCCAGCCCTGCGCCGCATCTCCCGTGCGTAGGAGCAGCCGGCCGCCAGGGGAAAGCCGTTGGTACACGCGCGCGAGCAGCTGGCGCTGCGCGTCACGTTCGATGTAGTGGAGCACATCGAAAATCGTCACCACATCGCACGACGGAAGATCGTAGGTGAGCAGGTCGCCAACGTCGACACGACCATCCGGGCCAAGCGCCACGCGCGCCGCGTCGATCGCATCGGCACGCAAATCAACGCCGTGCGCCCTCACACCGCGCGGGTGCTGGCCACGGTCGTCGGCAGCCGCCAGCAGCGCGAGTAATACGCCCTGCCCGCAGCCTAGATCGACGAGTCGCGTCCCATCGGCGATGAGACCTTGTCCCAGCAAGGCTGCGAAGACCGGATCACGCCCCAGTTTGCCGCGCGCAAAGTGATACGGCGTGCGCCCCGCGGCGCGGTAGCGTTCGGCCGCGGCATCGACCAGCGAGCGAAACCCGTCTTGCATCAATCGGCTATCGCGCTGCGCAGATCGATCGACCGCAGGCCCCGGTGCGCGAGTGCCTGCAACAGTCGTGGCAACACGTCAAGGACCACCCGCGACCCGCAGCGGCGGAGGAGTGCAATGCCATCGTGCAACAACACGATGCTGCCGGCGCGGACCGACGGTTGCAGGCGCCGCAGCACGTCTTCAGCGTCGTCGCTCAGCGTGTCGAACGCGCGCGAACTCCACATCGCACAGTGCACGCCGAGCGCGGCCAGCGCAGGTTCAAGCAGCGGTGTTCGCACACCGAACGGCGGCCGGAAAAACACCGGCTCCACCCCGGTCGCGTCGGAAATCGCCCGCTGCGCATCGGCGATGTCACGCTGCCAGCGGCCCGGACCCCAGAAGCCCGCCAGCGGCGAGTGCGTGTGCGAGTGGTTCTCGACCGCGTGTCCCCGGACAAGGATCTCGCGGGTCAGTTGCGGATGTCGCAGCACGCGTTCGCCGATGCAAAAGAACGTCGCGCGAGCGCCCGCCTGGTCCAGCGCGTCCAGCACCCTTGGCGTGATGTCGGGATCCGGGCCGTCGTCAAACGTCAGCGCGACCAGGTTGCGCGTTTCGAGCGACAAGGGCAGCCGGGCGAGCGCCGGTCCGAGTAGTTGTCCTGCCGGCGCAAGCGCCTGGGCGGCGTTGAACAGATGATTGCCGGCGACGGTTGCCAACGCCCACGGCCAGGACGACGGCAGCACCGCGACGGCTACGGCCGCACCTGCGTGCAAAGCGATACTTCCCACGTGCAGCGCGGTAGGCCGAAAGCGACGCGGACCTCTGGAGAAACGCCCAAGCGGATCGCGGCTTTCAGCGACTTCCGGCGCGGTTTCAGTGTTCAGGTTTACGTCCACGATATTCGGAAAAGATGCGCACCTCGACATAGCGCTCGACCGCGGTGAATCCGGCGTGCGTCAAGCGCGCAAGCACAACCTGTGGCGGCACACAGGCTTCTATGGTGTCCCAGTAGTAGCGCATCAGCGCGGGCATATCGCGCGAGCGTCCGAACATCCGCGCGAGCCACGGCACCACGCTGCGCAGGTAGAACCTGATCGCAAGTGTGTCTAGGCAACCCTGCGGCCGGGTGATTTCGAGCAGGCACACGCGGCCGCCGGGCCGCAGCACGCGGAAGAACTCAGCGAACACGGAGTCCAGATCCGCCACGTGGCGCAACGCAAATCCCATCACGACGAAATCCACGCTGGCGGACGCCACAGGGAGCGACTCGGCGCCGGCTGCGACGCGCGGCGATAACGGCGGAACAGTGCTCGCGGCCAGCATGCCAATGCTCGGATCGACGCCGATCACTCGCGCCGCATCGCGCGCGATCTCGATGGCGGCGCGAGCGGTCAACCCGGTTCCGGTGCCGACATCGAGCACGTCCATACCGGGCGCGAGTCCAGCGCGCTGCAGCGCGCGGCGGCGATACCAGGACCCGCTGCCGAAGGCCATCAGGCGCTCGATGCGGTCGTAGTCGCAGGCAGTGCGGTCGAACACGCCGCGCACCCATTGGGCGCGGCGCTGCTCGCCTGCGTAGTACGCGGACAAGGGTGCGTGCGGCGGGTGAGGAGCGACCGGCTCCATATCAACCATCCCAGCGCCGGAACACCAGCGATGTGTTGATGCCGCCGAACGCGAAGTTGTTGCTCATCACGTATTCGCAGTCGATCGCGCGCGCGCCGCCTTGCAGATAGTCGAGTGCTGCGCACCCGTTGTCGAGTTCGTCGAGATTGAGCGTCGGCGCAAACCGCCGCGCGCGCTGCATCTCGATCGTGATCCACGCTTCCAGGGCGCCGCATGCACCGAGCGTGTGGCCGATATGGCCCTTCAGCGAACTGGTGACGACGCGATCGCCGAACACCGCCGCCATCGCTTTCGATTCCGCCACGTCGCCGATCGCGGTGGCGGTGCCGTGCGCGTTGACGTAGCCGATCGCCTGGGGAGGCACACCGGCATCCGCGAGCGCTTGGGTCATGACCGCGCTCATCGATTCAATGCGCGGCTGCGTGACGTGTTCACCATCGCTGTTGGTGCCGAAGCCGACCACTTCCGCGTAGATGCGTGCGCCGCGCGCGCGCGCATGTTCTAGCTCCTCCAGCAGCAGTGTGGCCGCGCCTTCGCCGATCACCAGTCCATCGCGCGCGCGGTCGAATGGTCGCGGCGTGGACTGCGGGTCGTCATTGCGCCGGCTCGCTTCGCCGAGCGTGTCGAACACGATCGCCTGGGTCGGGCTCAGTTCTTCGGAGCCGCCGCAGATCATCGCGCGGCTGCGCCCGTAGCGAATCGACTCGAAGCCATAGCCGATGCCTTGGCTGCCCGAGGTACACGCGCTCGAGGTCGGCACAATGCGCCCGCGGATGCCGAACTGCACGCCGATATTGATCGCCGCCGTGTGACTCATCATGCGCAGATAACGCGTCGCGTTGACCCCGCGCGTGGAGCGGCGCTCGAGCATCAATGCGAATTCCGTCATGTCGGCCGGCGAGCCGACGGACGAGCCGTAGGCGATACCGCATTCGCCGCTCGAAAGCAGCGGGTCGCCGTCCAGTCGCGCATCCGCCAGCGCGAGTTCGGTCGCACGCACGGCCAGCAATGCGACACGGCCCATCGTGCGCAGCGCCTTGCGCGTGTACTGCGGTGGCTGTTCGAAGCCGACGACCGGCGCGCCGATCCAGCTCGACATGCCTTCGATGCGCTCCCACTCGTCGATGCGACGCACGCCACTCGTGCCCCGCTCGAGCGCGGCGCGAAGTTCCTCCCACGACTGGCCGATGGGCGACAGCCCGGCCATGCCGGTGACGACAACGCGTCTCGGTGCCACTAGATCATGCCGCCGTTGACGCCGATCACCTGGCGCGTGATGTACGCGGCGTCCGGCGACAGCAGGAAACTCACGACGGCCGCCACTTCTTCGGGTTTGCCGATACGCCCGGCCGGAATCGCCTTCAGCATTTCACCGAGTTCCAGTTCGCGCGTCATGTCGGTTTCAATCAGACCGGGTGCGACGCAGTTCACCGTGATTGCGCGGCGGGCCAGCTCAACCGCAAGCGCCTTGCTCGCACCGATGACGCCGGCTTTCGACGCGCTGTAGTTGACCTGCCCGCGATTGCCGATCTGCCCGGCCACCGACGCGATCGTGACGATGCGGGCAGGCGCCCGCCGCCGCACCATCGGCATCACCAGTGGGTGCAAAACGTTATAGAACCCGTCGAGGTTGGTGCGGACCACACGGTCCCAGTCCGTGTCGGCCAGCGCCGGAAAAACGTTGTCGCGGGTAACGCCGGCATTGCAGACGACGCCATAAGGCGCGCCGTTTTCCTCGACGTAGCGATCCAGCGCAGCGGCCGTCGCAGCGCGATCGGCGATGTCGAAGCGAAGTGTTTTCGCCTGTCGCCCGAGCCTGGCGATCTCCACCGCCAACTCACCGATCGCGGCAGCCGAGTCGCGGTGATGCACGGCGAGATCGTAGCCATCGCGCGCGAGTCGAAGCGCGATCGCGCGGCCGATACCGCGGCTTGCACCGGTGACGAGGACCCTGTCCGTCATGGGCTAGTGGCCTGTAACAGTCGATTCGAGAGGGAAAGGCGTGCCTGCGCGAGCCGAGTGCCTCATTTGGCAAACCCAGCGAGCCGCGTCGCGTAGCCGACGCATACGCGGAAGCGCGGCGACAAAG
>Ga0187892_10012049_pt1 | contig 10410 bp, 14 predicted proteins | sample MA1701073metaG_FD_139345 | JGI IMG/M metagenome (GOLD analysis project Ga0187892, IMG submission 139345) | Bio-ooze microbial communities from a basaltic lava cave in the Kipuka Kanohina Cave System on the Island of Hawaii, USA - MA170107-3 metaG ...
ATCGACACCGTCAAATCCTTGAAAAAACAAAGACATGGGGAATTTTTACGGCGAAGTCAATTGGGCTGCCGACCGATAACGAATCATGGCCGCTAGCATAGAACATACGTAACGTCAAGCAGAGAATCGATTTTATGCAACTTATTAACAGTCTGTTCATTGTTAGAATGACGGCCTTTGAAAGGGCTTAAACTGGTGAGGTGTATTATGAAAATAGCGAATCTTTTCCTCGTGTTAAGTAGCGCCGGCCTCGCGGCTGCAGCAATTTATGGCAGCCCAGCCGGGGCAGAAAATGACAATGAGCTTAGCCGTGCGGAGCAAGCGTGCCAGAGAGCCCTGGATAAAGGCACCGAAGACGCCCTCCAAGCTTTCCTCCGCCAGTATCCGGGCTCCGACACCGCTTGTACCGCATTCGCATCGACTGAAGTCTCCCAGAACGACGGCAGCAGCGGATCGAGCAGCGGCGCTAACAGTAGCGGATCGAGCAGTTCAAGCAGCGGCAGCAGCTCATCGAGCAGCGGCAGCAGTTCATCGAGCAGCGGCAGCAGTTCATCGAGCAGCGGCAGCAGCTCATCGAGCAGCGGCAGCAGCAGTTCTAGTAGCGGCCTTGGGAATCCCGGCAATAATAGTCCTGTGGGTCATTCCGGCGAAGCTCCGCCCCATGGTGGTGGGGAAGGATTCGGCGGTGGCGATCGCGGCAAGAGCCGTTAGCAGGCGCGATTTGGCGGCCGGGGCTCACCCGCTCCGGCCAACCTAATTAATTTAGCGAGGACGATGCTCTTGATGAGGCCGAGGCTTTGCTAAGGTGAAGCGGCCAAAGTTTCACCGTCCGCTTGGGCCGAAAGCAATTCATCGCAATCCGGAATAAATTGGCTTGCGTAGGTGTAGTTCATCGTAATCAAAATGCTTGAAAGGCCACCGTTCTCCGCAATCCATGCCAGAACCCAATCGGGATATTCGCCCATCATATAAGCCTCGGCCAATCGAACCGAACGTGATGATCGGGCGGATGGGACGTGGAAACGAAAGTAGGCGCCAGAGGTGATGCAGGTCTGATGTTCCGGCAAACTCAGGAAGAGGGTGCAGGCTGAATCGCAGCGGCCTGAAAATTTGACCAGCGTGCCGTCGTTGCGGAACTCCGCCACCTTGAGCGCAAAACGGGCAATCATGCCGCCGCTGTTGTTGGAGATAGATACCGATTTGCGTTGGGCTTCGATCGGCTGTTGGTTTATGCCGGTTGACGCAGGGCTTGCCGCTTCCACCGCAGCGCCGCCGGCAATAGCCGCAGCAAGGAGCCCGAAACCAAATAACACTGGCTTAACGTCTTGTGCCATTCCCGAATCACCCCCGTTTTCAGGATGGCGGACCAATACCTTGTTTGGATTCTCAAACCGTTAAATTTTTTTCCGTTATCAGCCACGAAACGGACTCAATCCGAGTAAGGCTTGACGGAGGCCAGCTGCGGGACGAAGCTCGCGGGAAATTCACTTAAGGAATTTCGCGATGAAAGCTGTATGGCGCGATCAGGTGATTGCCGAGAGCGACAACATTCGCGAGGCAAAGGGTTACAAATATTTTCCGCGCGAGGCGGTGAAGATGGAGATGCTCACCAAGACGCCGCGGGTGGGGAGCGACCTCGAATGCCCCCATGGGGTGCAGTTCTACGATATTGTTGCCAATGGAAACACAAGCAAGCGGGCAGCATGGTCATACGAAGCGCCGAAGCCCGCGATGAGCCACGTCGATCACTGGATAGGCTTCTGGGAGGATGTGAGGGTGGAGTGAGGAGGCGTGGCCCTACCCCATTTTTCCCTTCTCCCCTCGCGGGAGAAGGTGGCGCGAAGCGCCGGATGAGGGGGCGGTGCAGCATGCTAGATGTATGACAGGACTCGCTGAACCACCCCCTCTTCCGTCTCGCGCCTGCGGCGCGATCCACCTTCTCCCGCAAGGGGAGAAGGGAAGATCTACGGAAATGGAGGGCGTCCGGTGAGTATCGAGTTTCTGATCACCTCGCTGATCGTGGTCGCCTCTCCCGGCACCGGCGTTCTCTCTACGCTGGCGGCCGGCCTCTCGCGGGGATCGCGCGCCAGCATCGTCGCGGCCTTCGGATGCACGCTTGGCATCGTGCCGCATATGGCGGCGGCGATCATGGGATTGGCGGCCCTCCTGCACACGAGCGCGCTGGCCTTTCAGATCCTCAAATACGCGGGCGTGGCTTATCTTCTCTACATGGCCTGGAATGCGCTGAAGGAAACGGGCGCGCTCAAGGTGGAAAAGGAAACCAGTACTCGCTCGGCGATGCAGGTGATCGTATCCGCCATCCTGATCAACATCCTCAATCCGAAACTTTCGATATTCTTTTTTGCCTTCCTGCCCCAATTCGTGAGCGCAGGCGAGGCGCAGCCGCTCACGCGCATGCTGGAGCTGAGCGCCGTTTTCATGGGGCTGACGTTCGCGGTGTTCGTGGGCTATGGGCTGTTTGCCGCCTCGATCCGCAACCATGTTATTTCCCGTCCGCGCGTCTTGACCTGGATGCGCCGGACGTTCGCCGCGGCCTTCGTGGCCCTTGGCGCCAAGCTGGCGCTGGCGGAACGTTAAGAACAAGCCTAAGAAAGAGCGCCGCCGCCGCAGACGGTGGACAAAGTCATCCGGGAGGACATCATGAGTGTATTTTTGACAAGGCGTCTGGCACTGATTTCGGGCCTCGCCCTGGCCCTGCAATTCGCCGGAGCCAGCATCGCCCAGGCCGACGAACTCGACGACATTACGAAGGCGGGCGTCATCAAGGTCGGGATATTCGAGGATTTTCCGCCGTTCTCCTCGGCCGGCACCGATCTCAAATCGCAGGGCTACGATATCGATGTGATCAATGCCCTGGCCGGGTCGCTTGGCGTTAAGGCGGAACTTATCGGCATCACCGGGCAGAACCGCATTCCCTCTCTCACCGAACACAAGCTCAATCTGCTGGTGAGCGTGGGCGTCAGCGACGAGCGCAAGAAGGTCGTGGCGTTCACCGCGCCCTACGCGCCCTACTCGATCGACGTCATGGGACCCAAGGCGCTCGATGTGAAGGGACCAGCCGATCTGGCGGGCAAGTCGGTGGCGGTCAATCGCGGCACATTGGAAGATACGTCAGTGACCGAAGTGGCGCCGGCGGGCACCGATATCCAGCGTTTCAACGACTACAACGGCGTGATTTCCGCGTTTCTTTCAGGACAAGTGCAGTTGATGGTGGTGGGCAACGACGTGGGCGCCGCCGTTCTGGCCAAGCAGCCGGACATCGAGCCGGAATCGAAGTTCCAGCTTTTGAATTCGCCGTCGGCCATGGCCGTCAACAAGGGCGAGGACCGCCTGCAGGCGAAGATCGACGAGGCGCTGGCGACGATGAAGAAGGACGGAACGCTCGACGCCATTTCGAAGAAGTGGCTGTTCATTCCGCTGCCGCCGGAGCTCTAAACTTGACAAACCGCGGGGTTTGCGGTCTATCGCCGCCAACCCCCTCGGAGACCGACGATGGCCAAAGGCAATGTGATCAAGATCAAGATGGCGTCGACCGCCGACACCGGATATTTCTACGTGACGCGGAAAAATTCGCGCACCAAGACGGAGAAGATGTCGATGAAGAAATACGACCCGGTGGCGCGCAAGCACGTTGAGTTCAAGGAAACGAAAATCAAGTAGCGCGTTTGCGTTTTCGTCATCGTGGCCGGGCATCGTCCCGGCCATTTTCTTTGGTCCTACCGGTTCAGCACCGCGACGAGGAGGTGAACAATCCGCGCTGCACTACGGTTTCAAGGGCTGAAGCTATAGGGAATCGTCACCTTTCGCGGCGCTGAGGTGTGCAGGTTTTTCATCTTGCGCTCACAGAACTGCGAAGTTGGATCGCCGCCGAGGCAGTCGAGTACCCCTGTGACATCGACGGACATCGTCGGGTCTTTCTTAAACAGCACGTCGCTGTACCAGTTTTCCATGTCCTCATCGAAGCGTTGCTTGCTCGTCAGCAACGGCGCACTGAAGGGGCCGCCGGGCAGGATGGGCGTGCCCACGGCAACGAGTGTCAGTTGCTCGCCGCGCCGCATGGCGATGTTCCAGTTGCCGCCGCGATAAACCGGCCAGGCGCTTGCCGTGATCACGACATTCGGCTCATCCCTGTTACCCGCATTCACCACCGTCACCTTGTACACGGGATGAAAACTCGATCCGGTGCACAGCTTACCCTCACCGCTTGCCGCGTTTTGCCGCTGCATTTCATTGGCCGCAGCCAATATGGCATCGTGGGAGCGCTTTTCGATTTCCTGCTCAAGGCGCTTGCGCAATTGCTCCTCGGTCATGCTGGCCGCGGCCTCAATGGTTATGTCGACTGCCAAATTGCCCACATTGGTAGCGAGATCGGCGGCGGGGATCTGCGTCATGGCGGCCTTTGCCATTTCCTTGGCAAGGCCATCCACGCCCTCCTTCATCAACTGGTCAAGATTGGGAATATCGGGCGGTATGCCCATGCTCGCCATGGCCGCATCGAGGGCAAAGACAAACACGTCCTTGGGGATGAGATCGAGCGTCAGGATGCTGGCCAGTTCGATGACCTGGTCCTTGGCCCACTGGTAGGCATCGCTCGCCCAGTTCCACGCGCCGGAGAAAAAGTCGCCGATCTCCTCGAAGATATTCTTTTCCTCGCCATAGGTTTCCTCCCAGGTCTTGCAGCCCGGCGGCCAGCGCTCCACCGACTTGAACGGTTCGATATCCAGCTTCACCAGGCGGATATCAGGCGCGCTGCCTGGCACTTCGTTCATTGCGTAAATTTTGTAAGGCTCTTGCGGCGGCGGCTTCAGGCCGTAGAAGAGGCGCATCACATTGGAGGGCTGGCCAACGATCTGCCCCTCACCCGCGACAGGAATCACGCGGACATGGAAAATCGCTTCCTTCGCGCCCGTCGGCAATTTCTTGGCTGCGTCTGCCGCGCTGAACGAGAACCATCCTTGTGGATAGGCCGTCTGCCCTGAAAGCACGAGGCCGGGCGGTGTCACATCCTTGGCGCTGCCATTGGCAAATGACGGAAACGGCAGGTAGCTCACCTGCCAGAGGGCCGCTTCCGCATGGGGTACGCTGGACGCGCTGAAGGCGAGATCAACGCCGGGTGCCTGGTCATCAATTTCAAGGTCGTGAGTTATCGAGATCGAGCAGTCGCCACTTGCGCACTTAAACAGCGAGGCGCCAGCGGGATAGGTATTGAGAATACGCAGCGTCTTGATCCAGGTGAGCCTGACAGCTTTGGGTTTGAGCGGCTTGAAACGGCTCATCCTGGTGAACTTGAAATTCGCCGCCTTGCGCCCGGCGTCAACCGTTGCGGTCTTCTTGACGATCTTGGCCGGTGCATCAAGTAACGCGGGCTTCACCTTCTTCTGCTCGATGGGCGACGGTTCGACCTTGAGTTTGGGTGGCGGGGCCGCCGCCACGCGCGCGCACACAATGACCCGGAAGCCGGAACAATTGGGGGCCTGGCACAGCCGTCCGTCGCCAAATACCAGGGTTGGAATTCCACGCGCGCCCACATTTTGTTCAATGCTCCAGCGTGTCGCCTTGTCAAAGCCCTTCTCCCGGCAAAACAGTTCAGCCGCTGGGCCACCGCAGCCCACGCCCCAGTTGCGGCACCAGTCCAGCCGCACATCCTTGATAGTGGGAGCAACAAACGACTGGGACGTCTCGGCTGCCGTTGCGGGCGCCGGCCAGCCGTAAAATCCAATCAAAACTATCAGCAGCGAAACAATCAGGGCAGGCATATCCTATCCCCTTCGCATCGCTCAACAATGAACTTGTCTTGGTCCTTCCGCAAATCAATCTTTTGCCGGGGAAAGGTCAGCGGTTGAGCACCGCGACGAGCTGGCCGACATCGCCGTTGCGCTTGGAGATGTAGGAGGTGAACAATCCGCGCTGCATGTAAACCAGCGAGAACCCCAGCACCTTGGTATCGGTTACTTTATAAGAGCCATGGCGCCGTGACAGGCGCCACACCACGGTGTAGGTCTGCCCGGAGATGAGGTAAACCTTGCTGTCGATCAGTACATCCTCGCCGTCGACGGAAGCGTTTCCCAATTCATATTTGGCAACCCGGTATTCCCGCGACTGGTCGGCGAAATAGCGCGCCATGAAAGTCAAAACGCCGCCGTAGTAACGCTGGCGCTGGCCCTTCGGCAGCTTGGCCTTGTATTGCCCCAGCGAGTAGTCCGCGATATCGGCCACATCGGCATAGCGCTGGATGGCGGCTTTGAAACTCGACACCGTGCCTTGCCGGTGCGCCTTCAGCATATCCCGCGCAAACTGCCGCATGAAAACCATGGACGGGTGTTCCGCCGCAATGGCGGGCGTGACCAGGGCTGCGGCCAAGAGGCTCAAAAGCGCCCGCCGTGATACGACAGCGCTCACCAGGAATCGGCCTCGCGCAGCTCTTTAAACAGAGCCTCGAAATTTCCGCCGGATTGTTTCAGGACCCGGTTGAACCGGTCCCTCATGGCGATCGTGAGCCATACGCCCTTGACGTTGACGTCGCTCACCCTGAAGCCGCCGCCGCCCGGCGTCAAACGCCAGCGAACTTGCTCGTTACCGGGTTTAATGGCGCTGTGGATGACGATGAATTTGCCCTGGGTGGTGGATGAAATGATATCCAGTCCCGAGCCCCGGAAGTCCTGCACGTAAAAGACAAACAACGCTGCCGCGTAGTTGCTCACCAAGTGGTAGAATTCGTTTTTCTTGCCTGCGGGAAGCTTGCTTTGGTAGGGGCCCAGCGCATAATTGGCGATCGTCCGGAGACTGATGTAACGGTTGAGCAGGCTCGCGAATTTGTTGCGCAAGCCGTTGCCGCGCTGCCCGCTGTTGGCGAGCGCCATGACGTCATCGGCGATGCGGCTGACATATTTCTCCGCGGGATCGAGCGCCGCCAGGGCCGGATAGGACACAGCACCCGCCAAAAGGCTGGCCATCAGCAATCCCGTGAAATGACGCCGCCCAAGTGGACGAGCGAGGTAACCAGCCATTTCGCCTCCGAACCAGTTGGCAAATCGCGATAGCCGCGCAATACGCCGGGAAACTGTGAAAAAAGCAAGACAACTTACAAAAAAGCCTCGGCGGAAATCAAACTTGTATAGCATATAAAGATATGTTTATGTGTAAATCATATAGCAAGGAGTGGTAGTTGGAAGAGCTTTTGGCAGGGTTGCGGGCGGCAGCGGAGGCGACCCGCGTGCGCATTCTATTCGCCCTCTCTCACGGTGAGTTCAACGTGAGCGAGCTGACCCAGATTCTCGGCCAAAGCCAGCCCCGGGTCAGCCGCCATTTGAAGCTCATGACAGAGGCTGGCCTTGTTACCCGGCACAAGGAAGGCAACTGGGTGCTGTTCCGGATTCGCGATGAGGGATCAGGGGGCGCGCTGTCGCGAGCCATCGTCGATCTCCTGCCGGGCGCCGATGCGGAACTCGTCCGCGACTTGACCCGCCTTACCGGAGTCCGCGCCAGGCGCACGGAAATCGCCAGCAAATATTTCCGTGACAACGCGGCACGCTGGGAGGAGCTGCGCTCCCTTCACGTGCGGGAGGAAGACGTGGAGCAGGCTATGCTGCGGCTTGCGGGAGAGGCGCCGCTTCAGCTTCACGTGGACCTTGGCACCGGCACGGGCAGCGTTTTACGTTATTTCGCACCCTTGGCCGCCCAATCCATCGGCGTCGACCTAAGCCTCGACATGCTCGCCATGGCGCGCGTCAATCTGGTGAAGGCGGGCCTCGGCAATGTGCAGATCCGCCACGGCGACATCTATGCGCTGCCCTTCGCCGACGCCTACTCCGACTTCATCACCATTCATCAGGTGCTGCACTATCTCGACGATCCAGGCCGGGCGCTCAGCGAGGCGGTCCGTATTCTGGCTCCCGGCGGCCGCCTGCTGATCGCCGATTTCGCGCCGCACGAAATCGAGCAATTGCGCGACAACCACGCCCACCGCCGCCTCGGCATCGCGGCCGAGCACATGGCTGCCTGGCTACAACGGGCGGGCGCCCGACTGATTCAGCATGACGTGCTGCCGCCACCCTGGCGCAAGGGCGAGACGGGATTGACCGTGTCCTTGTGGCTTGCGGAAAAACCGGCAGAACCTGCCGATGCGCGGAAACAGCCCGCCCTAAAGGAACGCTCCAAATGAAAGCCGGGTCCGACGACGTTTCACCGATTGGGGTTTCATTCGAGTTTTTCCCGCCGAAAACGGGAGAAGCCGAACAGTCTTTTTGGCGTGCCATCGCCAAACTGGAGGCCGTGCGACCGCGCTTCGTATCGGTCACCTATGGAGCGGGCGGCACAACACATGCCCGCACCCTCGACACGGTGGCCCGCATCTGCGGCGAAACGGCGTTGAAACCCGCGGGCCACCTCACCTGTGTAGGAGCGAGCAAGGATGAAGTGAACGCAGTCATCCATGACTACAAGAAGGCAGGCGTCCGGCACATCGTGGCGCTCCGCGGCGATCCCCAAGGCGGCGTCGGCACGAAGTTTGTGCCCCACCCCGATGGCTACCGCAACGCCGCGGATCTGGTGCGCGGTATTGGTGATATCGGGGGCTTTGAAATTTCCGTGGCCGCCTATCCTGAACGGCATCCGGAGTCGGTGTCGATTGAAGAAGATCTCGCGTTCATGGCCGACAAGGCCGACCATGGCGCCACCCGCGCCATCTCGCAATTCTTCTTTCATAACGCCTTCTTCCTCCGGCTCAGGGACCGTATCTTCGCAAGAGGCATCGATATCGAACTGGTGCCGGGAATTCTCCCCATAACCTCGTTCGCGCGGGTCAGCGAATTCGCCGTGAAATGCGGCGCCCATATTTCGCCCGCTCTGGCGCGGCGCTTCGAAGGCCTCGACAGCGATCCCGAGACCCGGAACCTCGTGGCAGCCATGGTGGCCGCCGACCAGGTGGCGGCCCTGCGGCGGGAAGGGGTGAACCACTTCCACTTTTACACGCTCAATCGCGCCGACCTGGTCTACGCCATCTGCCGGGTGCTCGATCTGGGTGTAGCAGAAGATGAGGCAGCGTGAGGTGTTCCAGTAGTTTCTCATCATGACCGGGCTTGACCCGGTCATCTGCCGGCTACCGCGTGCGCGATCTGAACGTTTCGTCCATATGGCTAGCCCAGCAGCTGCGCAGCACATTCACCGGCGTTATCCGCCGCAACGGCGGGGATATCGGCGCGCTCATGGCGTTCCTGCGCGGCTAGCTATTCCGGTGACGGGTGCACCGAAACATCTTAGCTTCATGACGCGGCGGAATTGACGGCGCCGTTTGTTGAGAGGAGGCTTTTGATGTTCCGCTGGTTCATCCGACTGATCACCCACGGCGTGGCCCTTGCAATAGGCTTCTTTCTCGGCATTTATACCCTGCCGATTCTCATAGCGCCGCCTGGACCGGACACGGCGGAGATCGAGGCGGCCTCCGGCAACGTCCTGTTCACGGGCCGCTTCGACCCCAAGCTTCCCCGGCAGCGATTTTCTTCATTGGGGTGAAGGCGAAGTGCGGCTCATGGCCGACAAGATCGTGCATAAGGACGCTTGGCCCCCGGCCCCAACTACAAACTCTATCTCGTGGGCGAATTCGTCGACACCAAGGAAGGGTTTCTCAAACTCAAGGACCAAGCCGCCCGCATCGGCGACATAAAGACATTCAACGGATTCATCCTCGATGTGCCGCAGGGCGTGGATGTTACGGCCTATAACACCGCCGTCGTCTGGTGCGAGGCGTTCGAGATGTTCATCAGCGCCGCAAAGTACCGGTAGCGCGCCTTAGAGATTCGCACTTTCAACCGAACAATCCCGGCTCGCGCAGCAGCTTCTTGAGGCGCGGCAGCGGACGCGGCGGCGCATCGAGCGCCGCGAGGGCCTTAGCCCATTGCTTGGGTGGCAGCACGAACGCACGGCGATCCGCCAAGATTTCCTCCGCCTGCTCCAAGGCACTTCGCAAGACAAATTCACGGATGCTTTGCTGCTGGGCCTGCGCAGCCGCGTAAAGCCGTTGCTTCTCCTGCGGTGTTAGCCGGATATCAAGTGTTTTAGATTGGGCGGGCATGTTTAACACCAACCGCCTATAACATGGCGACAAGCTGATCGAAAACAAGTCGATTATCGCGATAAAATCTTATTAGATCACAACATCGCTCGAAACATTGTTTCACTTTCGTCCCGACAATGTCCTCGCCTTCCTCCACCACAAATGTGGGACCCATCATTCGAATTGAAACCGACCCACCAGTTTTGTGAATGGACTGTGCTGAGACGGTATTCACCTGACAGTTAGGCCTGCTGACCGGGCGCGCGACCGTAAGAGTCGAGCGCGCCCGGAACCAGTGTGGCCATGCCGCTCCGGAAGGGGTTTAGGATGGAGTTTCC
>Ga0187892_10012050_pt1 | contig 10408 bp, 9 predicted proteins | sample MA1701073metaG_FD_139345 | JGI IMG/M metagenome (GOLD analysis project Ga0187892, IMG submission 139345) | Bio-ooze microbial communities from a basaltic lava cave in the Kipuka Kanohina Cave System on the Island of Hawaii, USA - MA170107-3 metaG ...
TGACGACTGGTACTACCCCGACCGGCTGCGGCTCCACGCCGAGTGGATCGCGGGCGGCGGCGCGCCGAGCCTGCTGACCGGCGACTACGACTACGTCGATGCCGACGGCAATCCGCTCGGCGGCTCCATCGAACGGGCCGCATGCGGACGGCGTGTGGCGCAGCGTGTGGACGGCGACTCCCGCGTCGTGCTCGAAGCGCCGGAGATGGCGGAGTTCGTCGCCGACCACTTCGGGGACACCCATACGCTAACGGCGCGCCGTGCCGACTTCCTCGAAGTCGGGGGGTATCCACCCGGGTTCCGCGTTTGCGAGGACGTCGTGCTGCTCATCCGGCTCTGCGCGCGGGCGGGGCGCATCGGCGTCGTCTGCCGCGCGTTGGGCGCGTACGCGATTCACGATCAGAGCGCGACGCGCCGCAACCCGCTGGATGCCCAGCACGAAAACGTTCGCACGCTGTTGACGCTGAAGGCCGAAGCGCACGCATTCCCGCGCGGCATCCGGAAGGGCTACCGCGAGCGGCTGCGGCGCGCGCGGCTCGACCTCGCCACGGTCCTGCTGCGGCAGGGCCGGGGCGCGGAGGCGTTGCGGAGGGTGCTCCCGAGCCTGATCGAGCAGCCCGGCGTCCCCACGCTGCGCGGTGTCGCGTCGGTGGCGTTCGATGCCGTCTGCCGGACCCGCGGGGCTGCCACGTGAGCCACCGCTTGCTGGTCGTCACCGAGCTGTTCCTGCCGACGAAGGGCGGCAGCGCCGTCTGGTTCGATGAGGTCTATCGGCGTCTGGGCGGCAGGGAGATCCACATCGTGACCGCCCGCGTACCCGGCTGCGAAGCGCACGACCGCGGCCAGCCGAACAGTGTCCACCGGCTCGCACTGGAGCGATACCCCTGGCTGCGCCCGGAATCGCTCGTCATGTACCTCAAGCTCTTCGGGAAAACGGTGCAGCTCGCGTTCCGGCATCGCTTCGATGCGATCCACGCCGGCCGCGTGCTCCCCGAAGGCGTCGTCGCGCTGGCCGCGGCGCGCCTGCGCGGCCTGCCGTGCGTCATCTACGCTCACGGCGAGGAGGTCACCACCTGGACGCAACCCATGAAGTCCCGGGTTATGCGCGCCACCTACCGCCTTGCCGACAGAGTGATCGCCAACAGCGAGTTCACGCGCCAGGAGCTCGTCAGGATCGGGGTGCCGTCCGAGCGGATCACGCTCGTTCATCCGGGCGTGGACATCCAGCGCTTCCGCCCCGGCCTGCCGTGCGAAGACTTGCGCCGCGCCATCGGCGTCGCGCCGGGGCAGAGGCTCCTGCTGTCGGTCGGACGGCTGTCGCGGCGCAAGGGGTTCGACACGGTCATCCGGGCGCTGCCGGCGCTGCGTACGCAGGGACTGGACGTCCGCTACGCGGTGATCGGCATCGGCGAGGATCGGGACTACCTGCTCGCGCTCGCGCAGGAGGCGGGGGTTGCCGAGCGCGTGCACCTGCTCGGTCACGTCAGCCCCGACGACCTGCCGCGGTGGTACAACGCGTGCGACGTATTCGTGATGGCAAACCGCGCGATCAACGGCGACAACGAGGGCTTCGGCATGGTCTTCCTCGAGGCCGCGGCGTGCGGGAAACCGGTCGTGGCGGGCCAGGACGGGGGCACCGGCGCGGCCGTGGAAGACGGCATCACCGGCCTGCGGGTCGACGGCAGCGCGCTCGACCAGGTCACGCAGACGATCGCGAGGATCCTGCGCGACCCCGGTATCGCGAGAAGCATGGGGGACCGCGCGTTCGAGCGCGCCAGCCGGCAGTTCTCCTGGGACAGCGTCGTGCGGCGGACGCAGGAGGTTTGCGCTTGAGAAAGTTCCCGGAACGCTGGGAGGCGCGATGAAGGCGCCCGGGACGAGGCCCCTGATTCTCGTTACGCTGGCGGGGGGCGGCTACGGGCGCGAGTGCAGCATCGTGATACGCGCGCTTTCCGGGGGGGCGGATTTCATCTACACGAGGCCGCGCTCCGGCGTGACCGAGCAGCCCGGAGACAACGGGATCCCCGACGGGCCGCAACTCGAGTTGCCGGATCTGCAGACGGTCAACAGCGGCAGCAAGCTGACATCGTTGGCGAGCGGCGTGGTCATCTTTTTCAGGACGCTGCGGTTCCTGTTGCGCCACCGTCCGGATTGCGTGGCCGGGATCACGGCGCGAGAGTCGGTTTTCGTTCTCGCAGCGGCACGCGTCCTGGGAATCCAGACGTTGTTCCTGGAGAGCGTGACCAGGGTAAGCGTTCCTTCGCTGACCCTGCGGCTGATAGCCCGGCTCAGGCTTTCGAGGAACATCTGGGTGCAGTGGCCCGATCTCGTTGGTTCCGTTCCGAACGCCCAGTTCCGGGGAAGGGTCCTTTGATCTTCGTCACCGTAGGCACGACCATGCCGTTTGACGAGCTGATTGCAGAGGTCGATCGGCTCTCCGGCGAAGGCTTCTTCAACGAACAGGTCGTGTGCCAGACAGGCCAGTCGACATACGTTCCGAAGCGGTGCGAGCATTTCCGGTACGCGCCCGATCTCGGCGCGTACATGGCGTCCGCCAGCTTTCTAATCGTCCACGGGGGTACCGGCTCGGTGATTGAAGCCATGCTGTCGAACAAGCCGTTTCTGGCGTTTGCGAATCCGCGTGCGGCCGACGACCACCAGGGGCAGTTTCTGTCGAGAGTCGGAGATGAATACGGCATAGTGTGGAGCAGGAATTGCGCCGAGCTGTCGCGGCTCTTTCTTCCTGCCTCTCAACGCGGGCGGCGCATGCCATCCAACGAGTCTGCCCGGCTCGCGGGCGCGATATTCGACCTATGCTCGAGAAGATAAGTGCGTGGGGGTACGTTTCGATGTTTTCCGTTGATCAGTGCGTCGGGCGGTACTCCTCGTGAGCGAGGGCCGTCTGTTGAGTTGTTATGTTCTGACAAGGAACAGCGAACGTCGCCTGCGTGAAGTTCTTTCCTCCGTACAGGCCGTCGCGGATGACATCGTCGTCGTCGACTCCGGAAGTACGGACGGCACGCTCGACATCGTCAGGGAGTTCGGCGTCAGGCTGGCGGTCCGGGAGTTTGACAATTTCCGCGAGCAGCGCGAGTACGCGCTGTCGCTATGCCGCCACGACTGGGTCCTGGAGCTGGATTCCGACGAAGTCGTATCGACCGAGCTGTTCGGAAGGCTCGCCGCATTGAAGCTGAACGGATTCGCCCTCGACGGCCGAACGCCGGACGCCTTCGGGATCTGGCGCGAGTGGTACCTCCTGGGCAAGAGAGTGCACTGCTTCTATCCGTCTCGCTGCCCTGATCGACCCGTCCGCCTCTTCCGGCGGTCGGTGTTCGGCTATCGTTCCGCCAGCGGGGTCCACGAGGCACTTTCTGGCCGCGGATGGGTTCTACCCATCGCCGAGCCGATCCTGCATTACACCTGCGACTCGATCGATCAGATGTACGCAAAGATCAATCAGTACTCGACGCTTGCCGCAATCGAGATGCATCGACAGGGCAAGACCGCCAGTTGGCTGAGCATCTTTGCCTATCCGTGGCTGGTCTGGTTCAAGTTCTACGTCTTGAATGGCGGCTGGCGTGACGGCGGGTTGGGACTGGTGCATGGCCGATACGTCCGGGACTCGGTCTGGCAGAAGCTGGTGAAACTGAAGTACGACCATCGCTTGGGGTCTCGGTCGTGACTCGCCAGACCCGGTAGTTCCCCGACGCCCGCTCCCTCGTGCTGTATAACCTTCGCAATCGTCTGAACCGCGCTCGTTTCGCGCACCAGTGCGCGGACATTCTCGCAACGCCCCCGGTCAGGCTCGACCCGTCTGGCGCGGTCTCGGTGCTGAGTCAGATCCGGTCGTCGGACCTTCTGATGTACCTCATCGCGGTGAAATCGTTTGCTCTGCAGATTCGCCCGCGAGCGATATACGTACTCGACGACGGATCGCTCGGGGCGCGCGACCGCGCAACTCTCGCAGCGCATTTGCCCGGCCACGAGCTGCAGCCGATCGAGGCGTTCCGCTCGCCTCACTGCCCCCACGGCGGCACCTGGGAGCGCCTTCTCGCCATCTCCGATCTCGTCAGCCGGGACTACGTGGTGCAACTCGACGCCGATACCCTGACGTTGGGTCCGATGCCAGAGGTCGAGACTTGCGTGCGCGAGAGGCGTGCCTTCACGATCGGCACCTGGGACGGGCAGGAGCCGGAGACGATGGACGAGCGCCGGACGGTCGCGTTGGAGCACGCGTCTCGACCAGGTGCGCACATCCAGGTGATCGCCGAAGCCAGCCTGAACGTGCTTCGGGGTTTCGAGCACATGCAGTACATCCGCGGCTGCTCGGCTTTCACCGGCTTCCCGCGCGGCTCCTTCGCGCGCACGTACGTGGAAGAGCTCTCTTCGCAGATGCGCGACGCCCTCGGGGTGCGGTGGTCCGAGTGGGGTACCGAGCAGTTCATGTCGAACGTGATCATCGCGAATACGACCGATCCGGTCGTGCTGCCGCATCCGAGGTACTGCGATTGCACGAAGTGGAGCGGAAGCGGCTCGGTCTTCGTCCATTTCATTGGAAAGTGTCGCTTCGCGGGGAATCGCTACGCGCGTGCCGCGCGGGACATGATCGTAGCGTGGGGCAGGAAGTCCGCATTGCGCGAAGCTGAAACCTCGCGCACTTCGTAGCGCTTTCGGGTTCGAATCCGAACTCCTCTGGTTCCGTTCGGACGGAATCGCTCGGCGGCGTGGATTGCGGTCTGCCATCGGGGACGTCAACAAGAGGACTCGAAGTCCTGCGTACGAACAATCCAAGCCTCCTTGCGCTGCACCTCCATCGATTATTCAGGTTGTATCGGATCGCCGACTACATCATAGGTTGATACTGATCGTGGCCTGGCACGTGAGGGGCAGCCCGTGTCACTCACCTCGCCCGGTTAGCGACTTCCCCAGAGGGGCAACTCTGGGGGCAGCTCGGCGCGTACCACCATGCCCAATCCAGCATCCCCGCGGCATTCGAGGCATTCGGTAGCCGCAGCCCCACCAATCCAGTCCAGAGCCGTCCAGCAGCGTCCACAAGCCCCCGTAACAGGGGGTTCCTTATTGCCTTCGCCGTCCATCCGAAGGCAATAGTGTCCGTGACATCCCGGGGCAACCGGGGCAACAGGCGAGTCAGGAATCCCGCGGAAGCGAGAAGAGAAATAGACCGTCTCGCCGCTCGTGCCGATAACCCAGCGAATTCATATGACCGAGGAGCTGCTTCACGTCGTACAGCCTCGGCGTCGGTTCGATGATGACCCGGCGAACTTTGCGCGCCTGTTCGGTCGTCATCGTCATCAGGATTTCGAATTCCGCTCCCTCGCAATCAGCTTTGAGGAGATCGACCTCGCGGTGAAGCTCGCCGAGAACGGAGTCCAGTCCGAGGACATCCACGTCCACGTAATCATTGCTGGACGCCGCCTCCGTGGCGAAAAAGCTGTGACCGCCTACGTTTCTCCTGTGGATGTAAAGCCGTGCGCTGCCCGTGCGTGCACCCACCGCCTTCTGCAGGGGCACCACCGCATCGAGGCGATTGACGCTGATGGTGTTCTTCAGTCGCTCGAAATTGGGGCGAAACGGCTCATAGCACGTGATGCGTCCGGACGGGTAGAGCTGCTTCATGCGCAAGGCGAACAATCCGGTGTTGGCACCGATGTCGAGGATGGTCGGATCGGATCGGTCGAGCGGCAAGTCATAGCAGCCGTCAACGAAAATCTCCTTGTAGATGTACAGGGTCATGAATTCCCGGACAGGGATCACGTGGCCGTCGACCAGAGTCAGCGATATCGTCCCCGGAGAAAGACCGGGAATCATCTTGCGCAAGACCGCCAGGTAGAACTGTGCCGGCGATCGCAGCAGTCTCGAATGCTTTCGATATCCACCCCGCTCGGCAAACTGGTGCAACACCCATTTCAATCTATAGATCACCTCAACCTCCAACCGTCCACTTTCCGAGGCGCGGCCCGCCGGTGGTGCAGGAGCTCCTTCGATTCGAGGGAGATCTCTCGCACCGCGTGCCCAGTCGAGAGACCTGATCTATAGCGCGGAGCAGTTCGCGGGGCTATCTCCGCGCCCAGCACAGCCCCTTGTAGTCCCCGACGCGATAGCCAATGCTCTTCAGATGCTCGACCAGCTGGGTCACGTCATACAGCGACGGTGTCGGCTCGAACACCACGTTGTCGATACGCTTGGCCATCTCCTCATCGATGCTCTTGATGATCTCGAGCTCCGCGCCTTCGCAGTCGAGTTTCAGCACATCGCAGCGCTGTCCATCCAGCGAGTCCAGCAGCTCACGAAGTCCGACGAGATCGATCTCGATATGCCTGCCTCCGCCGGCCAGGCTTCGATGGATGCTGTGACCGCCGATGTTGCTCGGGTGAACATAGAGCTTCTCTTTCCGCGTCGTGCCGCCGACGCCTTGCATGCATGTCTCGACCTTGTCGAGGGCGCTCAGCTCGAGGTTTTGCCGGAGTTGCGCGTAATTCGACGGCAACGGCTCGTACCCGCGAATCCCGGCGTTCGGATAGAGCTGTTTCATCCGGATCATGAACAGCCCGGTGTTCGCACCTATGTCGACGATGACCGATGGAGCGGTCGGCAAGGGAAGGTCGTAGCAGCCGTCGACGAAGATTTCCTTGTAGATGAACAGCGTCATGAACTCCCTGACCGTCACGACGCCGCCTCGCCTCAGGCGCAGCTGAATCGGGAAAGGCCAGACGAAGGGCACGAACTTCAAGAACAGCGCGGCCCAAAATTTCCACGGCGAGCGAAGCGCACGGCGGTGCTTCGCAATGTTCGAGGAATCGGATATCTCCGCGAGCGTCCAAGCCAAACGCCAGGACTTCATGACTCCCCCTCCGGGCTGCGCGGCCGGGAGGTCAGCTCCGCGTAGATCTCCGCGATCCGTTCGACATGAGCATCCAGGGCGAATCGGCGCCGCGCCGCGTTCGCCGCATTCCGGCTCATTCGTTCCCACGCTTCCCGGTCACGCAGTAACGAAACGATGGCGCGCGCGAGCCCGGCGTAGTCGCCGACTTCCGCCAGATAGCCCGTTTCGCCCTCGTCGACGATCTCCGGAATACCCCCGTCGCGCGTGGCGACCACTGGCCGCCCGCACGCCATCGCCTCGATCAGGGCGCGGCCGAACGGCTCGAACTGCGAGGTCATCACGACGACGTGGAGCTGCCGGATGAGGTCGGGCACGTCCTTGCGGTGGCCGAGGAAGCGCACGCGGTCCCGCTGCCCGAGCGATGCGGCGAGCGCCTCGAGCACCTGCCGCCGGCCGGTGCCTTCGGTGTCGTCGCCGACGATCCAGAACTCGGCGTCGAGCCCCGTCTCCGCGACGAGGGCCGCGGTGCGGATGAAGTCCTCGTGCCGCTTGAACGCCGCGAAGTTGGCGACGATGCCGACGCGGTACGGCGGCGCAGCCGGCCGGGGCGCCGGCTGGAACTCCTCCAGGTCGACGGCGTTGTGCACCACGAAGTCCCGGCTCGCCGGCGCCAGCAGCGCGAGCGGCGGCCAGAGTCGGTCACGGAGCGCGCGGCTGTTGAAGATGAAGGCCGCCGGGCGCGGCAGGCCTCGCAGCACCCACCGCATCGCCGCCGGCTCGGTCGGGAAACGGACGTGCGTGACGAACGGGACGCCCATGCTCCGCGCGGCGAGCCCGAACGACCGGCTGATCTCGAAGCCGTTCGCGTGGACGATCGCGGGCGCCGTCTCGGCGAGGATGCGCCGCCAGGCGACGAAGTTGCGCCACGCGCGGAGCGGGTGGCGCAGGTCCGGGGTTTCATAGGGGAAGACCCGGGCTGGCACGCCAAGACCGCGCAGCGCATCGGTGAACGGCCCCTCGCCGGGTACCACGACGTGCGGCTGCCAGCCGCAGTCGCCGATACGCTTCAGGATCGCGAGCAGGCTCTTCCCGCCGCCGCCGAGCTTCGCGAGGTGCCCGCGCCCCGGCTCGGGACTGTTGTTCACGAACAGGACGCGCTGTGCCATTTCCCGCGTCAGTCGCGAACCTTCCCGGCGAGCGCCGCAGGCAGGCGGTTCCCGTGCACGCACAGCGCGCTGAACTGGACGTTCGCCGGGACGTTGCCCTGCCCGAAGCGGATGAGGCCGGTCGGCTCGATGCGGTAGAGCGCGTACCCGCGCTCGAGGAGCCAGCTCCCAAGCGCCTCGGCGGAGTGGCCGAATGCCCGGAGGTATTCGTCGGTGAACTCGATCACGAGGTGCGGATGGTCGCGGGCGACGACGGCGGCTGCGCCCTGGAGCACGAGCAGCTCCGCGCCCTCGACGTCGATCTTCGCGAGCCGCACGGGACCGAGCTCGTGCTGCAGGTCGTCGAGGGCGATCGCGGGCACCTCGAGCGAGGCGGCGGCTTCCTCGAGCTGGCGAAGCGACGATATCCCACGGTGCTCGCGCGGGCCTTCGAAGATCCGGAGCCGCGCGCGGCGATCCGACACCGCTTCCTCGCGGACGGCGACGTTGGCGAACCCGTTCCGAGCGACGTTCGCCGCGAGCTCACGGCGGACCGCGGGAATCGGCTCGAACGCGACCACGCGGCCGGCGGGCCCGACCCGGGCGGCCGCGAGCAGCGTGAAGAACCCGGCGTTGGCGCCGATGTCCAGGACGGTGTCGCGGGGCCCGATCAGCATTGCGATGGCATCGGCCGTCGGCGGCTCGTACGCCCCGGTCAGATAAACGTACTGCCCCAGCCAGTCTTCGAGATCGACGAGCATCGTGAAGCCGTGACGGCAGCGGACGAGCCGCTGCCCCATGGCGTTCCCGGCGGAGCGAAGCATCGGCAGCACCGCGCGGATCAGGCGCCACCGTCCCCAGGTCAGGGGCGAGTGCCGCAGATACAGTGCCGCCGCCCGGATCGTCGCGATCTGCAGCGCGCCGTCGCGCGGTGCCTCCGGTGATCGCCGCCCGGCCTCGGGGAACACCTTCCGACACAGGGCGCCGGCGAGGCTGCCGGTGAGGAGGCAAGTCGCCGGCAGCCGGCGCTGGATGCGCCAATGCGCGCGCGCGCGGATGCGCCATCGGCGGACGCTGCGGCGCCAGTGCGCCGGCGGAATCCGGGCGGCAAGCCGGCTCACCGTCGCGGACTCGAGGGCCGGGTGCCCGGCGACCCAGTCGAGGATCCGGTCGAGTTCGGCGAGGTCGAGGCGGGAATTCGTAGCGCCGCTTTCCTTGAAGTCGTAGTGGTGGAGCACCGCGATCACGACCGGCTCGAGGGTGCGGAAGCGCTCCGCTTCGGGGACCGCGGTCCAGACCTGGGACACGCTGCAGCTGATCGGCACGAGGGGTACATGCCCGTCCGCGGCGCGCGGCACTTCCCGCGCCGCGGAGATGTAGCGGAACCCTTCGGCGCGCGCGGCCGCGACGGTCGCCGCGTCGAACGTGTTCCAGGGCGGCACGAAGCCCTCCGGCGCCGCGCCGAACACGGCGGCGAGGCATCGCTGCCCCGACTTGAGGAGCTCCCGCTGCTGCGCGAGCGGCACGCCCCAGAACTCGGTGGGATCGCCGTCAGGCGTGCGGTTGCGCTCCTCGTGCGCGTACCCGTGCAGCGCTACCTCAACCAGCCCGGCGCGCGCGAGGGGCGCGATGTGCTCGACGTGCGCCCCTTCCAGCTCCATCGAGGCGCCATTCACCCGGCAGACCGGAATCACCGCGACCGTCAGCGGCACGCCCCGCTCGGCGAAGCGCCGCAGGATCTCGACTTCCAGCGCCCGGTCGCTCGCCGGTGAGGGATCGTCGAACCGGAACGCGATCGGGATCACGTGCCGCCCCTCGTGTGCGGCTTGCGGCAAATCGCGACCGGGCTGCCGGTTTCCGGGGCGAGGCGCCGATCGTCCACCTGCTCCGATTCGTACACGTCGACCGCGAAGCCCGCCTCCTTGTAGCGTCGGAAGTAGTCGCGGCCCGGGTGCCACGCGTGCCAGTAGTCCGCCGCGGTCGGCGTCGCGACGCGGACCGTCGTCTCCCCGTAGGGCTGGACCTGCACCGCCGCGATCCCGCCGGGTGCGAGCACGCGATGGATCTCGGCGATCGCCCGGCGATCGTCCGGAATGTTCTCGAGCACGTGGCTGCACACCACGAGATCCGCCACGCCATCGGGGAGACGGAGGCTCGTGAGGTCCATCTCGACCATCGCGCCGCCGTCCTCGAAGGTGTTCCAGACGCCGCCCCTGTCGATGCTGAGATACGAGCCTGCGCGCGACTTGAGCCATCTGGCGAGGCGCAGCTCGCCCTTCGGCGAGACGTGCAGCACGCGGCTTCCCGGGCGCGGCAGGCCGAGCGCGTCGAGGGTGTGCTTGCGCAGCCGTTGCCGTGGCAGCGACCCGCAGCGCGGACACTTCCGGTCCGGGTCGTCGGGCTCGTCGGGCATGAAGAA
>Ga0187892_10012051_pt1 | contig 10405 bp, 10 predicted proteins | sample MA1701073metaG_FD_139345 | JGI IMG/M metagenome (GOLD analysis project Ga0187892, IMG submission 139345) | Bio-ooze microbial communities from a basaltic lava cave in the Kipuka Kanohina Cave System on the Island of Hawaii, USA - MA170107-3 metaG ...
GATTTCCTCGAGCCGGAGCGCCGCGCGGGAGCGGCGCCCGGTGCCGCGGCTCCACCGCGCATCCGCGTGCCCGCGGCGGCGGTGCGCGAGCAGGACGGGCGGGCCGTGGTCTGGCTGGTGCGCGGTGGCCGCCTCGAGCCGCGCGAGGTGCAGGCCGGGCCCGTGAGCGGCGGATTCCGGGAGATCCGCTCCGGCCTCGCCGGCGGCGAGCTGCTGCTCCTGGCCGGTGTCGAAACCCCACGTGCAGGAATGCGCGTACAGGTGCCGACTCCCTGATCCCCTAACCCTTCGTCCCTAACCCCCAGTCCTATGGCTCTGGTCGAGATTCGGGACGTCCACAAGACGTTCCAGCGCGATTCCCAGCGGATCGACGTTTTCACGGGCCTCTCCATCGAGGTGCCCGAGGGCACCTTCCTCGCCCTGATGGGCCCCTCGGGCTCGGGGAAGTCCACGCTCCTCAACCTCATCGCAGGCCTGGACAAGCCGACCAGCGGGACCGTGCGCGTCGCGGGCGCCGAGGTGAGCGCGATGACGGCGGGCCAGCTCGCCCCGTGGCGGGCGCGGCACGTCGGCTTCGTGTTCCAGCAGTTCAACCTGCTGCCGGTGCTCACCGCCTACCAGAACGTCGAGCTGCCCCTGCTCCTGGCGCCGCTCTCGAAGAGGGAGCGGGACGAGCGGGTGCGGATCGCGCTCGGCGTCGTCGGCCTCGAGGATCGGATGGACCACTACCCGCGGCAGCTCTCCGGGGGTCAGGAGCAGCGCACCGCGATCGCGCGCGCCATCGTCGCCGATCCGACGCTGATCATGCTGGACGAGCCGACGGGGCAGCTCGACGCGAAGAGCTCGCAGGAAGTGCTCGGGCTGCTGCAGCGGCTGAACCAGGAGTTCCACAAGACGATCATCGTGGTGACGCACGACGCCCACGCGGCGCAGCGGGCGAAGACCGTGCTGCACCTGGACAAGGGGGAGCTGATCGAGCAGCAGGGGGTGGCGCGGTGAAATACTTCCCCCTGGTGCTCGCGAACCTCGGCCGGCACAAGCGCCGCACGATCCTCACGATCGCGGGCGTGGCGCTGGCGCTGTTCCTGTTCGCGTCGCTGCGGACCGTGGTGACGACGATCGGAGCGGCGGCCCAATTCGGCAGCGCGCGCCGGCTCGTCGCCACGAACGCGACGGGCATCGTCTTCCCGTTGCCGTTGAGCTACGCCAACCGCCTGTCCACGGTGCCGGGAGTGGAGGCGGTGACCTGGGCGAACTGGTTCGGCGGCCGCTACGGGGACGGGAAGCGGTTCTTTGCCAACTTCGCCGTGGATCCGGTCTCCTATCTGGACATGTATCCCGAGCTGGTCATGCCGGCGGACCAGCGCGAGGCCTTCCTGCGGGAGAAGTCGTCCGCCATCATCGGGAAGCGGCTGCTGGAGGTGTTCGGCTGGCAGCTGGGGCAGGACGTGACGCTCCAGGGCACGATCTTTCCGGGCGACTGGACGTTCACGATCCGCGGCATCTACACGCCGTCGGACGCCGTGTTGAACGACGACATGCTCCTGTTCCGCCACGACTATTTCGACGAGCGGATCGGCCGGGCGGGCATCGCCGGCTGGTACGTCATCCGGATCGATGATCCCAACCGCGCGGCGTCGATCGCCAAGTCGATCGACGACCAGTTCAAGAACTCCAGCACGCCGACCAAGACCGGGACCGAGCAGGCGTTCAACGCCACCTTTGCCACCATGTGGGGCAACGTCCGGCTGCTGATGGGGACGATCGGCACGGCCGTGGTGTTCGCCATTCTGCTCGTCGCGGCGAACGCGATGATGATGAGCGCGCGGGAGCGGACCGGCGAAGTGGCGATCCTCAAGACGATCGGCTTCCGCGACGGCACGCTGTTCGCGCTGGTGATGCTCGAGGCCGGGCTGATCTCGCTGACCGGCGCGGCGATCGGGCTCGGCGCCGCAAAGCTGCTGTATCGCGCCACGAACTTCAACGCGGCGGGCTTCCTGCCCGGGTTCGACGTGACGCCCAGCACCATCGTCATCGGGGCGGGCATCGCCCTGCTGCTCATGCTGGCGAGCGGCCTGGTGCCCGCGCTGCGGGCGGCCCGCCTCCCGGTGATCCAGGCGCTGAGGCACGTCGAATGAAGATCCCGATCACGTACAACGTGCGCAGCGTGCTCCGCCGGCCGCTGTCCACGGCGCTCACCGCCCTGGGCGTGGGCCTGGTCGTCGCGGTCTTCATCGGGATGCTCGCGCTCGCCAACGGGTTCAACACCGCGCTGGCCCGGACGGGGTCCGATCACAACGTCCTGGTTGTCCGCCGCGGCGCCGACTCCGAGCTGTCGAGCGGCGTCAGCCGGGAGACGGTGAGCATCCTCGCCGCCTCGCCGCACGTGGCCACCGGTCCCGACGGCCGGCCCGCCGTGAGCCCGGAGCTCTACGTCCTGATTCCCCTGCCGCGGCCCGCGGACAGCACCGCCCTGGCGAACGTCGTCGTCCGCGGGGTGAGCGAGCAGGCGTGGGAGGTGCGCTCAAACATTAGGATCGTGGCCGGGCGGCGGATCCAGTCTGGGCAGGCGGAGATCTGCCTGGGGCGCAAGCTCGTGCCGCGGTTCGCGGGCACGGCTATCGGACAGAGCATCCGATTCGCCAACCGCGACTGGAGCGTGGTGTGCCACTTCACGGCTGCCGGCTCGGCGTTCGAGTCCGAGATCTGGGGCGAGAACGAGCAGTTCATGCCCGTGTTCCGGGGTGAGGTGTTCCAGTCGGTGACCCTGCGGCTCAAGGATCCCGCCGCGTTCGAGGAAGCGAAGCGCGCCTTCGAGGACGACCGGCGCATCACCGTGGACGCCCATCGGGAATCGGCGTTCTACGTGGCGCAGTCGCAGCTACTCGGGCGCATCCTCCAGATTCTTGCGGTCCTGATCACCAGCATCATGGCGGTGGGGGCGGTGTTCGGGGCGATCAATACGATGTACGCCGCCGTGGCGTCCCGCACGCCCGAGATCGCGGTGCTGCTGACCCTCGGGTTCCGGCCGCGCAGCGTGCTGGCCAGCTTCATCATCGAGTCGGCGATCATCGCGGCCGCAGGCGGCCTGATCGGCTGCCTGCTCGCGCTGCCGATCAATGGCATCGTGACGAGCACGACCAACTGGGCGAGCTTCAGCGAGATCGCGTTCAGCTTCCGCGTGACGCCGCGCCTGCTGGTAGCGGGGGTGGTGTTCGCGGTGGTCATGGGCGTGGTGGGCGGATGCTTCCCCGCCTGGCGGGCCTCACGACTTCAGGTGGTGCAGGCGATCCGGGCGGTGTGAGGGAGGGACGGAGGAGGACGGTGGAAGAACGTCACCCGTACCTCTGGCGCAACCGATCTTCCTTCGCCAACGTATCGGCTCGACGTTCGCAACGTGCACCTTCGGACTCTGGAGGCAGCATGAGGCAGTGGCTCGGCGCCTGCGCTCTCGCGGGCGCCCTCCACGTCGGTACTCTATCGGCGCAGGCCAGGGAGCCGGCACCGACGTCCTTGGCTCCGGCCCAGCTCCCGTGTCCCGACTGCAATCCCCCGAAGCGGTTCGGGCCGGCGTTCGGCGAGCTGATGCTCGTGCAGCTCATCCCATGGTCGGTCAACCACTTCGCGCGGGATGCGGAGTGGGCGGACATCAGCCTGTCCACCTGGGTCACCAACCTCGAGAACCCCTGGGTGTGGGACAACAACAAGTTCCTCAATAACCAGTTCTCCCACCCCTATCACGGGAACCTGTACTTCAACGCGGCCCGCACCAACGGATACAACTTCTGGCAGTCGGTGCCATGGGCGTTCGGCGGGAGCCTGATGTGGGAGGAGATGGGTGAGGCGTGGGCGCCCTCGCCCAACGACTGGTTCAATACCAGCCTCGGCGGCATTACGCTGGGCGAGATGCTCTACAAGGTGTCCTCGCTCACGCTCGACAACACCGCCACGGGTGGCGAGCGGACCTGGCGCGAGGTCGGCGCCACGGTCCTGAACCCGGTGCGTGGATTCAATCGGCTGATCCGCGGCGAGATGAACGACGTCGTCGCCAACCCGCCCGATTGGCGGCCCAGCCGCATCTTCGCGTCATTCGACGTCGGGATGCGCTCGGCGACGGGCGGCGACAATCGCGGCAACGCTGGGACCACCGAGGTCGGCTTCCTGCAGGCCGTGCTGTTCTATGGAGATCAGGTGGCCGACCTCGGCAAGTCACCCTTCTCGGCGTTCTCCGTGGGGTTCGAGATCGCCACCGCGAAGCAGGGGGAACGCGGCCGGTTCGCGCGGCTCACGGCCCGCGGCAACCTCGCGGCGCGCGAGCTCAGCCGGAGCGAGCGCACTCACCATCAGCTGGCCGCGTTCATGATCTACGAGTTCCTCAGCACCGAGGCGGTGGAGTTCGGCGGACAGGGATTCCTGGGCGGCCTGGTATCGCGCTGGGGTGACCCGCGCGGCTTCCGCATCCAAAGCGAGCTCCTGGGTGCCGCCTATCCCATCGCCGCCACGCAGTCCGACTACTTCGTAACGCTCGAGGGCCGCGACTACGACTACGGGCTCGGGTTCGGCGGCACCGCCCGCCTGGCGGCAATTTGGGAGGGCGTCGCCGCGATCGATGCCCGCGGCCGCATGCTGTGGGAGCCGATCCTGAGCGGGTTCAACGGGGATCACTATCAGTACGCCGCCTCACTCGAGGGGCGGCTGTACTACCAGGGGCGCCTCGGGGTGGGAGCCTCGGTCACCGCCTACCACCGCAAGAGCGTGTACGACGACTTCGCGGACGTGTCCGTGGACGGCACGCAGATCCGCGCGTATGCCAGCCTGTCGGTGCCGCGGTGGATCCCCTGAGGGGGGCCAATATGAGGGGTTCCACACGGCTCGCCGTGACCCCGGCCGCGAGCCCGGGGATCCGGCGGTCAGTGCTGCCGGGCGCTGCAACCGCGCTCGCGATCCTGATCGCGGCCGCCGTCGCCTGCCAGGACACGATCGTCAAGTACCTGGGACCGGAGAACCGCGAAGTCGAGACGCTGCTGACCGACAGCCTGCGGTATCAGGCGTTCGACCTCGACAACGTGCACGACACGCGCCTCTGGGGGTGGACCAATACCGGGACCGTCGCGGAGGTGCGCCATCGCAGCTTCGTGCATCACGGCGTGGCTCGGCTCACGATCCTGGACGCCGTGGGCGACACCGTGTACCGGCTCGTGCCGCTCGAATACGAGCTGGACAACGAGACGGCACCGGGCGTGGCTGGCGTGTGGACGGTCCGGCTCGAGCTGTTCGGCGCGCGCGGGCGGATCGACTTCTCGATTACGCGGAAACCTTAGAGCTGTCAGCTGATAGCTGACAGCTATTTCTTGATGAACGTCCCGTCCTGCAGCTCGGAATAGGCCTGCTCGAGCTCGGCCCTCGTGTTCATCACAATGGGCCCGTACCACGCGACGGGCTCCTCGATCGGCCTGCCGGAGACCAGGAGGAAGCGGATCCCGGCCTCGCCGGCCTCGACCACCACCTCGTCGCCACGATCGAACAGCACGAGCGAGCGGTTGCCGACCGCCTCCGCCGGTTCACTCGCGCCGGGGATCGCCTCCGTGCGCACGGGGCGTGGGTCCGACGCGTCGCGGAACCTGCCCGACCCGTCGAACACGTAGGCGAACGCGTTGCTGGTGGTCTCGACGGCGAGCCGCTTGCGCCGCAGGGGCGGGACCCAGACATCGAGATAGCGCGGGTCGGCCGCAACCCCGTCCACTGGGCCCTTCTCTCCCCAGAAGCTGCCGCAGATCACGCGGACCCGGCTCCCGTCGTCGTCGGTGGCCTCCGGGATGTCCCGTGCCGCGATGTCCTGATAGCGCGGGGCGGTCATCTTCAGGGACGACGGCAGGTTGGCCCAGAGCTGAAAGCCGTGCATCCGGCCCTTGGTGTCGCCCTGGGGCATCTCCTGATGCAGGATCCCGCGGCCGGCCGTCATCCACTGCACGTCCCCCGCGCCGAGCAGGCCGCGGTTGCCGAGGCTGTCCCCATGCTCGACCGTGCCGTTGAGCACGTAGGTGATCGTTTCGATGCCGCGATGCGGGTGCCACGGGAACCCGGCGCGATAGTCGTCCGGGTTGTCGTTGCGGAAGTCGTCGAGCAGCAGGAACGGGTCGAAGTCCCCGGTGTTGCCGAAGCCGAAGGCGCGGCGCAGCCTGACGCCCGCCCCCTCGATGGTCGGCTTGGACTCGATGATTCGTCGGATCGGTCGGATCGACATGGTACCTCGGTCGTGCGGCGTTCGATTAGGAACGCCGTGACCGAAGGCCGGGTTCCGGCGGGGGGATTCCCGTCCTGGCGGGCTCGCGCCGTGGCCCGTAGGATTGGTCCATGGCCCGCGTCACGTTCACCCAGAACATGCAGCGGCACGTGCCGAGCCCGCCGGCGGACGCGCCGGGCGCCACGGTGCGCGAGGTGCTGGAGCGGGTCTTCGCGCTGAATCCACCCGCCCGTGACTACGTGCTGGACGACCAGGGTGCCGTGCGGCGCCACATGGTGGTGTTCGTCAACGGCCATCAGATCCGGGACCGCGTAGGGCTCTCGGACCTCGTGCCCCCCGATGGTGAAGTCCACGTCATGCAGGCGCTCTCCGGCGGATGAGCGACCGCCTCTTCGTCGCGACGCGCAACGGCGTGTTCACGGTCGCCCGGCGCACGGGGCGCGCGCGTCCCCGCTGGACGATCGCCCGGGCGCAATTCCTGGGCGACAACGCCTCGATGGTGCTGCCCGACCGGCGCGAGGGCTCGGTCTACGTGGCGCTCGGTCATGGGCATTTCGGCGTGAAGCTGCACCGCTCGCAGGACGGCGGCCGGAGCTGGGAGCCGTGCGCGACCCCCGCCTATCCACCCAAGCCCGAGGGGCTCGATGAGCGCGAGCCCAACTCGGGCCGCCCGATCCTGTGGAACACCGAGCTGGTGTGGGCGCTCGAGCGGGGGCACGAATCCGAGCCCGGCACGCTGTGGTGCGGCACGAGCTGCCAGGCCGATGGCATGCGCGCGGCCTACATGCCACCCGAGCGGCAGGGCGATCCCGACGTCCAGGATCCCCACCACATGGTGCAGTGCCGCGCCAACCCCGACGTCCTCTGGGTGCAGCATCACAACGGAGTGTTCCGCTCGACCGACGGGGCCGTGTCCTGGCACGAGATCGAGACCGTGAAGCCCGCGGCGTTCGGGTTCGCGGTCGCCGTGCACCCCGACGACCCAGACACCGCCTGGTTCGTGCCGGGCGTGAGCGACAAGCATCGGATCCCGGTGAAGGGCAGGGTCGCCGTGGCGCGGACCCGGAACGGGGGCCGGAGCTTCCAGGTCCTCACGCAGGGCTTGCCCCAGATCCACGCCTATGACCTGACCTATCGCCACGGCCTGGACGTGGACGAGACAGGAGACCGGCTCGCCTTCGGGACGACGACCGGTTCGCTGTGGGTGTCGGAGGATCAGGGTGATTCCTGGGAGACCGTGGCGGAGCACCTGCCGCCGGTGTACTGCGTCAGGTTCGGGTGACACCCGGCGCCGCGCGCCGTCTCGGCCTGGCGCTGCTTGCAGGCGCGGTGGCTGGGCTTGTGATCCTGGGCATCGGGGGCCGGCTGGCGATGTGGATCATCGCGCTCGCGATCGGCGAGCCGGCCGGCTTCACGATCGGCGGGACGACGACCGTCCTTGCGCTGGGCGCGCTGTTCGGGACACCCGGCGGGCCGATCGCGCTGGCGCTGGGTCGGATCACCAGGTCGGGTCTGGTGCGCGGCGCCGCGCTCGGTGGGCTGGGCCTCGTGATCGCGCTCGTCTCGGTGGCGCCTCGGCTTGAGGGGCCGGTGACGACACCTCCTATGGTTCTCCTGGTGCTGGGCCTGTTCGCCGCGATGTTTCTGGCGTACGGCGTGGTGCTGGCCGTGGCTGTGGAGCGGTGGGCGCTGCCCCCATGCCGGTGAACCGCAGCGTCACGGCAGCCGGACCGGATCTCCCCGCCGACGATTTTCGGGCATTGCTCGGGCGCGCCACCGACATCGCCACGGCGCACTGGGCACGCCTGCACACCATGCGCGCGTACACCCGGCCCCCCGACGACCTCGCCGGGGCGATGCGCCGTGAGCCGGTGCCCGTCGTGGGCCGACCGACCGACGAGGTCCTCGAGCGGATCGCGCGCGAGGTGGTGCCGTATCCCCTGGGGATCGGCCACCCCCGCTGGTGGGGGTTCATCAACGCGTCGCCTCATCCGGTCGGGATCGCGGCCGAGCTGATCGCGACCACGCTGAACAACAACTGCGCCGGCACGAGCCAGATCGCCGTGCACGTCGAGCTGACCGTGATCGACTGGATCGCGGCGATGCTGGGCCTCCCGGCCGGCACCGGCGGGCTGCTGGTGAGCGGCGGCTCGATGGCCAACCTGGTGGCGCTGGCGGGAGCCCGCGAAGCGACGGTGCCCGGTTCGCGCCGGCGCGGACTCCAGGGTCTGTCCCGGCCGCTGGCGCTCTACGCCTCGAGCGAGGCGCACTCGTGCATCCGGCGCGCCGCCGAGATCCTGGGGATCGGGACGGACGGCCTGCGGCTGGTGCCGGTGGACGCGGACTTCCGGATGGACGTCGACGCGCTCGAGCGCGCGATTGCGGCGGACCGGCGCGCCGGCCTCGAGCCCTTCTGCGTGGTGGCGAGCGCGGGCACCGTCAACAGCGGCGTCATCGATCCATTGGGCGCGATCGCCGATGTGGCGGAGGCCAACCAGTGCTGGTTCCACGTGGACGGCGCCTATGGTGCGATGGGGGCGGCGCTGCCGGAGCTGGCGCAGCGCTACCGCGGGCTGGAGCGGGCAGACTCGGTGGCCGTGGATCCTCACAAGTGGCTCTATGTGCCCTATGAAGCCGGGGCGACGCTGGTGCGCGACCCCGGGACGTTGCGGGCCATGTTCGCGTTGCGCCCCGAGTACCTCACGCTCGAGCGCGACAGCTACCTCGAGGGCGCGGTGTGGCTGTCGGACATGGGGCCGCAGCTCACGCGGGAATTCCGCGCGCTCAAGGTCTGGGCGGTGATGCAAGCGATCGGCCTCGAGGGCTATCGCGCCCTGTGGCGCAACGACATCGCGGTGGCGCGGGAGATCGCGCGTCTGGCGGCTGAGCACCCGCGCCTCGAGGTCGTGGCGCCGACCGACCTGTCGTGCTTCTGCCTGCGGTACGTCCCACGCGGGGGCGACCCCGACGCCGTCAACCGGGCGCTGCTCGATCGCTCCCACCGCGACGGTCGGATCTTCATCAGCGGCACGGTGCTGGGCGGCCGATTCGTGCTGCGCGGCTGCGTCACCAACTACCGCTCGACGCTCGACGACGCGCGGGTGTGCGTGGAGACCATCGCGGAGCTGGGGGAGGAGCTGGAGCGGGAGGGCTGACTCCACGGGAGACGGGAAAGGGGAAACGGGAAACGTGCATACCACGAAACGCTTCGGATCGGCGAGCCACGCTGCGGTTACGCGCCGGGACTTCCTGCTCTCCAGCGCTGGCGGTGGCCTGGCGGCGATGATAGCCGGCTCCACGCAGCTCGAGCGCGCCGACGCCCCCACGCCCCCACGCCCCCACACCCCCACGCCTTTCGAGCTCGAGGAGGCCACGATCGCCGATCTCCAGGACGCAATGCGCAGCGGGCGGCACACCGCGCGGTCGTTGGTCCAGGCGTACCTCGCCCGCATCGAGGAGCTCGACGGCCAAGGTCCCACGCTCCGCTCGGTGATCGAGACCAACGCCGAGGCGCTTGCCATCGCCGACCGCTGCGACGCCGAGCGGCGGGCGGGCCGCGTGCGCGGGCCGCTGCACGGAATCCCGGTGCTGATCAAGGACAACATCGCGACCGCCGACCGGATGCTGACCAGCGCCGGCTCACTCGCTTTGACGGCCGCCCCCGCGCCGCGCGACGCATTCGTGGCGCGCCGGCTGCGCGACGCGGGCGCCGTGATCGTCGGCAAGACGAACCTCAGCGAATGGGCCAACTTCCGCTCCACGCGCTCGGTGAGCGGGTGGAGCGGGCGCGGCGGCCTGTGCCGGAACCCCTACGCGCTCGACCGCAACGCGTGCGGCTCGAGCTCCGGCACCGGGGCGGCGATCTCCGCCAATCTCGCGGCCGTGGGCGTCGGCACGGAGACCGACGGCTCGATCGTCTGCCCCTCCTCGGCCTGCTCGCTCGTCGGGCTGAAGCCGACGCTCGGCGTCGTCAGCCGCACGGGGATCGTGCCGATCGCTCACAGCCAGGACACCGCGGGACCCATGGCCCGGACCGTCGCCGACGCGGCGATCCTGCTGGGCGCGCTCGCCGGGACGGACGCGGCCGACGCCGCGACCCGGCTGCGCCCGGCGGACTCGCCGGCGGACTACACCCGGTTTCTCGACCCCAATGGGCTCAAC
>Ga0187892_10012052_pt1 | contig 10405 bp, 10 predicted proteins | sample MA1701073metaG_FD_139345 | JGI IMG/M metagenome (GOLD analysis project Ga0187892, IMG submission 139345) | Bio-ooze microbial communities from a basaltic lava cave in the Kipuka Kanohina Cave System on the Island of Hawaii, USA - MA170107-3 metaG ...
ATTAACCATAGTACGTTAATTAACTTTACTTGTCAAGCGAAATCATCTATACTTTACCAAAACTGGATAAGTACCGATTCCGATGGGGGGATGTGGAGGAGGAATTCCTGGTGGATGTCACGCTCGTGATCAAGCAGCGCCTGGAAGACTTGGGGGTGGAGCAGAGAGATCTGGCGACGGCCGCCCAAGTGACGGAGTCCTACATTTCACAGTTGCTGACTCGGAAAAAAGCGCCCCCTGCGCCGAGCCGGACAGATATCTATGGCAAGATGGAAACGTTCTTGAAGTTCCCGAGCGGAACGTTGTCGACGCTGGCGGACCTCCAGCGCCAGGAGGAATTGAAAAGACGATTCGGGGACCCGCTCACACCCCTGTTCAAAGAAGTTCGAGAGCTGATTCTCCGCAAATGTACCCCAGAACACGAACAACACATACGCGCGATTTTTGAGAGGCAGCCCTTCGGCGAACTCGAACGCCTCGTCACGCAGAGGCTGTTGGAGGTGGTGAAGCGAGTTGCCAAAGCAGAATTGGAGAGTGAACCCTGGCTCCGCATGGTGGCTCGACTCAGCGACCGAAGCTATGAACAGGTGCGAGTCATGGTGCTCGAGTTCCTGGATACGGATGTCTTCAACCTGTCCGTGGAACACTGCGTCGCCTTCTTGGATCCGCTGGTTGAATCCTGGGACATTGACCTGGCGACGTTTGATCTGGAAATTGTCTTAAACCGCAGACTGGCTCCGCGGCCCGTCAAGAAATTTGGGTTTGTTGAACGGGAACCCGACCAGCCGGTCGACGGAGAGCCGGGGCTCAAAGACTTCCTTCGGGATCCTGCCCTCAGCGGCGATGCAACTGAGGCGGAAATTGAGTTTCTCAAGACACTGAGATTCACGGAAAAACGGCCGACGCCACTCTATTACTACCGGGAGTTGCAAAACTTCAGAGACCCGCTCCATTTTCGCTCCTCGTAGGATCGACATCGCGTCACCCGAACTCGATTTCTTCGGACACCCTCTCCGGCTACGAAGAGGACAGCAAGAGGGAACGGCGGTGCCGGGTGCAATCGATCCAGCGGCATGTCCGCCACCCCTCGCGATTCAGTCGGCGTACCACAGCAGCGCCCTCTCGGGCCCGTCTCGGCCTGAGAGGGCGTTCGTGTTTTTGGGTCGAGGAGGAGCAATGCCGGCGCTACGTGATCAGCGCTTGCCCTGCACGTGGTTACCCCGATGTGGCGAACATGGCGCTGGGGCGGTGGAAAGGAGGTGACGGTATACGTAAGTGGACATTGCAGAGTGATCCTGAATCCCTTCGGTTTTAAAGACGAGCGGCAGATGCACAGCGGTAATGTCTAACCCGCGGGTTCACGAACCTCAAGGGAGGGAACGGACATGAAACGGGTTATCAAGGTCATCGGAACAGTTGCTCCCATTGCGCTTGTGGCGATCTTGATCAGCGGGCTGCAGTCTGACACGGCGTTAGCCGCCGACATCAATCTGACGGACGCCGTCGCGGTGGCCAACGCCGCCTTTGCCCGAGCCACTGTGATCGGCGTTCCAATGGACATCGCGGTCGTCGATCGGACCGGCAGGCTGAAGGCCTTCGCCAGGATGGACGGGGCCTGGATAGGAAGCATCGACATCGCCCAGGCCAAGGCGTTCACGGCGACTGCTTTCTGCAACGACAACGCCACCCCAGTCTGCGTCAACACGGCGCAGTTAAAGCCGCTAGTCCAGCCAGGTGCGGATCTCTTTGGCCTGCAAGCCACCAACCGAACGGATGGGATCGTGGCTTTTGACGGCGGCGTGACCCTCTGCACGGGTGGCGCGCCGATCGGAGCGATCGGTGTGAGCGGCGGGAGTATCGCCCAGGACCAGGATGTGGCCAGGACTGCCGCCGTAAATACGGGGCATTTGTGCGCAGGTCAATAGAGCCCTCCGCGTGAGCGATACTGTGCCGGAGGGGCAGGGGCTGACGCCCCTGCCCTTCTTTACTTGTCCATCTGACGCTTGATTATTCATCATGAATCAATTAGAATTATTATGAATACAAGCACAGGAGGTGATGGGATGCCTAAGACGGTAACCATTCGCATTAATGACGGCACGTATCGCTCGTTTGTCAAGCGAGCCAAGACGGAGAACCGGTCACTGGCCAATTTCATTGAAACCGCGGTCAAGGAACATATCCGAGAGTGTGACTTTGCGGACGACACCGAGATGGCCGACGTGCTCGCGAATGAAGCACTCGTCCGGCGCCTACGGAAAGGGTCTGGGGACGCCAAAAGGAAAAAGGGCACGATGATTGGATAGGTATCGGATCTTTGAGACAGACACTTTTCAGCAGGACATCGCCAGGATCAGCCGATCGGGCCTCAGTAGGATCAAGGACAAGCTTCGAGAACACGTCTACTCTCAGATCCGACACGAGCCGCAATTTGGTCCGAATATCAAGAGGCTGAAGCATTGGGAGCCCCCCACCTGGAGATACCGCATAGGGGCGTGGCGTTTCTTTTACGAAGTCAATGAAAGAGACAAAGTCGTTTTTATGACGGCAGCCGATCACCGCGGCCGGGCGTACAGTTGATCTGGCCTTCTGAGGCCTTGGCGCTTTCATCGTTCGCCGTCAACCCATTGTGACCAGCCACAGAATGGCTGGTGCAGATCAGTGGTTGAAATCTACACCGCCTTCCCTACCAACACGGCACAACACACCGGCTTTTCCCTTGACACGACTTGGGAAACCAACAATAAGATAGGGTAAACAGATTCCAGTCGGCTCGCTAGCTGACCAGATGAGCCGCTCGCAGGTGGTTGGAGCGACATGGCGATGCTCCGGGGGTTGCGCCGGGGACACGATTGCACGATCATTGGCTTACGCCGTGTGAGGGAGGGAGCCATGAAACTGCTCGATACGCCTCGTATTCTCGTGCTGTTCGTTTGCGTTCTCGCCTGTCTCTCCGCAGCGCCTTCGTTTGCAACGCCGATCAGCGACAAATACGCTCAACTCGGCGGCGCGTCGGGCTTCCTGGGCTCGCCCACGATTCCGGAGTCCACGACGCCCGACGGCATCGGCAAGTACCGCCACTACCAACACGGCTCGATCTACTGGCACCCGCAGACGGGCGCGCATGAGGTACACGGCCTCATCCGGCAACGATGGGCAAACCTCGGGTGGGAGTTGAGCTATCTCGGCTATCCGATGACGGACGAGATCAACACCTTCGACGGCGCCGGCCGCGTGTCGAAATTCCAGGGCGGCGAGCTCATCTGGCGCAGCGCCACGAACGCCGTCTCGGAGGTGAAAGCGACGGATTTGGTCGTCGATCTGCCCTTCCCGGTGGGCCAAGCCTGGTACGTCATTCAGGCGAACGCCGCGACGGCGAGCGACAGCCATGGAGGCCCATGGGCCTATTGCTGGGACTTCATGCTCGCGGGCACGCCGCAATCGCAGTCGAACGGCAAGCCGTTCGCGGCGATCGCGAACACCACCATCGTCCACGTTGACCAGGACTTCGGTCCAGGTCCGTCGAGCAGCGGCAACGTCATCATCCAGAGGTTGGGCGAAGGGCGCTATGCCTCCTACCTGCATCTGAAGAAAGGTTCGTACAGCACCCATTTCGGCGCCGCCGGGGGCGGCCTGGGCTTCCTGCCGCAAGCGCTGCCTTGGCAGAACCGTCCCAAACCGCAATCGGGCGCAGTGTTGGCCGAGATGGGCGACACCGGCGCCAATGCGGGCGCCTACCATTTGCATTACTGCGTCACGACCAAGCCCGATCGACCGCAGTTCAAGCCGTTCGAGTCGGTCCCGGTCGCGTTTCGCAATTATTCCTACTCGCCGACCTCGGGGCTGAACTGGGTCAAAGTGGCGACGGGCGTACCGCGGCAAGGGCTATGGCTGCGCCGCGAAGCGTCCCAAGGCTCAGGGACGCCGCAGGTCAACAATTCGGCCTCGACGATCAATTACGGCACGGTCAAAGGCCAAGTCACGCTGGCGGGCCCCGGCAAGCCGTCGGGAGCGGGCACGCTGACGATCGCCGTCTCGTCCGCCTGGGGCGAGCCGCTGAGATCGACGACGGTGAATGTGCCTGCGAACGCGCTCAACGGTCCATGGTCGTATACCCTCAACACCGTGCCCGCGTACAACAATCTCATCGTCGCGGTGGGCTACTCAGGACCTTGGAGCGTGGCGACCGGCGGAGGCACGATCGGCGGCCAAAGCGGCGCGTTCACGCTTGCGCCGAACGGAACGGCGACGCAGAATCTGCAGCTCAAGGCGACCATGATTCATTGACGTGAGGCCGCCGCCATTCGCGGCGGCGGAAGTTCGTAATAGTCCCGCGCAGCGTTTATTTTCCCGTGCTGAGCAGCCCGGCAAGGCAGAGGTGGTATTGTGAGGCAACGCACCAATCTGAGAGAACGCGTCTGACGGCAAGGCGGTATCGATGAAAGGAGAACGCCTTGTGCAGAAGGAACCCTCGCGACGACAGCGCGACAAGAACGAGTAGTCGGCTGAGAGAACAGCCCTCAGCCTCATGTCGCACCCATTGATTGTAGTCGTGCCGAAAGGCGGTCGCGCCGGTCCAATTCGCCCCATTCGAGAGCTCTGCTGTTCGTCCTCCGCTCGGCCACACTAGCGGCCGTTCAGCAATGAGAAGCACATCAGTCGCCATGGTGTCGGTGGGGATCCAGGAATGAATGCAGATACATACGCATTAGCGAATCTCCTTGTCGGGGGATGGGTCGTCATGTATAGCCTCTCGCTAACTTGGTCGTTCTATAATCTGCTGGACCAATGGCCTCGACTCATTCGCTTCGGAAGAACCTTTATGGGCTCCGGGGGCCGTATGATAATCAGCGGTTGGTTATTGATGATCACGCTGACCGCCATTTCGTTGGGCGCACTTGTGAGGGGAACTCTTCACTTCGGACATTCGGGCTGGCAAGCCAGCAAGTGGTTTCCGCTAGTATTTGTTCTGGTTGGCCTGACGGCGTTCATCACGCCGATCTTTATTAACCGTGCCGTATGGGGATTTGCCCTTCTATTATTTCCAAATGAATACAGAACGTTCGTCGGCAGTCCCGACTATCGAATCTACTGGGAGAGGCGGGTTTCCCTCGAGGCGGCACAGAGGTTCTTTATCCGTCCCCGATATTCCGGCGGCTGGATCTTCGGAGAGTCAGCTGCCATTGTCCTGGTCCTGAGTTGGGCTGTGTCAGGCATCTACCCGAGGGGACTGTTTGTGTCCTATGATGTGTACCCCGCCTTCTGGGTTCTCGCGCCCCCTACCGCCCTTCTTGTGGCTATCCTCGCGCACTATCCTTGGCCGGACCGTATCAACGTGGCCGATAACATTGCGAAGCTACCATCCACGCTGCTTGGCGGAGTCCTGGAGAAAAGAGTCTTCTCGGACAGCCTTGGCAACATGTGGGTCGCCAATATAGTGGATTTCCGGGCATCCCTGAGCCATCTGCCTTCTGACGATAGGAAGCAAGCTCGCCGGTTGGTCTTTTGCAGCCACAACCCTGACGAGGTCCTGGAAAGTCCCCCACCTGAGCGGGCCCTCTCTGAGATGAGTTTGAGTGACCTCAGAGACCGACTGGAAGCCGCCAGGCGACGGGGGCTCTCATGACTCACGCAACACATCGAGACTCTCGTATTTCGTTCTCTGACATCAGTTTGGGGGCGCGTTTCCTCTGCAAACTCCCGACCTTTCTCCGGCGCCCGCTAAGCCGGGAGGAGGCCAACGCGATCCAGCGTCGTCGCCTTGAGCGTCTAGAGGTCGATTTCCTGGCCCTGGTGAAGCAGACCATATACGAGGACCCCGCGAGCCCGTACCGGCAATTGCTGAACCTCGTTGGCTGCGAGTACGGCGACCTGGAGCGGCTGGTGAGCCAAGGCGGTGTCGAGGGGGCCCTCCGCACCCTTTTTCTCCGCGGGGTGTATCTCACCGTAGACGAGTTCAAGGGCCGCCGGCCCGTGGTTCGTGGGAGGGCAACGATAGCGGTGGACCCGAGCCACCTCCGCAATCCGTGGTCGGCTTTCCATGTGCCGGTCCGCAGCAGCGGGAGCCGTGGCCCGGGCAATGAGTTTTCCATCGATCTTGCGTTCGTGAGGGAGCATGCGGCCAATATGAATCTCGTCCTCAATGCGTGCGGGGGCCTTGATTGGCTACATGGTATTTGGGGATTGCCCGGGGGTGCGGCGGTGCTCCAACTCCTCCGATACAGCGCCGCAGGGTGTCCCCCTACTCGTTGGTTCTCGCAAGTGGACCCGGCCACGCCAACCCTCCATCCTCGCTACCGCTGGAGTGGGCAGGCTTTGCATTGGGGGGGCGTTGTGGCAGGCGTCCGATTGCCTCGCCCTCTGTTCGTTCCGATCGAGGACCCACTCCCCATCGCCCACTGGATGGCGGAGGTGCTCCGGAGCGGGCATACGCCCCATTTGCACACGTTTGCCAGCTCCGTTGTGCGCCTCTGCCAGGCGGCGCTCGGGGCGGGCGTCGATCTCCAGGGCGCCCGTTTCACCATTGGAGGCGAACCTGTCACGGAGGCCCGCTTGAACGCGGTCCGCCGTGTCGGCGCCGAGGCTTTACTGCAATACGCCAGCATCGAGAGCGGCGGTACGATCGGCTCCGGGTGCCTGGCGCCGGAGGCCCCCGATGACGTCCACCTGTTCGACGATCTCCATGCCCTCATCCAGCCGAACCAGGATGGGGAGATCCCCGGGCTCCCGGCCTCGGCCCTCTTCATCTCCTCGCTGCGACCGACGGCCCCGTTCATCCTGCTCAACGTCTCGATGGGCGATCAGGCCGTGATGACACGGCGGGCGTGCGGCTGCCCCCTGGAACGGCTTGGCTGGGCCACGCATCTGCACACGATCCGTAGCTACGAAAAGCTCACCAGCGCAGGGATGACCCTTCTGGACACGGACGCGATCCGCGTGCTCGAAGAGGTGCTCCCAGCCCGCTTCGGGGGTGCGCCCATCGACTACCAGCTCCTGGAAGACGAGGCCGACGACGGACAGCCCCGCCTCCGGCTATTGGTCGACCCGGCCGTCGGCCCGCTCGACCCCACCAGGGTAGCCGATGCATTCCTCACGGCGATCGGCACCGGGACCGGGAGAGAACGCCTCAGGGAGCTGCTCTGGCGCGACGCCGGCCTCCTCCGCGTGGAGCGCCTGGCGCCTCGGACCACGGCTTCAGGTAAGATCCTCCATCTGCACCTCGAACGTACGTCCCAAGCTAGACAGGTGTCCCGCGCCCTGAGTCCTGATCACCCACGCCTCTAGCCCTCTCAGCCTCCGCCACGCCCGACGAGAACTGGACGATTGAGCGACGGTTGCCACGCAGCGCAGAGAGCCTCTGCGAGGAACTTTGATGGGCTGATTATTAGTGCTATAGTGTCCGGGCAGTTCGGTCAGCACGAGGGCGGGTGAACCGGATGGCCACGGCCCGCACGCACTACGCCGATGACGATCGCGTGATCTCGTTCGACCTGCGTCATGCCGAGGTCAGTTGCGACGTCGGGACCGACGAGAACACTGAGCGATCTAGAGGAGGGCAATGACGATTCGCCTGGACCACACCATCGTGCCCGCGAAAGACAAGATCGCGTCAGCCGAGTTCTTCGCCGGGATCTTCGGCTTGACGGTCAAGCCGGGCGATGGCTACTTCGCGCAAGTGCAAGTCAATGAGAGCCTGACCTTTGATTTTGCCGACAAGCCGGGCCCGGCCGAGAGCCATCACTACGCCTTCCACGTCAGCGAGGAGGAGTTCGAGGCGATCTTCAACCGGGTGAAGGCCAGGGGGATCCCTTACGGCAGCGAGCCACACAGCCACACCGACGGCCGGATCAACACCCGGCAAGGCGGGCGTGGGTTCTACTTCGAGGACCCGAACGGCCACCTGCTGGAAGTCATGACCGTGCCCGAGACGGGGAGCTAGCCGGAAGGAGGCGACGATGCGGTTCTCAGCGGAAGACATTCGAGCCAACCGCGACTACTTCGCCCACAAGTTGCGCGCCGAGAAGCAGAAGAACGACGTCATCAAGAAGGTCAAGGGGGAACCGGGCGCCGGTGAGTTCCTCCTGCTTGACGTGCGGTCCCGCGACGCGTTCGCGAAGGCCCACATCAGGGGGGCGTTCTCAGCGCCGCTCGAGGAGCTCGGTGCGCTCGCGGCGCAGCTGCCACAGGACCGTGAGCTGGTCACCTACTGCTGGAACGATACGTGACACCTGAGCGCACAAGTGGCTCTGCAGTTGGCAGACAAGGGATTCTTCGTCAAGGAGATGAACGCAGGGTGGGCCGAGTGGACCGCGGCGGAGCTGCCGACCCACTCCGGCAGGGTCGCGGCGGGTCAGGTCCGCTGCGAGTGCTCGACGTAGCGAGGTTGCCGTGGTCTTCCAGCAAAGCGTGTGGACGGAGACCTCTGCTTTTGCGATTGCTTGGACATAGGCTCCGCATTGCTGCGCGACACTCTAAATACACCTAGTGTCGCAGTAGACACTTGCAGGTGGTTCGTGAGTCCATATGTTCGATCTGACGTGCTTTGGCACGGGCGTCAATCTGTCCTCGGAAGGAATGAAGTTTGAGAGAATCAGAGCCGAATCGTCCGCCGGGCCATGGCGCGCTCCCACTTCTTCTCGTAGTTCTCGTCGAACACGAGCGCCTGGTCGGCTTGGACGATCTCCCAGGCCCCGGCCTTGATTTCGGCCTCGAGCTGGCTGGAGGCCCAGCCGGCGTAGCCCATCGCAAAGAGGCTCTTGCGCGGGCCGGTCCCGGTGCCAATCGCGTGGAGAATCTCGGGCCGCGCGGTCACGGCGATTCCGTTCCTGACCACCTGGGTGCTCCTGGTTTCGTAGTCCGCCGTATGTAGGACGAAGCCCCGTGCCGGCTCGACCGGCCCTCCGAAGTGCACGCGGATCTCCCTGTTCACACCCTTGCTCTCCAGCCCAAACCGCTCCAGCAGCTCGGACAGGGGCGCCTCCCCGATCGGCCTGTTCACGATGAGACCCATCGCTCCCCCCGCGTCATGGTGGAGCATATAGACCACGGTGCGGCTGAATCTCGGGTCCTGGAGCTCAGGTTTGGCAACCAGAAGCTGACCGGCGAGCGTGGCGGCTTGGGCGCCAACGGCCGTCCCCGTTGTGGCGCCTGCGCCCGATAGGCCCGACCCCGACGCTAAAAGCCCCGCGATGGCGGCCAGGCCCGCAAGATACCGCAGCGGGAGCCGGACTTCGCGAGGCGAGGAACGCTCCTCCGTTGCCACGGCGGTCCAGAGATGTTGGAGTCGGATTGAGGAGAGAGGGCCATTGGACTCACGCTCCGATCCGGTGGGCTTCCAGTCTGCATCTGTCAGTATACCAGAAGCCCCTCGATCTGCCTCGTACTTCAGGGGATACTCCTCTCGGGTATAGATTCGAGCAGAAGTCAGCCGGCACTCGGCTGGCAGGATTCTGAGGCGCAGATTATCCCCGGACTCTTCAACTTAGGAGCACGTAAAAGCGGCGGCACTGCACAAGTAGCTGGAGATAAGCTCTGCTCTGGTTGTCCCTGAAGCGGTCTATGGTAGGAATCATCTGAACAACACTAACCCTGACGTGTCTCGTTCCTGTGACGGTCCCTCTCCGTCGAAGTGATCTATGTGTTCTGAGTTCTGCGTGTCTGAGTGGCGGAGCCATTGCGTCGCCAGTCGGCCTTCCCGTTCGAGCGTCCGCCGACCGGTCCACGGAAGGACTGTCCTGCGACGGCGCGCCGCGGGTCCTGTGCGTAGTTGAACCCTGGGACCTTCTGGCGCGGCAGGCGTGTGCCGATGTGGCTCTCGATGGCGCGGAGGTCACCCTCTTCGTTCGGTGAGACGAGGGTGTACGCATCGCCCGTGGCGTCCATCCGTGCCGTGCGCCCGACCCGGTGGATGTAGTCGTCGGGAAGGTGTGGGACGTCGAAGTTCACCACCAGGCCCAGCGCCTCCACGTCGATGCCGCGGGCAGCGATGTCGGTCGCGACGAGGACGCGACACCGTCCCTTCTTGAAACTGGCCAGCGCGTCGGTCCTCTGCGCCTGGCTACGGTTCCCGTGGATCCTGGCGCAGGTGACGCCGTGTTTCTCGAGGAAGTCGGCAAGCCGGTTGGCCCGGTGCTTGGTTCGGGTGAAGGCCAGGACGGTCTTGGATGCGCTGCTCCTCAGTAGCTCGAGGAGGATTTTGGACTTCAGCTCGTGCGGGACGGGGTAGGCCACGTGCGTGATCCCCGCCGCCGGGGCGGATTTCCGCTCGATGTTCAGGGGAACCGGGTTCTGCAGCATGTCCCTGGCGAGTTCCACGATGGGTGTCGGCAAGGTTGCCGAAAAAAGAAGCGTCTGCCGCTTCCTGGGGACGTGCTTCAGGATGCGGCGGATGTCGGGCAGAAAGCCC
>Ga0187892_10012053_pt1 | contig 10404 bp, 9 predicted proteins | sample MA1701073metaG_FD_139345 | JGI IMG/M metagenome (GOLD analysis project Ga0187892, IMG submission 139345) | Bio-ooze microbial communities from a basaltic lava cave in the Kipuka Kanohina Cave System on the Island of Hawaii, USA - MA170107-3 metaG ...
CAAATTCTTTCTAAGGAATGGCGGGTCCGCGCTGTGGATTTGGCAGAGATGGATGTGGACCCCGATGTCGTTAAGGTGGTTTCGGAAGCCAACGCCCGGCGGCACTTTGCCATTCCGTTTGCCAAGGAGGATCGGGTGCTGTTGGTGGCTATGGCTGACCCGCGCGACTTTTTTATTTCCGAAGACATTCACCTTCGCACTGGCTTTGAAGTGCAAAGTTATCTCGCTTTACCCGAAGATATATTGCGTGAGCTCGACAAAGTGTATGGAATGAGTGGGGGAGTTCAATCAGAAGAACTCATTAAAGGGATCACCGAGCAAATTCCCGATGCGGCAGATGGAATTTCTCTTGAAAAACTAGAAGAAGCCGTTGATGTGACGGAAGTCGACGCCTCAGCCCCGGAAGTGGAGCGAATTGTCAACGCGGTTATTTTGGGTGCGCTTCAAAGCAGAGCTTCAGACATTCATATCGAGCCATTTGAAAACCGATTTATTGTTCGTTACCGGGTTGACGGGTCCCTAAGAGAAGCCAAATTCCAGATTCCCATGTCATACAAGTCAGCCGTCATAGCCAAAGTCAAAATCATGACAAACCAGATGGATATCACGGAACGGCGTAGACCTCAAGACGGCCGTATTCAAGTCAACGCCAAAGGAAAGCCCGTGGAGTTTCGTGTCAATATGGTTCCCACGGTGTTTGGAGAATCTTGCGTTATGCGCGTGTTGGACCGCTCCAGCGTGAAAGTAGATTTAAATATTTTGGGGTTTCATCCTGAGCTATTGGAAAAGTTTAAAGAAATCATTCAAATGCCCTATGGGCTGATGCTGGTGTGCGGACCCACAGGCTCAGGAAAATCGACCACTCTTTACGCTGCCTTAAATGCCATTAATTCGCCGGACACCAAAATTTTGACCGCAGAAAACCCGGTGGAATACAATTTGGACGGAATTGTCCAGGTCAATATTAATCCCGAGATTGATTTTAAATTTTCAGATGCGTTGCGGGCATTCTTGCGGCAAGACCCGGATGTCATTATGGTCGGAGAAATCCGCGACCGCGAAACGGCCCAGATCGGCATGGAAGCCGCTATGACCGGCCACTTTGTGTTTTCTACTATTCATACCAATGATGCCCCCTCGGCTGTGGCCCGTTTGCATGAAATGGGGGTCCCCACCTTTCTTATCGGCGGAACGTTGGAAGCGGTTTTAGCCCAACGCCTGGTTCGCCGAGTGTGTTCTGAGTGTGCCAAACCAATTCAGGCTGATGATGCCATGAAAAAAGTGTTTGACAAATACAAAATGGACATATCAAAAGCCAAATTTAAAAAGGGAAAAGGATGTCAAGCCTGCAACAACACCGGATTTAAAGGGCGTGCCGGAATCCATGAACTTCTGGTGATGACCGAGGAGGTGCGCCGTTTGATGCTCACAGAAGTGGCGGCCGGGCCCATTCGCGAGTTGGCGGTGAAGCAGGGTATGCGTTTGATGTTGCTAGATGGGCTTATCAAGGTCACCCAGGGCGTTACCACCGTCGAAGAAATATTGGCGGCCACGCAGTAACGATAAAATAAACCTATGAACCAGGTAAATTCCATTTTTGAATTGGCCCGTAATCTCTGCTCCAACCAGGATGTAGATAGCCTGCTCAATCAAATTACCGTGTCGGTGGAACGCCTTTTGGGAACGGAAGCCGCCTCCATTCTCCTTTTGGATTCTTCCAAAAAACAACTCACTTTTAAAGCAGCGACAGGCGAGAAAGGCTCGGCCATCAAACGATTCTACGTCCCCATGGGGCAAGGCATCGCCGGATGGGTTGCTCAGAATGGCAAACCCGTTATCATTAATGATGTTGAATCCGACTCCCGATTTACCGGCAAGATTGATAAATCAAGCGGCTTTTCAACCAAATCTATCCTCGCTATTCCTCTTTTTGCACAAGGAGAATTGATTGGTGTTTGCGAAGCCCTTAACAAAATTGAAGGTCAATTTTCTGATTCCGATCAAAACGTCCTGGAAAGTTTGGGTGCGTTGGCAGCAGTGGTCATTAATAATGCTCGTGTTTCAGAAGATTATCGGAATTTCTTTTCTCATACGTTAGAGATCATTGCCACGGCCATAGAAGGAGCCGACTCTCGCATGACGGGCCATTCTTTTCGCGTGGCACAGACGGCTTGCCAGATTGGACGCGAAATGGGGATTCAAGGTGAGGATTATAAAAACCTGTATTATGCTGGCATTCTTCACGATATTGGGTTTTTGGCCGTACATGATCTTAGGTATTTGCCTAAAGTTGTTTCCAAAACCATGGAACGGACGCCTGAACATCTTCATCCTCTTGTGGGAGCGGAGCTGGTAAAAGACATTCGGCTATTGGCTCCGATCGCACCCATTATTCGTCATCACCATGAATTTGTTGACGGGTCCGGCCATCCTGACGGGTTGGTAGGTGACGATATCCCGCTTCTTTCTCGCATTTTGTGTTTGGCCGAATACATGGATGACATTTTTATGAAAGGGGCTGTGAGAGAGGACTTTTACGCTCAAGCCGCCCAGCTTGCCCAGGAAGGTTCAGGGAAAAAATTTGATCCAAAAGTGGTAAACGCCTTTCTCGCCTCTGTCAATCAAGCCGCCGCGTAAGCTTCCGTGCATTTCAAGAAATAGCCTCATTTCACTTTGATTAAGAGAGCCACCGAAAAGCTGTTTACCTTAATTTCTTGGTCGTTGATTGTGGCGTTCAGTTGGCTGAGATAGGCCTTCGCTTTGAGATGGGTATTTTCCCCTTCGATCATCATCATTTCAGGATTCGTGTTGTGAGGGCCTGCATTGGCGGCTTGAAGTTTTTTTACAAGAGGGATGAGCTCAAATGACAAGACAGGAGAGTTTTCGTGTTTAACCGTAAAGTGCCCCTCTGGTCCAAAGATTGTCCATACACGTCCCAAAGAAGTCCGAGTCTCAAGCGGTGGCCCTTTTCTATTTTCATGATAATAATGGTTCGTATCTAACAGGATGTCATAGCCTCGAATGAGATAGGGACCTGACTTGGTGTAAAAAGAGAGAGAACGATTCTCTTGAGTCTGCTGGTAGCGTGGAATATACGAAAGTCCCATCATTTTTAAGATCTGTTGTATGTCGTGATACGGTCCCTTTTTATTTTGTAATTCCAATTCCGAAGCCTTATCCCCAAACCATTTTTTGATTCCGTCATACCCATGATTCTTTCCCAGATATTCAACGATGGAGCTAAGCTGTTTTTCGCTTTCAAAGGCGATTGATTTGGGACGGTCGTCCAATTTTCCCTCTGTCAAGAGACCATGTTTTGTAATGAGTTTCTCGAACCGCTGGCTTTGAAAATATTCAGCGATCGGAGCCGCGCTCCAGGGGCCCCAGGTGGAAAAGACGATCACGACACAGAGCGAAAGCGGGATGACCTTGATGTTTTTCAACCGAGAGAAGGAATAATAAAGAGCCATGCCCAGAAGCCAACCTGTTAAAACAATAACAATGTAACGGTTTTGAGTGAGGCTGTAGTCCGAGACACGGCGGCCGATTCCAATTGCCATAAGAACAACCAAAGGAAGCAGAGCGATGTAATACCACTGTGAGTAAGTCTTTATCCAATCATGCTCTCTTAGACGGCTGAAAGGATGAACCAAAAGAAGGGACAAGATGCCAAACAAAGACGCGGCCAACACCATGTATGAAACCCATCCTTGTGGCAGCTCCCACCGAACCAATATCTTGAGTGTATAAACCATGAGAATGATGATATAGAGAGACACCAACGGAATCAGCACATATTGAGAAAACAATTTGAGACCCTTGGGGTACTCTTGAGAGGCTTCAAGTTGGAAAAAATCTTTGGGCACCCCGGCTAGGAAAAACCAGGTGTTGAAAACCCCTGCAATGGCGAACCAGAGATGAGCATAGATATCTCCTTTTATGTGGAGGGAAAATAATTTGTCAGTTAAAACAATCGCCAGGACGAGCCCCAGAAATAATGTTCCTGAATAAAGAAGGGAGAGAAGAATTCTTTGAAAAAGCGCTCGGTTGAATTGCCAAAACCCATTGGTGCTGATAGTGGGGTCTCCCAGCACAGAGAGCGAGACCAAGAGATGAGTGCACCCCATTGACAAGCAAAATCGCAGAACGTCTTCTCCTTGTATGGGCCAACCGATGGAAAAATGATAACCAGCTAAGATGAGAATTCCCAGACCCTGAAGATTCCACTGCTTTTTCTTGGGCCATTGCCGCGACTCTGCAAAGAACTGTAATGCCAAAAGCAAAGAAATGCTCAAGCTCAAGGTCATAAGGAGAGGCACAATCCATGTCACCTCTTGTTTGACAGACCATTCCAATTCCGAATAAAAACTGCTGAGCCCGCTCCCTAAAATACCTGCGGAAATGATGAGAGGAAACCGACGAAAAGTATCTTCCGCTGACTGCCAAACGTTTTTGAAAGAGGGAAATTTCATGTTCTACCTCGAACGAAGTTTTATTAGCTTAAGTAATATATGTATTTTGTGGCCATTGCTGAACCGTTTTTTTAAAACGCGTGAAGGGTAATGAATGCCGTTAAGCCTCTGGTGATGCCAATCTGATTGAACTATAATAAAACAACTTATTCCCCAAAAGGAGCCGACTTCCATGAAATCCGCGAAATCCGGAAAAGAACGACGAAAGAAAAAGCGCTGGCAAGTGGCTGTTTTGGTGCGATGCGCCCTTCCCAAATTTGAGCATCAAACTTTTGAGTTGGAAATGTGGGCCAAAGACATCAACGAAACAGGAATGAAGCTGGAGTGGACCAAAGGGTTAAGCGTATCTCAGCTTATTAAAGATGGCCTCGTAAAAGAGACGCATTCTCTGAGGTTTGAAGATGTAGAATTTAATAAGGGAGAACGGGTAAAAATCCAGGATCTCTTTTATGATGACGATGGATCTCCGTTCATGGAAGGAACGGTCCTGTGGGCCCGCCGGATTCCTTCCGAAGATTCCTGGCATCTGGGCGTGGAATTTGATGATCCCAAAAAACAACCGAACGCTCTTATGGGAGCCTTCAAGGATTTTTTAAGTGTGGTTAAGCATCCCACCCAGGCAATTGCAAAAGCCTCGAAGAAAAAATAAACCTTGCGTGCCGAGTCGAATCCATTTGAACATGCCGCTCGCCCTGATCTAGAAGAGTTTCTCTCTGCTCTAGACGGCTTTCTCGTTACCCAAAAAGACCAAAAGGCCACCTCTGATTTAAGTTACTTCAAATTTCTTGGCATCTTTTGCCGTTCCATTGGAGCGCGTGAAGGACATTTTGTTCGTTCTGGTTCGGGAAATCTGCAGTCTATTTTTTCTTTTGGAATGGGAGCCGAGTTTGACAAGGAGTTTAATGCCAGCGTGCCGCCTGGCCCCCATGCTCTCTGTCCCTTGGAAACAGCGTTAAAGCAAAAAGAAGTCATCGCGGTAGTAGACCTGTCAAAAGATCCAGACATTCCCGAGTGGTTTATGAATATTATGAAGCGGCGCAATTTTGGTTCCCTGGTGGCAGTTCCCATTTTGGGCAGAAAAGATCCCACAGGTGTTATGTGTGCTTATTATCATGACATATGCCTTTTTGACCAAGGTATTCTTGACCATCTCATGATGATCGGGCGCTTGGTCGGAGCGGCCACAGAGATGGAGTCGGCTTCAAAACCAACGAAACCTGAAGGATTAGAAATATTGGATCAAATTGAGGGTCATTATTTGCAATGGTTAACAACAAAGTCCAATGACAAATTGGATGTCTGTATGACTGTTTGCAAATTGGCACACACCTTTCTTGAGGCGACGGGTGTGGTGTGTGGGCTTGTTCATCAAACGGGAGGGGAAATGTCCTTGACGATCATTGGGTTGTCCGGAATTGATGGGAAATTATTATCCCAACGGTTTCTCATCCCAGCGCAAATCAAGGCTTCTTTCTTATCTGATAAGAAAGGCGGGATCATTTCCATGCAAGAAAATGATTGGCAGGGGTTTCGAACCTTTATCACGTATCATGCGCCTCATGGACTGGTGAAGCCTTTGATTTGGCAGGGCCAACTGTCGGGTGCTATCCTAGCCTGGCGCTCCCAAGCGATTCCGTTTGGCCCTCTTCACGAAAAAGGCCTTGAGAGATTGGCCTTTCTAACAGCTTTGGCATTAAATTAATTGTCCGCCTGGAGCGGACAAGGAGGGAAAATGTATAAAAAGTATATTCTTACTCTAGTAGGAGGCTTGCTTATCTCCGGAGCGGTATTTGCTCAAGAAGCAAATCAAGACACAATGAGTTCAACTCAAACTGCCACCATGCCTGTACTGGAAGCTCAAATTGTCATTGCCAAACAAGTGGTGGATCGGGAACCGGTGGAGAGAGCAGACACTTTCTCTGTCTCCGACGGTCAACTGGTAGGCTGGACAAAAATCACAGGTGCCCAAGAGCCCACCAAAGTCATCCATGCCTGGTCGCGTGAGGGGCAAGACATGGCTCCAATAGAATTAGACGTCCGCTCCTCTTCTTATCGCACCTGGAGCCGTGTGACGTTGGGAGATCAACCTGGCAAATGGACCTTAACGGTAAAAGATTTAGAAGGCCATATTCTCAGTTCTAAGTCTGTTGAGGTGAAACAGGCGACAGACGCCACCATGCCGACTCCGTGACGGCTCTTTTAATCGTAATTATTATTTTTTTGATTGCGGTCAATGTGGCTCTCTGGAATTCCGGCTTTGTTCAAAAAGCAGAAAATCCAGAAATGGTTCTCAATAGGCCGGTGAGGGATCCCAAAGAAAAGAAAGCCATATTGAAAAGACTGCGCCGCTGGAAAGAACAGGGAAAATTATCGGCAAGTGAATTTGACGTATTTTATCGTCTATGCCAGTCCGAATGGGATTGAATTAATCTGTTTCTAGCCAACGGGTGAGGCACTGGTAAATGGCTTGAGCATAGGAGGGAGACGGGAAATGGTGACGATCGAGAAGATCAAAAATTGTTAAACCCGATCTCATCGCCAAGTTAAAGAAGAGAATCATTTCACTCGCGGTTGGTGCGCAAATATGGACCCCCACAATTTGGCCGCTTCGCTTACGTGCCACAAGTTTGATCATACCACCTTCAATGGCATGAACTGATGTTTTGACGTTTCCGAATTTTTGTTTGGCCTCATCTTCCCTTAATCCCAAGGTTGCCAGTCGAGGATGCGTGGGGTAAATTTTTGGGAAAGGTTCATTCTCCAAACGCATTTGAGAAAAAAAAGGACTGGTTACATTGTTCGCAATCATAATGGCTTGGTGCGCTTCGAAGGCCAGATTGGGTGGATAATGCGTGAGCGGGCCCAAAGCCCAAATTCTTGAATTTGATGTTTGCATCTGATCATTGACCACCACTTTTTTCTTTTCATTCAAATAGACGCCCTGTTTTTCAAGTCCAAAGCCTTGGGTATGTCCTCGCATTCCTGTGGCCAAAATGAGGACCTCGCTTTTCGGTGGCTGTTCTGTATTAAATACGATACGGCATCCTTTTTCTTGAAGTTTTTCATTTAAGAATTGAGCCAATTCTGGTTCGATTTTGGGAAGGAGTCGATTTGATTGACAAACGAGTGTGGTCTCACATCTTTTATCAATTAAAACATGAGCCAAGGAAACGCCAATGGGTCCCCCTCCTAAGATAACGGCAGATGAGGGAAATTTTCTTTTCATCAATAAGGACTGAGGGGTCTCGAACGGTAATTTTTGGGAGGCAAACGAATTTGGAATAAACGGAATCGCCCCCATCCCGAGAACAAAATCCTTGGCGTGCCAGCTTTGGCCGTTTACCAAAAGGACACCTTTTTGGGAATCGAATTCCGGCAGAGCGGTGATCTTTTCCGCGCGAATTGATTCGAAATCTTGTATTGATTCTTCTTTTGAGCCGTAAAGATAATGTATCAAGCGCTCATATAATATGTCTGACCCATCTGGCAGAGAAATAAGTGCCACTTTTTTCCCTTTTTCCGTGAGCCCACTTACAAGAGATTTGGTTGCAGAAGTTTGCCCGATGATAACGACGTCGAAATGCATATTCCCCTCTATTCGGATTTGTCAAAAATTGCTATTTTTGAAGGGTTTTGAAAATAGATTTCGAATAATTTCTTCCAAGAGGAGATGCATATGGCCGAGGTGACCCAAACACAGAAATCCGCAATTCGTCCTCTTAATGAGGTTTTAAAGGAGATCCAAACCGCTGTTCAAACGGAACGCCTCTCCGGAGATAACCACGAGGAAACGTCAATAAAGGATTTGCGGTGGAAGTTTGATCAGGTTTCCGCCACGATGAATCAGGCCATATACAACGATCACCCCAAATTGGTCCGTGAAACCTGCCTTAACACCATCAAAGTTTTAGTGGAAATTCTGTCTCGAACCGCCTCTTCATAATCTACTCAACATGCCTATAAAAGATCGACCGAAAAAGATCGTCCTGGCTTATTCGGGAGGGTTGGACACCTCCGTTATTCTAACCTGGCTAAAAGACACATACAATGCCGATATTGTGGCTTGTTATGTGGATTTGGGCCAGAAGGAGAATAGTGCGGCCATTCGTCAAAAAGCCTTTAAAACAGGGGCTTCATCCTATTTTGCGCCGGATGCAAAAAAAGAATATGTACTGAAGTATATTTGGCCGGCTCTTCAAGCTCATGCTGTTTACGAAGGAAAATATTTATTGGGAACCGCTTTAGCCCGGCCCTTGATTGCCAAAAAACTTGTAGAGGTGGCTCGCCAAGTCAAGGCCGACGCGGTGGCACATGGGGCTACTGGAAAAGGGAATGATCAGGTTCGCTTTGAGTTGGGATTTAAAGCGTTGGCTCCCGATTTACAAGTGATCGCCCCTTGGCGGAGTTGGGATTTTAAAGGACGGGAGGATTTGCTGGCGTATGCGGCTGATCACAATATCCCTTTGCCCGGTTCTAAGAAAAAACCGTACTCGAGTGATGCCAATTTGTGGCATATTTCGCACGAAGGGGGAATTTTAGAAGAGCTCGACAGGGCAGTTCCTGAAGATGTATATGTATGGACGGTCTCTCCCGCACAGGCCCCCAATAAACCGACGGATATCAAGATTTCATTCGAACAAGGTGTTCCTATCGCACTGAATGGAAAACGGATACCTCCCGTGAACCTCATTTTGAAATTGAATGACATCGGTGGAAAAAACGCGATTGGTCGGGTGGATATGGTGGAAAACAGATTGGTGGGCTTAAAATCCAGAGGCATATATGAATGCCCTGCTGCCGCGATCCTTTATGCGGCTCATCGGGAGTTGGAGTCGATCGCTCTTGATCGTGAAACCTTTCACTTCAAAGATCAAATCGGACCTAAGTTCGGGGAGCTGACATATAATGGTTTATGGTTTACGCCGTTGAGGCAAAACCTGCAAACGTTTATTGAGAAAACGCAAAAGTTTGTCACGGGATCAATTGGACTTCGGCTTTATAAGGGAAATATCGAGATACGGAGCCGCTCTTGTGCCAAACCGCTTTATTCCAAAGATTGGGTTACCTTTGAGGCAGATTCATTTTACAATCAATCCGATGCAGGTGGATTTATTAATATCTTTGGCTTGCCGCTCAAGATGGAAGCCATCTTACGCAAATGAAAACCTCGTCCTTGCCGGACCAATTTGTCTCTTCGTTATCTTTTGATATTCGATTGGCCCCCTATGATATAAAAGGGTCGATTGCCCACGCCCAGATGCTTGGAAAAACGCGTATTCTTCCTCAAAAAGATGTGGAAAAGATTGTGCATGGGTTACATTCCATTTTGCAGGACATCAAAAAGGGCAAGTCGATTGCTCAGGCTGAAGACTTTCATCTGGCTGTAGAAAAAGAATTGATCCAGCGGATCGGAGAGGCGGGCCAAAAGCTCCACACAGCACGCAGCCGCAACGATCAGGTCATCACCGATTTGTATCTGTATTTAAAAGATCAAATTGGAATTTTAATAACTGATATCAAAGATCTTCAGGCCGCATTCATTGGGAAAGCCCAACAACACCGGGCTGTGATCATGCCGGGTTTTACTCATCTTCAACATGCACAACCGGTTCTGTTTTCTCATCACATTTTGGCCTACGCTTGGATGTTGGATCGGGATCGCAGCCGCTTAGAAGATTTAACAAAGCGGGTGAATGTGCTTCCCTTGGGCTCTGCCGCGTTGGCAGGAACAAGTTTTCCGATTAACCGTATGGCCACGGCCAAGTTGTTGGGATTTAAAACAGTGAGCGAAAATTCTATTGATGCCACAGCCAGCCGTGATGTGGCTCTGGAATTTTTAACATCAGTGGCCATTTTAATGACACATCTCTCAAGATTGGCCGAGGAACTTATTATTTGGTCTTCCACAGAATTTTCTTTTGTTGTGTTGGGC
>Ga0187892_10012054_pt1 | contig 10404 bp, 6 predicted proteins | sample MA1701073metaG_FD_139345 | JGI IMG/M metagenome (GOLD analysis project Ga0187892, IMG submission 139345) | Bio-ooze microbial communities from a basaltic lava cave in the Kipuka Kanohina Cave System on the Island of Hawaii, USA - MA170107-3 metaG ...
AGGCCGCGCAGCCCCGTGGCGCGAGCCCGATCGGACTCCCCGCGAACCGCGAGGAGGCGGAAGAGAGTCGCGGCGTTCCCCTCCTCTCCCGACGCGAGGAGATCGAAGCCGCGGAGCGCCGCCGCCTGCCACCCCGCCTCGATCGAGAAAGGCCGGCCGCGCACTCCCGCGGTTTCCTTATTCGAGGGATGCGCGCCCGGGACGCTCGCGAGCGACGCGGAGAGGATCCGCGAGAGGGGAACGAGAGGATGGTTCGCGGGGTCCCGGGAGGGCATCGATCACCTTCCGGGCTCCCGCCCGTCGGAAGGTGGTGGCCGGTTCGGTCCGTTCCCCCGCCTCGACCTCTCGCGGCTCCTCCGGCCGCGTCGGGCGCGAGCGGGCCGGGAAAAGCGCAGGAGCCGGCCCCGCCTCCTCAGGCTCCGATCCCGAAGGACGAGACGCGGCACCTCGCTCGCGACGAGGATGAGCCCGAGGATCGCGGCGCTCGGACGTTCCCAGATCCGGGACCGGAGACCGATGTTCGCCGCCATCCGTAACGCGCGGAGAGCGAGGATCCCCTCCCGGCAGAGGGGACACGGCCGGCCCCGCTCGTGCCCGTGGGGGGGTCCGGCCGGAATCGAGGATCTCCTTCTACGCCGCATCCTCTTCGCCTCCCCGCCGCGGCGCGCACCGCCGCATCGTCCGGCGGAAGTCGTCCACGAAGCGGCGGCGCGCGGACCGAAGCGCTGCACGAACCTCTCGCTCCGGGCGTCCCGTCCTGCGCGCGATCTCTCCGGGGGAACGCCCCTCGATCTCGGAAGCCCAGAGGAGCTCTCGGTCCTCCCTCGAGCGCCGATTGAACGCGGCATGGGTGGCCCGAACGGTCGCCGCGTCGAACCCAGCGATCGGGGGCTCGTATCCATCGCTTCGCGGGCTCGGGTAGAGCCGCGCGCGGACCGCGCGACGGGCGAGGTCGCGGAGCCGCTCCCCGCCCGCGCGGCCGCCCGCATGCGAATCGCCCGACGCGAGCACGGCGAGAAGCGAGCGGGCGACGTCTCCGACGTCGAGGACGTAGCGCTCCTCGACGAGGACGGCGCGCACGGCTTCCTCGATCTCCGTAGACGACGCGCCTCTCAGCGGTTTCTGGCCCACGAGCCGATTCCTTCGATTCCTCCCGCGCTCGGGCGCATGCTCCGTCGGCGGGAACGAACGGTCAAGCGGGGAGAGCAAATCGGAAGCCGTCCCTCCCGCCGCAGCGGTGCGGGGGCCGCACTCGCGGAATCCCGCGGGCCGAGGGGATCCGCCGTCGTCCGACGCCGAACTGCGGGATTCCCCGTGCAGTCCGCGCGGCGGGGCCTTTCCGGCAAGTATCATCCGGGGCGCCCGATGACGTCCCCCACCCCCTCTCCCGAGCCCGCGCCGGAGCCGACCCGGCCCCGCAGCCGGGCGCGCCGGATCTTCCGGTTCTTCTTTCTCCTCGGCCTCATCTCGATCCTGACCGCGGCCCTCTCCGCGGGACTCGCCCCCGTCCTCCTCTCGACGGGTCCGGGGCGGGCGGCGGCGCTCTCCGTCGCGAACCGATTCCTTCCGGTAGAGGTCGCGGTCTCCAGGCTCGACGTCTCCTGGAGGAGCGGGATCCACGCGCGCGACGTCCGGATCGGCCGCGAAGGCGAGGACCCGTTCGAGGTCGACTCGTTGCGGGCCTCCGTCCGCATCGGCGACCTCATCCACCGCCGGATCGTCGCGCACGCGAGCGTTGCGGGGCTCCGCGGGTCCGTCACGAGGCGAGCGGACGACACGTTCGAGGGGGGGGGCCGGGAGTGGAGGCCGGCGCCGAGGCCGCCTTCGGAGATCCCGGGGGACGAGGGCGCCGCCTGGTCGGTGAAGCTCCATTTCGAGCTGAAGGACGCCGAGGTGCGCCTCGTCGACGAGAAGCGCGGTTCGGAGGCGACGATCGGGGTCCGCCGGCTCTCCGCGCTCGCCGATCACCCCTCGGGAGAGATCCGCCTCGAGACGGAGGGATCGGTTCACGCGGCATCGCTGGCGGGCGCCTTCGAGGTCGACGGGCGATTCGACCCGGGGAACGGGACCGGCCGGGGCAACCTCCGCGCGGAGGGAATCGACCTCGCCTCGCTCTCCCCGTTCCTGGCGGCGGGGACGGCTCTCGCGAATCTCGAGGGGATCGTCGAGGGGAGTCTCGCGTTCGCGTCGGAGGGAGGATGGAGCGGGAGCGGGGAGTGGCGAGCGAGAGGGTTGCGCTTACCCGGGCGTCGGGAGTCGGGGTTTCCCGATCTCTTCGAGGAGGAGGCGCGCCTCGAGTTCGCGGGCTCGTTCGATCCGGAGTCGGACCGGCTCGTTCTCGACCGCGCGGAGATCACGACCAGGACGAACGGGGTGCGGCTCGGGGCGAGCGGCACGATCGAGGAGGCGTCGAGCGCCCGACTGCTGGCCGGTTCGATCGACCTCGAGGCGGACGGCGAGTCGCTGCGGCGGGCGGGAGGGGAGGCGCTCCCGGCGGAGATGCGCCTGCGGGGTCCCGTGAGCGCGAACCTCTCCTTGGGAGGCTCGGTCGAGGATCTCGAAGGCCTGACCGCGTCGGGAACCCTCGTGCTCCCCGACGTCGACTACGGGGAGAACACGTTGCGCGAGGGGCGCGCGGAGATCGCCGTGTCGGGGCGGGCGGTGCGCCTGCGGGAGCTCCGAGGGACGTGGAACGACGGCGAGGTCGTCGCGAGCGGCCTCGTCGATCTCTCCGGAGAGGCGCCGCGCCTCGCCCTCGACGCGAAGGCGACCGACGTGCGGATCGTCCGCGAGCTGATCCTCCCTCTCGCGCACGTCCTCCCCATCCTCGCGACGACGAACCCGCAAGTCGTGAGGGTGAGCATCCCCTTCTCCGGGGAGCTGCGGGTGGGCGGAGCGGGCGGCGACCTCGCCTCGCTCGAGCGCACGGTCGAGGGGGAGGGTCGCGTCGAGCTTCGATCGGGAACGCTGACGGGAAGCCCCGACGTTCTCCCCTTCCTGCGCGCCGTGGGAGGCCGGGACCGGCTCGAGTTCGAGGGGATCTCGACCTCGTTCCGGATCGCGCAGGGCCGCATCACCACGGACGCGCTGCGCATCGGCCGGGGCGACGCCGTGGTCACCCTCTCGGGCTCGACCGGCCTCGACGGCACTCTCGACTACCGGATCGCCGTCGACCTCTCCGAGAAGCTCGAGCGCCGGCGCTGGGCCGCCGCCCTCGAAGGGATGTTCGGCGCCGCCGGCCTTCCCGTCGCACTCGGAGGCCGCGTGAACGGGCCGAGGCTCGAGTTCCGCCCGCTCGATCTGCAGGACGTCGCGGGCGACGCCGCGCGCGAAGGCGCGCGCTCGCTCCTCGACGAGATCCTCCGCCGCCGCCGCGACAAGAAGTGACCGTACCGTCACCGGAAGGAGAGGCCGTGGGCGCAGGCGTTCTCGCCGAGCCAGTCGTTGAGCCCGCGGACGATCTCGACGAACGAGGCGGCGGCGTCTCGCCGCTCCAAGGGTTCCGACGAGGCGCGGAGCGTCTCGAGGAGTTCGACCGCCCGGCGCCGATACGCTTCGACTTCTCCACGGAGGCCTCGCAGGTCGCGGAGCCTCCACACGGCGTCGCGGATCTCGGACGCGGACTGCGCGTCGGGCTCGGAGGGATCGCCGAATCGGTCGACGGCGCTCCACACGCCCTTCAACTCGTGGTCGAGGGTGAGCACCGCGCCCCCCCGGAGGAGCTTCGGCGCGTCGATCGCCACGAAGACGAACGAGACGGCGCTCGCGGCGACGGCGACGCGCGCGCCGAAGCTCCAGATCGCCGCCGCGCCCGCCCGGTCGGCGAGCACGCCGAGGGCGAGGCCCGTCACGAACCCGCCGCCGTGCGCGAAGTGGTTGATGTTCCGGACGAAGAGGGAGAGGAGCACGCCGTAGAGGAGCCAGCGCAGGAGCCACTGGTAGACGAGGCCCGGCCCGATCGCGTGCCTCCGCCGCCGCGCGAAGACCAGCGTCGCCCCCATGAGGCCGAAGATCGCTCCCGAGGCTCCCGCGCCGCCGATCCCGAAGGAGGCTCCCGCGACGTTCCCCGCGATCCCCGTCCCGAGGTAGAGGACGAGGAACCGCGTGCGACCGAACGCCTGCTCCGCGAGCGGGCCCAGCTGCCAGAGCGCGAACGTGTTGAAGAGGAAGTGGAGGAGCCCGAGGTGGAGGAAGATCGGCGTGACGAGAAGCCAGACCCTCCCGCACTCGAAGAGGCGCTCTGTCGAGAGCATCCCGAAGGCCTGGAGCGTCTCCACGGAGGGCGCCATCACGTCGAACGGCAGGCGGGGCCCCCCCGCCCGCCCGGCGAAGGCGTCGAACGCGAGCATCGCGAGGTAGAGGATCGTGTTCGTCGCGAGGAGCGCGCGCGTGATCCCCGGCGACGGCAGCACGTCGAGAGGACGGCTCGGCCGCTCGCGAGGGAGGGACCGGCCGCAGTAGGGGCACTCCCGGAGCCCGGGCTCGAGCAGCGCCCGGCAGGCGGGGCAGAAGCGCAGCTTGGAGGCGATGGCGGAGTATAGGGAATGCTCAGAGCCGGTCGCGGCGCCGCATCGACCGCGTGCCGAAGGCCCCGGCCAACACGGCGGCCGCGGCGATCGCGATCCCCGCCCGGAGCGAGCGGGGGGAGTACGCGAACGTGATCTCGTGGACGCCCGCCGGGACCTCGACGCCGCGCACCGCGCCGGCGACGGGGAGGATCTCGGCGGGCGAGCCGTCGAGCCTCGCGCGCCAGCCGGGGAAGTGGGTGTCGGCGAGAACGAGGAGCGCCGGGCGCGCGGCGTGCGCTCGCAGGCGCACCCGGTTCGGCCCGTCCTCGAGGAACTCGACCATCCCGATCCCGGGATCGGGCCGCGCGTTCTCGGGAGCGGGTCCTGCCGGCGCGGGCTCGGCGAGGAAGGCGCGCCCGCCGGGACCCTCGCGGCGATAGAGGCGGACGGGTCCCTTCGAGGCGACGAGCGTCCAGGGCGGAGGCGGATCTCGCTCGCCGACGCCGACGAGCCCGCCGAGGCCGAGGAGCGGAAGCTTCGGATGCGAGAGGTCGATCCCTCCCCAGCGCGACGCCGACCGCCCTGCGGCCGCGGCGATCTCGTCCCGCAGGCGGCGCGAGGGAGCGGGATCGATCGCGTCGTAGTTCCAGACGTCGCGCACGCCGGTGAGGGTCGCCGACTCGGGAGGAAAAACCTCGCCATCCGTGAGCAGGCGGTCGTGTCCGACGGTCCGCCGGATCTCCTCGACGAACGGGTCCTCGAGGATCGGGCGGAGTCGCGCCGCCGGCGTCGTCGTGTTGAAGCGGAACCCGCTGGCCGCCGGATCGGCGATCGCCGCCGCCGCGAGGAGCGCGCCGAGCGCCAGCGGCCGGCGGCGAAGGCCGCGCGCGAGGACGAGCGCCGCGAGGGCGCCGAGCCCCACGACGGCGAGCCGGCGCCCCGAGAGGCGCTGGAACGGGACGAGATCGATCTCGCCGATCGCGTCCGACCGCAGGAGGTTCCCCGATGCGTCGCGGGCGTGGAGGAAGGCGCGAGCGGGACCTCGCGGAACGCGCGCGGTGTCCCAGCCGAGGACGAACCACTCCACGGCCCTCCCTCCTGGCGAGGCGCCCTCCCGCTCGTGCCAGCGGTCGCAGCGGCGCCGAAACGACTCTCCCTCCCTCGTGACCAGCTCGACGGAGAGATCGACGAGAGCCTCGCGCGAGACGCAGTACCCTTGCGCGACGAGGTCGCGGCGGACCGGCGTCCCGGGACCGGGATACGCGAGGACCGCCTCGAGGCGCTCCACGCCGGCTTCCTCGGGGGGCTCCGCGATCCGCAGAGGGCCCGCGCGATCGTCGAGCCAGATCCCCAGCGCGACGACCGCCGTCGCCGCCGCGCCCCTCGCGAGCCGCCCGCCCGTCTCCCGGGCTTGCTTCTCGTCCGCGAACCGCAGCGCCCTGCCGACGACGATCGCCGCGACGAGGATGGCGGGGAAACAGGACACGTGCGTGCCGAGGAGAAGGCCGGGCCACCAGGTGTGAGTGGCGAGGCGCGCGAGCGGCTCCGAGAGAAAGTGCGCGAGGGTGACGAGCCAGACCCAGACGAACGGCTCGCGACGGGATCCCGCGATCGCGTCCGAGAGCACTCCCAGGAGGACGAAGAGCGCGACGATCCCGACGAACGCGGTGCTCGAAACCTGGACGAGCCCCGGGGAGAGGAAGGCGGCCGATCCGACGGGCACGGCGTCGGGCCAGATCAGCGTCGCGACGCTCTCGCCGCCGGCCGACCTCGGCGCGAAATGAAGGCCGCAGAGGACCGAGCCGGCCACACAGGCGACGGGTAGCGCGCCGCGCAGGGGACTCGGCAGGCGCGACGAGAGAACCCGAGGGAGGAGGAGGAGCGCCGCGGCGGCGGCGGTCCAGGGGAGCGCGGCCCAGGGCGCGTCGACCTCGAGGTCGAGGCGGCGCGCCGCGGCGCGCTCGAGGCCGACGCGGCCGTTCGCGATGTATTCGACGAAGGGGAGGATCACCGGCGCGCCGAGCGCGATCCCGAGGACGAGGGCCCCCGCGAACCTCGGGAGCGCCCGGGGCGCCGCCGGCCCCGCGAAGAGAAAGATCGCGACGACGCCCGCGAGGCCGACGGCGGTCGTCTCGGGATGGCCGCCCGCGACGGAGAGCGCGACGGCCGACGCGAGCGCGAGGACGAACCGGGGCCGCGGTTCGCGTCGCAGTCGCGCCGCGAAGTACCCCGCGGCGGCGATCCAGGGCGGGACGTGAACGAGGGGGTGATTGAGATAGGCGACGAGGAACCCGCCGAACGCGAAGACTCCCCCCGCCGCGAGGGACCCGTAGGGTCCGGCCCCGAGCCGGCGCGCGAGGATCGCGACGAAGAAGAACGACATCGCGATCCGGAGCACCGCGGAGAGCGTCCACCCGTAGAGGGTTCCGGTCGCCGCGTTCACCGCGGCGACGAACGCGTTGAAGGGATCGAAGAGCCGAGTCTGCGCGTTCCCCGCGAAGGGCTCGCCGAGGGCCTGGTGGGGATTCCAGAGGGGAACGATCCCCTCGGCGACGCTGCGCCAGAGGTAATCGTGCCAGGGGAGGACGTCGAAGGCCTGGTCGCCGAGGACCGGGTTCGACGGCGGCGACGGGCGAGCCTCGCCTCGCCAGGGCTGCGCGCTCGCGTAGTGGTCGAGCGGGAAGAGCGCCCGGCTCGGGTGCAGCAGCGCCGGCGCGAGGAACGCGCCGGCGGCGAGGAGCGCGACCCACCCGGGCCGGCGCGCGAGGGACTCGGCGGTCATCGGGGGGCGGGATTCTATGGGGCCTTCCGAAGTCCCGGCTCCTGGGGTAGCGTGGGAGAAGTCGATGGACGGCCCTCGCGAGGTCGGCGAGGGGGGAGGAGGGCGCTGCCGAGCCGATGAGCACGAAACTCGAGCGGGACATCGAGAACCAGATGGCGATCGTCCACGACCTCGCCACGGAGGCGGAAGTCTGGACGTCGCGGCCGGCCTGGCTCGAGTTCTCGACGAACAACGTCTGCAATCTGCGATGCACGATGTGCGCGCAGGCGGACGGGCTCCCCGTGAAGGTGATGCCGAACGAGGAGGCGCGCCGCCTCCTCGACGAGGTGCTCCCGAGCGTCTCCGTGATCACCCCCTCGGCGATCTCCGAGCCGCTGCTCGGAAACATCGACCTGATCCTCGAGAAGTGCCGCCAGCACGAGGTCTACCTCAACCTCACGACGAACGCGACGGTCCTGGACGGGAAGCGCTTCCGCGCGATGGCAGACCGCATCGCGAGGCTCAACATCTCCTTCGACAGCCACGTCCCCGAGGTCTTCGAGCGGATCCGCGTCCGCGCGAAGTTCCCCGTCGTCGTGAAGAACATCCGGGAGATCCTTCCCGCCGCGACGGAGCTCGGAGTCCCGATCACCTTCGTCTTCGTCCTGATGTCCGAGAATGCCTCGCACCTCCCCGAGACGGTCGACTTCCTCGCCGACCTCGGCGCCTCGGAAGCGCGCGCCCAGATCCGCGTCCAGCGGCTCCTCGGCGGAGAGCTCGGCTCGAGGGCGGAGCACCTCGAGGTCCACCGGCGGTACTCGCAGGACGAGATCGTCGGATTCATCGACCGCGCCGTCGAGAGGGCCCGCGAGAGGAAAGTCCTCTTCTACGTCGACGCCGAGGAGCCCTACCACCGCGTCGTCGCCCCGATTCCCCCCGTGCTCCGATCCATCGGTCCCGAACTGCTCGAGGTCGTGACGGAGGCGGTCCGCCGGAAGTACCCCCAGTTCTGCAGCATGGCGGCAACCTACCTCAAGGTCGATCCCGACGGGACGGTCTATCCCTGCTGCCGCCAGCCGGCGGAGCTGGTGATGGGGAACGCCCGCGAGACGCCGATCGAGGAGATCTGGAACGGGGAGAAGTTCCGCGAGTTCCGCCGGAGGATGTTCGCGGGCGACTACCCGAAGGCCTGCCTCGGCTGCGACGTCCTCGTCGGCAACCCCCACTTCAAGACGCTCGTTCCCCAAGCGCACCGCGAATCGGCGCCGGCCCCGGAAGGGGCGCGAACGACGGCGCGCTGAATCGGCGGCGCGCTCGCCGGATCGGGCACCTCGGGAAAGGGGCGACGGACGCCCCGTGGAGCGCGGAGCATAGGGCCGGCCGGCCTACGCCTCGACCGCGGCCGCGGGGGTCTTCTTCTTGAAGACCTTCGAGACGACGTTGTAGACGGGCTCGAAGAAGAGCGGCGTCCGCGATCGCGTGAGGACGAAGTCGGTCGCGCGCTCCGCGGGGACGCGCAGCGCGTTCGGGAGCTTCCAGATCGTCTGGTAGAAGCGGACGAACTCCTTGAAGTGCTTCTGGAAGAAGAGGATCTGATCCCGGGAGATCGTCTGGAGCTGGAGCGCGGAGTCCTTGAAGTAGTCCGTGACCTCCTCTTCCGGCCGGATCAGCTCGTTCTGGACGCAGTTGTCGTAGAGCGCGGTCCCCGCGTAGGGGTAGGTGATCGAGTGCTGGATGAGCCCCGGGTTGATCTCCGCATTCAGCTTGATCGTGTCGAGGACGGTCGACGGGGTCTCGTTCGGGGAGCCGACCATGTTGTAGGAGACGACGGTCACTCCCGCGTCCTGGAACATCTTGAACGACTCGACGAGCCGCTCGTTCGAGAGGCGGCGGTTCAGGATCTGGTTGCGGATCTCGTCGTTCCCCGACTCGATCGCCATCTGGACGCGGATGCACCCCGCCTCCGTCAGCACCTTCACCATCTCCGGGTCGACGAGGTTCGGGCGCATGTTGCAGCCGAACGGCTTGCCGATCCGCTTCTTGTAGAGCGGCGCCCACTCCTTGAGCCACGCCATCTTCACCCCGAAGATGTCGTCCTCGAAGAAGAAGCCCCAGGTCTTCGGGTACCGCCGGAGGTAGTCCTCGATCTCCTCGATGAACCGCTCGGGGTTCTTGAACCGCATGTACTTCCCGCGCCCCTTCGCCATGTCCATGAGCGCGCGGTTGCAGCAGTAGGAGCAGTCGTAGGGGCACCCGCGCGAGCCCATCAGGATCCCGATGTTGTCCTTGACGAGGTAGAGGTCGCGGTAGTTCGGGTAGAGCTCGACGTGCGGGAAGGGGATCTGGTCGATGTCCGTGAGCGGACCGAGGCAGTTCTTCTTGATCGACCCGTCGGGGAGCCGGCTCCACGTGCCGAGGATCGAGTCCGTCGGCCGCCCCGCCTCGAGCGCGTTCGCGAGATCGACGAGCGGGGCCTCCCCGTCCCCGAGGCAGATCGTGTCGATCCCCGAGGCCGCGATCGCGTTCGCGGGGTCGAGCGTCGGGTGGATCCCGCCGCAGAGCTGGTGGAAGCCGAACTCCTTCTTGAGGAGCGGCGCCCACCGCTTCACGTAGTGGAACTGGTTCGTCGTCGCCGAGAAGCCGATGAGGACCTTCTTCTCGTTCCCCGCCGCGGCGGCGACCCTCGAGAGGAGCTCCTCGTTCGGGATCGGCTGCGGGACGTGGACGAGGGCCGTGTCGTGGCCGGCCGCGCGGGCGACGGCGGAGAGACAGGCGAGCCCCTCGAAGTAGTACCCCTTCCACCAAGGCTCGCTGATGATCAGATCCGGGTAGACGAAGACGATCTTCACCGGACTCCCTTCTATGCGGTTCGACGGAGGCGAGGCGGCTCGCAGGGCGGAGGCTTGGAACTCGCTGAAGTCTACGCCCCTTCCCCCGTTTCGTCAAAAAGGCGCCCCCAAGGACGCCTAGAATCGGCGCCCATACACCGCCCGTCCCCCATGCCCTCCCTCGTCCGCTGCCACGGCCTCTTTCGGATCTACGACGTCGAAGGCACGCCCACCCCCGTGCTCCGCGACGTCGGGATGGAGGTCGAGGCGGGGGAGTTCGTCGCGGTCATGGGCCCGAGCGGATCGG
>Ga0187892_10012055_pt1 | contig 10403 bp, 11 predicted proteins | sample MA1701073metaG_FD_139345 | JGI IMG/M metagenome (GOLD analysis project Ga0187892, IMG submission 139345) | Bio-ooze microbial communities from a basaltic lava cave in the Kipuka Kanohina Cave System on the Island of Hawaii, USA - MA170107-3 metaG ...
CCACGCGCCTGTACGCCGCGTATCAGGCGCGGCTGCGCTCGCTCACCGGCGTCGCCGCGTCCGCCTACGTGTTCGACGCGACGGGACAGGTGCTCGTCTCCTCGGCGCCGGCCGGGGGCATCGGGCAACCGGTGCGCGCGCTGGCGCTCTACGGTCCCGAGGTGACGCGGGCGCGGGTCGCCGGGTGGGCAACGACCACGCTGTTTCGCGGCGCCGGCGGCCGCTGGTACAAGCTCGGCTTCGCCCGGCTCGACGGCGGCCCGGCCGTGCTGGCGATCGAGATGCCAGCCGACTTCCTGGCGCCGCTCCAGCGCCTGCGCGACGGCATGATCACGTTCGGAGTGGTGGCCCTCGCCGCGATCGTGTTGGCGGCCGCGCTGCTATCGCGCCGCCTGACCCGGGCGCTCGAAGATTTGGCGCAGTCGGCCCGACGCATCGGCACGGGCGAATGGGCGGTGCCCGTCCCGACCGCCGTGGACGCGGAAGTCGGGCAGCTGTCGCGCGCGATGGAGGACATGCGGCTGGCGATCATCCGGCGCGAGGAGGAGCTGCGCCTCATGCTCGCCCAGGTGGCGCACGAGATCCGCAACCCGCTGGGCGGGATCGAGCTGTTCGCCCGCGCCGCTGCCGAGGGGCTCGCCCCCGGGGACGAGCGGCGCCTGCATCTGGAGCGCATTCGCTCGGAGACCCGTGAGCTGGAGCGCGTCATCACCGAATTCCTGGCCTTCGCCCGGCCGCCGGAGCCCGCGCCGCGCCGGATCGACGTGCGGGCGCCGCTCGAGGAGGCCGCCGTGGTCCAGGGGGCGGGCGTCGACCTGCGGCTGCCGAGCGAGCCGCTGTGGGTCGCGGCCGATCCCGAGCACGTGAAGCGGATGGCGCTGAATCTGCTGCGCAACGCTGCGGACGCGGCGCGCCGGCGGGTCACGCTGAGCGCCGCGGCCGAGGGGGGGCAGGTCGCCTTCGCCGTGAGCGACGACGGCGCCGGCATTCCCGACGAGATCCGGCACCGGATGTTCGAGCCGTTCTTCACGACCAAGGCCCGGGGGGCCGGCCTGGGCCTCGCGATCGTGCGGCGCCTGGCGGAGGCGAACGCCGGGCGGGTCGGGTTCCACAGCCGCCCGGGCGAGACGACATTCACGGTGACGTTCACGGCGCCGGCCGCCGGGCGGTGACGGCGGACGGCGCGAGAGGAAGGCGAACGATGGGGACGGTGCTGATCGTCGACGATCACGCGGGGATGCGCGAGGGGCTGGAGCTGTTGCTCCGGAGCCGCGGGCATCGGACCTTCAGCGCGCGCAACGGCGTGGAGGGTCTCGAGGTGCTCGGGACGCACGAGGTGGACCTGGTCGTGGCCGACCTGCGGATGTCGCCCATGGATGGCATGGAGCTGCTGCGGCGCGTGCGCCAGCCGGGGGCGGCCGGCGCCGACTTCCTGATGGTCACGGCCTACGGCTCGATCGACACGGCCGTCCAGGCGATGAAAGCGGGCGCGGCGGATTTCATCGAGAAGCCATGCCAGAGCGAGGCGTTCGCCGCCCGGGTGGAGCGGCTGCTGCGCGACCGCGCCGAGCGCGAGCAGCTGCGCGCGGAAAACCGCTACCTGCGCCAGGAGATCAACGGGCAGTTCGGGGAGATCGTGGGGAACGCGCGGGCCATGCAGGCGGTGTACGACTGGGTCGCCCGGGTGGCGCCGTCCGACTCGACCGCGATGATCTACGGCGAGTCCGGCACGGGCAAGGAGCTGGTGGCCCGGGCGATTCACGCGGCGTCGCCGCGGGCGCGCGGGCCGTTCATCCGGGTGAACTGCGGCGCCCTGGCCGAGGGCCTGCTCGACTCGGAGCTGTTCGGGCACGAGCGCGGCGCGTTCACCGGCGCCGAGCGGCGGCGGCGCGGCCGGTTCGAGCTGGCGCAGGGCGGGACATTGTTCCTCGACGAGGTCGGCTGTATCCGGCCCGCGACGCAGGTCCGCCTGCTGCGGGTCCTGCAGGAGCGGGAGATCGAGCGGGTCGGCGGGGAAGAGACGGTGCCCGTGGACGTACGGATCGTGGCGGCGACCAACGCCACGCCGGAGGCCCTCAAGGCGAGCCCGGACTTCCGGGAGGACCTGTACTATCGGCTGCACGTCGTGCCGATCACCCTGCCGCCGCTGCGCGAGCGGCGCGAGGACGTTCCGCTGCTCGCCCGGCATTTCGTGGAGAAGCTGCGCGCCCGTACACGCAGCGGCGCCACCTCGATCGCGGACGCGGCGCTGGAGCGGCTCCAGGCGTACGACTGGCCCGGCAACGTGCGGGAGCTGGAGAACGTGATCGAGCGCGCGCTGGTGCTCGCATCGGGGCCGGTGATCGGGGAGCCGGACCTGCCGGCGCTGGCCGCGGGGGCGACCGAGGCCGGCGCCGCCGCGGCCGCGGCGGGCGCCCTCCAGGGCGCGCTCGATTCGCTGGAGCGCGACATGTTGCAGCGCTCGCTGGCGCAGGCCCGGGGAGTGAAGGCCGAGGCGGCCCGACTGCTCGGCATCGCGCCCGCGACCCTGCACTACAAGCTCCAGAAGCACGGCATGTCGGGGCCGTGAGCCGCGTCGCGATGCGGTGGGCGGCGGCGGCGGTGTTCGTGGCGGCCGTGCCGCTGCGCGCGCAGGCACCGTCGCCATCGCTCGACTCGCTGCGCGCCCGCAGCGCGGCCGCGGAGCGGCGGGTGACGGCGCTCGCGGAGCAGCGCGAGCGCACGGCCGTCTGGGCCGAAGCGCAGTACCGGGGCATCGCCGAGGCGCGTCGCCGCGGGGGGGCGGCGCTGCGGCCGGCGCTGCGCGAGGCGCAGACGGCCGCCGACAGCCTGGCCGCGCTCGACCGGTCGCTGGCCGAGGCGGTGCGCGACGCGGAGGCCGTCCGGCGCGCGCTCGCCGCCGGCGTGCAGGCGGAGCTGGAGCGCACGGTCGCCGCCGCCGAGCGCGCCCGTCCCCCGGACCGGGCCACGCTGACCGCGCGCGCCCGCGCGCTGAGCGACGAGCTACAGCGTCTCCGGCGGCCCGTCACCCTGCCGGCCACCGACGTCCCCGCCGTCGTCGTGCGGCCCACCGACGGGCCGGCGGAGATCGCGCTGAAAGCCGATTTCCTGACCGATCGGGCCGCCCAGCTGCGCAGCGCCGCCGAGGTGCTCGCGGGCGAGGGCGGCCGGGAGCGCCGTCGTGCCGAGCTCCAGGACGAGGTCGAGCGCCTCGTCGCGCAGACCCGGCTCTTTGGCGAGACGGACGTTCCCCCGCCCGCCGTTCCGTTCGGCGGGCAGGGCGGTGAGCCGCGGCCGGTGGACACCCCGGTGCCGCTGGCACCGTCACGCGGCGGCCCGGCCGACCGCGCCGGCGATCCCCGCGCCGCCTCCGACCGCCTCGACCGGCTGCGCGCCGAGCTGTTGCGGCGTGCGGCCGAGCTGGAGCGTCAGTCGGGTGAGGTGCGCCGCCTGCTGCGCGAGCGCCGGTGATCCGCGCGGCGCTGCGCTCGGCCGCCGCGGCGGGCCTGCTGCTGCACGCCGGCCGCCCCCCGCTCGCGGGCCAGTCGCTCCGTGCCGACCTCTCGATCGGGCCCGAATGGCTGCGCTTCGAATCGCGTGACGTCCGGCATTCGACGTTCGGCGGTCGCGCCAGCGCCGGCCTCGCCTGGACTACGAGCGCCGGGAGCGCCGCCGCCATCGCCCTCGAGCCGCGCGTCGGCTTCCGCGCGCTGGGGGGCGCCGGCACCAGGATCACGGAGCTGGTGGGCGATGTCCGTGCCACGCTCAGCGCCACATCGGCCCGCACGCGCTGGTGGCTCAGCGCCGAGCAGCGGGTCCGCGCAGTCTCCGATTCGGTGCCGGCACCGGTCTATCTCGATCCCGATCGCCGGGAGACCTGGGGGCGCGGCGGGATCGCCGTCCCCGTCGCCGGCCAGTGGCTGCTGGAGAGCACGGTCGGGGCGGGCCTGGTGCGCTACGGGCCGGCCACCTGGCAGCAGCTCGACCGCACCGAGCTGCTCGGCACGGCCAGGCTCAGTCATGCGCTGGGCCCCGGCCTCGTGCGCGTCGGCGTCGGCGCGGGCAACGCGAACTTCACGGGTGATCCGTTCGCCGCACGCGACGACGGGCGGTGGGGCGTCACGGCGGAGTGGGCGCTGCGCGGCCCGCCGTTCGTGCAGCTCGAGGTGGGCGCGGCGTGGAACAGCTCCAGCATCGAGACCTTCGACTATCGCGCGCTGCGCGCCGCCGTACTGTTCTCGACGTCGCTGGGGCGCTCGTCGCTCCAGTTGTATTCGGCCCTCGCCGCCAAGAGCTACCGGGACACCGGCGACACACTCGCGCTCGTGGACCAGGAAACCGGGTCGTTCGTGATCGCCCAGGCGACGAGTCCGATCGCGCGCGGCACCACCCTGCACCTGCGCGCCGAGTGGGTGCGGAGCGAATCGAGCATCCGCTCCCGGCTCTTCCAGCGGCTCGGCGCGAGCGCGTCCGTCGGCTACCGCTGGCCCGGGCGTCGCAACCTCACCCCCTGACCCCCTCTCCCCTCACGGACCTCACCCCCTGGCCTGCGCTGGGCCGCGGGTGTCCCGTACGCCGAGATCGCGCCCTGGCCCCAGGGCCATCGCGCGGCGCTCGTGCTTTCCGAGGACGTGGAAGCCGAGTTCGCCAATGCCGCCGCGTTCGCCGAGCTGGCCCGTCGCAAAGGTGTCCCGGCGACGTTTTTCGTCGTGTCGCAGCTCGCCCTGGAGCAGCCGGATCTCGCCGCGGCCCTCGCGGCGGCCGGCGACGTGGGCGGGCACACGCCCGAGATCCTCGAAACGGCAGCGGGGCCCATCGTCCTGCTGCCGCGGGTCATCAAGGACGACTACAACGTCCTGGTGCAGGAGAGCGCCCTGCGGCGCGAGCGCCTGCGCGCAGGCGGGGGGCCAGTGGTGGATCGCCACGGGCGACGACGTGGCGCGCTGGTGGCTGGCCCGCGCGGGGGCCACGGTGGCGCTGGAGGAGACCGGGGACGGGCTCGCGGTGAGCGTCACCGCACCGGCCGATGCGCCGCTCGTCGGTGCCACCGTGGAGCTGTTCCTCCCGGGCGGCGGGGAGCACGGGCTACACCTGGCGGTCGATTCGCTCACGCCGGGCGAGACGCGGCGGCTGGTGGTCCGTCCGGCGGGCATGACCGCCGGGGCCCGCTGGCGAGATAGTTAGCTACGCTAAGTATTTGGTGCGGGGCAGCACGCGGGCAGGCAGCCGCCCGCTCAGCGCGACGGCGCGCCGTCCACCGCGTAGCGCAGCCGTACCACCCCGTCCCGGTAGCGGCGGGTCGAGTGGAGCTTCAACGGTACCATCCGATGCCGCGGCGCGATCAGCGGGATCCCCTCGCCGATGAGCGTCGGGACGACGTGGATGATGAACTCGTCGATCTGCCCCTCGTCCAGGAAGGCCCCGATGATCGCGGCACCACCCATCATCCAGATGTCCTTCCCCGGTGCGCCGCGCAGCCGACGCGCGAACGTCGACACCGGCTCGCTCACGAACTCCACCCCCGCTGCCGGCGACGCGGGCGGACGGTGCGTGAAGACGTAGTTGCGGACGTTGCCGCCGAACATGCCGCCGGCCTCTCCCTCCCCGAAGCCCAGCGCCTGGTCGTACGTCCTTCGCCCCCACAGGATCGTATCGATGGAGCGCATGAACGCCCCCATCCCGTAGCTCCCGCGGAGGCCGGGGCGGTGGAGCCACTGCACGTCGCCGTCGGGCCGGGCGATATAACCGTCGGCGCTCGTGGCGATATAGACGATGATCTTGCGCGTCGGTGGGATCACGCCGGGGGATCGGCCACCGGCCGGCCCTGCGGCGCCAGGCGAGGCTCGGCACCGAGCCAGTACAGCCCGTTCGCCATGATGCAATAGCCGGTGGCGGCGAACCACACGCCCACGAAGCCCGTGAACACGAGCCACCACGGGCTGTGCACCAGTGAGAGCACGGACGCGACCGAGATGTTGATCCCCACCGCGAGATAGATGCGCCGCTCGAGGTACCACCGATCCGTCGGCATGAAGTACAGGTTCCACCGAGTGCGGGCCTTCGCCCCGAGCATCGGCGTGAACCCGAACAGGCGCAGCGTGTTGCCCACGATACAGAAGCCCGTCAGCGCGACCGTGATCGAGGCGAGCCCGGTGGCGATGACGAGGAAGACCCACCGCGGCTCCACGAGCGCCGCCAGCAGCGTCGCGCTGAGCAGCACGATGCCGGCGATCAGCCAGACCGTCCGCTCGATGTACCAGCGGTGGGTCGGAACGACGTAGATCCCGCGTCGCAGGGCCATCAGAAGTCGCGCTTCTTCATCTCGGAAAAGAAATCGCGGCGCTCGAGATCATCCTCCGTCGTCTCGGGCGGCAGCGTCGGGTCGTAGCGCCGCTGGACCGTGCGCTTCCCCTTCGCCGCCTTGGCGGCGTTCTTCCGCACCAGCGCGGCCAGCTTCTGCTCGTCCGACTTCGATTTCTTGGACACCGCGTGTCTCCATTGAGGGGTCGAGCCCGTGCACCGGGGAATCTAACCGAACGCAGCGGCGTCGTTACGCCCACACCGGAAACCTCCCCTCCCCCGCCATCGCCTGCATCCTCCCCGTCAGCCGCTCCACAAACGCCTTGTGATCCTCGAGCCCGTACAGCGCTTCGCCGACGAAGACATCGCAGAAGAACGGGACGGGCACGAGCGAGCCCCGCGGCAGCGTCTTCCCGAGCCCGTGCATGAACACCGGAATCACCGGCACGCGGGGATAACGCCGCGCGAGATGCCCGATGCCGCTCTTGAACGCCGCCAGCTGCTCCGGCTCGCCCCGCGTCCCCTCGGGAAAGAGAATCACGATCTCGCCACGCTCGAGCGCCTGCGACACCGCGGCCAGGGGATCGGCACCGGCCTCGCGGCCCCCGCCCCGTCGCTCGATCGGGATAATCCCCATGATCGCGCGCGCGAACCAGGCCAGCACACGGTTGCGCAGGAAGTAGTCCGCCGCCGCGACGGGGCGGATTCGGTGCAGCTGCCGGGCGGGTAGGAGCGTCATCAGCACGACTGCATCGAGGTGACTGTTGTGGTTTGGCGCGAGGATCGCGGGCCCGGCCACGGGCAGGCGCTCCCGATGCCGCACGTTGAAACCGATCCCCACCAGCAAGAACGGGCGGACCACGAGCCAGAAAAACAGGGCCTGGAGGACGCGGCTCACGCTCAGGCGTGCAGGTAGTACGTGTAGTGGAAGAACAGGGGCGCGGTATAGGTCAGGCTGTCGATCCGGTCGAGGATGCCGCCGTGGCCTGGCAGCAGGATGCCCGAGTCCTTGATGCCGAGGTCCCGCTTCAGGGCCGAGATCACGATGTCCCCGATGAATCCCCCGAAGCCGATGATCAGCGTCGCGGCCGCGGCCTCGCGCAGGTTGAACGGCGTAAGCCAGCGGGCCAGCAGCAGGCCGAGTAGCACGGTCGTGCCAGCGCCGCCGAGCAGTCCTTCCCACGTCTTGTTGGGGCTCACCGTGGGGACGACGCGGTGGCGCCCCAGGCTTTTGCCCCAGAGGAACTGGGCGACGTCGTTCGCCTGGGTCAGGAAGACGAGGTAGAGCACGAGCGCCGCGCCGCCGCCGAGGGGATTGACGCGCTGGGGCAGGACGAGCAGGTAGGCCACGTGGCTGATGCTGAACACCGTCACCATCAGGCCCCAGTGCAGCGTGCCGGCCGAGCGCAGGAAGCCCGCCGTCTCGCCGATCAGCACCATCCGCATCGGCAGGAGCAGGAAGACGTAGACCGGGATGAAGACGATGAACATGCCGTACCACTCCATCCCGATCCACAGGTACTGGATCGGGATGCTGAGGTAGGCGAGCAGGAGCACGTGGCGGTCGGCGCGGCGGGTGGGGATGAGCGAGAGATACTCCTTGAGGGCGAGAAAGCTCACGAACGCGAAGAAGGCGAGGGAGATCTTGCGCGTGAGCACGAGCGCGAGGGCGAAGGCCGCGGCCATGACCCACCAGCTCTTGATCCGGGCCCGCATCTCGCCCAGGTCGAGCGACGGCCGCGCGCGCCCCACGAGCCACACGACCAGCGTGGCGAGGACCAGAATCCCGAAGATCCCGGCCAGGGCGGCGAACACGTGCGGGTGCAGGTCCTTCATGCCTTCCCCTGCCGCAGCGCGCGGCGCGCCCGGGTCCAGATCGTGAGCACGAGCAGCGCCACGACCAGCCAGAGCACCACCGCGATCCAGGCCCCCGCTGGCGCACCGAGACCGAGCGTCAGGCCGAGGGCCCCGAAGACGAACGCGCGGTCACTCTTGCCCATCGGCCCGTCGTAGCGCCGCGCGGCGCCGATCTGGACTGCCACTACGCCCGCCATCTCCGCGATGACCGCCAGGACCACGGCCAGCGCGACGGGCCCGGGAGGGACTCCGGGCACGAGCGCGAGCGGGAGGTACAGGACGGTATCCGAGACGACGTCGCCCAGCTCGTTCAAGACCGCCCCCAGCCGGCTCGACATCCCCAGCTCGCGAGCCATCATGCCGTCCAGCGCGTTCAGCGCCATGCGCAGGAGCAGCGCCGCGGGCAACAGGAGCAGGAGCCCGCGAGCGCCAGGCTGGGCGGCAATGAGCGCACCGACCGCGCAGGAGAGCGTGAGGGCCGCGAGGGTGATGTGGTTGGGCGTCGCCCCGGCGTGCGCCAGGACACGCACGGTCGGGCGCAGCAGCCGCTGGAACGCCGGCTTCAGGTCGTAGATGCTCGGCATCAGTGTGAACGCCCGGTGGGAGCTGAGTGGTGTGCGCTGTCTATGGGGGACGGGTGCGTTCCACTCGGGCCACTACGGAGTTGTGATTGGACCGATCGCTACGGTCTCGTAGTGATGGAACGCGGCCCGTGGATCCGTGGCCCGGATGACTGCCTGACCCGCACCGATGAAGTGAAGCCCCGTGCTCCCGCTGGTGGTCGTTTCGGCACGGATCGTGAGGGTCGCGTGACGGCGATGGCGAAATGGGTCCAATGGCAACCGTGTCGTGTCATTCCCTGAAAAGGCTTCTCAGCCGTCTCTAGCCTACTTCACGGGTCCCTCCCGGGCAATTCCGCGCCGAACAGGCGTAGCAGGCGTTGGAGGGCGGGCTGCAGATCATCGATGCAGGGCATGCCGCAGGCGGCCGCCCGTCAGACCCGCAAGACCGCGAGATGCCTGACGGATTCCCGGATCAACCGCTTCAGGACCGCGAGGTCAACGTCGTCGAGTCGCTTGAGGTACAGGCACGACACGCCGGTCGTGTGCCTACCGAGCCGGCGCAGCAGCGCGCCAGCGCCCGCGAACCCCGACATGATATAGAGGGTCAGGCTCTGCTTGCGGGGCGAGAACCCGGTGAGGAACCAATCCACTTCGCGGCGGCTCGCGCCACGATAGCGGAAGCTCCCGAACCCCACGATGCTCGTCCCCCACATCTTCGGCTGCGCCCGGGTCGCCTCTTTCATGATGCGAAGCACGGCGCGGCAGTCCCGCCGCCGCTCGGAGTCCGGCATGGCGGCGATGAACGCCGCGACGCTGCGTGTGGTCGGTCTGGTCTTGAGCTCGGCCACCGTCACCTCACTCTACCCCCAGCTCTGCCGTCGCCAAGAACCGGGGTGGCCGCCGCAGCTTCGTCGCCTGCTCGTAGGCGTAGGCCAGCTTGATCAACGTCGCCTCCCCCCAGAGCCGCCCGATGAACGTGATCCCCACCGGCAGCCCGAAATGGTAGCCCGCGGGCACTGATACACTGGGGTATCCCGCCACCGCCGCGGGCGTCGAGCTGGCGCCAAGGAAGTGATCGCCGTTCACCAGGTCGATCGTCCACGGCGGGCTCCCCGTCGGCGCCACGATCGCGTCCAGCCGGTGCTGGGTGAAAAGGGCGTCGAGCCCTTCGGTGCGCGCCAGGCGGCGGCACCGGGCCGACGCCTCGACGTACGCGTCGTCGGTCAATGGCCCCTTCTCCTGCGCCAGCGCGAAGATCTCCTGCCCGAAGTACGGCATCTCGCGCGCCCGCTCCCGCTCGTTGAAGGCGATGAGGTCGGCGAGGGTCCGGGTCGAGGCGCGCGATCCGAACCCCGCCAGGTACGCATTGAGGTCGGCCTTGAACTCGTACAACAGCACCGTGTACTCGGCCTCGTCGTACTCGCCCGCGTGCGGGATGTCGGCCGGGTCCACGATCACGGCGCCGAGCCCGCGCATCGTCTCGATCGCGCCCTCGACGAGCTTGTCCGCGGCGACGCTGTAGCCGAAGAACCGGGCACGCGCGACGCCGATGCGCGCGCCGTTGAGCCCATTGGGGTCGAGAAACCGGGTGTAGTCCGCCGGCGAGTCCGCCGGGCGCAGCCGGGTCGCGGCGTCGGCCGCGTCCGTCCCGGCGAGCGCGCCCAGCAGGATCGCCGCGTCGGC
>Ga0187892_10012056_pt1 | contig 10402 bp, 9 predicted proteins | sample MA1701073metaG_FD_139345 | JGI IMG/M metagenome (GOLD analysis project Ga0187892, IMG submission 139345) | Bio-ooze microbial communities from a basaltic lava cave in the Kipuka Kanohina Cave System on the Island of Hawaii, USA - MA170107-3 metaG ...
AACTTCTCCGCGGCCGGGCTCGCACCGACTGATCGCAGCTTCGCAGCAAGTCCCAGCAAAGAGCCGGCCTGTTGCGCATTCTCCGGGGAGAATCCATAGCTCGCGAGCTTCTGGAAGAAGACCGGAACGTGGATCTGGTCCCACAGAAGAGCGTACGCTGCTTGCACGTCTGGTAGCTTCGTGTCGGCCATGCTTTGTTCTCCTGGCTGCCCCGGATTGGGCAGCCGTTTGTTGTTTGAAGACGCCGTCACTAGGCGGCGTTGAAGTCCGCGCGGGCGAGGCCGCTCGTGTGACCCAGAGTCGCGCCGATGGTCTCGTACGCGAAAAACTCCAGGAAATAGGCCTCCCTGCGTACGAACATCGTCGTGTCTTCAAGGACAAAAAATTTGCCCATGAACTTCGGGTCACTGAAGTAGTAGATGGTGTCCGTGGCCACCAGATCCTTCTTGATCGTGATGATCCACTGGACTCCCATGAACTCCCGCAGCGTCCAGCCGCTCCGCATGATGTCGACGCTGAGGTCGCCACCCATTTCGTTGCGGCCGAACTTGGCAACTTCCTTGATCGTGATGTTGTTGATCAGGACCGTGTGCACCTCCAGATTGCTGGGGGTGTTCGGCATGATCTTCATTGCGTCCCAGAGGCTGTCGCGGGAGATCGCGCTTCCGAGACCTTCCCACTGGACGACACCGCTGGTCGGGACCGTCATGTTCTGGCCGACGAGGGCCGTGTTGACCGCCCGAAGGAATTTGCCGTCCTCTTCCGCCAGCATGTCCTTGATGCTGTTGTCACTCAGAACCTGTCGGATGTCCATGACCCACGTGCGCAGCTCGTCCACGTCCTTGGTGAACCGCGTGGTCACGATGCGATCGAACGTGACCTTGTAGCGCGGGCCGCGGATGTAGAGCGAGTTCGGCAGGGTGGCGAAAGGAACGCTGATCGCAGCTGGCGAATCCGGTTCCTTGTCGACGATCTTGACCGGCTTGTCCGTATCCTGCTGGCGATCGAGCTCGTCGTTGCTGATGGGCAGCGGCGGCATGATGCGACGGAAAAAGCCGTCTTCACGCATCTTGGTGCGCGTGAAGTCGTTGACAGCGTCGATGGCCTGCTTCACCAGGCCTGAATCGTTCGAAGAAAGCTTCTCGAAGAGTGCCTCGTTGATCAACTTGGACTCTTCTTGAGTCATCACTGCCATCGGAAAACCTCCGTGTTTGGCGATACTTATCAGTGTCCGGTCCGGCGTCAGAACGACTACGGAGTCGGTGGGATGTACCACGGCCAGAACGTCACCGCGTTCACACCGTGACCGTTGTTGACGACACCACGGCTCACGATACCGACGATGGTGTCCGTGTAGACCGTGCCAGCCACAAGGCGACCAGAAGCGGCAACGGTGCCGATTGCGGCCGTCAGGTGAGTGTTCGGCGGGTAGGAGCCGGCGACGTACTCGGTCGACATCAGCTCCACTGCGGCCTTCGCCGGGATGGCCATGATGCCGCCGCCGGGAGTGATCCCGACCCAGCCGCCGACGTCCACCGCTGCGTCACCACCGTCGTTCACGATGTCCGGGTCATCGCTGTTCTGGAACAGAAACAGCGGCATGGAGGCGGTCGTACCGACGCCGAGCAGGAACGTGCCGTCCGAATCGAGCCGCACGCAGTGACCCGCGTAGACCGGGAGACGGCTGTCCGGGATCGAGGCCGACAGAGGGGCTTTGAAGTCGACTCCATATTGTTGCGGCCAGCCCTTGGACGCGTCCAGCGTGTGTGAAGTCATCTGGCGAAATGCCATTTTTACTCCTCCTGAGTTCTCGCCCTAGTGGGCGTGTTGGAATCCGTTCTCACCGTCGTTCTCGCAGCAGCTCCCGACTCTCAGATGACCAGTCCGAGGCCCTTGGCGAGCGCCACGTCGCTGGCCTTCTTCTGGGACGTCCGGCGACCAACCACCGGATCGTTGATGCTGTCGTAACCCAAATCGCCGTCGCCCACGTTGTCGACCCCGCGGCCCAGATTGGACGCGGCACGCTTCGTCAGCTCACGGTTGGACTTCTGGGCCTCCTTGTACTTGGAGGACAGCTCGGCAATCTTGTCGAGGGCGTTTCCGAGCAGGCTCAGGGCCCCGCTGTGCGTGGACAGCAGCTCCCGGGCTCGCTTCTCTTCACCGGCGTCGATCAGATGCTCTTCTGCCATCTTCTTGATCGACGAATTGGTGTACGCCTCGATAGAGGCATCGTCCTTTTTCTTCTGGCCGACCGCGTCGAGCGCCTTCTTCACGGTGCACCCGGCGAGTTCGATGAACTGCACGATTTTGGCATGCATCGGGGTAGTCATTGTGTTGATTTCTCCTCGCGAGACTCGCGTCTCCGCGTCAGTTCCCACGTGTCCTACTGGTTCTTGAGCAGGTCGCTGAGATACGCACGCATCTCAGCCATCTTCTTGACCTGCGCAGCGGTCTTTGGCGTGAACTTCTGGCTGGCAGCAGCCTTCTTCTCGGCTGCACGCTTGGCGGCAGCCTGGACGACCTGCTCAGGGTTGGCATTCATCTCCTGGAGCAAAGACTCCAGCATGGCCACGTCGTCTCCGCCGTCCGCACCCTCCTCCGGTTGATCGGCGGGTTCGCCGGCTCCGACACCGGCCTCTGGTGGCATCGGGGGAGCGGCGCCGCCCTCAGCACCAGCAGCCGCGGCACCTTGGTCACCACCGCCTGCAGCCAGCAACATCTGCAGGATCTCTTCCATCCCCGGCTCTTCGCCGCCCATGTTTTCCCCGCCACCACCCTCTTCCGGGGGCATCTCCTCGCTTCCGCCGATGGCCTGTTTCTCCTGCGAGTAGCGGATCAGGAACTCCGCCACGCTGTCCGCGTCCTTCTCGGCCTGAGCAATCGTCTCCTCAACGAAGTTGGCCACCATCGCGTCGGCAGCCCGCTTGTCGAAGGTCTGGTTCAGGGAGCCGTCTGCGTTGAAGAGGCTTGCCAGCTCCCAACCGGCAGCAGCCGCGGCGGCTGGGTCGAGTGCGGCGGCCTTCGCTGGGCCTGACTGCGCGGCTTTCTGCGGCTCCTGCTTGGTGTCCTTCTTCTTCTCGGGGGCCATGTAGGCCTCGTTCGAGATGTCGGACAGGATCTCCTCGCCGATCTTCTGAAGCGCGGCCACAGCCTGCTCCAGCGTGTAGGACGCGTACTTGTTGCCGTCCAGGGAGCTGTTATCCGTGCGAGCCGGGTGGGACGAACCGGGGTCCTCCTTCGTGTCCTTGGCGCTGTCCGTCTCGCTCGACGAATCCTCGCCAGTGGCTGCCTGGGTCGTCCCGATGTTCAGTTGAACGCTGTCCTGGTTGGCACCGCCGCTCTGGGACGAGGTGCTGGCTTCCGGGGTCGCATCCACGGTGGCGTCGCCGCGATTGGGCTCGGCCTTGTTGTCAGAAGTGTTTTCGCCGGAGCGGGAGCCTTCGGAGGCAGGACGTGTGCCGTCGTCGACGTCCTTGACGGGGTGGGTCGTATTGCCATCGAAACCGCCAGCCTCGGTGTTGCCGGCCTTCTGTCGCTGCTGGTTTACCTCGACAAGGAAATTGTCGATCGTTTCGAGCAGTCCGCGCTTGGATGCGCTTTTCGTTGCGGTCATTGTCGCTCCTTCGGTTCGCCGGGTGGCGTCCTGCCTTACCCACTGCTTTGGATATTCTGGCCGACGCTCAGACGAACTGTCAACGGGAAATTCAGATCGGACTCCGCTATGCGGCCCAGCGCCGCCAGCTGATACAGACCGTACTCGGTCGCAAGCTTCTCGGCGTCTTCGGCAGATACCTGTCTGTCGGGTGCTGACGCCTTTTTCTCACGCAGATCTTCGCTGCGGATCGCAGACAGGAATACGCGGCGCTGCAGACTGCCAAACTCGAAAGAACAGCTCTCCGCCAGCCTGGCCGCAGCCATCTTCTCTGCTGGCCCAGGCAGTGCCGACAATCTGTAGGCGTGAGAAGACAACCTGTTCACCAGGTTCTGATCTGAGTCCAGGGCCACAAACGCAGCCTTCAGTCTTTTCGCAGCGGCGTGCTCGTAACCGGAGCGTCCGGTGGCCTCTGCGAACTCGGCCAACGACAGGACGATCTTGTTGTCTGCGAGTGCTGCCAGGCTCTTCGCGAACTTCTGTGTTCCTGGGGCGCCAAGATTGTCTGTCGGAACCCGGTCTCGTGCGCTGAGTGCCGTGCGGTCGAACGACGACACCGACGGTTCGTACGCCGCCAGGGCGTGTGCCAGCTTCACCTGTGCAACGATACGTTCGTTCGACAGAAGGTTGAGGTCCGTCGCGACGAGGGCTGGTGGCATCGTGATCCCGATAATCTCGGCCATCTCGGCGCCGCTCATATGGGCACTTGCAGCCTTCGACATCCAATCAGCACTCATGCCGTACGAGATGCGATCGGCATTCCGGAACACCGAAGAAATGTCGAACCACCGCGGGCTCGGATTGTCGACGAACTGCATGCGGCCGTCGTCGGAAACCTTGGTTAGGCCGTTGCGACAGCCAAAGCCTGGACAGGAGCCGCCCTCCTTGATGCTGGTGCAGTAGTCGGCGCGAGTCTTCGCCTTATTGCCGCAAAAACTACAGGAATCGAAGGGGACCATGCAAGCCATCGATGTTTTCAAATCCTCACCGCGGGAGAGCTTTTCGATCTCCACGTCGGCAATCAGGCCGTTGTTTCGTTCGGCGGCGGACTTCTCAGCGTTGAGCAGCGCAAGCAGCTCTATCCGCTGCATCTGCTCGTTGAACTTGGAATCCTTTACGATGCCGTACGAGACTCGCGGGTCCTTGTTGACGTGGTTGCGGTAGGCCTTGGCGTACTTCTTGAACGTGCCATGGTGTTCTCGGCACGTTGCAGCCTTGAACGCGTCACCGTTTCTATTTGGCCCGAAAGCCTCCCACGCGCCGAGAGCAATAATGTGAACGGGAACCTCGTCCTTGGCGCACTTGTAGTGCCGCAGAGACTCGGCAAATGCGTGGCCGGCTCGCTTCACGAGGCTGGTGTAATCCGATCCGACGAGGCCTCGGCTGGATACCTTTACTATCTGGGAGACAGGCTCCCCGTAGTCCCAGCCGCCGCAGTCGATGACTTTGTACATGTGCCCTTCCCGATCCAATCTTAAGATTGGAACTCAGCCTACTTGGCCAACCCGGCCTCTTCGAGCAGTTTCTTGAGTTGCTCCTGCCTCGAAGTCTCCTGCTTGTAGGCGTCCAGGAGATGCTGTGCGCCGTACAGACCGCCATATGCAAGGAGCCGCTTCAGCCCGCCCCCCATCATCCTTGACTTGAGCGGCGCTGCTGGCCTGCCTCGCTCCCTGAACAGCCAGTTCTTGAACCTGCCCGCGCGCGTGGGGCTCACACTGAACGCCGGTAGTGGAGACTCGACAGCCGTTAGACTGGTTGCAGGCGTCCGACTGTTCGTCAAATAATTCCGTACCCGCTGGATCCTGTCCAACAAACCGCGGATCGAGTAACCGCGGTACCCCGGAAGGTTCTCTTCTCCGATCAACCGCTTTAGCGTTTGCGGCGAGACCTCCGCGGCCTGCTGCGTTGGGATGCCGATCGGATCAGGCAGTTTCCCGGGCTTCGAAGACGCGGGCGGCAGTTTGCTTGGCGGGAGCGTACCGGATGGTTGCTTGCCCTCACGCAGCTCCCTCAAAAACTTCAGCGCAGCATCTCGATCCGAAGCAATCGCCCCCAGCTGCTTCTTCGCAGATTCACTTATGTCCAGGAGCGACGCCGCTGGGTTTGCGGGCTTGGTCTTGCTGCCCTTGTTGCCTAATGCACGGACAGCCTCCATGAGCCGTTTCGGGTCGGTGCTGTCGGACGGCCGGACACGAAATAGCGGCTTTGCCGCCTGCGTGGCAACGTCCGCACCGACCAGACCCGACAGAAGCGGATGGTCTGCAATGAAGCCCTTGAGCGAGTCGTAGCCTCGGGCGATTGCTGATGGCGTCTGTAGTTCCTGCAGTTTGCTTGGCAGGCTGGTGTCTTCGGCGAGGCTGGAAGGGATTTTTGGAATGGCCGGCCCCTTAGACCTGAAAGGCAGCAAATCCTTCGCAAGCTGGGTTTCCGGCAATGTTCTCCCAATAAGGCTCGCCCCTCCCGCCAGAGCCCCTCCCGCCAGAGCGCCCGTCAGGGCACTGCGGAGCGGCTGGCGAGACTTCCTGCCACGACCGAAGCTCGACGCTCCGCCCAGGAGCGCACCAGCGCCTGCGCCCATCAGTGCATGTCGCATGCTGGGATCCGACAAAACGCGCTGACCCAGCCCCTGGAAAAATGAGGCCGGGTCATTGGCTGTTTTCGAAAGCTGAAGCCTGCGAACGAGCACAGCACGCTTCGCCAGAGCCTCGGTAAGCTTCTCGATGGGCTCGTTAGCCCAGGATGGAATGGGGAGCATCCAGCATCCTCTGGGTTCGTGGCGTCGGAGTCATGGTCTGGGTGAGAGTCTTCTCGATCGTTGCCGCTTCACCGGCTTCGAACGGCTCCATGTGGCCCTGGAGACGGCGACGAAGCAGCGGCCGCATTATGGCGGGCTGCACCGCCGCTCGCGGTGCCAGCTGCGACAGCTCATTGTAAGCCGTCATGACCTCGTCCGGGTCATATCCGGAGATCACGTCGTCATTGGCCATGAAGTCCTGGAGCATGGCCTGTGTTCTGATCTTCCTGATCTCTGAATCATGAGCCGGGTTCTCCAGCTGCAGCCACTGCTCCTCGACCCCCTCCTCCGGAGTCTTGACGGGTACCTGAAGCGTCGATGGCTGACCCAGAAGGCTACGGCCCGCGAGTCCCGTGAGTGCCCCCGTCAAGAATGACCCAGCCTTCACAGGCTGCGGGAGAATTCTCACCTCTTGCCGGCAGCCAAAAGGGCGGAGGGCCTCCTCCGCACCTGAAAGAGCTTCAGACGCCTTGATATGCGCGGCCTGAGCATCGAGCATCTTGTTCGCTGCGGCGATCGCCTCGTCAACCGTGGCGTATGGGGCCTTCGACCAGTTCGCGATTCCGGACGCCTTTGCATGGCTGGCGGTCTTGATTCCGCTCCTCGTGCTGATCACGTCCATGAGCGATCGCCCAAGGCTTCCGCGGAACAGTGAAACGTTTCCGGCTACTTCGTCGAACGGAAGATGCGCGTTCGGCATCTGCTTGAAGTAGCTGCCGAGCTCAGCCACCTTCTGAAGAAGTGCGTCACGGGCGGCCGAGGCCTGGTAGCGCAGCTCCTCGACGGCCCGCTTGGCCGTGAGGTACTTGTTGTAGGCCTTCTCCATCCGCTGCATCGAGCTCGGCTGCAGAGGCTCTGCCTTCTTTCCCAGCGCTGGCAGCTCCATTTCTGCCAATTGACGCCGACGCTTGTCGTTTTCCGAGGCCGTCCACACTGGCGGCATAGCGTAGTCCGTGGACACCTCCGCACCCTTCTCCGAAGCGATGCTGGGATACATTCGCGATATGATGCGCTCCGCGTCCGCCACGGCAAACTCGGCAAGCTTGTCCTCTGCCGTAGAGGCCGATTTGCGTTGAGCCTCGAACTGCCCCGTATTGTAGGCGTGACACGTCAGCCGGATGAGACCAGGAGTGAGAGATGCTTCCTTGGAGACTGCCATGATGGCGTCTTCCGGAGCAACTCCCGAGTCAACCAAGGCGGAGATCTTCTGCAGCGCAGACAGCAGTTTGTCCTCGGTCTGCTTGCTAATTGGATTCATCTTTTGGCGCCTCCTGCGCTCGTTCGATTGGCGATCGTGGCGGTGGAAGCTTGAACGTCTGGATGTCCTCTATCCCGGGAACGCTGTTACCGGCGGCCACACGCATGATCTCGGTGTCTCGCAGCTCTGCCGACATTCCGTGGTATTTCTGCAGGGGCTCCGGCAGGCTTGCTTTTGCGTTGCCGCTGCTGGAGACCATCCACGGGATCTCCTGGAGCATGGCCGCGACGTTCTTCTCCATCAGCGACTGTGCCTCTTCCTTCGATTCAGTGCTGCGATCGATTTCGATCAGCTTCGCGTACAGCTCGAAGAGGCGCATTCGGTTATACCGGTTAATCTCGAACGTGCCTACGTTGGAAGAGACTCGGCATTTCAAGCACGACTGGAAGTATTTGTCGGCGTACCGCTCGATCTCCTCGGCGCTGATTGGTGTACTCAGGCCCCTCTGAAATCCGGACAGGATGAACTCCAGCATGTAGGGCCCTGCAAAGTACCCGAACAGCTTGAGCGTAAGGTCCGAGACGTCGTTTGCCTCTGTCCGCCACAAGGCCGGCACAAGGACGCGCGACATGATCCAATCATGGCAGTCAAGTCTGTCGCGGACGTTGAAATACGTCGCCTCGTACCATTCGATTGCCTGCGGGATCGTGGGGATGACCTCGGCGATCTCGAAGTCATCCTGTCTGGCCAGAATTCTGGCCTCAACGATGGAGCGGATGTGCTGATGCTCCAGCGTATGGATCTGGTGAGCGTAAAACAGGCCCGGATTGTCACCGAACAGTTGGCTCTTGTCTTCGCTCTGGTTTGACCTGTATCGCAGCATGAAGCGTCGGATAGCACGGACCTTCTCATCGTCGCCTGTCCGACACCGGCCCGCGCGGGGTTTGTGATCCAGCATTTCCAGGACGCGGTCGTAGCGCCACGACACGGAGCGGAACGGGTCGTACTTCGCGTAGTCGCGATGGGTGACTTGCACTGAAAGGCCTCCTACACGACGTCGACTTCAGTCGTGATCGCGATCTGGAAGTCTTTCGCTGTCGTACCACCGGGCAGCATCCGCATGTAGACGGCGCCGTTGCGATGAGCACGTCCCTCCATCGAGTCCTGGTTCACGTAGCTCAGCATCATATCGAAGTTCTGGAACAGCGGCTCCCCCTCAGCAACGACTGACGTTTCCACGATCTGATGGAGCTCATCATCGAACGTCTGGTCCTGGCCAGATTCTGACGACCCGCTGAACTCTGATACAGCCGACGCGCGGTCATAGAGATCGAACTCGTACCCATCCAATGCACCACCAATCTGTTTCACGATCAGCCTTGAGATCTGACCGCGCGGTGGCGCAGGAATAACGATCAGCGAGTTCTCGCCGCCTGGCAGGTCCCTGACTTCGATAATCTTGGTGTGCGGAACGGACATGTTGCTCCTTTACCCACGTGCGGCGTCATCGATATCGGGGTCTGTCGCGCGATCGAGCATCGGGTTGACGCTCTTCTCCTTCAGGAAGAGCGTCACATCCCCAAGCGATTCGAACGCGTTCCTGATGGAGTCTTCCATTTCCGGCATGTCGGCCTTGCCATACCGGTCCTGGAACTCCTCGCCGTGCCAGTAGAACATGAATAGGATCCGACCAAGCCTGTCGAGCCCCTTGAGAAGGTCTGGCAGGTATCGATCAACGATGCTGTCCTCGCGGACAGCGTTCAGCATCGAGGCGAAAGCCGCGATGTCAAAGACCTCTTTCTGCCCCTTGGTTGCGGCCTCCTGCATGGCCATTTGCAGTTCTGGATCCGGAGACTCGTAAGGGTCGTAGACCCGCGAGTCAGTCATGTACATGTCGGCGCCTGGAACCTCGTCGAACGAGGTCATGGGATACTGATGCGGCACCATGCTCCCATAGACGTTGTCCGTGGCAAACTCCGGCTCTTGCTGTGCCGGAGCCGTCATGGAAGCGTCCAGAATGTTGCCGCCGACTCCGCCTGGCCTCAGAGCCCGCTTCTCGATCGGGTACCCGGGGCCATAGACGAGCCGGTAGACCTGAGCCTGTTTCACGCCGGCGGTCTTCAGAATCTCGCGAGCGGTATCCTCCCGCAGACCAAATTCCTTGACAAGAGCCACGAGAGCACCGGTCTTCGAAAACCGCTCATGACCTCGTCTGTCGGTGCTTAGAACCACCTCATGATGGTCACTATAGACCTTCAGCCGCGCGGTCTTCTGCACGATCTCGTTCTGAACGTCGATGATGTTGCTCAGCTCGATCGCCGCCGGGTCTGACGACGAGCAGGACGGCATGGGACCGTATTCATCATCCTTCTTGGGCTTTGGAGGGTCCTTGATCTTGACGATCTTGGCGGACTCCGGCAGGTACATCGTGCCGCTGATAGTCTTGATCCGGCTGCCTTCTCGCCCGTTGATCACAACACGTGCATCCCACGGACGATAATCCAGGAACGGGTCCCGTGATTGATCGCATGCAACTTCGTGACGCGGCTTCGGACCGTCCGCGTAATCCTTCCAGTTCACGCGGTAGTTGTCATCACCTAGGTCTTTGTCGACAACGAACGGACATGTGCCTTGATCGCGGCCAGCCAGCGCCACGTATGTTCCGCCCACCTCCAGCTCAGACTTGTCTGGCAAGGCGTCGAACCACTTCTTGTATTCGTTGAACGACTCGGCTTCCCGCGTCCACACGTTTGTGCGG
>Ga0187892_10012058_pt1 | contig 10401 bp, 11 predicted proteins | sample MA1701073metaG_FD_139345 | JGI IMG/M metagenome (GOLD analysis project Ga0187892, IMG submission 139345) | Bio-ooze microbial communities from a basaltic lava cave in the Kipuka Kanohina Cave System on the Island of Hawaii, USA - MA170107-3 metaG ...
CGCTTCGAAAGAAGGTATAGGACGAACCCTTCCGCGAAGTCGCCGGTGATCTTGGAGTGCCGACTGCTCTTCCTGCTGGGGGGCAATCGTCTCATGCGGTTCTCCTTGCGTGCGTCCCACGCGTTCGCATGCGTGCGCCAACCCACCCGAATCCCCATCGCCGCCGGAGCACCAGCACGATCTCGGCCGCGTCGCCCCGCTCCGGGTCCGCCGCAATCTCATCGAGGATGAGCGTCTTGAGCGCGCGATCCGAGGCCGTCGGATGCTGGCGCGTAATACGCTGGATCGTGCGCTCGACGTAAAGGGCTTGCTCCGGAGTCATGATCGGTTCCATGTAGCAGAAGACTACGATCAAACCCCGCGATCGCCAAGTCACGCCGTCCGATAGCGCCGCTCGGGTTTCTTGATGGAGGAAGAGGCCATACCTAGAATTGCTCCCACTGGAGAGATACATGGCGCGCAGGCGCGATGGCGACAAGGACAAGAAGAAGCCGAAACAGGGGGAGCCGGAGGGTCAGCCACAGAAGCCTCCCGCCCAAAAGCCCCCTCAGAAAGACGAAGGCGGCGGTACGAAGCCGCCTGCCGAGAAGGAGAAGCCGAAGTACCCTTGGCCGGAGAAGGTTCGCAGGCGCGGGGACTGTCCGTGCTGTCCTCCTGGCCAGCCCGCGAAGTGCAAGATCCGCGTCCGCTGGCAGAAGCACTTCGACGACCAGTACGCGGGCAACCCCACGGCGGAGGAGAAGGACGCCTACAGCCTGAGCGCGAAGAAGTGGAAGGACGGCGACACCGAGTTCTTCATTCAGGTCTACGCCGTGGTCGATATCACCGGCCTTCCCGCCGATCAGTTGAAGAACTGCCATCTCGTTCAGGACACGTTCACGCAGGAGAAGGTCGTCGGGAAGAAGGAGCCGACGAGCCGTGTGACGAAGCACGACTACCACCCCGACGGCGACAAGGACAACAAGGCGTACCGCGGCAGTTCGTTCAAGGACTGGCCGGGTCGCAGCTCGTTCTGCCCCGCCAAGGACTTCCAGGACCAGATCGAGTGGCGCTTCTGGCTGGCCCGCGTCTACATCCTGGAATGTCCGGACATCGAGTACTACTGGGGCTATCAGATGAAGGTGGACTGGTCGGGCGACAAGCCGAAGATCGACAATGCGGACGACATTTCGAAACACCGCTTCGAGGGGCCAACGCCGCCCGCGAATCCGTATGTCAGCTAGACCGCAGGAGCCGCCCATGTTTCCGCAACTGCCTTCCGTGCCGGAGGTCCTTGAGGCGCTGCGGCAGGACCGCATCACCGCATTCACCATCGAGCACAACGACTACGCGGAGGTGCGCTTAGGGCGGGCGGGGCGTGTCCTCGTGGCGCTGAGGCGCGAGGCGTTGCCGGTGGTCGCGGCGGCTCTCGCGTCTGAGGCGCACCTCTATTATGGAGGAACGGGTCAGGGCTCCCCCGATGCGGAAGCACGACTGAGCCGGAACCCCTCCGATCCGGAAGTCCTGACGACGCCGCAAGGTCCGCCGCTGCCTCTGCGCCTGCGCGACTATGCGCTTCTCATCCTGGCGCAAATCCGCGGCGAGCGGTGCGGCTTTGGTCCTGGGACCCCGTTCGCGATCCGGGACGAGCTCTATCACCGCGCCTGGTTGACGCTGTAGTTCGGAGGGAATGTGAAAGCCCCCTTCATCGACGACGCAGTCGCCAACGATCGCCAGATCAAGGACCTCGAAGTGGGGTGCGACTGCGACGGCGAGATCACGTGGTATCGGCTTCCCAAGGAGTGGACCCAGGACGAGGCGAAGAAGCAGCTCACGGACGCCGAGACGTGGTTCCGCAAGTACTGCATTCATCTGAAGTTCCAGGAATTCGCGCTCGATCCCACGAAGAAAGGCCACGCGAAGCGCAAGAAGCGTCTGGAGGGTCATCTCAAGGCGTACGAGCGCCTGGTCGGAACCGTGGAGAAGGGCAAGGCGGCTCCCGAGGCAACGCTCAACGCGATCCAGGGCGTCGTCGAGGCGATCTACGGCATCATCGCGGAGGAGGTCGGGAAGAAGCGGCTCGTCGTACTCTTCCTCGACGAGTGGTTTGTGAAGGCCGGTACGGCTACGAACCGGGTGAGCGCGAATCACGGAGCTCTCCCGCTCCTGGCGCTTGATCGCTACGACCGGACAAGCCAGCTCATGCTCGTGCACGAGCTCGCGCACGCGCTGAGGAAGGGGCGGGGGATCAAGAACGCGAAGTGCTACGCCCAGTTCATGAAGACGAACAGGGTCACAAAGGTCCCGCCGCGGACGTGGGATGACCATTACGGAGGGAAGAACCAGGACAAGGCGATCCTCCACATTACGCGCGCGGCGGCATTCCGCGCCTACAAGAGCTACACTCAGGGCCACGTCTTCACGGTGGCGGAGTACCTCGGCGTCGTCGCCGGAGCGTTCCTCACCTGCAAGGAGGGGTGCAAGGGCGAGGAGCACAAGATCCTCCTTCCGACGCGACGTCGAGAGCGCCTCCGCCATCAGCAGGCGCGATACTGAACATGGTGCGGCGATCGCGGGCGAGAGGAAAGGAGCCGCGCCGTCTGCGGGGCGGGAAGCGCTTCCACGCCGCGATGCGCCGCGAATGGCGGGAGGCGGCGGCCCGCGATGCCGCCGTCGGCAACCCGCTCTTCGAGAAGGCCATCGAGCTCCTCAGGCAACGCCGTGGCCTGAGGAAGAGGGGACGCATGGACCTCTTCATCGAGGAGACCGACGGCTATGTGAGCGTGGTGGAATTCAAGCGCACGAACTGGGACCGCATGACGCGCGGTCGCGTCCGCGCGAACGCGTGCCGTCACGCTCGACAGGTCTGGAGCTACGTCGAGAAGTACGTGGAGGACGGCGCGGACGTGTGCCCTGCAATCATCTACGCAGGGGCGCCGAGGAAGCCGGGGCGGCGCGCGCTGGTCGAGGGGTCGCTCAACGAGAAGCTGATCCAGGTGGTGTGGCACAGGGAGTAGTGCTCTTTCAGGAATCGCGGATGGAACCGGTAGAACGAGCGATCGACGAATTCCGCGCGAGACACCGAACGGAAATCGAGGACTTCCTGACGCTTGGAGGTAAGCATCCAGCGGATTATGGAAAGCTGAAGCAGACGGCACCGATCGACTGCGAGTGGGTCTCGAAGGCCGCCGGTCTGCACATCCAGAAGCAGACAGGACTCAAGGTGGCGCTCCGCAAGGGAACGGTCCTCTTCCGTGACAGTCCGCCATGCACCGACTTTCCGAACTTTCACGCCTGGCTCGAAGTCCCGGGCAAGTACGCCGTCATCGACTACACGATCGGCTACTACCTCCGCTTCGAGCACGGTGATGTAGTCCTCTCCGCTTGGGATGATTGGCATCCCGTGAGGAGCGCCACGCTGGAGGTTCGGGGTCTCGTATTCGCGCACTGGCCACCCCAACAAGGGCGATTCGTGCTTGGACGCAGCCTCGTCACCGGCGACGAGGCGTGGGTGTACGAGGCCGACTGACCACGTGATGCCCTACCCCGCGGCGAAAACCGCGAGCGTTGAAGCTACTTGTCGCTGTTCGGCGAGAGGCTGCGCAATGTCTTCTGAACGCGGCTCAGGTAGTTGCGAAGTTCTGTGTTCCCGAGGTCAAGTTCGCAGGCGCGTTTGAGATCAGCTTCAGCCGCTCGGTAAGACTCAATGGGCTCTCTCGTGGTCTTCGCGATCTGATAATGGGCCTTGGCGCGACACTCAAGCGCGAGGATATTGCGCGCATCGAGGTCAATCGCCCGGGTAAGGTCCTCAATGGCAGCAGCCAGCAGTTGCGAGGAATCGTCTCCCGCTTTGCGCCTGCGAGATGCGAGATTGAGGCGGGCCTCTCCGCGATACGTCCATGGCCATGCCTCCATGGGGAAGGCCGTCGCCAGCACGTCAAGATCGGCAATCGCCTCCTCGAAGAGGGGCGACGTCTCTTGTCCCTGACCGCGAAGGGCCTTGGCCAGGCGCAGGGTCGCATCGGCTCGCACTCGCATCGCGTCGTGCTTCATCAGAAGCGACGCTGTCTTGCGCTGCGTCTCCATCGCCGCACACAGCTCCAACGCCTTTTGCGAATCTTCCTTGGCGCGTCGAAACTGAGTGGCGGAGTCCTCTCCGCGCGACCAGCGATGAAGTGCCAAGTTCAGCGTCGCAAGCGACTTGTGACACAAGACCTCCTGGATGGTTCCATCCAGTCGAAGCGCCTCGTCGTAGTCTCTCAGCGCGCGCTCATAGTATTCAGCGGCGGCAGAGCCGGACCGGGCCAGTTCATTGGCCATATTCGCCAGGACGTCGCCTCGGCGCAGGAGATACTCCCAATCGTCCTGCTGCATGATGCTTGCCGTCTCGCAGTCAGCAAGCGCGCGCTCGTACAGCGCCCTCGGATCGCCCCCTTCCTGTCGGAGAGTTACGCCCCAGCTTGTGAGCGCGAGCGCGCGACTCAGGACGGCGCTAGGCGGCCCCGTCGCAGGATGAACGACTCTATCCAGATCAGCCACCGCCTGTGCGAAGTGCAATTGAGCAGGCCGCCGCGCCCGCGTTTCCCATAGCCCCAAGTGTATCGCGACCTCCGCGCGTCGCTGCCATGTGGAGGGCTCATCCGGCGGAAGTGACGTCGCGAGAGCGAGCTGTCCGATCGCGTGCTGAAAGTGCTCTCGTGGATCGCGAAGGTCGTGCATCCGACGCAGACCCTCCTCATACTCGGCCATCCCGAACCCGAAGCGGAAGGGCCTATAGCCACGGTCGCGCTCGATGCCCGCCTCATACCACTTGCGGGCTGCGGAGATGTCCGCCTCTTCGCGCGCAATACGCCCGAGCCATTCGTAGCACTCCTCCACGAACGACGCGCCCGAGGTCCATTGCGACAGATGTTGCTTCGCTTCTTCGTAGCGACCCGAGAGGTACGCGAGGAGCCCCTTCGCTACCAGGGGAGGTCCTCCAGCCTCCTTGGAGTCGGAAACACCGGCGACGCGCGCAAGGTCCTCCTCGACGTCTCGCCGCCATTGCTTGGCCTGGTTGTCCTCCAAGTCCTCTCGTGAAGGATCGGGTGCTAGGCTGGCATGCCTGCGACGCCACTCGGCTCGCAGGTCTTCCATGCGAAGCTCGTAAAGTCGGAGCTTCAGTATGGCGCGCTCATACCGGCTCGGAAGGAACTCCCGCTTTGCCCTCTCGACCTTGGCTACGGCGGCTTCTTGCTGTCGCAGGGCGTCGTCGTGCCGAAAGGCGGCGCGGTACACACGGCCGAGCTCGTAGTGCGGCTCGGGTGCATTAGGCTGAGAACGAATGACCTCGAAGGCATGCCTCTCGACTTCCGCCACACGAGCCTTCACGATGTCGGGTGTGAGATGTCCGGCTCGTCGCAGACTCAGCATGTCGTTCACTTTGCTCGTCGCGAGTTCCGCCAAGATCGAGATGCTTCTCGCTCGCTCGTACTGAAGGCTGAGGTATACGCCGCCGAGAGCCAGCATGAGGATCGCGACTACCGCCACGAGCCCATTGGTCCAGTGCTTCCTGAAGGCACGGATCAACCGATGTCGTCGATCCCACGAAAGCGCGGTGACAGTCTCGCCGTGCCGCCAGCGAAGAAGATCAGCAGCCAACCCGTCGGCGGAGTCGTACCGCTGCTCAGGGTTCTTGCACATAGCCTTGCGTACTATGGCCTCCAAGGCCCGAGGAATCTCGGGGTTGACACTCCTCGGCGCCTTGGGCTCCTCCTCGCTAATGACAAGCGCCAGCACGCTTTCCGTGTCAGCCTCCTCGAAAGGCTTTCTGCCAGTCAGCAGTCGATAGAGGGTGGCTCCAAGGCCATAAACATCAGCTCGCTTGTCGATGCAACTAGGATTCCTGACCTGCTCTGGCGCCATGTACGCGGGAGTCCCCATCAGCATGCCTGAGGCGGTGAACCCGGCGAGCTCAGTTCTCGCCAGTCCGAAGTCGATGACGTAAACGTGGGGTTGCGCTCCAACCGTCACGACCATCAGGTTCCCGGGCTTTATGTCCCGGTGCAGTACCCCTCGTTCGTGGGCGTAGTGGACGGCGAGAGCCGCTTGACGCACGAGATCGGCGGCGGTTGGCAAGTCGCGTCCGAAGTACTCGTCCAACGTGTGGCCGCGAATCAACTGAAGCGCGATGAAGTGCCGGTCGTGGCGGCAGCCGTCATCCGCGTCTCTGGCACAGCCGCACTGGAGCCTCCGGTCAACGCCGGTATCGTAGACCTTCGGAATGCACGGATGGTCCAAACTAGCGAGGAGTCTGAACTCGCGCTTCAGGCGTCTGACCGCATCTAGCCAGTCGGGCATCTCATCGAACTTCAGCAGCTTCAGGGCCACCTCGCGATTCTGGCGAGTAGGGTCTACCGCACGCCAGACCCTCGAAGAGCCGCCGCGTCCCAACGGTTCCAGAAGGACGTAGTTGTTGATCTGAACGGGCTCATTCTGCTGCGCCGCGTCGGCTAAAGCCCTTCGCGCGCACTGGCCCCAACAGTCTTCGGCACCACACCAGCATGTCATTGTCGCGATCCCGACGTCAGCCGCCGATCAACCTGCTCAACACTGCTGCGTATTCCGCGGAGAACTCCGTGGGTTCGACTGTTTTGTGTACTTCAGCGCGCAGGTTCGAGAGCAACTTCGCGCAAAGGCTTTTCACGCTACCCTCGGAAAGGTCGAGTCTCTTGGCCACCTCCTTCAGAGTCAGTCCGGCAGGCCCGTAGTGCAGCCGATACACTTCCTTCTCTTTGTCGCTCAGAGTCGCAATCGCCGCGTCGAAGACCTGGCGCGCCCATGCCTGATCGAAAGCCTGTGCCGGGTCCGTCTCGCGCGAAGCCGAAATCCATCGCTCCTCGCGATCAAGATCCAGGCGGGTTATCCGAACCAGGCCACCGCGCTTCTGCGCTTTGTCGGCTGTCTTTCTGTCGCGTAGAAACCTGAGAAGGCACGTCTTGAGGAAGTTGCGGAGCCGTCCTTGCCCTGGGTCCGCCTGGGCGAGTATGCCCTTCTCGTGCACCTTGAGCAGGAACTCCTGCGTGAGGTCCTCCGCCTCCTCCTCACGACGCCCCGCGCAACGGACGGAGTCGTACACGGCTGGCCAGTAGCGCTGAAGCAGGGTCTCCAGTGCGGCCCGCGCCTCCGGCCCGGTGCCCCTTGTTGCCATGACCCTCGCCCATGACGTGGGCGGGCTCTTGTCAAGGGGTTCACTCACGCGTTTTACCTCACCTACGGCTGATATGTCACGATGAGCTTCGGGCGCTGCGACGCATCCGCGTACTCCGAGGGGCGGAACGCGAAGTCGGTGTTCGTACCCGTCGCTGTCACTCGAATCCCCCGCCAATTCGCCAGCCCCGATCCAATATACGCTTGGAAGATCGAGGGAGAGAGCGGGATCGTGTTCGTGCTGAGCGCCGCGGGCGGAGGTGTTCCGTTGTTCGCGAGGTTCGTCACGGACGGCTGGTTGGACCACGTGAGCGTATCCTCTTGGAAGACGGAGCCACCAGACGCGATGGTGTGCACTTCGATGGTGGACGACCCTCCCTTCGAGAAGATCGTGATCTGGAGCTGGATGCCCTGAATAACCGCCGTCCCGGGTATCTGGCCAAGCTCAAAATAGAGGAAGCTGCGCTGAGCGGAGACCGCATTCGTCGCGCACGAGAGCGTCGACGACGAGTTGTGAGGCAGGCTGGGCTCGGCGGCATACACGTAGGCGTCGCCACCTACGGGACCCGTGGAAGGCTCCAGAGTGATCGTGGAGGGACCGGTCGCCCCGATGGTGATAGAGAATCCTCTGCTGTCGGCCGCTGCGGCTGAATCGTTAACCTCGATGGAGCAGCCGTACGTGCCCGACGTTGTCGGGGTGCCACTGATAAGACCCGCGCTCGACAGGGTGAGGCCGGGCGGCAGTATGCCGCCTGTCAGCCTCCACGAGTAGGGAGGCGCCCCCCCGGACGCGGTCAGTTGCACGCTGTACGCCGACCCCACCGCACCCTGCGGGAGCGTTGCGGGCGACGTGATCATGAGAGCGTCGGAAGTTCCACCCGATCCGTCCTCCCTCGTGCAGCTCGCAAGCGTACCAAAGGCCACAGTGACCAGCCCGATCAGGGACAGACTGAACGCGCGCATGTCGTACCTCCTTGTCTTGCTCCACCCACCTAATAGGGAATCGAGAAGGAAACGGCGGTGCGATTCTGCTGGGCTAGAATCCGACAGCCCCCCCATTATTGACAGTTGTCAACAGGCATTCATGTCCCCAAACGAGACAGGCTTGGGCGGTTAGAGATCTACAAGCAGGAAGTAGAACCAGTGGCTGCATCAATGGGCTTGTGCCGAGTTCAGCAGGATCAGCCTCAGGCGGCTCGCGGCTCGAGGCGATCGCGCGCCGCGCGAACGGCCAGGCCTCGGAGACGACGGCGTCTCCGGCCGCCCGAGTCCTCGCCGCGGAGGGCGACAGGTCCGAGCCCACCGCCGCGCGGGGGTAGTTCTCCGGTATGTCCCCGGCCGCCGCCGCCCGTGCTTTCAGGGTAGTGGAACGCAAGGAGGTCCCTCCCATGAAGGTCGGAGCGCTCTTCACGGTAACGTGCATCGCTCCTTCATGATGTAGGCCAAGGCGAGCGGTTCGTTGAGCTTCAGTGCTTCCTCGATCCGCTTCTTCTCGTTGCGCTTCGGATCGAGGTTGTCCGGGTTCTTCAACAGCAGCCAGCGTGATTCCTTGAGGACCTTCTTCTGGCGCAGCGTCGTCACCTCGTGGTAGAGCGCGCGGCGCAGGTCGGACAGCTTTTCGTTGTAGAGCTTGATGATGTGGAAATGGTCGAAGACGATCTGCGCCTTCGGCAGGTTGTCGGTCACGGCCTTGATGTAGGCTGCGGACATGTCAATCGCGACGGCACTCACGCGGGCCCGTGATGCTCGAAGCCGCTTCCAGAAGGGTTCCAGGGCCTCCCCGCCCTTTCCGTCGCCGACGTAGACAACCGCGCCGCTCTTGAGATCGAGCACCACGCTGAGGTAGCGATACCCGTGGCCGACGCAGATCTCGTCGATGGCGATCCACTTCAAGTGCCGGAGCTTCGGCGCCTTGAACCGCTTCTGGAGATACTCCTTCTGGATGTCCTTGACCGTGTCCCAGCTCACTCCGAGGTGATCGGCCGCGTCCTGGATCGTCGTGTGCCGCGACAGCTCCAGCGCGTACCGGGCGAACGCTCTCGTGTGCTGGTGGTTCGGCTCCGCGAGACCGAGTTTGGCCTGCCTCAGCTGCTTGCAGCGCCGGCAGAAGACTCGCTGCACCTCGACTTCCAGCCACACGGCCTTGCTCCCCAACGGAACCGTTCGGAACGTCCGCCTCTTCGTCCCGCGCAGCACCACCTCGAGGTACCCGCACACCGAGCAGTTCAGCGACGATCGCTTCGCCTTCATACGGAACACGATCGTGCCCTTCCTGTAGCGCGTCCCCACGTACTCGTACCCGATCAACCCCAAGCCGTTGTACAGTAGCGATGTCGACACGGGTTCCCCCTCTTCTGAAGTCTTGAACACCTCCAGATTGAGGGAATCCCGGTCGACTCATGTCAACCGGTCAGAAGTACTCAATCGCCGGAAGAGCCACAATTTGATGGACGTGGCGCGGGCACGGCTTGAGCGCGGGAGATGGGGGCAAGAGGGTGGGCGAGTGCGACGCCGAGGGCATGAAGCGTGTGCGAACGCCGCTAATCTTCAACACGGATGGAAGCAATATCGCTTTCGGCGTGAGGCAGGGCATGGAGCTGTGGTGGCGAGTCGCCGCGACGAGGTAAGCGACGAGATGCAACTGTATCCCGCACTGAGGCAGAAGCTCGACGCCCGGCAATCGCCAAGCGACATCGCTCAAAGGCACTGCCCCATGTGCCATCGCCTCAACACTTGGGTGAGGGACGCCGCAGCGGATGCCAGCTTGATCGACGGTTGCTTCTGCGACTCCGAGGGAATGCGGAAGCAGATCATCCAGTCGGCTGATTGGGAGCCTTACACCCCGGGGGAGCCGATGATGTGCCCCGCCTGCGGAACGCGGCTTCACGAGGACGGGAGCTGCCCCCGGTGCGGTCCCTCGATCGTCGGCCCCAAGAGCCATCGCCACTTCAAGTGCAAGAAGTGCGGCGCGGATGTTGGCGAATCCACCACGCCTACCGACGTCCACGTCCGCGTCCGCACGAGTGGAAAATGCCCCAAGTGCGGTGAGCCTTACGAGCGAGAAGCGCGTACCTGACCGTCGAGAATCGGATTGCGCTGTTGGCGTTGAGTACTCAACCCAGTCGCGTCCCGCGTGCGATCGAACGGTCGAACTGCACCTCGTCGTGCATCTGCTCCGGCAAGAGGCGCGCGTAGTGGCGACGGGCGATCTCGGGGCTGTTCCCCATGAGCTCC
>Ga0187892_10012059_pt1 | contig 10401 bp, 11 predicted proteins | sample MA1701073metaG_FD_139345 | JGI IMG/M metagenome (GOLD analysis project Ga0187892, IMG submission 139345) | Bio-ooze microbial communities from a basaltic lava cave in the Kipuka Kanohina Cave System on the Island of Hawaii, USA - MA170107-3 metaG ...
AAAAAATCCACTTTGAAGCACCACCCGCAAAGCAGGTGAAGAGGGAAATGAAACATTTTCTCAACTGGTGGAACAATCCGCCGCCCGTGGACGGACTTTTGCGCGCCGGTGTCGCTCATTTTTGGTTTGTCACCATTCACCCTTTTGAAGATGGCAATGGCCGGATTGCGCGAGCGATCACCGACCTGGCTCTCGCACAAGATGAAAAAACGGGACGTAGGCTTTATAGCTTGTCATCGCAAATCAGTAACGAACGCGATGACTACTACGACATTCTTGAACGCTCGCAAAAAGAATCCTGCGACATCACAGAGTGGCTTCAATGGTTTTTGGGACTCTTCGTCCGTGCCGTTGATAGATCGAAGGAAACCATTGAGCTAGCGCTATCTATTGCGAGGTTCTGGAAGTCACATAGCCAGTCCGCTCTAAATGAGAGACAGCTAAAGGTGGTAAACCGGCTCTTGGAGGCAGGTCCGAGGGGATTCGAAGGCGGAATGACGAATCGAAAGTACGCAAGCCTCACCATGGTCAGTCCAGAAACCGCCAAGCGAGATCTCAAAGCCTTGCAGGATATAAACATTTTGAAGAGAAACGAAGGTGGCGGCAGATCGGTAAGCTATTCGATCAAGTGGGAGTTCTTTGAACCCGATCGGAAGTGATTCTAGTCGCCTTGCGGAATACCCCGCTATTTTAACTTTACTTGGAAAATCGCTTCATTATGGTTACAAGGTGCTTAATCGGAATGAGAATTCGACTGCGCGCAGAGGAAAGCAGGCATTGTTTGCCGAGCTACCCTTTCTGACCAGTCTCATTGATCTCGCGGTCAAACTAATTCATCCTAAGAAAATCATTTTATTCGGCTCCCGTGCGAGAGGAGATCACGGTCGGACTTCTGACGTGGATATTGCGTTTTTCTTCAGGAAGGATCCTTACCAGTGGGCGCGATTTGTAGCTGAGGCGGAAGAAGACCTTCCCACGTTGCTCGAGCTTAACCTGGTTGATGTACATAGTGCTAGTCCCGCAATTCTGGAGTCGATAAAAAAAGAAGGAATATGTGTCTACGAACGTAAAAAACCATTATAAGACGGCCAACCTTGAAAAGGCGCTGGCACAACTTCAAGCTTTCTGCGCTACCCCTCACCCCACGCAAATCGAAATTGCCGGTATTATTCAAGCATTTGAATTTACGTTCGAACAATTTTGGAAGGCCATAAAACATTTCGCTGAAAATCAGGGATATCTCTCAAACTCTCCCCGATCGGCATTGAAGCAAGGACTCAAACTCGAGTATTTTAGCGATGAAAAAACGTGGTTGAAAATGTTGGAAGATCGCAACGAGACGAGCCACGTCTATCACGAACAACTCGCTCACGAAATCTACGAAAGAATTGTCACTCGCTATCTCCCTGAATTTCTTAAAGCCGCGGAAAAGCTGCGCCAATCAGCCACCGTGCCCTAGTCTCAATGGCCTTTGCGTTTTGACTATGCGCGTGTTCAATATAGATTCGCATTTTTCTTGCCTTTAATGTGGTATTTTATATAATGATACTATGAAGCCAAAGATTGCAATAGAAGATTTCGACCGTTTTCTTTCGGAGAAAGGGCTTTCCTTTCAAGGCGTTCTCATCGGTGCGGCGGCCCTTAATCTCCTAGGGGCTATCTCGCGCGAGACAAGAGACTGCGACATTCTCGATCCAAAGATCCCGGAGCAAATTAAGCAGGCAGCTTCCGAGTTTGCGGCTATAAAACGGAAAGAAGGATGGAATTTAAAGGATGACTGGCTTAACAATGGCCCCGAAGACCTCAAGCGCGATCTTCCTAAAGGATGGCTTAGACGGTCGGCCTCTGTTTTTAAGGGAAAGGCCCTCCTTCTTTCGGTTCCAGCGAGAGAGGATCTTTTGAACTCGAAGCTTTTCGCCTATTGTGACAGAGGCCAAGATTTAGAAGACTGCCTTGCGCTGAAGCCTTCGAGGAAGGAGTTACTCGACGCCCTCCCCTGGGTAAAAGAGCGAGATGCTAACCCTGATTGGCCCAAGCACGTTCAGATAGCCTTTGGAAAACTTGCAAAGAGGCTGGGATATGAGCTTTAAGAGGAAAATTCTTCCTGATAGCTTCCCGCGGGGAGATGAGCTTACCCGTCAATTGGTGAGCATCGGTTTTGGCTTTGCCGAAAACAGAGCAAAAGCTGAACCCAACATTGAAGACGCCATTATTGCTGCTTCGATTGAGGGACTAAATGGAGATTTTCGCACACTCTCTCTTCTTGTCGATTGGATTCCCATCCATTTAAAGCAGCTTAATATCGATCGGTTAAATTTCGCCCTCCGTGAATTGGAAGAGCCGATGCTTCGCGCTTTCTGGAGCGCTATTGCACGCTGGCAGAAAAAAGATCCTCGCATGACGAAGCTCCGTCGGATTTATCGTGGGCCTCGAATCCCGATTCTTCCCCTAGATGAAATTCGATTTCATTTGAAACGCTCGGGTGAGGATGAACGATTCAAGGAAAGCCATCTCTTAGTGCCAGAGAAAATGCTCCGACATCGACCGAGTGACATTTCTGAACCCGCGTGGGTTGCAAAGTTTCATCTCGCGTATCGGTATCGGATAATTATCGGACCAACATACCGAGCGGACATGTGGGCGCTTCTTGAAAAAGATCCTACGCTAGGACCGTCGGAGCTGGCCCGACGCTGTTACGGTTCTTTTGGAACAGCTTGGGATGTGAAACAAGATTGGTCGGTCATCAGGACGGTGATGGCGGCTTGAACGGGTCTCGCTAGATAATGCTTTGGAAGTGAAGCTCCTGATCCGCGAGAACGTACCCATTCCCACGTTTGCGCAGATACCAGAGTGTTTGCTCGGACCAAAGTAGCATTGCTCAAAATAGAGTTACGAATGTCTCACATTATAAGAATTATTTTTAATCACCTCACGAAAACGGCGGCAACAGCCCTCGGCAGTTTGTCAGACATCACATAGTATAAACCATTTGAAGCGGCACTCCTCGGAAGCGCAGGGTGCTCAGTCTTTTTGAAAGTTCTGCTTCAATCTCTTCTTTTGATATTGCACAGTTGTTTGGTCTCAAAGCCAGAACAGCTCGCGTTATATGCCAAAAATGGGTGGCGGAAGGATTCCTTATCGTGATCAATTCCGCGAAAAAGAACCGGAGATATGGTATTTCGAAAAAGATTCAAAAGCTCTTGTTCATCTTGGCACCCCTCTTGCTCTTCCTTGGAGACGATGTCACGCTCCGGTTTCACTCGCACCCGTCTCTTTCCATATCATGTGACGGTGCAGTCTAATAACCAAGAATGGTTTCACATTTCGAAACCAGTTCTTTGGGAGATATTTCTTTGTAACTGCTTAATGGTTAAGGAAGAATTTTCCATCCGGTTTCATGCTTTCGTTTTGATGTCGAACCATTTCCACTTCTTGCTTTCGACGCCGCTTGCCAATCTTGACCAGGCCATGGAGTGTTTTCTCCATGAAACGTCGCGGTCCGTTTATCGGTCAGGAGGCCGAATTGACGACATTTTCGGAGGGCCCTATCTATCCTCGTTGATCACAAGTAGCGTTTACTTTCGCCACGCATTTAAGTACATCTACCGGAATCCCGTCGAGGCCAGAATCTGTTCACGGGTGCAAGATTATGCCTATAGCTCTATTCATGATTATTTAGGGCGAGGACAGCGGCCCTTTCCACTTTCCATGTGTCGCATAGGAGATGATTTGTTGCGATGGGGAAGGCCCGACGCGGTATTAGATTGGTTGAACGTACCCTGTTCGGACGGAATGGTAGACTGCGTTTATCTCGGTCTTTAGATTGGCCAAATGTATACGACAAAGAAGCCGGCGAACGTTAACAAAGTGAAAACCGTGATGGCTTCATAAATACGATTCGCGTATATCATGCGTACCTCTATCTCGTTTTCCTTTTCGGCTTTTCCTGGAGTTTCTTGAGCCGCGCGAATTTTATGAACCCACCCTCCGCGACGGAAAGGCCTTTTACTCTTTCTTCGCAAGGTGTGTGGAAAGCCACGCGAGTTTGCGCAGTGATTGTTCCATCGGGTCACGCAATGGCTTGGTTTCCGCCTCTTCTTTTTCGAGGGCTTCGAGAAAATAGGCAGAAAAAAATTTTAGAATGGGAAATCGCTCGTCGATTCCCCAGCCACTATTTGCCTCGAGAAAGTAAGGACCGTCCGGCGTGAAAACAACATCCCATCCTATAAATGCAATGGAATACTTCTTATGGGCATCGATGGCCAGTTGACAAACCTCTTCCCAAAAGGGTAAGCGAAGGCCGGTGATTCTTGCTCCGGTGTCCGGATGATGGTCAAATTCCGCATTTTCGGCTCGTCTAGCTATCAGTAATGACCCCGTACTTAGATCGATGAGCGAGGAAAGCTCTCCTTGGCTGGTATTAGTGATTGTCTTTCCCAGCCCCATTCGAAAAAAACCGTGAAATACGTGTATCTTTTCATCCGATTGCTTGTACGTCACCAGTCTCGCCGTGGCGAGAGCCGTTGGGCTTATCATTTCGATAGCGCTATGGTTGATGAGGCGTTCCTGCATGATGTAGAGAATTTTTTTCGATTTGCAGCGCTCCAAAAGTTCCTCTCGCGTGAGCATATCCCCCTCTCGCTCCCACTGATCGTGCTCTTTTCTGTACTCCCATAGCTCGAACCCGTAACCCAGAGCTAAGTTCGCGGGTTTTAAAACGGTGTCCACCGGTGGAGGAAAGCCGGTTTTTGGGATGAATGGAGAAATCCACTGCCCCGCAAGACCCACCGCGAACGTCTGCGGTACGGGAAACCCACTTTCCAGGCATGTCTTGATGAAGGCAACTTTGTCGTCCAATGATTGTCGTTTTGAAATGGGGCGGACGTGATCCAGAAGCTGAAAAATTTTTGTTTCTCGGCAGTGCTGCTCATATCCTGCTTTCAGCTTAAAGAGATGGCACTCATAGTAACTGATGGGGCCCAGGTTATAAAAAAGAATGAGCTTAATTTGATCAAGAATTTGCCTGCCAAGACTCACCCCGTACTCACGAGATACCATGGCCCAATGCCGTCGGGTTTCCCGAAGCATTCTCAGCATAGTTAGGAAAGGCCATAGACCGAGCCTTAAGATCCACGTTCCATCGGCCTGCCGTTGCTTTATATACGCTCTGTTAAGTCGGCTAATATCGTCATTTCCGTTGTGGTATTTGAACCAAGGCAAGAGGATCGGGAGCGATTCATCATAGGCATAGGGCCGGTAAAGCACGCTCCAGAGCGCATAATTGAGATGGGAGAGCGGACCCCGGACGTATTTCTTTTTCTTCGATTCTTGAACAATCTTCCTGGCTTCTTTTTCATCGTGCATTGGCATAATTTTTTAATTATAGCCTTTTGTGATCGTGAAAGCTGCACGCAAAGCGGTACGCAATCGAACTGCTCGGAGGGAGACTCGAACTCCCACAGGTTTCCCTATACGGTCCTGAGCCGTACGCGTCTACCAATTCCGCCATCCGAGCGCAGGCAGTAAAAAAACTTAACTGTTTGAACAAGGTTTGTCTATGATGCTTGAAACGTGAAAGGCATGAAAAGGAAAAGGGGTTTTTTCATCGTTTTTGAGGGGGGCGAAGGGACGGGAAAGTCCACCCAGATGGCTCTCCTCGTAAGATGGCTAAAACAGCAGCGCGTTTCTGTGCTTGTGACGCTTGAGCCGGGCGGGACAAAGATCGGGTCGCAGATTCGGAAGATTTTGTTAAATCATCATTTCGATCATCTTTCCTCGCGGGCGGAGCTTTTTCTTTATCAAGCCGATCGGGCGCAGCATGTGGATGAGGTGATTGTGCCGGCTTTGAAAGCCGGCAAGATCGTGATCAGCGATCGTTTTTCGGATTCTTCACTGGTATACCAAGGAATGTGTCGAGGGCTTGGGGTGGAATGGACCGGCCAGCTCAATCAATTTGCCACGGGGGGGCTTTTGCCTGATCTCGTGATTATTCTAGATGTCGCTGAAAAGATTGCTTTTCGACGGCTTCAAAAAAGGAAGACCCTCGATAGGCTAGAGCGGGAAAAAAAAGCATTTCATCGCAAAGTGAGAAGGGGTTTTTTAGAGCTGGCAAGAAAATATCCCAAGCGGTTTGCGGTGGTGGATACGGCCTTCGATCGACTGGCTGTGTTTAATGAAGTCAAACAAATCGTTTCAGAGCGGGTGGGGTTATGACGCCACACCAGCTCCTGCACCCTGCTGTCATAATGACAGGGCCGGAAAGGGCTCGAAAAATTTTGTTTGCGAAGGCCTCCGCGAAGTTCGTGCTTTGTCGGCATAAGACGTCACATGAAGCATGCGGCCAATGTTCCATTTGTCGCCGAGTAGAAGAAGAGATTCACCCGGATGTCTTGCTTTGTCGGGAAGAAGGAGAAAGCACGATTAAGATTGAGCTCGTGCGACAGATTTGCCATGAAATGGAGTTAAGTGCGGTGGAACAGGTTGGCAAGATTTGTATCATCGATGAATGCCACCGGATGACTATGGCGGCTGCAAATGCGTTTTTAAAAACGCTCGAGGAGCCGGTCCCCAATCGCTATTTTTGGTTGCTCACCACTCAAATAGGCTCTTTACCAGCCACTATCGTTTCCCGGTGCCTTCGCTTCCATATGAAGCCGCAACAGGAGTACACGTTTGAGGACACCGGAAAATTTGTGGAGCCTTTTGAAGCATGGCTTAAAAGCAAGAACCCTTCGTCGATTCTGTCTCTTGTCACGGAGAAAGAGACGGCTCTGGAATTTTTGCAATGGCTGCAAAAAAACATACGGGAAGCCTTACTGCCGAGCTCGCAAAATAAACTTTTGGGGCGTTTTTCCCAGTTTGAGTTGCTGAAGTGGTTTGATGAGGCGCTCAAGGTGGAGGGGCGTTTGCGTTCGAATGCGAATTACAGTTTAATGTTAGAAAATTTGCTGAGTCAGAGTTGAAAGCCGAAAACACATACTACCTCACGACTCCCATCTATTATGTGACCGACGTGCCCCATATTGGTCATCTCTACACGACGGTGGCGGCCGATATCATGGCTCGTTATCGTCGAATGATGGGGAGCCAGGTGTGGTTTCTTACCGGAACGGACGAGCACGGTCAGAAAATTCAGAAAAAAGCGAAAGAAACGGGTGAGACGCCGCAACAACTCGCCGACAGGGTGGTCCAGCGATATAAGCACGCGTGGGAGATTTATCAGATTTCTTATGACGATTTTATCCGAACGACAGAGGAGCGGCACAAGAAAGTGGTCGTTCATTTCATCAAGAAATTGATGGATGCCGGGGATGTTTATCTTGGTGAGTACGAGGGCTGGTATTGCGTGCCCGATGAAACGTACTGGACGGAAACGCAAGTCATCGACGGAAAATGCCCGGATTGCGGACGGCCGGTCGAGAGACTTAAGGAAGAGAGCTACTTTTTTCGCATGTCGAAGTTTGAAAAAGAGCTGCTTGATTATATCGAGAAAAAACCGCAGTTCATCCTTCCCGAGTCCCGAAAAAATGAAGTCGTTGGGTTTGTGAGGCAGGGATTGAAAGACATCAGCATTAGCCGCACCACCATCCAATGGGGAGTTCCCATGCCCGCCGACCCTGCGGCTACCAAGGAGCATAAGGTTTACGTTTGGTTTGATGCGCTCACCAATTACATTTCCGCGCTGAGCTCCGTTGAGCACGGCCCCAGGTTCGAGGAGTTCTGGCCGAATGCGATCCATCTGGTGGGTAAGGATATTTTGAGGTTTCATGCCGTGTATTGGCCCACATTTTTGATGGCGTTGGGCTTGCCTCAACCCCGCCAGATTGTGGCGCACGGGTGGCTGACGGATTCGAGCAGAAAGATCAGCAAATCGCTCGGTAACGTGATCGATCCTCTTGAGCTCGCGAAAGAGGTCGGCGTGGACGGGGTTCGGTACTTTCTGTTTCGCGAATTTGTGTTTGGACTGGACGGTGAGTACACGAAAGAAACGCTTTATCGCCGGATCAATTCGGATTTGGCCAATGATTATGGAAATGGCATCAGCCGAGTCTGCACGATGATGGAAAAGTACCTGCCCGCGGGTTTGGATGCCGGGTCCACGCTGGAAGCGCCATCGGATCTCAAAAAAGTGGTTGCCGAAGCGGTTTCTCAATTTCATGTTGAGATGGATGGGTTTGTGTATCACAAGGCTTTGGAGCAGCTGTGGCGGATTCTTTCGGAAGTCAACCGCTTGATAGAAACAAGCGCGCCCTGGGCTTTAGCAAAGTCTGGCACGGAATCCGACAAGAGAAAGCTTGAGCTCGTGCTGGTGCATTGCCATGAAAGCTTAAGGATTGTGTCGCTTCTTCTCGTGCCCTTTATTCCTACCGCCGCAGCGAAGGCACTCCATATCTTGGGAGCACAAGAAGCGCTGAAGACAAAGGCTCCCTTGTCCGCCGCCTCGTGGGGGAAGGGACCACGCCATCTCAAAGTGACAAAAGCGGAACCTCTTTTCCCCCGGCTTGCATGGAAAGCCTGACTCTCTTTGATACCCATTGCCACTTGGGCATGCTGACGCATTCTCCGCTCGAAGAGATTCTGGAGCGAGCGCGAGCAGCGGGAGTCAAAAAAATGGTGACGGTTTCAACCGATGAGGGCAGTTGGGAAACGAACCGGAATATCGCCCTTAACGTGGATGACATCTATTTCTCGCTGGGTCTTCATCCGCATGAAGCCACTCACTGGGCAGAATGCGCGAACCAGTTGTCGGTGCTTACTTCGAACATAGGCCCGAAGTGTGTCGCGATTGGCGAAATTGGTCTGGATTTCTACTATGAATTTTCCCCGCGAGAGATTCAGCTGGATGTTTTTGAATCTCAACTCCTTTTGTCGAAGAAGTTGAACCTTCCGGTGATTTTGCATTGTCGCGATGCCTTTACTGAGCTTTTCGACTGCATAAAAAGAGTGGGTCTTAGTCCGCGTGGTGGTGTCATGCACTGTTTTACGGGACCGGAAAAAGCAGCGAAGTCCGCCCTGGATCTGGGACTGAAGATTTCTTTCTCGGGGATCATTACGTTTAAGAACGCCGAAAGTTTGCGTGAGGTCGCGAAAACAATTCCCATCTCCGAGCTCCTGCTGGAAACGGATTGTCCTTTTCTGACTCCTGATCCCCATCGGGGGAAACCCAACGAGCCGTCAATGGTGGTTTGGACGGCCCGTAAACTTGCAGAGACTTTAACACTTACCCCGGAAGAAATATCGCTCCGCACCACTGAAAATGCGCTAAATTTCTTCAAAATTTGAACTGAATACCGTTAGTACAATAGGAGGCATTCTTTCGTGGCCAAGTCCATTGGTATCGATGACTTATCCCGTGAGAGACGCGCCGGTGCGTGAGCTCAGAGGTCAGACAGTGGTAAGTTATTGAAACCTAAATTAAAAATGCTCCAGGTTAGGGAGGCGTGACTCCTCTTTGTGCAGTGACATGTGTTTTTCACGCATGGGAGTACGGCCCTGTCGTTGCAACTTTTAGCCTCAGAACCTCGAGGAAAACGGTGATTAGGCACGCTCTTTTCGCACTTCTACTCGCTTCCAATCTGCTTGCCTCGCCGTTTAAATTGAATGAACAGGAAATGAGCGAAGTGCTTCGGTTGAGCCGAGCGATCACCGTTGTGACGCCCTTTCTCCCGGAACATAAGTATATTCAATATGCCTTAGGAATTTACCGAGCGACTGAGAAATACCAAATTGACCCCAATGTCTTGATAGCCATCACACAGCAAGAGACAAATTTCAGAGAGAATCTTCCGGAGGGAGCGGCCGGGGAAATCGGTATCTGTCAGATTCGCAAAGTGTGGTTGAAGGATCCGAAGTTTATTAAAGAATTTGGTAGACGCACGCTTAAGGATCTGCACCACCCCTCTAAGAGTTTTCTCTATGCGGCTTGGATCCTCAGAAAAATAAAAAACGTGGTGGGAGAATCGGGAACTCTCCCCTATTGGTCTTATTATAACGCGGTCAAGTTCGAGAATCGCCTGAAGTATTACGCGGTAGTTAACAAGAATTATTCCCGGCTCATGAAAAACGAGGTGAAACTTGCCAATGAGCGGTGGATGGCCTCAGACAACTCCCTCGCTCGTGCCGAGTCATTGATGAAAAATGACAAAGTGGTTTATCTGGCGCCGAAGAGGGTCGAGCCTATCAAGTCTTCGACAACCAAAACACGTTGGATTCCTGATGCTTTGACAAGATTGCAGAAACAGCGCGAAAAAACGGCAGCTCGGGACGCCGGGGCTAAACCGCGAGTTCTTCATCCCGCCTTGGTTCGCACCGCCGTTGAGCTAAACGCCGGCGATTGGTACGGCGACCACCCCGTTCAAGATTAGGTCCTGAAAGGGGTCCTGAAAGGTGCCTATCGACTTT
>Ga0187892_10012060_pt1 | contig 10400 bp, 7 predicted proteins | sample MA1701073metaG_FD_139345 | JGI IMG/M metagenome (GOLD analysis project Ga0187892, IMG submission 139345) | Bio-ooze microbial communities from a basaltic lava cave in the Kipuka Kanohina Cave System on the Island of Hawaii, USA - MA170107-3 metaG ...
AGTCCGCGCGGGCTGAAAGCCCGCGGCTCGCTGCGTCTTGACTGAAGCGCGCGGGTCGCTGTAATTAGGCTCCGGTATTCATCATCCGGCAATTCAGTTGGTATCCCGCGCTTGGCCGCCTATACTCTCATCCCATGGCGGTGCTCCGCTACATCGACGACGCCGGTCAGCTTCAAACCAAGTCCGTGGAGGCCGAAGCCTTCTTGCTGGGTCGCGCCACCACGTGTCAGCTTGTGCTGATCGACGACACGATCTCCCGCGAACATCTGCGCATCGACCGTGAAGACGGCGGCCGGTTCCGGGTCCGCGACCTGGGCAGTCGCAACAAGACGTTCGTCAACGGCGAGCTCATCACCGAGACCCTGCTGAACTCCGGCGATATCATTCGGGCCGGCGCTCGCGTCGTGGAGTTTCTCGACGACACCCCCTCCCGCGACAGGATCGATCTTGAGTTCCTCACGCCCGACCGCACCGAACCGCCCGGCTCACAGTGGATTCGACCCAAGACGCCCCTGTCGCTGACTTCCGCCCAGGTGGAACAGATCGCCCTGCTCTGCGGCGACCCCGCCGTCCTCACTCGCGCCGAGGATATCGCCGAGGCGGCGGTCGGCCAGGTCCTTCTCGATCTCCAGGCCGAACGCGGCCTGATCGCCCTACGCGGCGATGAGAAAACTGAACTTCGGCCCCTGGCCCATCGTGCCCTCAAACGGCCCTCCGGCGGATCGATGACGCCGGTCAGCCAGTCGTTCATCCTCGCCCCCATCCTGCAGGGTGTCGCCGGCCGTTATCCGCAGGCCGTCGGCGACATCAACACCAAGTTGGGCTACGCGGCCGCCGCCCTGGTCGCCCCGCTCACGTTCCGTAGCGAGGTCATCGGTGTGCTGTACGTCGACCGCCCCATTCCGAAAAAGCCGTTCAGTCCGGCGGACTTGCAATATGCCCAGGCCGCTGGCGCCCACGTCGGCGCCCTGGTAGCCGACGCGTCGCGCCGCCTGGTGCGTTCCGCCTCGCGCGAAAGCGCGGCCTGGATGAGCGCCCTCCGCCGGATGCAGCACGCTTTGACCACGCCGACGACCGCGTCCGATTCATTCGACGTTGCCGTCGCGTGTTACCCTGGCCGAAGCCGCTGTGGCGACTTCGGCGACCTGATTCACCTGGATGAGCAGCGGTGCGCGATTGTGGTCATCGACGGCGGCGGACAGGGAATGGCCGGGCTGGCCCAAGCCGCGGCGATTCGAACGGCCATCCGCACCGGTTTGGCGCTCGCACCCGCCGCGCTGCTCGACCCGACGGCGATGTTCGCGTCGATCAGCGACATGATCGCCCGCAGCCAGGCGCGAAAGGTCGTGCCCTGCACCTTCATCGGGATCGATCTTTCGGCGGGGCGGTTGGTCTACGTCAACGCCGGCGGGCAGCCGCCGCTTCTGATGCTCGGACCGGGCCGGCTGGTCACCTTGGATCAATCGTCGCTCGTTCTGGGCGTGGCCCCCGATCAACCCTTCACGGTCGCAACGGCAAATCTTCCGGCAACGTTCCGAATCGTGTGCCACACCGATGGGCTGACCGAAGGCGGGAATAGCGCCGGCGAACCGCTGAGCGACCAACGAGTGCACGAGGCTCTGCTCGATCGGGAGGCGTTCGCCGCCCCTGCGGCCGTGCTGGCCAAGATTGACGCCGCTTGGAAGGCGCATCTGGCCGGCGCCCACGCCGAGGACGACGCCCTGGTCATTGTCGTGGGGCGAGGTTAAGCGCCGCGGGATTCACACCGCCATGAGAAGCTCCCATTCCAGTTGCCCTCGCCAAAATGCTTTAGGGGCACACCATTGACCGCCGCCGAGTTCGCCGAACATCGAATTCTGACCAAGCTCCTCAACGAGGGAACGATTACGCCTGCAGCGGCAGCCGCCGCGCGGCGAGAGTCCGAAGTGCTGGGCCTTCCCCTTCTCGAAATCCTCCAGGCCGGCGACATCATCAGCGACGCGGACGTGGCCCAGGTCTATGCGGACATGAACGGTCTGCGTTTTCTGGACTTGACACGGCGCTCGCCCACCCGAGCCTGGGTGCTGAGTTTGCCGGAGACGATCGCTCGGCGGAAAACCTGCCTGATCTTTGGTGAAGTGGGCGGCCAATTGGTGGCGGCGGTCGCCGACCCGGTCGACCGGTCCGTGCGGGCCGCCCTGGCCACGCGCTTCCAACGACCCCTACAGTTCGCCGTAAGCCCTCGATATCAGATTCTTGAGGCGATCGACGACATTTACGGCAGCGCCCGGGCTGAAGGCGCCCGACCCATGGACATCGTTCCCTTGTCGTCGGCCGTGGCGACCACGTCGGCCACCGGTCTCAATATGGTGGAACACCTCGACAGCATCATCGACGAAGCGGTCGACCGCCGGGCCAGCGACATCCATTTCGAGCCGGAAGATGATCGGCTCCGCGTTCGTCTGCGGATCGACGGTCGGCTGCTCGAAGCTCGGGCCTACCCGCTAGACGCGGCGGCGGCCATGATCTCGCGCATCAAAGTTCTTTCCACGTTGGACATTACCGAGCGGCGCAAGCCGCAGGACGGCCGGTTCAGCCATCGCAGTTTCGATCAGGTGATCGACGTTCGTGTGGCGGTCATCCCCGCAGCGCGGGGAGAACGAGTCACGCTTCGCTTACTGGCGCAGGATCGCTCCCGCCTGACGCTGGAAAATCTGGGAATGGGAATCGAAATTCGCCAGGCGTTCGAACGGCTTATTCGCCGCCCTTATGGCATTATTCTCCTGACCGGACCGACGGGCAGCGGCAAAAGCACGACGCTGTACGCCGCGTTGCAGTGCATCAACAGCGTTGACAAGCACATCATCACCATCGAAGACCCGGTCGAATATCACATGGCCGGCGTCAACCAGGTTGCGGTCAACACCGAGCACGGCGTCTCGTTTGCCCAAGCCCTCCGGAGCATCCTGCGCCACGACCCCGACGTCATCATGGTCGGAGAGATTCGGGACCGCGAGACGGCGCACCTGGCGCTGGAAGCGTCGCTCACCGGGCACCTGGTTTTCGCCACGCTGCATACCAACTCCGCCGTCGGCGCCGTTACGCGACTTTTGGATATGGGCAGCGAACCCTACCTCGTGGCCAGCGCCCTGATCGGCGTCATGGCCCAACGATTGGTGCGAAAGATCTGCAGCAACTGCCGAAAAGCCTTCGAGGCCAACCCGACTGAGCGATCGCTCTTGGACATCCCCATCGAGCGGAACGACGCGCAGATCTTCCGTGGTCTGGGGTGCACGCGTTGCCTCCGCAGCGGCTACTTCGAGCGGGTCGGCCTCTATGAGTACGTTCCATTTGATACCGGCCTTTCCAGGCTCGTGATGGAAAAGGCAACGACGGAAGCGATGCATGCCTACGCCCAGGAACACGGGGCCATCACCCTCCGCGACGATGCGATCACCAAAGTCCGCGAAGGAATCACGACTTTGGAAGAAGCATTGCGCGTTACACGCTTGGATGGCTGACACGCGAAGCGAGTGCGATTTCTCCTTCCGCGAGTCGCTCAGTATCTCCGCAGCACGCCAATCACGACTCCCTGAATATCGAGATCGCGTACATAAATCGGCGGATATTTCTCGTTGGCCGGTTGAAGGCGAACCCGGTTTTTTTCACGGTAGAAACGCTTCAAAGTGGCTTCGGCCCCGTCGACGAGGGCCACGATCGTGTCGCCATTTCGAGCGTTGGAGCGTTTCTCGTAGACGACCAGATCGCCATCGCGGATGTGGTCGTCGATCATGCTGTCGCCGACCACCTCCAGCGCGCCGACGGGATGGCGGCTGGTGAAAAGCTCCTCCAGATCGACGCTTTCGTTCTGCTCTACGGCTTCGATCGGCCGGCCGGCGGCGATCCGACCGACGAGGGGAAGGCGCGTCGGGCGCTCATCCGGAAACTGCGCGGCCGAAGTCGGCTCCAAAGAGCGAGCCCTGTAGGAGTGCCGGGTAAGCATTCCCTTTTTTAGTAACGCCTCGACGTGTTCGAAAACGGTGATTTTGCTTGTACCGCGATGATCGGCGATTTCCTGCAACGTCGGGGACAGCCCGCGGGCCCGGCGCATGTCGCGGATGAAGGTGAGCACCTCCAACTGCGGCGGGGTCAAACAGGGATTCGGCTCGACTTCTTTCTCTTTCTTTCTCTTCTTGATTTTGGCCATCAGCCTTCTCCAGGAATCCGTATAAACCTTCGGGTCCGATTACCACGCAGGGCAAAGCCCCAGCGGCAAGCAACGACTGAAGCCGCGACCGGCGACGGCACCCTGGCGAGGCCGGTCGCGTCCCTTTCCAATCTGTCAGGGGAGCGCCGCCCGTGGCATCAGGGAACCAGCCGGTTCGGTAGTCTCCCCCCGGTCCAAAGACGCAAATGGGGCCAGAGTCGCCTGAGTTCACGGTTGTTTCTCCGCCCTTTTTTGTCGTTCGGGATCCGTTCGGCTTAAGTATACCCTAACGTTGGCCAAACGTCAAGGCACCCGTAAGACTTTCTTTAATGTTCGATCGAATAAGGGGTTACGTTCCGTCAGGTAACCAGGAAACTCGTGATCAGGTTACCAAAGCGCGCAACACAGAAGCAGAGCCCGGTCGTACCATGCCGACGGGCGGGTCTACCCCTGGCCTTTCGGACTCCGGTGACGATCTGGACGGCATAGAGGATGAGAACGAGTACGCTGAGACAGATGTGCACGATCATGAGCGGGCCCATCCTGGCCTTGGCGCTGGCGATGGCCCCGCGGTCCCATTCAATGTAGACGACGATACCCAGGTCGATCACGAACGCGCTGAGCATGAGAGGGATGTGGATTCTTCGGCGCCGCCGCTGAGTCAGGCCGACGGCGATCAGCAGGCACGCAAGGATGCTCAATACTTTGAGATACGTCAGGCCGGCAGGCAAGACTGTTGCGAGCATGAATCGTTACCTCAAGGTTCGTGGCCAAAGCCGCACGCCGGTCAGCCGCACCCGGCCGGAGACTCCATTCCCGGACCGGCGAGAGTATGTCAAGAGTAGATTCAGGTCACTATGGGTAAAAGAGATTTCTCGGACATGGAAGTGGGACGACCGGTCGCGGGGCCATTCGGTGTCCGGGGTAACGGTTGGATGATTCCGCCTCCGCAGTCACATTGGACCGGGAACCCGGCGGCTTGGGATTAGGACGTCGAGTCCGTCGAGGCTTACGAAGAACCATCTCCGGCGCCCGAGGGCCGGGGGCCGGTGGTCGGTTCTCGGAGGGTCCCGACGGACGAAGGATTTGAGGCCGCCGTGCCTGCTCAGAGTGCGGCCTGGAATCCCTCACACAGCCCCACTTTCCGGCGCGGGAATGCGGTTTTTCATAGCCTCTAGGCCCTTTCGGATAATGACGGTGTATCTTTTCGGACTGCCGCTCCGGCTAAGTCCGCCGGGCCTCTACCGGAGTAGGGGGCGACCCGGTTTAATGGCGGGAAATCGGCCATGGGTGTTGGCGGCAAGGGCCGATAAGTGATAAAAAAATGTGGTGGAAAGTGAAAGAAGGTGCTTGACTAAATGAACCTTCCCCGATTAAATTGACAACATCTAGTCGCGAGGCGGGCAGACGCGCGGTGAGCGTGTAAGCCGGTACGGCTGGATAGAAGGGGTGAAGCCCAAGCCGTTGGTGGTGTTAGCCAACTTTTGATCGCTGCAGGAGTGGGGAAGAGTCGCCCGGAGTTGGGACGGCTTTCCCAGTAAGCTGGGTCGTTTTTGGAGTGAGGAGGTAGAGGTAATGTTTAGGAGCGTTTCAGCGCTGTGTCTGGTGCTCGGGGCGGCGTCGGTCGCCAATGCGGGGGCGGTCATCGATTTGGTTCCGCGGGATCCGGACAACATTTTGACGCCAGGGCAAGTCGTGACTATGGACATATTTCTTACGCAGGATCCTGCGGGTCCTCGCCGTGGTCTCCGCCTGGTTCAATTCGACTTTACGGACACCGCCTCGTCGCTGGTTCTTGAGAACCGGATTACGTTCAACGCGAGCCTGGTGACGAACGGCTTTGTTCGGTACTTCCAGGACCGAGATCATGCGGCCGTACCTCCATCGGACTCGCGGACCGTATCGTTGGCCTACGTCGGAACGAATTATCCCAATGAAAACAAGAATGACCCGGATTTCGAGATGCCCGACGACGACCTCCATGCCTGGCATCGCTTCATGGTGGTGCTGCCGGAGACGAACCAGATTCGCATCGGCGACATCGACGTGACCATGCCGCTGACACTGGGCACGTACGCCTTCGACGTGGTGAACGCCGACGACCCGGACACGAATAAGGGAGCGGCCCTTTCGTTTGGATTTGGTTTGAATCCGTCGGACCCTGTGACACTCTGGCGGGCGTTTGACGGCCGCGGTACGGGTGGCAGTGACATAATGGGGGGATTCGGCGTCTTTCGGCCGGTTGGGGCGAATTTCGAGTATATTCCTGAGCCTGCCACGCTGGCCCTGCTGGCGGTCGGCGGGATTGCGACGGCTTTCCGTCGTCGCCGCTCGGCCTAGGGATTTCTGCGGGCGGCAGCCCCCGCACTACCTACTCACTAAGCTTAATACGGGCCGGGTTCGAGACAGTCTCGAGCCCGGTCTTTTTTTGCGCGCCGAGAACAGGGACCCATTCTCATCGCTTCCGCCACGCCAATGGACGTTGGGTGCCATGGGTGGCACTTGGCGCTTGCTGCCAGTGGTTCGTGGAGAACGGGCACGGGCAGGCAAGCTGCCCGTGGCACCCCGCGGGTCTACCTACACACTTCCTCCCAAGGATGCTCGTTCGTTTGCCCCGCCAGTGATTCCAGCTTATAAAGACCATCATGATCACCGATGGCATCGTGGATTTGCGAAGCGATACGGTAACCCGGCCGACGCCGGGAATGCGCAAGGCCATGGCCGAGGCCGTGGTCGGTGACGACGTTTTCGGCGACGACCCGACGGTGACGCGGCTGCAGGAGCGGGTCGCGTCGCTGCTGGGCAAGCCGGCGGCGATTTACGTGCCGTCCGGCACGATGGCCAATCAGACGGCCATCCGCAGCCAGACTCAGGCCGGCGACGAGGTGATCGTCCACGGCGAGAGCCACATTTACCATTATGAGTCCGGGGCGCCGGCGGCGCTTTCCGGCTGCTCACTGCGGCTGCTGAGCGGGAATCGCGGGCGGTTCGACGCGGCGGCGGTGCGAGCGGCAGTCCGGCGGGGCGATTCACATTTCCCGCATTCGGCGCTGATCGTCGTGGAGAACACACACAACCGCGGCGGCGGCACGATCTGGCCGGTGGAGGACATCGCGGCCATTCGCGAAGTAGCCGACGAGTTCGGCCTGAAGATGCACCTGGACGGAGCGCGACTGTTCAACGCCTGCGTGGCCACGGGGCGGTCGCCGACGGAGTACACGAAATACTTTGACACGGTTTCGACGTGCTTTTCCAAGGGTCTGGGCGCGCCCGTGGGGTCTGCCGTGGCGGGTTCGGTGGAGACGATTCGGCGTGTCCACCGTTTTCGCAAGATGTTTGGCGGAGCGATGCGTCAGGTTGGGATCATCGCGGCCGGAGCGTTGTATGCGTTGGAGCATCACATCGAGCGGCTGGCAGAGGATCACGCCAACGCCAAAAGGCTGGCGGCAGGCCTGGCCAACATGCCGGGCGTCTCGATCGATCCGGCGTCGGTGGAGACGAACCTTGTGTTTTTCGACGTAGATGATTCGTTGGGCGCTTCCCCGGCGTTTTGCGCGGCGATGAAGGAACAGGGCGTATGGATGTTGCCGGAGGGCGTCGGCCGGCGGGTGCGTGCGGTGACGCATCTGGATGTTTCGACGGCGGGAATCGATCGGGCCATCGCTGCGATCGGCCGCCTCGTCAAGCGGAAATCGGTGGCGTGAGCGGCGCCCAATCCGAACCGCGACCGCCAGGGAGCGGCTCGATCGGAGAGCACCGCTATGTCTGTTGGCCTCAAGGACTGCAAGAAAGGAAGCTCGTATTAGGGCAGACCGCTCCCTTGCGGTCGCGGTTCTAGTCGGATGTCGTGGAGAACAGTGGCGCCGTTCACCAGGCGGTCGCCGGTTCGGATTTGGAGGTCACACATGAGATCGCAGAAAGTTTGTCGAACGGTCATCCTTGTCGCCACGTGGGCGTTTTTGGGTGGAGCATCTGGAGCCGCGGCGTTGGCCGCTCCGCCGGGTGATCCGGGCATTACGCCGTTCATTAAGATGCGGTGGCCGGGGGGTGCGGACCTGGCCCCGGATCAGACCGTGTATTTTGTTTATGATCCCGACGGTATTCGGCAGCTGTACAAGGTCCCGCCGGGCGCGTCGCAGGACAAGGCGGTCAAGCTCACCAGTTTTCCCGACGGCATCGGCGGCTATCAACTGAGTGACGACGGGAAATGGATCGCCATCACCGCCAGCGTCGGCGGCAACGAGCAGGCGCAGTTGTTCCTCCTGGAGACGGCCACGGGGAAGATGGACCCGCTCTTCGAGGATCCCAAGGTCGTCCATGAGGCCCCGGTCTGGCGCAGGGATTCCAAAGCGTTCGCGTTTCGGGCGAACGACGAGTCTCCCGCCGATTTTCACGTGTACATCTGCGACGTAGCGACGCGAAAGCGGACCAAGGCTTACGCTGCTAAGGGCCACCATGATGCAGAAGACTTCAACCGCGACGGTACCAAGTTAATGGTCAGCAAATACACGTCGGCCTCGCATTCGCAGTTGTTCGAGGTGACCCTGGCCACGGGCGAGGCGCGCGAGGTCACACCGCCGGGCGAGCAGTGGTCCTTTGAATCCATCGGCTATTCCGCGACGGACCGGACGTTTTTGGTCAACACCAACTACAAAGGCGACCTCAAGGCGGTCCACGGCATTGATCTGCTGAGCGGCAAGCTGACGCCGGCCCTGACCGATTTGAATGGCCGCGAGGTGGATTACGCCACGTTGAATGACGACCGGACGGTCCTGGCCGTCGTGGTGAATGAAGAGGGCTACGCCGCGCTGCATCTTCGGCGTGCGAACGACTTTTCCCCGGTTCGCGGCCCGCAGATGGGCAAGGGAGTGGTGGGGAATATCCGGTTTGACGGCAGCGCGATGCTCTACTCGCTGGATAATGCGAATACTCCGGGGCTAATCTATCGGTGGGATCTGAATCAGCCGGACAAGCCGGCCGTGGCGTTGACCACCGCGGAAACGCAAGGCATCGACGTCTCGAAGTTCCTGCTGCCGGAGTTGGTCCAATACCCCTCGTTTGACGGCACGAAGATTCCCGCCTTTATGTATCTCCCGCCCATGTATAAGAAGGGGGATAAGATTCCTTTCATTGTTCAGTATCACGGCGGCCCGGAGGGTCAATACCGCCCGTCCTTCAATCGCAGTTTCCAATATTTTCTCTCGCGCGGGTACGGGGTGATCGCTCCGAACGTTCGCGGGTCGAGCGGCTATGGAAAGGCCTACATCGAGGCCGACGATTACAAGAATCGTGAGAAGAGCGTCAAGGACGGCGTTTATGCGGCGAAGTATGTCATTGACCAGGGCTATAGCGAGAAGAAGAAGGTGGCGGCCTGGGGAGGCAGCTACGGGGGGTTCATGACCATGGCGGCGATTACGGAAGCGCCGGAGCTTTTCGGTGCGGCCTGCAACGTGGTCGGCATCGTGAACTTCAAAACGTTCCTGGAGCAAACGAAGGACTATCGCCGAGCGCTGCGCGAGGTTGAATACGGACCGCTCAGCGATCCGGACTTCCTGAAGTCGATTTCGCCGATTCACAAGGTCGACAAGATCGATACGCCGCTCATGCTGGCTCATGGCCTGAACGATCCGCGGGTTCCCGTGGGCGAGGCGATGCAGATCGCCGTAGCCCTCAAGAAGCGTGGGAAAGACGTGGAGGAGCTGTACTTCCCGGATGAGGGGCATGGCTTTGCGAAGGAGGAGAATCGTCTGCTGTACTTCGAACAGTTGGCGAAATTCTTCGATCGACACCTGGGTTCGGGTAGGACAGGCCCTGGTGGAAGCGGCGGGAAGAGCGGCAGCTAAGCTGAAACGCGGGACATCTTAGGCGAGAGGAGCGCTTGTCCGCGCGGAATTGAAACCCGCGGCTCGCCGGTTACCTCTGAAGAACGGCGGTGGCCCACATGGAGGGGTCGACGTACCAGTACAGATCGTCGCCGACGGTGAGGTATTGCTGGCCCAGGTCGGTGTCTTCGAGGATGTAATAGAGACCGATGCGCGGGTGTTCCACGGGATCAAAGCCGCAAAGACAGGCGGCCGGGATGTGTGCCTCGAGGTTGTAGCCGGATTCCGTGAGGTCGGCGGCCACGGCGATTCGTTCGGCGGCAATCGGCGGGGCCTCCTCACGGGCGCGCTGGATTTTCGCGACGCCGACGGCCGGAACGGACTTTCGGGGG
>Ga0187892_10012062_pt1 | contig 10400 bp, 20 predicted proteins | sample MA1701073metaG_FD_139345 | JGI IMG/M metagenome (GOLD analysis project Ga0187892, IMG submission 139345) | Bio-ooze microbial communities from a basaltic lava cave in the Kipuka Kanohina Cave System on the Island of Hawaii, USA - MA170107-3 metaG ...
CTCGGCCGCGCTCTCGGCCGCGCTCCAGGCCGCGCTCCTGGCCGCGCTCTCGGCCGCGCTCCAGGCCGCGCTCCTGGCCGCGCCACTGGCCGCGCTCCAGGCCGCGCTCCTGGCCGCGCTCTCGGCCGCGCTCTCGGCCGCGCCACTGGCCGCGCTCCTGGCCGCGCCACTGGCCGCGCTCTCGGCCGCGCTCCAGGCCGCGCTCCTGGCCGCGCTCTCGGCCGCGCTCCAGGCCGCGCTCTCGGCCGCGCTGAACACATCGAGCAGCCCGCGGGCCGCGTCGTCAGCCCAGACGACCGGTAGAGGCTGGATCTCCAGCCGCCGGAAGTGCTCCGTGATCGCGTCTTCCACGCGCGCGCGATCGACGAATGGAAGCTGTTGGTCAACCGCCGCCAAGCGGTCGATGATCTTCTGCGCCTCCGGCGAGATCATCAGTCGGCGACCATGCGAATCGCTTCCGGGGTGTACTCGCGCTGGCGGATCACGCGGTACGTCCCCGGCGGGATCTCGATCGTCGAGTGCTCCTCGTGCAGGAGCTTCGCGATCCGGTCGGACACCTCGCCCGCGCGCTTGCTCACTTCGCGCACGTGCAGGATGCGGTCGCTCACGAGTGGCGGCCCGTCCGGCCGCTCGTAGAGATCCGCGAACGGAGCGGGGATCCGGTGCTTGTGCCCCGTCGCCTCGCCGTGCGCGAGTACCACGTCCCCCTGCTCGCGCTCGACCTTCGCGAGTGTGGTCACGTCCACGTCCTTGGTCGGAACCACGAGCACGTCGCCTTGCCTGAACAATTGACACCTCCCTATGTTTGATCGAAGACCCGGCGACGCTCAACCTCCAGCGCCGCCGGGCTGGTGCTCTCCGACTCTTCAACCGCCTCCGTCTTTCCGACGGAACGGAAGAACTTCTCCACGCTGCTCCGACGCCACGCGCTCCTCGACTCGCGCCGCGAGTTCGATAAAGTCGCCACCGAAGAGCTCGAGCTGCTTCGCCTGCCGGCGTACCTCGGCGACGAGCGAGGCGAGCGTCTCCTCCTCGGCCAGCTTCGCGAGCGCGTCCGGGAACTGCTGGAGCTGGCCACGACGCCCGAGCCAGGCCAGCGCGCGCAGCAGAGCCTGGGCGCGCTCACCGCGGAAGATCTTCTCGAGCTCCGATACCGCCGATCCGAGCTCCATGGCCGGGTAGAGATCGCTCGCGAGCTCCTTCTTGAGCGAGTTGCCGTCGGCCGCGAGCGCAGCGGCGAGCGCGGCCACATCGGCGTCGGGCCGCGTCATGCCTGGGCTCGCCTTGACGTCAAGGCATCCCAAGGCATCCGGCGCGCGGACACAACTTCGGCCGTGCTGAACCGACTCACGAACCTCCAACACGGTCGGCCCGCTGTGGACGCTCGTCCGGATCTCTGTCCGGTTCCGATCGCCCACAGCGCCGGCTGGGCCCCGGCCGGAGACAGGGTCTCGCATTCCCTGCTTCCGGCCGGAGCTTTGTGGGGGGAACCAGCAGCCTCGGAAGGGGCTGCGCTCCGGTACGCTGGCAGGTGGCGCCAACCAGCGAAGGAGGGAACATGCGCCTCGTCTACAGCTTCGAGACGCGCGTGGGGATCTTCTACATCGGCCGCTCGAAGGACGGACGATGGCACCCGATCTTCGAAGACGAGAGCCTGGGTAGCTACCACTCCGCTGCGGCGGCGCTCGATGACCTGGTCGGAGGTCATACGTTCTCGCTCCCGCGCGGGATCGATTCGTCCAAGGTCGGGCTACCCAACGAGCTCGCGGAATGGGATCGCGTCGGGCATGCGTGAGCGTCGAGGAACAGCCCGAGCGTCTCGCGAACGTGGCGAGCATCCTCGATCGACAGCGAGAAGCGCTCGACCCGATCCCCGACGTCAAGACCGATCCCGATGCGCAGGGTGTTCGGATCCACAGGTGTCGTGTTCCGCCAGGTGGCGGCGATGTAGGCCGGCGGGATGCGCGAACTCTGCGGAGCCGCGGCCCAGGCCGCTCGACGAATCGTCGCCTCCATTCGGTCAGAGGCTGCCGTGACATCCTTCGCGGACACCAGGTCGCGGTACACGTCGCTGACGTTCGGGAGCCGCACCTTTCGCGGTCGAGTTCTCCAGAGCGCGATCAGGGAGACCGCGAGCGCAGCTCCAGCGAGTATCTCCGCGATCACGCTGCGATCCTCGACGGGGTAGGATCGAGAGTTTGGAGGTCGATCCCCATGCCAGAGCCGTTCCGCTGGTTCGGCAAAGTCCCGAAGTCGTGGCTTCCCTTCCAGCTCGAGCCGTAGCTGCGCGGCCAGGTCACGCTGCTGACCCGTGCGCCATGGTCGCGCCTGCCGCCCGTAGACCTGATAGCGCCGCGCGGCTCGCGCGCTTCATCGGGATCTCCTCGGCCCGGACTTTGCCCGACGTCGCCTTCTCGATCCTCAACGCCAGCGGCAGGGAGGCCTTCCGAGCCCCGGTGCGCAGCCGGTTGATCATCGACTGATCGGCTCCCGCTTCCGACGCGAGCCTCTCTTCGGTCCAACCACTCTCGGCAAAGAAGCGATCCAGCGTCACGCGGATCACTCTATGCCATTCGTCATGGATAGCGCAAGGGGCTTGATGACAGATGCCTTCCGCCCCGCCCCCATGCCAACTGGCATTCGATACAGGGGGAACGTGGGTGGCGAGGACTCCTGAGCCCTCAGTCGAACAGATCCGCGCGTGGATCCAGCACGAAGCCGGCTGGCCATGGAAGCGACGTAGCGGCGCCAACAAGAGAGCCGTCGCCCTGCTGAATCTCCACCAATCGGACATCAGCCGGGTGTGCAGCGGTGAACGCAACCCAACGCTGCGAATGCTAATCCGCATCGCTGCTCGTCGCGAAGTCACACTCCAGGAATTGCAGAAGACCATCCACGACTTCAGCGAGCCGCCTGCGCGTCACCACCGGCGGCGTCGCGGTGGACCGTTGCAGAACGTGGTGTCGATCAACCGGTCGTTCGAAACGTGGTACGAGGATCTGCTGAAGAAGCATCCTCAACGAGCTCGACGGCTGGCCATGAACATCGAGCAGCAGGACGGCTTGGAGTACACCGACCTGATCTCCGTCATCGTGCGGACAATCATCGACCTCGGCCCGAAGCGCGCAGCGACGATCATCCGGGACATGCTCGAAGCACACGTGGAGAGCCCAAGTAAGGCTCGGGAGGCGAAGCGTGCTCGCTTCGCGGCAGAGTACCGCGCCCTCGAGGAACCCAAGCGCTAGCCAGTCTGTTTCCGCGCCCCCCCCCCCCCCCCCCCTGCGCACTCCCATCGCAGGAAGTCCTTGCACCGCTCAATGCCATCTGTCATGGTATCGATGACATTCGGCATTCATCGGGAGGGGGGCGAAGAGGTGCAGGATCAGGCCCAGATCGTCGTCAGGCTCGATGCCGCGGAGTTCGAGCGAGCGCTCAAGCAGCTCGACGACCCCGCGCGCGACGACGTGGCTCAGATCCGGCAGTTCCTCGACGAAGCCTGTCAGGGCGTTGACGATCTGTACGAGGTGACGAGCTCGCGAGCCGAGGACGGCGCCCTCGTCGTCAAGATCCACCCGTCGGACTTCCTGCTCGAGTTGGTCGCGTCTCTGTCTCCGGCGGTGCAGCCGTGAGCGCCGAGCTCGACACGCGCGAGTACGTGGTCACCGCGGTCGACGACTACTGCGCCTGCTGCCACGCCATTCGCGAGGCGGGATCTTCGGTCGTCGCCTTCCAGGGCCAGACCTTCTGCAACGACCTCTGCGTGCAGAAGGCGATCAACTCCACCTCGTTCGATCTCGGTGGAGAAGGCGGTTTCGCGTGAGCGCCAACGGCCGCTCGCGGTTCCTCGTACGCGACTGCGAAGGCACGGCCATCGCTCGCTACTCTCAGAAGCGCCATGCCGTCGTTCGCGCAACCCAGGAAGCTCGGATGCGCGGCTACGAGATCGAGGTCTTCGACTCCATGGCCGAGGTCTCGAAGGTCTGCCTCTGGGTGGTGTTGCCTTCCGGGAAGGTTCAGGCCGCAGGGGTTCGTTCGGTCGAGAGTGAGAAAAGGGATCTCCAGGCGGGGAGTGCTCGCTCGTGACACCGCTCGACGTCGCCGAGGGCGTGCGTCGGATGTCAGCGGGCAGGGAGCGAGACGTTCTTGATCGCGAGCTGCTCGAGATCGTGAAGCTCTGGCTCTACTGGGAGAAGCACGTCGAGCCACCGCGCGAGAAGTTGCTCCGCGAGCTGCGGAAGTCGGAATCGATCCTGGAGGGACTGCGATGAACGCCATGCAGTGGTCGCTCGTGTTCCTTGGCTACTTGGTGCTGCTGTACTGGACCCTGCGCTGGCTTCGATGGACCACCTTCGTTCCAATCCCGGGCCGTGCACAAGACGTTCGCGCGATCTGCCGTCGGCAGACCGCGCTCGATGTTGACCACGCCGTCGCCGAAGCGCTCGCGGCCGAAATTGATCTCGTTCAACGCCCCACGTAGGAGACACCCCCATGCCCAAAGTCAGCGAGCTGCAGCCGCGTGTTACCTGCCTGACGCCGCGGGCGGCCGCGGCACCGCGGCTCGAGCCTGCGCCGTGAGCTCGAAGACTTCGATCGCGTGGACCGATGCGACGTGGAATCCCACCGTCGGGGACGGCCACGCACTCGGCGGGCTCACGGCGCTTGACCTCCCGCTCCGGTGGAAGAAGCCGTGCCGGATCTTTGTCGACTCGATGAGCGACCTGTTTCATGAGGCGCTCAGCGACGAGCAGATTGACCAGGTGTTCGCGGTGATGGCGCTGGCACCGCAGCACACGTTCCAGGTGCTCACGAAGAGGCCGGAGCGGATGCGCGAGTATCTGAATGCAGACGATACGATCAGGCGCATCGCGGTACTCGCCGACTCCAAAAGGTCGTCGGTGCGCGGGAACATCCCGGAGATCGGACCCCTCGGGCATGGCTCTCCGGGGGCTCGCTGGTGGCCGCTGGTCAACGTCTGGTTGGGCGTCTCCGTCGAGAACCAGGAGACGGCCGACGAGCGCGTCTCGGTGCTGCTCGACACGCCGGCGGCGACACGGTTCGTGTCCTACGAGCCCGCGCTCGACGGTGTCAACTTCTCCCGCTGGCTCAAGCGCACCACGACGCTTCACGTCCGCGCCGACGTCGAAGGCATGCTGCGGAATCGGTCGTTCCACTGCCTGACTGGCGACGACGGGAAGGAACTCAGCCCCCGCCAGGCCGAGGACCAGCTCTACGCGCTTCACGCGCGCGGCGTGAAGTACATCTCGGCTGGCGCCTGCGACGCTTTCGATCCGCAGAGCGGTTGCCCCGGCCACAAGAACCCCGCACTCGACTGGATTATAGTCGGCGGCGAGTCCGGCCCTGGCGCGCGGCCCTTCGACGTGGCCTGGGCGCGCTCCACCGTCGAGCAGTGCAAGGCGGCCGAAGTCGCGTGCTTTGTGAAGCCCCGCCGTGGATGAGGACGCGCGCCGCGAAGGCTACCCGGACAGCGGCTCCTACGTGATCCTGGGGCTGGGGCCGGCATGAAGCGGATCCCGATCAAGGCCGCACGCGAGCACAGAGCCGGCGCGCGTGCGCGCGTTGAAGGAGCGCGCAGCGCGCGTGGCTGGGGCAGGCCGAGCGGTGCTGGACGTGATGGCGCGCATCGAGAACGGCGTCGACACCGACGAGTGGGACGCCGCCGCGGCCGAGCTCGAGCTCGCGATCCAGGCCCTCGGCGCATCATGAAGACGCGCTGGCAGTCGATCGCGCACACTTCCGGCCTGGCCGGCGAGTGGCTCGACCGCGTCGGTTGCTCGCCCGGGGCGATCGTCTCCGACGACTCGATGCGCCGCTTCCTGACTCGAAGCGCGCCGCCGAATCCCGAGCCGTACCGCATCGGTCGGGACTGCGATCGCGCTCTGGATGCTCCGGTGAGCGCTGCGATCGCGCTCTGGATGCTCCGGTGAGCGCCCGATTCACGATCGCCGACATCGTCCCCGGCGGGATCCTGCCGACCGACGTCTGGCACGTCCGCACGCACGACGGGAGCTGCAGCCGCTGCCGGTCCCCGATCCCCGAGGACGAAGTGCCGCTCCTGCTCTGGGACGAGGCCGACACGAATCGGATGCTCGCCTACTGCCACGCGTGCACGGGGCGCGGCCACCACGACAGCGAGCTGGAGGACGACGACATGAGCCGATCCGGGTACACGGACGAGTACGACTCCATCAACCTCTGGCGCCAGGCGGTCGACCGCGCGGTCGCCGGCAAGCGCGGGCAGGCGTTCCTGCGCGAGCTCGTCGCGGCGCTCGACGCGCTGCCCGAGCCGAAGCTGATCGCTGGCGGCCTGCTCGACCGCAGCGGCAACGTCTGCGCGCTCGGGGCGGTCGCGAAGGCACGCGGGCTCGACGTGCCGGTGATGGAAGATACCGAGGATGCCGAACACACCGCGCCCGAGATGGGCAAGATGTTCGGGATCGCGCGCTCGATGGCGGGCGAGATCATGTGCGAGAACGAGGATCTCGTCTCGGGCGAGACGCCCGAAGCGCGCTGGGTACGGATACGCGCCTGGGCGGTGCGGATGCTCCGCGAGCCCAAGCCATGAGCGCGCCTAACCCGAAGCTGTGGATCGCGAACGCGAGCCCGCCGTGCCAGGGCTACGCCAATGTGACGCTCTGGCGCGGGAGCCAGGGCGATCACCCGCGACTGATCCAGCCGATGCGCGAGCGTCTTGTCGCAATTTGCTGCTGCACCTGCCGCTACCGAGCGCGCGACTATCACCACCCCGACACGACGGGCGGGAACATCTGCTCGCAGCGCGGGTACGTCTGCCTCGCGCCAGAGTTTGAGCTCTTCGGCGAGCACGTCTTTTCCGGCTGGACGGAGCACGGCCTCTGCGGAATGTGGAATGAGGCCGCGCCACTTGTTGCGATGCGGACGCTTCTTGCCGCGGGAGGACTAGCATGACCCCGCCCGACCTCGACGATCTCACGGGGCTCAAGTGTCCTTCGATCTACCATATCAACTGTCCCAAGGACGGCAGCGGGTGCTGGATAGAAATAAACCTCGCGACGCGCGACTGGCTCGTCGCGGCGGCGCGCAAAGCCGAACGGCTAGAGGCCGTGCTGCTGTCGCGCTACGGGAGCCAACCGTTGGCCCTGCTGAGTGAGTTAGACGAGGCTCGCGAGGAACGCGACGAGGCGCGGCGGGAGCGTGACGAGCTGGTCAAGGCAATCCGCGCACAGCTCCTCCGCCTCGGGCAGGCAGACGCGCCCTATCTCGACAACGCGGTGCGGGATCTGGTGGATGAGGTGCTCGCTGCGCGCGACGTGGTGCGGGAGCGGGACGAGCGGGCTGCGGCGCTCGACGAGCGTAGACGCTGCGAGTCACTATGCCGCTCCGTAGCCGATGGACTGCGCTACACGCATCTGGGTATGGTGAGTGGTGCGCTGCAATGCGCCGAGACGATCCGCGCGATCGACTACCACCCCTGCGGCTGCCCCCGAAGCGAGCCGCACGAGCGGTGCAAGCGGGGGGAGGAGCCGGGAGGCTTGGATGATCGGCAAGTTGCACACGCTGATCAGGCTACAGCACGAGCGAGTAAACCTGCTCTACTCACGGGTGGGCATCCTCGAACGGGCGCTGCTCGACGATCGCGAGCACGATGATCTCCCGTGATCGAGCGAGTGTAGCCGGGGGGCTGATGCGCGCGGCTAAGCCACCGGTCGGATCTTCGTGGCGCGTGCTCGCGCACGGCAGGCGCAAGTCGTTCTCTGTGCAGAGCAAGGACTATCCGCCCGGTGTGCTCCAGCACCGTGAGGCCCGGCCCGAGCGCGAGATCTTCGACGAGCTGGTGATCGACCGCTGGTTCCACCTCGAACAGATGGACACTCGCCTTTGGTTCCTCGCGATCGGCGAGGACAAGGTGATGATCGAGATCGGCAAGGACGGCAGTCCGAAGATGGGGCCGTGGTACAGGTGATGCCCACCGCCGAGCGCGCCACTCTCCCCCTCCACCGGTACGGCTTTACAGCCCCGGCCGGGCGTGGGAAGAGTGTTCGCCTCGCTTACGCTCCCAGCCCTGCCGTTCTTCATGGTATGGCGTGGGACGTGGCCGAGGATCTGGTCCGCGTCGCGCGATCGCGTTCGAAGGGATGGCACGTCGAGGCCCGGACGGTCTGGTTCCCGGGGGAGGATTCACCGCGTCGCGTGCGCGTGTACAGCGTGCCGGGCATGGGTCGCATCGAGAGCAAGCGTGACGCCGAGAGAGTCCGCTACCGCATCCTCGGCGACGTGCGGGACGGCCGCGCTCTGCACGACGCGCTCGCCTGGTACATCCCGAAGAAGCTGCCGGCGAACCTTGTGCTGCAGCGCTGGGAGATGTTCTGCGCCGACAAGGCCCTGGTCGCGTCTACCGGGCACCTCGACATCGAGCGCGTGCGCGAACTCCGAGCCTATCCGCGCCGCGGCTACTTCGCCGGCTGGGAGAACACCTCCGTCCACGAGCTCACGCGCGGAGCGCTGGTCGGCCTGATTCGCAACCTGCGCCGGAGCGCCGAGCGCAGGCAGCGACCGCTCTCCGAGAAGACGATCAAAAACGTGCTCGGCGACGTCGGCCACTTCCTCCGCTGGCTCGCGCGCGAGGGCGTGATCCGCGAGGCGCCAGAGATTCCCTTCGATGAGCTGCGCCTAGTCGAGTACCAGCCCACGATCCCAGATGTCGAGACTGCGCTGCGGATCCTGGCGGAGATCCCCGTGCTGAAGCGGGGTGCCTGGCTTGCGAAGAGCTTCATGGGTCTGCGGCCGAGCGAAGCCCGTCGGCTCAGCGTATCCGACGTGCGCGACCAGGGCGCGGTGATCGTGGTTCCGGCCGCGAAGTCGAAGATGCGCCGCGGCAGAATCCTCGAGGTGCAGCATCCGGTGCGCGAGTGGTTCGCGCACGCGGAAGTGGTCGCCAAGTTCGGCACCCTCGAGCAGCGCTTCGGCGCCGCGGCGCTCTTCCCGAATCCCGAGACGATGAAGCACTGGTCCGAGACCGCGGAGCGGCGCGTGATCGAGGCGGCGATGCGCGCAGCCGGCGTCACCGGGATCCGGCCGAACGAGATGGGCCGACACTTCTTCGCGACCGAGCTCGCGAACACGCCGGGGATTGACTTCGAGAAGGTGCGCGAGTGGCTCGGGCACACCGCGATCGGGAGTACGCGGCGCTACGGCAAGCTGCGCGCGCAGACGATTGCGAAAGTCGTGAGTGGACCACGGCTGGACCACGCGAAGATCAGCCCCCCTAGTTCGGGCTCGAAAGGCAGGATTTGATGGCGAGCATGGTGGAGGCGCCGGGAATTGAACCCGGGTCCTAAGTAGCAGCGGCGCACAGTTGCGGCCAGACAAGTGGACCACAGCTGGACCACGGAGCGTCCTGCGCTTGGTCGCGACGTTCGAGGGGACCGAGGCCGACGAGGCGAGGCTTCGACCTCGAGCGCCTGGTCGAGACCCGCCTCATGATCCAGGGCTCGAGCGGATTCCGGCAAGACCTCCGACCCGCGCACCTTGCCCGCGCTGAGACGATCCGCGCGATCGACTACCACCCCTGCGGCTGCCCCCGAAGCGAGCCGCACGAGCGGTGCAAGCGGGGGGAGGAGCCGGGATGATGGCCTGCGCGTTCTTCATCGCGCTCGCGCTGTTCGCGTGCGAACAGGCTTGGGCACCGCACCGCGCACGCAATGAAGGGCCTCACGGCCGACAGCCCGCGGCGCGCGAGAACTTGAGACCGCTTCTAAGGAGATCCGGCTACCTCCGAATCGGTAGGGCGGTGCACCTTTTTGGAAATCCGCACCTTGACAGCAGCGCAACTGTCGGGGATGAGTCTCATGCATGACGACTCAAAAGACACGGACGAGACGGCAGGCAATCTCTCTACCTCCTGACCCTGCAGCGCTGCTGCGCGAGGAGCAGGCGGCCGTGCTCCTCGGGCACACCCCGCGCGCGCTGCAGGACTGGCGGATGCGGGGATCCGGACCTCGCTACGTCAAGATCTCGGCGCGATCGGTCCGCTACCGGCGCCAGGACCTGGAGCTCTGGGCGGAGGAGAGGATCCGGACCTCGACGTCTGACGACGGGCGGCCGTGATGCGCAGACCGCTCCAGATCGCTCCTTCGCCGCCATCGAACTGCTGAGCGATACGCCCAGCAACTCCACGAGCTCGCCCCGCTCGAGCGGCCCGGCGGGCGCCTCGCCGGCGATCTCGTCCTCGTCGTCGGTCTGTCCTCCGCCCCGTGGTCGAGGGTGCGCTCGCGGGCTTCTCGCCCGTGGCGCTCCCCGTGATCGACGGCTACGCGCTGTCTGCCGGCGCGCGCGGACGCTGCATCTCCTGCACCATCCTCTGGCGACAGGCTCCGATCGTCGAGATCGCCGTGGCCGGGCAC